>Ga0137380_10000171_pt1 | contig 41859 bp, 31 predicted proteins | sample SagtaG_17_FD_104809 | JGI IMG/M metagenome (GOLD analysis project Ga0137380, IMG submission 104809) | Vadose zone soil microbial communities from Sagehorn Ranch, Mendocino, California, USA - Sage2_L_100_16 metaG | ecosystem: Environmental > Terrestrial > Soil > Vadose zone | place: USA...
CCGTACGGCGTGACGATCATCTCGCCGTGGTCCGCCGGGACCTCGACGCCGCCGAAGTGCCCCATCACCGCCCACTTCCGGTGACGCGGCTCGCTCCGCCTCAGTCCGAGCCGCCGCGCCACCAGGGAATTGCGCCCGTCGGCCCCGACGACGGCGCGGGCGCGCAGCACGGCGGAGCCCGGCCCGCCGCCGACGGCCACCTCGAACACGCCTCCGCCGTCGCGCGCCAGCCCGATCACGCGCGCCCCCTCGAGCACCGTCACGGCGCTGCGGCGCGCGTTGTCGAGCAGGGCCCGGTCGAGATCCAGGCGGCGCAGCGACAGCCCGCGGGCCCCGCCGCCGTAACGGCCGAGCACCGTCGTCCCGTCGGGGGAGACCACCGCCATCCCGACATGACGCAGCGGGCCGAGCGACTCGATCGCGCCGAGAGCGCCGAGGCGATCGAAGGTGCGCAGCGCCGCCGGTGGCACGTACTCGCCGCAGATCTTGTGGCGCGGAAAGCGGGCGGCATCGCACAGGACGACGTCCCAGCCGGCGCGCCGCAGCAGCGTCGCCGCGGTCGACCCGGCGGGGCCGCCGCCCACCACGACGACATCGCGGACCGTCGAGGTCCTCACGGCCCGGCGATCCGCAGCACCAGGGCCGAGTTCTTCGAGCCGAATCCGATGCAGTTGCAGAGCGCCAGGCGGGGTCGTCCGGTCCGCGCGCGGTTCGGCACGTAATCCAGATCGCATTCCGGATCGGGCGCCTCGTAGTTGATCGTCGGCGGCAGGAAGCCGCCGTCCATCGCCAGGAGGGTGGCGGCGACCCCGGCGGCGCCGCAGGCGCCCTGCGCGTGGCCGATCATCGACTTGGTGGCGGATGCCGGGACGGCCTGCGCCCGCGTGCCGAGCAGCGACTTGATCGCCAGCGTCTCGACGCGGTCGTTCTGACGCGTGGAGGTGCCGTGCAGGTTGATGTACTCGACCTCGCCGGGAGACGCCCCGGCCGACCGCAGCGCAACCTCCATGGCGCGGGTCGACTCGGCGCCGTCGTGGCTCATGTGCACGCGATGGTGGGCGTCGCAGGTCGAGGCGTACCCGGCGACCTCGGCGTAGATGCGCGCCCCGCGCCGCCGGGCGTGAGCGCCGTCCTCCAGGACCATGAGGTACGCGCCCTCCCCGAGCACGAAGCCGCTGCGGTCGAGGGTGAACGGCCGCGACGCCTTGTCCGGCCGATCGTTCCAGCCAAGGGCCGCGGCCCGCATCCGGCAGAACCCCTCCATCATTCCGACCGTGATGCAGGCCTCGGCCCCCCCGGTCAGCACGATCTCCTGCTCCCCACGATCGATGGCGTGCAGGGCGTAGCCGATGGCGTCGGTGCTGCTCGTGCAGCCGTTGCTCAGCACGTGCGACGGTCCCGAGAACCCGAAGCGGATGCTCAGCTCGCTGCTGACCATCCCGACGACCGAGGAGGAGATGGCGAACGGATTGACCCGGCGGATCCCATCGCGGTAGTAGGCCTCGTACTGGCGCTCCGCGAAATCGATCGCCCCGGCGCCGCTGCCGATGATGACCCCGATGCGGCGGACCTCCGCGCTCGTCAGGCCGTCCGGGATACCGGCGTCCCGGAGCGCCTCGCGCGCCGCCGCGATCGCCATCGGCACGATCCGGCCGACGCGCGGCAGGTCCTCGGGGTCCAGGTGCGCCGCCGCATCGAAGCCGGGGACCTCGGCCGCCACCCGGCACGGCAGGTCGCCCGGGTCGAACAGGGTGATGCGTCGCGTGGCGCTCCTGCCCTCGCGCAGTCCGGCGCGGAACGCCTCCACGCCCAGACCGAACGGAGACACGACGCCGAGTCCGGTGATCGCCGCGGGCATCGGGCAGGATCCTCGGCTCGAGTCTATCACCGCGCCGCCGGGCGGGCGATGCAGGCCGCGGGCCGCGGGCGTTCCGGGCCGGCGGCCGCGCGGGCCGCGAGCCTGGCCCGCAGCCAGCCGGCGCCGGCCAGGCCATAGAACGGACCGTACTCCGCCAGGCGGATCCAGGGATACGGCTCGCCGGCGCGCCCGGTGGCGCCGAGGTTGGCGTACGCCAGCACCACCAGGCCGCTCATCAGGATCCACGGCCGCGACGGGAAGAGACACAGCCACGGGAGGATCCAGAGGAAGTACCAGGGGTGGGCCGTGGGCGACAGCAGGAGCAGCGCCCCGGTCATCCAGTAAAGACCGCGCAGCGGCCCGATGTCCCGGCGCACGAGCCAGGCCGCGAACCCCAGGGCGGCCAGGGCGCACGCGCCCTTCGCCAGATCGATCGGATCGACAAGACCGTAGAGACGATCGAGCCCCGCCGTATGGGGGACGTCACGGCGCACGCAGGCGATGGCGGCCTTCAGGGCCGGCGTCGGATTCATCCAGGCGATCGCCGCGTGGACGATCCCGAACAGCGACTCGTTGCCGAGCCACCGGCCGGCATACTCGCAGAGACCGGCGAACAGGAGCCGTCCGGCCGCCCGGAACGGCCAGTAGGCGAGGGCGACGGCGACCGGGACGATCGGCAGATGGCGCGCGCGAATCCTCCGGAGCAGCGGGGCGATCAAGAGGAGCGGAAGGATTTTCACCAGCCCGCCGGCCGCGAGGGCGAGCGTCGCGCGCGCCTCCCTTTTCTGTATAATCCACACGGCGGCCAGGAGCACGAGGAGCGTTCCTGCGGGTTCGATGTGGCCGCTCCAAGCCGCCTCAGTCACCGCCAGCGGGTTCCAGGCGTAGATCAGGACGCGGATGCCCGGTCGTCCCCGCTCCCGGAGGAGCGCTCGCAGGACGGCGATCACCAGAAGGTCCAGAAGAACGACGAGGATCTTGATTCCATAGAGGCCCGGGCCGAGCGAGGCCCCGGCCGCAAACAGAAGCTGCGCGGCCGGCGGGTAGACGGTGGGGACCTCTTTGTGGTCGAAGGGCCCGATGTCCGCGTCGCGTCGCGCCGCTCCGGCGGGGGAGGCCGGGAACGCGACGTACGGGTTCCCGCCGCCGAGCGTCACCCGGCCGTCCCACAGGTAGCGCGGCAGGTCGTCACTGAGGGCCGGTGCGGCGAACACGAACGTGAGACGGAACAGACAGGCGAGCCCGACGATCACCCGGCCGGCGCCGTCGGCCCCGCCGAGCACCTGCCGGACCGCCAGGACGTAGCAGGCGAAGACGGCGAAGAACAGGGCGAGGAAGGCGAGCACGCGGCCGGGACCGGGCGGGGTGAACAGCATGACCACGAACCCGCACTCCATGACGGCGCCGAGGATCACGAGACGACGCAGGGGGGCCGGCGTGACCGGAGGAACGAGCACGGCCGCGCATCGTAGCAGACGGCCCTCCGGCCAACAAGCGAGGCCGCGCGCGTGAGACTCCTCGCGGGATCCCTCGTCGCCTCCTACTACGCGACGCTCCTGGCGCTGGCCGTCTACGGGTGGCACCGCTTCTACCTGCTGTACCTGTTCTACCGGCACGCGCCGAAGCGGCCCCGGCCACCGGCCACGATCGAGCCTCTCCCCCCGGTCACGGTGCAGCTGCCGATCTACAACGAGCGTTACGTCGTCGATCGTCTCATTCGCGCCGCCTGCGCCCTCGATTACCCGGTCGATCGTCTCGAGATCCAGATCCTGGACGATTCGACCGACGACACCTCGCGGATCGCGGCGGCGGTCGCCGGGGAGATGCGCCGCCGCGGGCACGACGTCAGGCACATGCGACGCGGCCACCGCCGCGGCTTCAAGGCGGGGGCGCTGGCGGAGGGGCTGGCGCGGGCCCGGGGAGAGCTGATCGCGGTGTTCGACGCCGATTTCGTCCCGGCGCCCTCCTTCCTGCTCGACCTGGTCCACTACTTCACGCACCCGCGGGTCGGCATGGTCCAGGCCCGCTGGGGCCATCTCAACCGCGACTATTCTCTCCTGACACGTCTCGAGTCAATTTTCCTCGATGGTCACTTCGTCATCGAGCACGCCGCCCGCTGCGGCGGAGGGCGCTTCTTCAACTTCAACGGCACGGCCGGGATCTGGCGGCGCGACTGCATCGTCTCCTCCGGTGGATGGCAGTCGGACACCCTGACGGAGGACCTCGATCTGTCGTACCGTGCGCAGCTCAAGGGGTGGCAGTTCGTGTTCGCCTCCGAAGTCGTCGTCCCGGCCGAGCTGCCGGCCGACATCGACGCCTTCAAGTCGCAGCAGCACCGCTGGGCCCTCGGATCGATCGAGACGGCGCGCAAGATCCTGCCCGCGATCCTGAGGGCCCGCCTGCCGCGCGGTGTCAAGATCGAGGCGCTGTTCCATCTGACCAGCAACGCGGGCTACTTCCTGATGCTCCTCCTTTCGATCCTGATCGTCCCCGCCATGGCGATCCGGCGCGCGGCCGGGCTCGAGCTGCTGCTCCTCGTCGATCTTCCCCTCTTCCTGCTCTCGACCGTCTCGGTCTCGGTGTTCTACCTCCGCGCCCAGCGCGCCGTTCGGGACGACTGGGCTGCCACGCTCCGCGACCTGCCGCTCCTGATGGCGCTCGGGATCGGCCTCGCCCTCAACAACGCCGGGGCGGTCCTGGGGCTCGCCCGTGGACGGAGGTCCGAGTTCGTGCGCACCCCCAAGCACGACCTGCGCGGCACCCTCGGGGACTGGCGGCGCAAGCGCTACCGCAGCCGGCGGGCGCGGCTCTGGACGGCTCTCGAGGTGCTGTTCGCCGCCTACTTCACGGTGGCCGTGGTCTTCGCCGTCCGGGAGCGGCTCCTGGCCTCGCTCCCCATCGTGCTCCTGTTCCAGATCGGCTTCCTCTACACCTCGCTCCTGTCGCTGGCGCGGGCGGCGGGGGGCCGGAGCTCGGAGGCGGATTCCTCGACCTCGGCCGGCCTGGCGGAGGCCGCCGGGAAGGCCGGCTGAGGGCCTGACCGCGGCATCGGGGTCGGGCCACACCCGGAGGGCGCGCGGGACTGACATTCCGGGGGGCGGTCCCCGTCCCGCGGGAAACATCCACGCTCCGCATTTTTCTGGACTCCGGGACCGTTTTGTGATCTAGACTGATCGCGTCTGTTCGCGGCAACTTGCGCCCATGAGCAAAACGCATATATTGCGATCGGGCTCGCATCCGCCGGGCGGCATCACTTCCGACCGGCGTGCGCGTGCCCACAGGTCGTAGTTTGCCCGGACGGCCCGTCGGTCGTTGTCGGGAGGGGGCGAAGGCGGCAATATCGTCCTGCCATGGAGGGTCCACACCATGAGGAGAGGCATCGCCTGTCTGGCACTCCTGCTCGGCGTCTGGCTGCTGCTGCCGGCGCCGGCGGCCGCACAAGAGCTGACGTCGGGCACGATCGCGGGGACGGTCAAGGACCCCGCCGGCAGGCCGATCGCCGGGGCGGTGGTCATCGCCACCTCGCAGTTCGGCACCCGGACCACCGAGACCGACGCGAAGGGTGATTTCATCCTGCCGTTCCTGAAGCCGGGCACCTACTCGGTGCGCGTCGAGGCCTCCGGCGGCTTCAACACCGTCATCCAGAACGACGTGGGGGTCGGCCTGAACCAGCGGACGACTCTCAGGTTCACCCTGGAGCCGGGGAAGACCGAGACCGTCACGGTCACAGCGGCGGCGCCCCTCGTCGACATCAAGTCGACCTCGACGGGGACGAACGTCAAGTACGAGGCGTTCGCCAACTCCGTCCCCATCGGCCGCGCCTTCACCGACACCTACGGGGTGGCGGCGGGGGTCGTCAGCGGCGTCGGCACGGGGAAGGGCAACAACTCGATCAGCGGGGCGTCGGGGCTGGAGAACTCCTACCTGATCGACGGCGTCAACATCACCAACACCGGCTATGGCGGGATCGGGGCCTACAACATCATCTACGGATCGCTCGGCACCGGTGTGACGAGCGAGTTCCTCGACGAGGTCCAGATCAAGACCGGCGGCTTCGAGGCGGAATACGGACAGGCGCTGGGCGGCATCATCAATACCATCGTCAAGTCCGGGACGAACGAGTTCAAGGGGAGCGTCGCCTGGTACGCGAGCCCGAGCGCCTTCAGGAACTCGATCCAGCCCGTGGAGCTCTCCACCGGATCGACCAACACCGTCGAGCAGAACATCAACGACTTCGCGGTCTCGTTCGGCGGCCCGATCAAGAAAGACAAGCTGTTCTACTTCGTCGCCTACAACCCGGTCATCACGATCGATCAGCGCCACGCCAGCACGACCGTGAACCCGGCCTTCCCCGCCGCTCAGGCGGGGGTCGCGGCCTTCGATACGTCCACGTCGAACGGGTTCGGCGTCACCGACCTCGCCTTCCCCTCCTCGGTCGGCAACCTCGAGCGCAAGCGTACCGCCAACAACTACGCCGTCAAGCTCAGCTGGCAGGCTTCGCCCAAGCATGTCCTCGAGCTGACCGCCTTCGGGGACCCGGCGAACGGCGACGGCCCGCAGCGACCCAATGCCTCGCGTTTCACCGACTTCAACACGGGCGGCGGCGAGAGCTCGATCCACTTCGGATCGAACAACCAGGCGCTGAAGTGGAACGCCGTCTTCTCCCCGAAGTTCTTCATGGAGGCCCAGGTCACCCACCACTTCGGGAAGTTCCGGGAGGGCTCGACCAACAACTCCTACGAGTATGAAGACATCCGGAACGTGCAAGAGTTCATCCGCGGCGCGACGGATTACATCGATCCGTCGGGTCCGACCGCGGTCCCATTCAAGGTCCTCCCGGTCGAGCCGTTCCAGGGTGGTGTCGGCTTCATCTCCAACCAGGACGACAAGGACACCCAGTACCAGGTGAAATTCACCAGCATCGTCGGCAAGCACGAGATCAAGTACGGCCTATCGTACGACGACATCTCCTACCGCGACACGGCGGTCTACACCGGCCCCTCGTTCAACATCACCATCGGGGGTAGTCCCATTCCGACACGCGGTGGCGCCGTCGTCGACGTGCGCAACACCCTGGGAGTCCCGCAAGACGCTTACGACACGGCGAACGTCTACCGCGTGATCCGCGCCCGGATCTCGCCGGAGGCGCCTCCGACCAGCGCGGAGGAGAGGAACGGCTTCATCCAGGACACCTGGTCGATCACCCCCCGCTGGACGATCAAGGCCGGAGTTCGGGTCACCCAGGAGACGATCAAGGGGTCCGGGAAGTTCTCGCTCACGCTCGGCACCCTCGGCACCACGGATTACGAGCCGACCAGCTATACGTTCGCCGGCAACATCGCCCCGCGGGTGGGCGTCATCTGGGACGTGCTGGGCAACGGCAAGAGCCGCGCCTGGGTCAACTTCGGCCGATACTTCGAGAGGGTGCCGAACGACCTGGCGGTGCGGGCCTTCAGCAACGAGGTCGGCATCAGCGTGGCTTCGTTCACCGACAGTGCCCTGACGACGCAGACCGGCTCGGTCAGGACGCAGGGGATCACACCGACCGACGTCGTGGGAGGCGTGAAGCTCCCGTACGAGGACGAAATCTCGGGCGGCTACGCCTTCGAGGTCACCCCCAACTCGTCCCTGGAGGTCCGGGCGATCTTCCGGACCGAGGGGCGGATCCTCGAGGATACCCAGGTCAACACCGTCGAAGCGATCCAGAACTACTACTACGGCGTGAACTATGGGTACGCGTACGATCCGTTCGGCGGAAGCCAGGGCTCGCCGGTCAGCACGTCGTTCCCGGCCAAGGCGTTCGGTCCCTATCTGCTCGGCAATCCCGGGACGAGGAACGTTCCGACCGGGCTCGCTCCGGGGACGAACTTCCCGAAGGCCAAACGCAACTACAAGGCCCTGGAGATGGTCTATACCAAGCGCTTCTCCGACAGCTGGTCGCTCTACGCCAACTACCGCTTCGCCCGTCTCATCGGGAACTACGAGGGCCTGTTCCGGAACGACAACGGCCAGAGCGACCCGAACCTCACGTCGCAGTACGACTTTCCCAACTCGCCGCTGATGTCGGGGCAGTTCGTGAAGGGACCGCTGCCGTCCGACGTGACGCACGCGCTACACGTCTTCCCGACCTACCAGTTCCAGAACAGGCTGCGCGTCGGCGCCGGCTTCAACTGGTCGTCCGGCGTGCCGCGGACGTCGCTCCTGGCCCACCCGATCTACCAGAATTCCGGCGAGATCGCCGGGATCAACCCGGTCTACGCCTACTGGAACACGGGCGGGACCCTGACGAAAACCACCAGCCTGTCCGCCGCCCTCACCGACCCGAACGCCGCCGGTTGTTTCGGGGCCGGTACGTGCAATCCGTTCCTCTTCGACTACACGCACGTCCCGAGGGGAAACCTCGGCCGGACGCCGGATCTCGTCTCCGTCGATCTGCACGCCGACTATCCGGTGGCGTTCGGGAAGTCGTCGTTGCGCTTCAGCCTCGATGTCTTCAACATTTTCCAGGCCCAGGAGCCGACTCAGTACGACGACAACGTGGAGTTGCGGGCCGGCGTGACCGACCCCAGCTTCCTGAGTCCGTTCCTCTACCAGTCGCCGAGGACCTGGAGGCTGGCGGCGCGCTGGGACTTCTGATGCGCTGACGCCCGCCCGTGACGGGCGGGCGTTCCAGATCGTCCGGGCGGCCCCCGCGAGGGGGCCGCTTCTTTTTCGCCCCCGAGCGCGGCGGGTATACTGGACCCCGTGCAGGCCTTCCCGCTTCTCCGCCGCCGGACGGTCGTCGCCGTCGCGTCGGCCGTCCCGGCGGCGCTGCTCCTCGCGGCGTCGCTCGTCCGGGTGCCGGGGGGAACCATCGGCGTGTGGAGCGGCGCCCTGCACGGCGCCGGCTGGCACCTGCGCGCCCCGCTTCGCCGCGCGCGGATCGTCCCCCTCAGCGGGCGCTTCGAAGCGCTCGACATCCAGAAGAAGACAGCGGAAGGATCGGCCCTCGATGTCCGTCTCTCCTTCGATTACCGGCTGGAGCCGGGACCGGCCCTCGCCTCCCAGGCGGAGGAGATCGAGCGGGAGGGGTTCGAAGGGACCGCGGCTCGTCTCGGCGGCGCGGCGCTCGAGCAACTGCCGCTGGAGGTCCTCTTGCCACCCGGCCTGCCGGCCGGCAGCGCGCAGGTGCCGCTGCCGCCGGCGGCGGTCGAGGTGATCGCTCGCGCCTTCCGGTCGGCGGGAATCGAAACGTCGGGTCTTGCGGTGACGGCAGGGCCGAAGGGGTCGCCAGGGACGGGCGAGGCGGAGAGTCCGGCCGCTCGGGCTCCGGTCCCCGAGAGGACCGGCCGCCGCCTCCTCCTGATCGGCCTCGACGGCGCCGACTGGGACACGATCGACCCGCTTCTCGGGCAGGGACGTCTCCCGAACCTGGCCCGGCTCATCGCCACGGGCATCCGCGGCCCGCTTCGATCCTACGATCCGATGGTCTCGCCGCTCCTGTGGACGACGATGGTGACCGGGGTCGGGCCGGATCGTCACGGCATCGCGGACTTCCAGGCGATCGACGAGACGACCGGCCGCCGCGTCCCGATCTCCAGCCGCTTCCGCAAGGTGAAGGCGCTCTGGAACATCCTGAGCGACGCCGGCCTCTCGTCCGGCTTCGTCGCCTGGTGGGCCTCCTACCCCGCGGAGAAGGTGGACGGGTTCCAGGTCTCGAACCTGACCTCCTTCCAGGCGATGCGGCCGAAGGCGGTGGGCGTGCCGGCGCCGCCCGCCCTGACCTTCCCGCCCGACTACTTCGATCGCGTACGGCCGCTGCTCCGGACCGCCGCGGACCTGACGTACGACGAGATCCTGCCGATCCTCAAGATCGATCGCGCGGAGTTCGAGGCGGCCAGAGCCGAGGTCCTGCGCCCGCCGGCCGCCGAGGAGAACGCCAACCGCAAGGCGATGGAACGCCCGGTGGCGCTCGCGACCTCGATCCTCACCGGCTCGAAGAACTACGCCGTCATCGCCGCCGACCTGGCGGGCCGGCGCCTCGCCCTGACGGCAGTCTACTTCGAGGGGATCGACATGATGGGGCACCGCTTCCAGCACTGCATGCCGCCCCGCCTGCCGATCTGCTCCGAGCACGATTTCGCTCGCTACCGCGACGCCGTCACGTCCTTCTATGCCCGGCAGGACGAGCTACTGGGGCCGATCCTGAAGGCGGCCGGCCCGGAGACGACGGTGATGGTCGTCTCCGATCACGGCTTCAAGACCGGCGAGGGGCGGCCGGTCGATCTTCTGCCGTACACGACCGAGCAGCCGGTCGAATGGCACGACGAGGAAGGGGTCTTCCTTCTGAGCGGCCCGGCGGCGCGCCGCGGCGAGCACCTCGCCTCTCGCCCGACCCTGTTCGACATCACGCCGACGATCCTCTATCTGATGGGGCTGCCGGCCGCGGAGAACATGCCGGGCCACGCCCTCCTCGGCGCGCTCGACCCGTCGTGGGTGAGAGACCACCCGATCCGCACGATCGCATCGTACGATGCGCTCGGCGCGCCGCGCGAGATCGCCTCGGGCGGCGGCGCCGAGGAGGCCGAGGAGGAGCTCCTGTCGAACCTGCGGGCGCTTGGCTACATCGGCGGGGACACCGCGGCACCGAAGCCGGTGGGCGGGTCGGCCAGGGCGGGCGCGGCTCCCGGCGCGCAAACGCAGGTCTTCTATCACCGCAATCTCGCCACCTATTTCCTGAAGCGTCAGGACTACGCGAAGGCGGCGGAGCAGCTCCGGCTCGCCAACGAGCGCGAGAAGCTGCCGAAGACCTACCAGATGCTCTCCGAGGCGTACGCCGGCCTCGGGAAGGTGGACCAAGCGATCGCCGCCCTCGAGGACGGTCTGCGCTCGCTCGAGAACATGGATTCCGAGGCCGTGCTCTGGCTGGTGCGCATCGATCTGTCCCGCCCCGGCGGCCGGGAGGTGGCGCTCGACGCCGTCCGTCGCCACGCCTCGCGCACGGCGAAAAAGCCGGGGCTCGACGACGCGATCGCGGGACTCCTCGCGGAGGACGCCCGGAACGCGCAGGCCGCCGCGGATCTCTACCGTCGCTCGCTGGCCGCCGATCCGACGCGGGTGATCGCCGCCGACCGTCTGTTCGCGATCGAAGGACTGCCGGCCGCCGCCGAGCTGGAGCCTATGCTGCGCAGGGCTCTCGCCAAGGACCGGCGCATCGACGAGTACCACAACCTGCTGGGGATGATCCTCGCCTCTCGCGGCCGGCCGGCGGACGCCGTCGCGGAATTGCGCCGAGCCGCCGACCTCGATCCCGACAACCCGCGGTTCGCCGCCAACCTGGCGTCGGCCCTGGCGCGGGTGGAGCGCTGGGACGAGGCGGCGGAGACCTACGAGAGGGCCGCGGCGCTCGATCCCTCGGCGGGGAACTTCCTGAAGCTCGGATCGGTGTACCGACGGCTCAGGCGTCCAGATCGGGCGCTCGCCGCCTTCGAGCGGGCCCGCGCGGCGGGGGACGGCGGCAGCGGGCCGATTCTCGGGATCGCCCTGGCGCGAGCCGACATGAACCAGATCCCCGAGGCGCTGTCGATCGTTCGCGAGGGTCTGGGGAGCCACCCCGATGACTCGGGACTGCGCTCCCTGTATGACGATCTCCTCAGGCGGACACGTAGTCCAGGATCTGCTCCTGGTCCGCCTGGCTCAGGCCGGTGAAGCGGACGCCGGCGCGGAAGCCCCCGTCGGGGTTCTTCTCGGCGCGCGTCACCTCCCCCTTCACCTTCACGGCGTAGCGGGTCTTCGGCAGGAAGAACTCGATCTGCAGCATCGAGCCGACGGAGATCGCCGCGGCGGTCTCGAGCAGCAGGCCCGTGGTGCTGAGGTTGGTCGCGCGCCCCACGACCTGCCGCGACCCGAGGTTGCCGGTGATGTTGAACACCACCGTGATCCTGTCCGCCTCGCGCTGCCGCACCTTCAGGATGCGGGCCACGATCCCGAGGAGCTCATCCGGCTTCGACGGCTTGGCGACGAACTCGGTGCAGCCGGCCTTGAGGCAGCGCTCGCGAATCTCCTTGGTGCTCGTGGCGCTCATGATGATGATCGGAGTGGCCGCCAGGAGAGGGTCGTGGCGCATGGCGGTGCAGGCCGCCGCGCCGTCCATCCCGGGCATCTCGAGATCGAGCAGGACCAGGTTCGGCCGCCTCTGGGTCGCCAGCGCGACCGCCTTCTCCCCCGACTCGGCGGCGATCACTTCGAAGCCGCCGCGCTTCAGGTAGGTCGACTCGACCTCGAGGAAGAACCTGAGGTCGTCGGCGATGAGGACCGTGACCTTCGCCAAGCCGCCCCCCCGGCGACCGCCGCGCCGCACCTCGCGCGCCGCTCCGGCCGACGCGGGAGGCAGCGCGTCCGGACGCTAGCACACGCTTCGATCGACTGTCAACGCGGGGATGCGCAGAAGTTCAGTAGACCGTCCTGGCCTAGCTCGAGATTGTATGTCCCGACCGATTGCCCCGTGTCGAGAAGGGTGACCGTCATCGACATTGCTATCCCCGAGACCGATCCGGTGTGCCGCGCCGGCCGAGGAGTCCCGCCCGAGGGCCCCGGTCCGTTCGCCGTATAGGTCCCGTCGACCTGGAAGTGTCCCGTCTCATCCGGGACGATGGCCGACGGGACCACCCCATCGCCGCAGTTGTAAGTGATCGCCGCCTGTTCGACGTCGACCGTCATGTGGATGCCGCTCCCGCCCCACTCCCCGATGAGCGTAGCTGGTGTCTGTCCCGTGGACGGGGTGCCGACGATCATCCTTCTCCCGTGCTCGCAGCCGGCCAGCCCTGCCAGCGCCACGATGCAGGGCAGCAACGCTCGCGCCGCCCGCTTCCGACTCCGATTCCGTTCCATGGTAGTGCCTCTCCGGACGTCATCTTCGAACATGCGGCCCGTGACGGGGTCCGGCTCCAGCATGTCCGGGCGGCGAGCCCCTTTTCCGGCAATGTACCCCTCCGGCTCCGGGTGACGCAAGCGCGATCGGCCGGCCGGTGCGGCATCTGCTCCGCGCCGGTCCGTCCGGCGAGTCCGACGCTTCTCCGGGCCGGTCAGCGGTCGGCGTGATCATCGAGGAGAAGGACCTCGACCACTTCGCCCGCCGCGAGCGTCTCGACCTCGGCCGGGACGATCGCCAGGGCGTTGCCGCGCGCGCAGGAGACGAAGTCGGCGGAGCCGCTGGTCGGGAGGATCGTGACGGCGAAGCCGTCGGCGGTGACGCGCGCGCGCGCCTGGTAGTAGCCGGTCCTCCCCGGGCGCTGCCGGACCTCCGCCTCGAGTCGCGCGCGCACCCGGGGCGGCAGGGGCTCGGCGAACCCCATCATCCTGCGGATCGCCGGGCGGGCGAAGACCTGGAAGATGACATAGGACGAGACCGGGTTCCCCGGGCAGCCGAAGACCAGGGTCGATCCACGCGTGCCGAACGTGAACGGCTTCCCCGGCTTGATCGCCACGCGGTCGAACCGGATCGCGACGCCGAGCGCGCGCAGCGTCTCGCCGACCAGGTCGCGCGCCCCCATCGAGACGCCTCCGGAGGTGACCAGGACGTCGGCCTCGAGGCCGCGCTCGAGCGCCTGGCGCAGGCGGCCGGGCTCGTCCGGCGCGATCCCGAGGTCGAGCGCCTCGGTGCCGGCGCGGCGAGCGAGCGCCGTGAGCAGCGGGCCGTTGCTGTTGCGGATGCCGCCCGGGCCGGGGTCGCGGTCGGCCTGGACCAGCTCGTCCCCCGTCGCCAGGACGGCCAGGCGCGGCCGCCCCCCGACCCGGACCCGCGTCCGCCCGCACGACGCCAGGACGCCGATCTCCCCCGGGCCGATGAACTCCCCGGGAGCGAGCAGCCGGTCGCCCGCGCGCACATCCGCGCCCCGCCGCGCCACGTTGTCTCCCCGCCCGACACGGCTTTTCGCCCGGATGGCGCCGGCGTCGCCGGACACCGGCTCGGTCTCCTCGACGATCAGCACGGCGTCGGCGCCCGGAGGGATCGGCGCGCCGGTCATGATCCGCGACGTCGTCCCCGTCGTCAGCGTCTCGAGCCTGCCGGGATCGCTCCCGGCCGGGATCTCCTCGAGGACGCGCAGCACGCGCGGCGTCGTCCCGAGATCGCTCGAGACGACGGCGTAGCCGTCCATCAGCGCCTTGTCGAACGGAGGAGAGTCGTGGTCGGCCCGCACCTCCTCCTGCAGGATCCGGCCGAGGGCCTCCTGGTACGGGATCTCCTCGGAGGGCAGGACCGGCGCGGCCTCGAGGATCGCGGCGAGCGCCTCATCGACGGCGAGCGGGGTCGCCATGCTCAGAGTATAGCCCGCGCCACCAGGACCCGGGGGACGCCGGCCAGATCGGGCCGCACCTCGACGACCTCGAGCCGGGGCGCGGCGCCGTAGAGGTCGCGCAGCGCCGCCTCCTGCCCGAACCCGATCTCGACGATCAGGTGGCCGCCCGGCCGGAGGTACGCGGGCGTCTCGCGCGCCAGGCGGCGGTGGATCGCCAGCGGATCGGGCCCCGGGGAGAGCGACCCGCGCGGCTCGTGCTCCCGCACCTCCGGCGCGAGCCCCGCCAGCTCCCCGGCACCGATGTACGGAGGGTTGCTCAGGATGAAGTCGGCGCGCCCTTCGAGACCCGAGCCGCGCAGCGCCTCGGTCAGGTCGCCCCGGTGGAAGACGATCCGGTCGGCGACCCGGTGATCGGCGGCGTTCGATCGCGCCACCGCCAGCGCCTCCTCGGAGAGATCGGTGGCGTGCACCCGGGCGCCCGGGGTCGTGGAGGCGACGGCGATCGCCAGGCAGCCGGAGCCGGTGCCGATGTCGAGGACGAGCGGGTCGGGACGATCGTTGCGCCCGAGGAACGCCTCGACCAGCCCCTCGGTCTCGGGCCTCGGGATCAGGACGGCCGGCGTGACCCGGAGGCGCAGCGACCAGAACTCCTGGACGCCGGTCAGGTACTGCAGCGGCTCCCTCCTGGCGCGGCGCGCGAGGAGGCGGCGGAAGCGCTCCTCCGTGGCGCGCGGCACCGGATCCTCGGGATGGGCGTGCAGGAGGGCCGACTCGCGTCCGAGGACGTGGGCCAGGAGGACCTCGGCGTCGCGCGAGGCGGTCGGGACGCCGGCCTCCTCAAGGACCGCCCGCCCCTCGCGCGCCAGGGCGATCACGGTCGCCTGGGTCAGACCCGCACCTCTTCCCTGAGCTGCTCGGCCTGGTAGTGGGCGAGGATCGGCTCGATCAGCGGATCGAGCTCGCCCTCGAGGATCGCCGGCAGGCGGTGGATCGTGACGTTGACCCGATGATCGGTCACCCGGTTCTGGGGAAAGTTGTAGGTGCGGATCTTCTCCGAGCGCTCTCCGGTGCCGACCTGGCTCTTCCGATCGCGCGCGATCGCGTCCTTCTGCTTCTGCATCTCGAGATCGAGCATGCGCGAGCGCAGCACCTTCATCGCCCGGGCCTTGTTCTTGTGCTGCGATCGCTCGTCCTGGCACTGCACGACCAGGCCGGTCGGCTGATGGGTGATCCGGATCGCGGAGTACGTGGTGTTGACCCCCTGGCCGCCGGGACCGGTGGCGCAGAAGGTGTCGACGCGCAGGTCCTTCTCGTTGATCTCGATCTGGACGTCGTCCGCCTCGGGCAGGACCGCCACGGTGGCGGTCGACGTGTGGATCCGACCGGAGGCCTCGGTCTCGGGGACCCGCTGCACCCGGTGCACGCCGCTCTCGTGCTTCAGGCGGCTGTAGACCTGCCGGCCGCTGATGAGCGCGACGACCTCCTTGATCCCACCGAGGCCGCTGCTGCTCAGGTTGAGGACCTCGATCTGCCAGCCTCGCCTCTCGGCGTAGCGGCTGTACATCCGGAAGAGCTCGGAGGCGAAAAGCGACGCCTCATCCCCGCCCGTGCCGGCGCGGATCTCCAGGATGACGTTCCTCTCGTCGTTCGGGTCCTTGGGGAGCAGGAGGGCGCGCAGCTCCGCCGTGAGCCGATCCCTGCGCGCGACGAGCGACCCCAGCTCCTCGCGCGCCATCGCCTTCATCTCGTCGTCGCCCAGGAGCGCCTCGGACTCCTCGATCTGGCGCAGAACGTCCTTGAACTCGCGGTACTTGAGGACGATCTTCTCCAGCTCGTGGTAGCTCTTAGCCGTCTGGCGGTAGCGCTCCTGATCCGACACCAGGCCCGGGTCGCCCATCAGGTGGGCGAGCTGGTCGAACCTCTCCTCGAGGCTCCGCAGCCGGTCGAGCATGTCCAAGGTCGATCCCTCCCTCACCGGGGAAATTTACCACCACGGGGGCCCGGACACCAGCCGCTTCGGGCCGGGAACCGAACGAACGCGAGAACGATGGCTCGGGTGCGGCGCCGGCTCGGGCGCCCGGGGAGAGGACCGTCTCAGGTGCGGCCGGGTGCCGGCGAGGTGTCTGAACCTGTGCCGGAGGCGGCCGCGGGGGCGCCCTTCTTCCCCTTCTCGGCCCCCTTCATCTCGGCGGACTTGTTGTAGCGCCTCTGGAAACGCTCGACGCGGCCCGCCGAGTCGACGAGCTTCTGCTTGCCGGTGAAGAACGGGTGGCACTTGCTGCAGATCTCGAGACGCAGCTCGGTGCGCGTCGAGCGCGTGCGGAACGTCTCCCCGCAGGCGCAGGTGACGAGGACCTCGTTGTACGCGGGATGGATCCCCTGCTTCATGAATCGACTCCCCCGGGGCTGGTGGTCCCCCGGACGACGGTTCCGACCTCGTGGTCGTGAACGGAAGTGCGCATTATAGCACGACGGTGCCCGGAGCGCCGTCCGCTCCGGGAGACGGGGGGTCCCCTACCCCATGCTGCTCATGGCCTCGAGGAACTCCTCGTTGCTCTTGGTCTTCTGCATGCGCTCGATCAGGAGCTCCATCGCCTCGACCGGCGAGAGGGAGTTCAGGACCTTGCGGAGCACCCAGGAACGATCGAGCTCCTTCTTGCTCAGGAGCAACTCCTCCTTGCGGGTTCCGGAGCGGGTGAGCTCGATCGAGGGGAAGATCCGGCGGTCGGCCAGCTTGCGATCGAGATGGATCTCCATGTTGCCGGTCCCCTTGAACTCCTCGAAGATCACGTCGTCCATCCGGCTGCCGGTCTCGATGAGCGCCGTCGCGATGATGGTGAGCGAGCCCCCCTCCTCGATGTTGCGTGCCGCCCCGAAGAAGCGCTTCGGGCGCTGCAGGGCGTTGGCGTCCACGCCGCCCGACAGCACCTTGCCCGACGGGGGCACGATGGTGTTGTAGGCGCGCGCCAGCCGGGTGATCGAGTCGAGGAGGATGACGACGTCCTTCTTGTGCTCGACCAGCCGCTTGGCCTTCTCGATGACCATCTCGGCCACCTGCACGTGCCGTGTGGCCGGCTCGTCGAAGGTCGAGGAGATCACCTCGCCGTTCACCGAGCGCTGCATGTCGGTCACCTCCTCGGGCCGCTCGTCGATCAGCAGCACGATCAGGATGACCTCGGGGTGGTTCTGCGTGACGCTGTTGGCGATGGCCTGCAGCAGCATCGTCTTGCCGGTCCGCGGCGCCGCCACGATCAGCCCCCTCTGCCCCTTGCCGATCGGGCAGAGGATGTCGAGCACGCGCGAGGAGACGTTCTCCTTGTTGGTCTCGAGCTTGATGCGCGTGTTGGGGTAGAGCGGCGTCAGGTTGTCGAAGAAGATCTTGTCGCGCGCCTGCTCGGGGTGCTCGAAGTTGACCGCCTCGACCTTGATCAGGGCGAAGTACCGCTCGCCCTCCTTCGGAGGACGCACCTGCCCCGAGATCGTGTCGCCCGTGTGCAGGTCGAACTTGCGGATCTGCGAGGGCGAGACGTAGATGTCGTCGGGGCCGGGCAGGTAGTTGTACTCGGGCGCCCGCAGGAAACCGAAGCCGTCGGGCAGGGTCTCGAGGACCCCCTCCGCGAAGATGAGTCCCGACTTCTCGGTCTGGGCACGCAGGATCTCGAAGATCAGCTCCTGCTTGCGGAGCGCCGTGGCGTTCGGGACGTCGAGCGCCTTGGCGATGCCGGTCAGCTCGGCGATCGACTTCTCCTTGAGGCTCCGGATGTCAAGCTTCTCGCCGGTCAGCTCGACGCGAGGCACGTCCTGGCGCTCCGCCTCCTCGTCGACCGGCGCCGGGGCGGCGGCCGGAGCGGCCGGCGCCTCAACCTCGCTGGCGTTCTCCACCGGCGGCCGCCGGGGAGGCCGGACCGCCTGCTCGCGGCCGGGCTGCCGCGGGGGCCTCGGCTCCCGCGGTGGTCGTGCGTCACGTTGTTCCGTCTTTTCTCCATTCACTTTGGTGATGTCTCCTTTCATGGGGTTTCAGCAAGGCGTCGGGGCCCGATGCGCCCCTCCGCTCGTCCCGCCTCGAAGGTCCCGCCGTCGTCGGACGGACGGTTCATGGTCGTGCCGGATCGGCGCGCCGCGCAGGCCGCGTCGATCACGCGCCAGAGGGCGGCGATCCCGTCGCCCGTGACGGCCGACACGGGGATCGGCCGCTCCGACGGCGGCAGCCCGAGCCGCCTGATCGCCTCGCCCAGCGCCCGGGACCTCCCGTTCCCCGAGAGCTTGTCGGCCTTGGTCAGGACCACCTGGCGCCCCAGGCCGCGATCGCGGAGCCAGGCGTCGAGCTCGAGATCCAGGTCGGTCGGCGCGTGGCGCGCGTCGACCAGCTGGACGGCCAGGTCGGGCCGGCCCGGACGCTCCAGATACGATTCGATCAAGCCTTTCCATTCCTCCCGCATCGGCCGCGGCACACGGGCGTAGCCGTAGCCCGGCAGATCGACGAAGTAGATCCGCTCGTTCACCCGGTAGAAGTGGATCGAGCGGGTCCGACCCGGCGTCTTGCTCGTCCGCGCCAGCCGATGGGCCCCGAGCAGCCGGTTGATCAGGCTCGACTTCCCGACGTTCGATCGTCCCATGAATGCGATCTCGGGCCCCCCATCGCGCGGGAAGTCGCCCGGGCTGCGGGCGTCGACATGAAAGCGGCACGCCGTGACATTCATGGATTCGAGCCAGCTGGGGGTCCCTCGACCGCATCGTCGCCGGACGGGTAGAACGAGCCGGGACGCGACGCGGCCGGGACCGAGATGCCGGGGAATCTCCGCGGGACAGATCCCGCGAGGTCTTATCTCAGGACAAGGGGACGGACGACTCCGGAGCTCACGGCTCCCGCCCGGGGCCTAGTGGGTCACCGACCCGGGGATCCCCTTGTTGAGATCCTTGTCGTACTCCTTGTCGACCTTCGACGGGGCCTCGCGCTCCATGGCGATCTGGAGCACCTCGTCCATGGTGTCCACGAGGCGAAACTCCATGAGCTTCTGGATGTCCTCGGGCACGTCCGCGAGGTCCTTCTCGTTGTCACGGGGCAGGATGATCGTGCGAATCCCCAGGCGGTGCGCCGCCAGGACCTTCTCCTTGACGCCCCCGATCGGCAGCACCTTGCCGCGCAGGGTGATCTCCCCGGTCATGGCCACGTCGCCGCGCACCGGCGTCTTCGTGAGCATCGACGCCAGGGCGGTCGCCATGGTGATGCCCGCCGAGGGGCCGTCCTTGGGGATCGCACCCTCGGGCACGTGGATGTGGATGTCGAACTTGCGATGGAAGTCCTCGTCGATCCCGAGCACCTGGCTGCGGGAGCGGATGTAGGAGAGGGCGGCCTGCGCCGATTCCTGCATCACGTCGCCCAGCTTCCCGGTCAGGGTCAGCTTGCCGCGCCCCTTCATGAGCGTGGCCTCGGTCGTCAGGATCTCGCCGCCCACCTCGGTCCACGCCAGGCCGGTCGCGATCCCGATCTCGCTCTTCTTCTCGCTGGTCGGCGCACGGAACTTCGGCACGCCCAGGAGGTCGGCCAGGTGCTCGCTCTTGACGATGAAGGAGTAGTCCTTGCCCTCCCTGACCACGCGGCGCGCCAGCTTGCGGCAGATCGAGGCCACCTCGCGCTCGAGGTTCCGCACCCCGGCCTCGCGCGTGTACTTCTCGATGACGTCGCGGATCGACTCCTCCTCGAACGCGAACTTCCGCGGATCGAGACCGTGGTTCTTGAGCTGCTTCGGGATCAGGAAGCGCCGCCCGATGTTGATCTTCTCGAAGAGCGTGTAGCCGGGGAGCCGCAGGACCTCCATGCGATCCTTCAGGGCCGGCGGGATCGGGTGCAGCACGTTGGCCGTGCAGATGAACATCACCTGCGAGAGATCGAACTCGGTGTCGAGGTAGTGGTCGAGGAAGGTCGAGTTCTGCTCGGCGTCGAGCACCTCGAGGAGCGCGGACGACGGATCGCCCCGGAAGTCCATGCTCATCTTGTCGACCTCGTCCAGCAGGAACACCGGGTTCTTGGTCCCGGCCTTCTTCATCATCTGGATGACCTGGCCGGGGAAGGCGCCGATGTAGGTCCGCCGGTGGCCGCGCACTTCCGCCTCGTCGCGCACGCCGCCCAGCGAGACGCGCACGAACTTGCGGCCCGTGGCGCGGGCGATCGACTGGGCGAGGGAGGTCTTTCCCACTCCCGGAGGGCCGACGAAGCACAGGATCGAGCCCTTCATGTTCTTGTTCTTGACCAGACGGCGCACCGCCAGGAACTCGAGGATCCGCTCCTTCACCTTCTCGAGCCCGTAGTGATCCTCGTGCAGCACCTTCTCGGCGAAGTCGAGGTCCTTGATCTCCTTGGAGCGCTTGGTCCAGGGCACCGAGATCAGCCAGTCGAGGTAGTTGCGCGACACGGTGGCCTCGGCGGAGACGGGAGGCATGACCTCCAGCCGCTTCAGCTCCTGCATCGCCTTCTCGTGGGCCTCCTTCGGCATCCGGGCGGCCTCGATCTTCTGCTTCAGCTCCTCGACCTCGTTCAGCTTGTCGTCCTTGCGTCCCAGCTCCTGCTGGATCGCCTTCATCTTCTCGTTGAGGTAGTACTCCTTCTGCGCCTTCTCCATCTGCTTCTTGACGCGCTGGTGGATGCGGCGGTCGACACGGAGCTTCTCGATCTCGCCGTCGAGCAGATTGGCCAGGATCGACAGCCGCTCGGCCGGACCGAAGGTCTCGAGCAGGTTCTGCTTCTCCTCCATGCCGACCTGGACGTGCGCCGCGATCGTGTCGGTGAGGCGCCCAGGCTCGGAGACGCGGATCGTCGAGATCATCGTCTCGTACGGCAGGTTGGGCGACAGCTTCACGTACTTCTCGAAGAGCGACACCACCTTGCCCATCTCGGTCTCGATCTCGGGCGTCAGCTCCGCCTTCACGTCGATCGGCTCAAGGAGCGCCTCGAGGCAGCCCTCCTCGTCCTTGATCTCGAGGACCTTGCCGCGCGACGCCCCCTCCACCAGGAGCTTGATGTTCCCGTTCGGCAGCTTCAGGCTCTGCACGATGTTGGAGATCGTGCCGATGGCGTTGATCTCCTCGGGCTTCGGATCGTCGATCTTGGCGTCCCTCTGGGTCGCCAGGAAGATGCGCTTGTCCGAGGCCAGCGCCTTCTCGACCGCCTGCAGAGACGCCTTCCGCCCGACGACGAACGGGATCATCGTGTAGGGGAACACCACGACGTCCCGCAGCGGGACGAGCGGCAGCCTCTCTATCTTTCCGGTCGTGTTCGTGAACGCGTCGAATGTCGACATTCAGCCCGCCTTCTCCATCAGGATGATGGGCGCCACCTTGTTCTCCACCACTTCCTTGGTGATGACGCACTCGGTGATGTCCGTGCGCGACGGCAGCTGGTACATCAGGTCCAGCATCAGGTCCTCGAGGATGAGCCGCAGGCCCCGGGCTCCGATCTTCCGCTGCAGGGTCTGGTCGGCGATCATCTCGAGCGCGTCCTTGGTGAAGGTCAGGGTGACGTTCTCGTACTCGAAGATCCTCTGGTACTGCTTGATGAGGGCGTTTCGCGGCTCGGTCAGGATCTTGACCAGCGCGTCCTTGTCGAGCTCGCCGAGGACGCCAACGACCGGCAGGCGGCCGACGAACTCGGGGATCAGCCCGTACTTGATCAGGTCGGACGGCTGCGCCTGCTCCAGGATCTCCTGGACGTTCTTGTCCGACTTCCGCTTCACTTCCGCCTTGAAGCCCATCGCCTTCTTGCCGATCCGCTGCTCGACGATCGCGTCGAGGCCGACGAAGGCGCCGCCGCAGATGAACAGGATGTTCGTCGTGTCCATCGGGATGAAGTCCTGGTGGGGGTGCTTGCGCCCGCCCTGCGGCGGGACGTTGGCCACCGTGCCCTCCAGGATCTTCAGCAGCGCCTGCTGCACCCCCTCGCCCGAGACGTCGCGGGTGATCGAGGGAGAGTCGCTCTTGCGGCTGATCTTGTCCACCTCATCGATATAGATGATGCCGCGCTTGGCCTTCTCGAGGTCGTTGCCGGCCGCCTGCAGCAGGCGGAGCAGGATGTTCTCGACGTCCTCGCCGACGTACCCGGCCTCGGTCAGCGTCGTCGCGTCCACGATCGCGAAGGGCACCGACAGGAGCTTGGCCAGCGTCTGGGCCAGCAGGGTCTTGCCGGTCCCGGTCGGACCGATCAGCAGGATGTTGCTCTTCTGGACCTCCACCTCGCTGCGCCGCTTGCTGAGCTCGTTCCGCTTGTAGTGGTTGTAGACGGCGACGGCCAGCTTCTTCTTGGCCTTCTCCTGCCCGATGACGTACTCGTCGAGGAACTCCCGGATCTCGATCGGCTTCGGGAGCTTCACCTTGGCCTTCGGCTCGTCGGGCTCGCGCTCCTCGGCGATGATGTCGAGGCAGATGTCGACGCACTCGTCGCAGATGTAGACGGTCGGACCGGCGATCAGCTTCTTGACGTCACGCTGATCCTTATTGCAGAAACTGCATCTCAATGACTCGCCGTCGCCCCGTTTGCCGGCCATCGCCGTTCTCCTGCTGGTCGCCCGGATTCAGATGCGTGCCGCGGTCACTCGCGCCGGGAGATGACCTGATCGATGACGCCATACTCCTTGCTGCCCGTCGCCGTCATGATGAAGTCCCGGTCGGTGTCCTTCTGGATCCTCTCGAGCGACTGACCGGAGTGTCGTTGGAGTATGTCGTTGAGCCTCTCCCGAATCCTGAGGATCTCCTTGGCGTGAATGTCGACGTCGGTGGCCTGTCCCGAAAAGTCGCCCATCGGCTGGTGCAGAATGATGCGGGAATTGGGGAGGGCGAACCGCTTCTTGCTCGTTCCCGCGGCGAGCAGCACGGCCGCCATGCTCGCGGCCTGACCGATGCAGATCGTCGAGACGTCGGGACGTATGAATTGCATCGTGTCGTAGATGGCGAGGCCCGCCGTCACAGAGCCCCCGGGACTGTTGATGTAGATGTGGATGTCCTTCTCGGGATCCTCGGCTTCCAGGTACAGGAGCTGCGCGATGACGAGGTTGCTGAGGTTGTCGTCGATCGCGCTGCCGATGAAAACGATGTTGTCCCGGAGTAGCCTGGAGTAGATGTCGTATGCCCGCTCGCCCCGGTTGGTCTGCTCGACCACCATCGGTATGAGTGGCATTTCGCTCACTTCCCCTCGTGCGTAATAGTAGCATCAAGGAGCAAAAAGTCAAGGACCTTTTCCCTGGCGATTTGCCTGCGAAGCCCCGCCAGACGCCCATTTTCAGCGAGTCGATCCTTGAGCGCGTTCGGGCTCGTCCCCTGGCGCCGCGCCTCCTCCCGGAGCCACGCGTTCACGTCGTCCTCGGTCGTCTCGATCCCTTCCTGGACCGCGATCGCCTCGAGGATCAGGCCGGCGCGGACCGCTCCGGCCGCGGCCGGACGGATTTTCTCACGTTCCTCCTGCCAATTCACTGGCGCCTTCGTCGGTTCGATGCCCCGGGCCATCATCTCCCTGACGATCCCCTCGATCCGGCCGTCGATCTGCGACTCGACGAGCGCCTCGGGAACGTCGAACGAGTGCTGTTCCACGAGGTGCGCCAGGATCCTGTCCTTGGCGTCCGACGTTTCGGCCTCCTTGGCCCTCCGCCGCAGCTCGCCGGTCACCTTCTCCCTCAACTCGTCGAGGCTCTGGAAATTCCCGACCTCCTTCGCGAGGTCGTCGTTGACCGGCGGCAGAACCTTCGTCTTGATCTCCTTGACCTCGATCGTATAGGCGACCGTGCAGCCGCGCAGCGCCTCGGCGCTCCAGTCCTCGGGGTAGGTCGTCTCGAACGACGCCGAACGGCCGGCCTCGAGCCCGAGGACCGCCGCGTTGAAGTCGGGATGGTTGTTCTCCGACCCGGCCTCGAGAAGGAGCGGCTCGTTCACGAGGTTCTTCCCCCGGCCCTTCAGGTAGCGGCAGGAGAGCGTCCCGACGACGTAGTCGCCCTTCTGCACCGGGCGCCCGGAGACCGCCTCGAGCTTGGCGGCGCGCTCGGCCAGGCCGCGCAGCGACGCCTCGATCATCTCCTCGGTCACCTCGCGCCGCCCGACGGTCACCGGGATCTTGTGATACCCGGAGACCGACACCGCGGGCCTCACCTCGAACGTCGCCTTGAAGGTGAGCGGCCTGCCCGACTGGTAGTTGACCCCTTCGAGGACCGGGTCGTGGACCGGGTGCAGCTTCTTCTCCTCCAGCGCCCGGAGCGCGTACTCGCGGACCATCTTCTCCACGACCTCGTCCTGCACCTCTTTGCCGAAGCGCCGGCGGACCACCTCGATCGGGATCTTTCCCTGGCGGAAGCCGGGGATCCGCGCGCGGCGGGAGTACTCGCGGAACGTCCTCTCCATCTCCTCGGAGACACGCTCCCCCGGGATCTCGACCTCGAGACCGCGCTTGCAGGAGTTCAGCTCGTTGACGACCACCTTCATCACTTCGGAGCCTCGTCGCCCGGTGCACTCCGCGAAGCCCGATCCGAAAGCCCTCGCCGACGTCCGGAGCCTGCCCGCCTCGCTTTCGTACTCTCGGGGGATCGCCCTTGCCTGGGTGGGAGTCCGATTCGGGAGGGCATCATAGCAGGAACCGCGATCCCTTTCAAGCCCATCTTGCCCCCCCCAGGGCTCTCGTCTCAACCCCAGGTTGAGACTTTCACCGTGAGACTCGGGGGAAGGCTCTACGCTGCTAGGGATTGCGCCGCATTGATCTCGCCGGGGGGAGTCTCAGAGACTGTCTTGAGTCGGTCCGGCGCCCGCCGCGCCGGACCGAGAGGTTCGTGGAACGCCTTGATGGACGCTGGCTCCAGGGTCATCACGCCCGACGCCCCGTCGGAGGGCACACTTCTTGCTGTCAAGGGCTCCGAGTGGTCGGCTCAAGGTCCAGACCTCGGGGTGGAGCCATGGACCAGCCGTTCCGAAAGATGATCCTTTCGGATGACATCAACCGTGCTCTGGGGCAGCTCGACTGCTTCATCCACAGGTCTGGCTTCCAGACGCGGGTGGGACGCACGGGCGAGGAGATCGTGGATCTGGCGCGCCGCGATCCTCCGAACGTCGTGATGATCAATTATTACCTGGGCGGCCTGAAGGGGGACGAGGTCTGCCGGATCCTCAAGCGGCCTGAGCTCGACCGCCCTCCACTGCCGGTCCTGATCGTCGGCCCGACGTACCCCCCCGACATCGCCGAGCGCTGCCGGCAGGCCGGATGCGACGACTTCATCGGCTCTCCCGCAAGCCCGAACGTCCTGCTCCAGAGGCTGGCCGGAGCGCTGGGCCTGCAGTTCCGGCTGCACGCGCGGGTCCCGGCGGTCATCTCGATCTCGTTCGGGCGGATCATCAGCGAGTTCCTCGGCTACTCCAAGGACATCAGCGAGGGGGGGATCCTGATCGAGACGACGCTCCCGATCGATCCCGGCCGGCGCCTCCACCTGCGCCTGTTCCTCGACGAGGAGGACCGGCCGGTCGTCACGAAGGCGACCGTGCTGCGCGTCGACCGGGCGGAGGAGGAGGACCGTTTCCTCGTCGGGATGCAGTTCCAGCCGCTCGACGTGGGTGCGGCCCAGCGGCTCCGGAACTACATCCATACGCGGGCCGATCACTGACCTCGACTCCCGATCGAGCGCGCCGATCCGTGGTGGTCATTTGACACTCCGCGACGTGGCGGTCTATCGTTCGGAGGGGTTGCGTCCCCGCGGGATCGGGAGGTTGGTCGTGGGACGGCTCAACCGTCTGTCGCCCGAGCAGGCCTCGGCGGAGGTCCGGGAGCTCTTCCGCTCGTTCCTCGCCGAGCGTGGCAACGTCCCGAACATGTTCCGGACGGTGGCCCATCGCCCGGAGATCCTGACGACGATGCTGGCCCACTTCCGTGCGGTGATGGGGCCGGGAACCGTCCCGGTGCCGTTCAAGGAGATGCTGGCGGTCCGGGTGTCGCGGCTGAACGACTGCGACTACTGACTCGCCTCCCACACTGCTTTGGCAAAGCAGTTCGGCGTCGGCGACGAGGCGATCCGCGGCCTGAACGACCCGGAGCGCTACCCCTTCCCTCCCGATCAGAAGGCGGCCCTGCTGTTCGCCGACGCCATGACCCGCGGCGGCGGCGAGGTTCCCGATGACCTGTTCGACGAGCTGCGCCGCCACTTCAGCGAGCCGCAGATCGTCGAGATCGCCTGCGTCGTCGGGACCTTCAACTACTTCAACCGCTTCAACAACGCCTTCCGGATGGACATCACGCTCACCGACACCGAGGTCGTCGTGCGCCGGGTCGAGCAGGCGATCGAGGGCGCGCCTCGGGACGCGCTGGACGCCTGCGAACGGGTGGTCGAGATCCTCGCCCAGGGGCGGCGCTACCTCCGGGTCGGGATCTACCGGCGTGCGGAGGAGACCTTCGTGCGCGCCGCCTACCGCGGCCCCGAGGCTCCACGCCAATCCTTTCGACTCGGCGAGGGGAACGCCGGCGGGACCGGCATCACCAAGGTGGTCGACGACGTTTCGAACGATCCCCTCGCCAGGGCCGGCCTCGCCGCGACGCGCTCGGAGCTCGTCGTACCGATCCGCGCCGGGTCCGCCGTCCTCGGGGTCATCGACGTGGAAAGCGACCGGGAGGCCGCCTTCGGCGAGGAGGATCGCGCGCTGGTCGAGCGCGTCGCCGCGGCGCTGGTCCCGGTCTTCCGGGACGATCCGCTCACGCCCTGAGAGGGGCTGGTGCGAAAGGAGGGATTCGAACCCTCATGGGTTGCCCCACCGGATCCTAAGTCCGGCGCGTCTGCCGGTTCCGCCACTTTCGCAGTGCGGGGCGCCCCCGGGAGTCTATCGCGGCACCCGTGCAGAATCCTAGCCTACACCACCCGCCTCCGGGCCGAGGGATCGAAGATCACTCCGTCACCGGCTCGCGTCCTGGGATAAGCTGGCGGGCCATGGGACGGACGCGATGCGCTCTGCTCCTCGTGCTGGCGCTTTCGGCCCTCGTCCTCTGGTTCCATTACCTCGCCGCGTACCAGGTCGACGACGCGTACATCGTCTACCGCTACGCCGACAACCTGGCGCACGGGAAGGGGTTCGTCTTCAACGAGGGGGAGCGGGTGGAGGGGGTGACCTGCTTCCTCTGGACGCTCGCGCTCGTGCCATTCGCCGCTCTCGGGCTGCCGCTGCCGATCGTGGGACCGATCCTGACCGCGCTGGCGGGCGCTGCGATCCTCTTATTACTGCCGGGAGTCTCCGCCAGGCTTGCGGGGCGCGCGGCCGTGGACGGGTGGGACCTCGCGACGCCGTTCCTGCTGGCCGCTCACCCCGCCTTCGCCTACTGGAGCGTCGGCGGCCTCGAGACGGTTCCCTACACCCTGCTGCTCGTCCTGGCGTTGCGCGATCTTCTGCGCGAACAGGAGAGGGGGCGCGGCCGGCGATCGGCGCTCTGGGCCGGCCTCGCGACGCTGATGCGGCCCGAGGCGCCGCTGCTCGCGGCGGCGCTCGGGCTTGGCCGGGCGATCGGTGGCCCGCAGCGAGAGAACCGTGACCGTGTCCGCGACGCCCTCGCTTGGTGCGGGCTGGTTTCCGGCTTTTTCCTCCCCTTCCTGGCCTTCCGGCGCCTCTACTTCGGCGAGTGGCTCCCGAACACCTACTACGCGAAGACCGGTGGTGAGCTCCTCCACACGATCATGTCGGGGCGGGACTACACGGTGCGGTTCCTGGCGTCGCTGGCCCCCGGGTTCGGCAGCGAGGCGCCGTCGGCGACCGCTTTCGGCCTGCTGCTGCTCGTGCTCCTGCTCGCCGTCGGGCTGGCGCGGCCGGCGCTGCGCCCGGCCGCGTTGCTGATCTACGCGCAGGGGATCGCGGTCTTCATCGAGGGTGGAGACTGGATGTTCCTCCACCGCTTCTGGGTGCCGACGCTGCCGTTCCTCGCGCTCCTGATGGTCGGAGCGGCGCGTGATCTGGCCGGCGTGTCGAGGCGGCTCCGTCCGGCGCTCCTTGGGCTCGGATGCCTCCTGGTGGCGAGCGGCGCGACGGCGGGGGTGCGCCAGCGGGACGGGGCGAACGGCCTGGCGGTGAATGCCGAGGGATATCGCTCCGCCCATCACGCGATCGCCCGGTACCTCAAAGAGCGCGGGCGTCCCGGCGACACCGTGGCTCTCATGGACGTCGGGATCATCGGCTACGAGAGCGGGCTCAGGGTCCTGGACATCTCGGGGCTGACCGAGCCTCGCGTGGCGAAGTCTCCCGGAGGCTTCCTGGAGAAGCAGTATCCCGCCGAGCCGATCCTCGCCGAGGCACCGCGGTTCTTCGTCCTGGTGAACGGCTATCGTATGGATGAGCGGATCGCCCATCACCCCGATTTCCTGAAACGCTACAGGCTGGTGATGATGAAGAATCACCGGTTCAACTGGACACCTCCGCAGTCCTATTACCTGTACCTCTTCGAGCGGCGGGATGCGAACGGCGGCACGGCCGCCTCAGCAGCCGGGGACACGATCGCCCCCGCGCCGCATTAGTCGAAGGTGTGCCCGAACCCCGGGCCGCCCGGACGTCTCGCCACGGATGCCTTGCCGGTCCTGCTGGCTAGCGTGGGAGCGTGCCTACCGCCGTGAAGATGTCCTCGTCGCCGGAACGCGTGTCGGTCCAGGCGGGAAAGATTCCGTCGGAGGTGACGGCGAGCCCGTTGTAGTCGCCGATAAACGTTCGCGTGCCCAGAAGAGATGTGGTCGAGGTCACCCTGACGTTGGGGAGGAAGGTCGCACCGTCGGCCGTGTTCGTATAGAAGGTGTCGTAGTTGATGTTGCTGGGGTCGAGGCGGCGGTCCTGCCAGACGAGGCTCAGCAGCCCACCGGGGTGGACGGCGATCCAGGGCAAGAACTGATCCGATGCGTTCGTCTCGTCGGTCACCTTCACCGGCGCCGTCCAGCTTCTGCCGGCGTCCCTGGACACCGAGAGCCTCACGTCAGAGTTGGAGCAGGGCGGACGGGTGACACAGCAAGGTGCGTTCTTGCAGGAGCCCTGAGGGAAGTCGACCCAGGCGACGGAGACGGTGCCGTCGGGAGCAGCCGCTGCCGTCGGCAGACTGTTCGCGAAGAGCCCGGTACCTTGCGGCTTATCGAAGAGAGGATCCGCGTTCTTCAGCTGGAAGAGACCGGGACTCGGAAGGCCGGAGGCGACTTCGGCGTGTTGACTCCAGGTGAACCCCCCGTCGGTGGATTTCGAGAACCTGATGCTCAGGGGCCCGCTCCCGCGGGGGAACTCCGCGTAGAAGATGTAGGCGGTGCCGTCCGGCGCGACGACGGGCAGAGCGCCGAGGCGCCCGATTTCGCCGAATCTCTCCCTGGGGGCGGGCGCTCCGATGATCGCTGGAATGGACCAGGTCGTCCCGCTATCCCGCGACACGACTACCTCGATCTGGTCACCCGCGTCGCTGATGTTCGTGTAGCCAACGTAGATCGTCCCCTGGAACGGACTGCTGGCGCCGCTGTCCACGGCGAGGAACTCCTTGTCGGGAAAGGGGGTATTCGGGTCGCCAACGACGTTATTGACGGCGACAGAGATGGTTGCAAAAGTCTTGCCGCCGTCGGTGGACTTGGCCACGACCACGTCGGGTTCGATAACAGGTGAGGAAGGGGCGATCTCGACATACGAGACGTAGAAGTTCCCCTGCGCGTCGGCGGCGACCGAGGGATCGCCGCAGACGTCTCCCGCGCGCTCGAGAGGCGTCTTCCCGCCGGAGGTCCAACTCTTCCCCCCGTCGGTCGTGAAGCCGAAGCCGCACGATTGGAAGGAGTCTCCCGCCGCCAACAAGCCCTGGAAGACCGCGACCAGATTCCTGGGACTCTTTGGGCTGACGGCGATTGCCGTCTCATTCTGGTCGAAGGGTCCGGTGAGACGGATGTTCGTGCCGAACTGGAGGGCCTTCGTCGTCGCCACCTGCGCGGTAGTCGGGGCCGTCGTCGGGACGAAACCGACGTAGGCGAACGCCACGAAGAGCGTCAGAACCAGCGTGCTCCGCATATCGCCTCCTTGCGTCCCCGGTGCCGGGAACGGCTCTAAAAACTGCTAAGTCATTTCCCGCGTGCGGCGGGGAGATGCTCTCGCGTCGTGAAGAAGACTCGAGGAGTGCGCTGTCGGTCTCGGAAGATCTCTGCCTGATCTAGTACGGCTCCCTGCCGCAGCCGTCAACTGTTTTTTCCGGGGAGGCTCCTGAGATAAGCTGGGGTCGATGGGACGGACGGGAAGCGAGGTGCGGGTCGTCGCGGATTCGATGGAATTGGGCCGCGCGGCGGCGGAGGAGTTCGCGCGCTGCGCGGAGGAGGCGGCGGCGCGCGGCGGGTTCAGCGTCGCGCTCGCGGGAGGCTCGACGCCGCGCGAACTCTACACGCTCCTGGCCAGCGAGGACGCGCCGTTCCGCGCCCGGATCCCTTGGGGGCGGACGCAGGTCTTCTTCGGGGACGAGCGTCCCGTCCCGCCCGATCATCCCGACAGCAACTACCGGATGGCCCGTGAGGCGCTTCTTTCCCGCGTGCCGATCCCGCCGTCGAACGTCCACCGCATCCGCGGGGAGGATCCGGACGCGGGCGCCGCCGCGCGGGAGTACGAGGCCACGCTGCGATCGTTCTTCGCCTCGGCCGGGGAGCCCCGTCCGGGCCTCGACCTCGTGCTCCTCGGGATGGGCCCGGACGGGCACACGGCGTCGATCTTCCCCGGGAGCGAGGTGGTGCGGGAGGAGACGCTGTGGGTCGCCGCCCCCTGGGTCGAGACGCTGCGCTCGCGCCGCATCACCCTGACGCCGAAGGCGATCAACGCGGCGGCCCGGGTCGTCTTCCTGGTGAGCGGGGCCGCCAAGGCGGAGACCCTGCGCGCGGTGCTCCGGGGGCCGCACCGCCCCGACGTCCTGCCGGCACAGGTCGTCCGGCCCGAGCGCGGCACCCTTCTCTGGATCGTCGACGGCGCCGCGGCCGCCCGGCTTCGGTCCTGACGGCGGCGCCGGCGCTCCCGGCGGCGGCGCGCCCGCGCCCTCGTCCGCGGGGCCGGATCGTCCCTACGAAGCGAGTATCGAATCGAGATCGAACACGGCGCCGAGCCTCGGGACGAAGGTGCGCGCGCCGATCTCCTTCTCGACCCGCTGCGCGAGGGCGGCCGCGGCGGGCGGCTCTCCGTGCGTGACGAAGACCGCCGCGGGCTTTCCTTCGCCCGATCGGACCCAGCGGATGAGCTCGTTGGCGTCGGCATGCCCCGACAGGCCGTGCAGCACCAGGAGGCGCGCCCGCACCTCCACGTCGCGGCCATGGATCCGCAGGCTTTTCGCCCCTTCGAGGAGATCGCGGCCGCGCGTCCCGGCCGCCTGGTAGCCGACCAGCATGACGAGGGTGCGATCGTCGGGGAGGCGCCGGCAGAGATGGTGGAGCACCCGTCCGCCGGTGAGCATGCCGCTCGCCGAGATGATGACGCGCGGGCCCGCCAGATCGTTGAGCTGCTTCGACTCCTCCACCGTCCGGTGGAAGCGGACGCTTTCGGGACAGATCCGGCTGCGGCCTCCCTCGATGAGGCCCGCGTCCAGGTTGTGGTCGCTCAGGTGGCGCCCGTAGATCCGGGTCGCGTCGACCGCCATCGGGCTGTCGATGTCGATCGGGACGACCGGCAGGGCGCCCGAGCGCATCATGTCCCCCAGGAGGAGCGTCACCTGCTGCGCCCGGCCGACGGCGAAGGCCGGGATCACGACCACCCCGCCGCGCGCGAAGGTCTCCTGGAGCGGCCCGCGCATCTGATCGGCGAGCGGCGTCGTGTCGTGCAGGCGGTCGCCGTAGGTCGACTCGATCACCAGGACGTCGCAGGCGGGAGGCGGGCTCGGGTCGGGGTGGAGCGGCATGCCGTACCCTCCGACGTCGCCGCTGAAGACCAGCGTCCTCTCGCGCCCCGCGCTCGCGGCCCGCACCTCGATCAGCGCCGATCCGAGGAGGTGGCCGGCGTTCCTGTAGCGGGCTCGCAACCCCGGCCCGAGATCGAGCCAGGCGTCGTAGTCCACGGCGCGCAGGCGCGCGAGCGCCGCCTCGGCGTCGGCGCTGGTGTAGAGCGGCAGCGCCGGGTCGTGCTTGCTGAACCCCTTCTTGTTGGCGTAGGCGGCGTCTTCTTCCTGAAGCCTGGCGGAGTCCATCAGCAGAAGGCCGGCCAGCTCCTGCGTGGCCGGCGTGCAGTGCACGACCCCTTTGTACCCGTCGCGCACCAGGCGCGGGAGGTAGCCGGCGTGATCGATGTGGGTGTGGGTCAGCAGCAGGTGGTCGATCGAGGCGGGCTCGAAGCTCGGCGCCTTCCAGTTCAGCTCGCGCAGCTCCTTCAGCCCCTGGAACAGCCCGGCGTCGACCAGGACGCGCGTATCGTCGGCGCGGAGCAGGTGCCGGGACCCGGTGACCGTCCCGGCGGCGCCATGGAACGAGAGATGCAGCATCGTCCACTCCTCGAGGACCCGCGGAGCGTCCCGATCGTCAGTGCGTCACGTGCCGGACCCGGGGCCGGCGTGCTCCTCGTGGCGCCGCAGCCGCTCGCGCGCCTCGGCGCGGATCCGCTCCAGCTCCTTCTGCTGGTCGGGGCGCAGGGCCGGCCGCAGCTCCCCGCAGGCGTCGTCGAGGATCGCCTCGATCCTGGGCAGCGTCTCGGCCCGCACCTGCTCGAGCCGCGAGCGGGCGCGGTGGGCCGCCTCCTCCAGGACCCGGCGCTGCGTCGCGTCGAGATCGAGGCGGCTCGAGAGCCTACGGATCATGAAGCGCTCCATCCGCTCCGGCAAGAACCCTTCATGGTGCATGCGGTGCACGCGCCAGGCCGCCGCGCCGAAGGCGCCGCAGGCCACGCCCAGGAGGAAGATCCCGACCAGGAGAAGTGTGGCGCGCGCCCGGCTCACCGCGCGCCCTCCTCGGTCGCGTCGGCCCTGTCGTCCGGCGAGGCGAAGAGCGCCCCCGCGTGACCGGCCAGGAGCGAGCCGAACACCTCGTCGCCCTCCACGAGCGACGCCAGCTCGGTCTCGCCGGCGGGCGGCGCGCTCCTGACGTAGAGGCCCGCGGCCAGGAGGGCGAGGGCGGCCGAGACGACCAGGGCGGGGCGGACCAGGCGGTCGAGCGCGTCGATCCGGAGGGGCGTGGCGCGGGCGCCTGCGGCGCCCGGCGCGCGGCCGGCCGCGGGCGCGGTGGCGGTGCTCGCCTCCGACGCCAGCCGCGCCATGAGCCTCGTCTCGAAGCCCGGCCGCGGCGCCGCCTCGTCGCTGCGGTCGCTCCCGATCCGGAGCAGCGCCGCCGCGCGCGCCTCCGCGGCGCAGCGCGGGCAGGCGGCCAGGTGCCGCCTGGCCTTCTCCCCGAGGCCGAGCCCGCGGAAGCCGCGGATCGCCTCCCGGACTTCGCGACAGCTCATCGGCGGCCCTCCTGCCGCACGGCGGAGGCCAGCCGCCGGAGCGTCCGCCGGGCGCGCAGCGCGCGCACCTTCACGGCCGCCGTGGTCGATCCGGTCGCCTCGGCCACCTCGGAGGCCGACATCCCCTCAAGGTACATCATGACGAGCACGATCCGATCCTTGGGTGGGAGGCCGTCCAGAAGGTCGGCGGCGACCTCCCGCGCCGCCTCCGCCTCGTGGATCTCGAGCGCGGCCCCCGAGAGCGCCGCGTCCAGCCAGGCCTGCGCGTTCGCCGTCGTCTGCGAGAGGACGGTCTCCGGCCGGCTCCTGGCATGCCGGAGCCGATCCCGACAGGTGTTGGTGGCGATCCTCAGCAGCCAGTGCTCGAACGGCGCCCCCGACCGGTAGGTCGCTGCCGCGCGATACAGCTTCATGAAGACCTCCTGGGCGATCTCCTCGGCGTCCTCCGGGCGCCGGACGAACCGCAGCGCGAGCCGGAACACACGATCCTTCCAGCGCTCGACGAGGGACGTGAAGGCCGCAGCATCCCCCTCGGCGGCCCGGGCGACCAGAGCCGCGTCGCTCGTCGCGTCGCCCAAGTCCCTGACCTCCTCGAGGAGCTCCGATCCCGGCATCCGCAGACCGTCGGATCATACCTCGTACCGCGGGTGTCCGCCCTCGACACCCGGACCGGCTCCTAGAAGTCGGAGAAAGGGTCACGCCACCTGTTCATCCGTGCCGTCATCGGCGACCTCCCGCGGATGTCGGTGCGCCTTTTCGCGCCCTCAGCCACGAAGACGTGGCCAGGGCCTCGCGGGTTACATGGAACCGGAGGGAGTCCCTAGTGGACGGTGTCCGCTTCGGGCGCGGGGGCCGGGAAGAGGCGTCGGAGTGCCGTGCGCATCGTGTCGAGGTCGAAGGGCTTGCCGATGAGGAGGGTGCCCGAGGTGGCGGCGAACTCCATGACGCGCGGGTTCAGGGCGTCGCTGGCGAGGAAGATGACGTGGCGGGCGAGGGCCGGCTTTTCGGCCCGCAGCGTCTCGAGGAGAGACCGCCCATCCAGGCGTGCCAGGCCGAAGTCGGCGATCAGGGCGTCGTAGTCGGCGGCGCGGATCTTGGCCAGCGTGCCGTCGCGGCTGCCGGCGGTGTCGACGCGGAACCCCATCCCGCCGAGGAGGTCCACCAGGAGGTCCTGGACGTGGGTCTCGCCGTCGGCGACGAGGACCCGCGGCCCCGAGGGCGGCTTCTGCGCCGCGGAGATCCCGGAGCGTCCGGCCGCTTCCGGCGCCTCGGCGGGCGCCGGCGGCAGGTCGATGATGAAGGTGGCCCCGCGGCCTCCCTCGGAGGGCTTCGCGCGGATCACGCCGCCGTGGTCGCGTACGATGGCGAAGGCGACCGAGAGCCCCAGGCCGACGCCCTTGCCGACCTCGCGCGTCGTGAAGAAGGGATCGAAGACGCGTCGGGCGTGCTCCGCCGGGATGCCGGGGCCGTCGTCCGCCAGCGTAATCATCACCCGCCCGTCCCTGAGCGCGCTCGCGATCGTGAGCGTGCCGCGGCCGTGGCTCTCGAACATCGCCTGCTGGGCGTTCGTGATCAGGTTGCCGAACACCCCCTGGAGCTGATGGAAGTCCCCCAGGACGAGCGGCAGCTTCGGATCGAGATCGACCCTCACCTCGATCCGACAGACCTTCAGATCGTAGGCCTTGCGCTCGATCGCCTTGAGCAAGACGCCGTTCACGCCCAGCGGCCTCTTCTCCGGCCGCTCGCGGCGGGCGAAGGTCAGGAGGTTGTTGACGATCTTGGCGGCGCGCTCCGCCTCGCGGAGGATCACCTCCACCCCCTTGCGCAGCTTCGGCTCGGGACGCTCCTGCTGGAGAAGCTGCGCGTACCCGAGGACGCCGCACAGCGGGTTGTTCAGCTCGTGGGCCACGCCCGAGAGGAGGTTCCCGAGAGCCAGCATCTTCTCGTTCTGGATCATCTCCTCCCGGGTGTCCTGGATCTCCTGCAGGCGCTCCTGGAGCTCCTTGTGGAGACGCGCGTTGCCGAGCGCGAGCGCCACGAGCGACGACAGAATCATGGCGTTGCGCCGGTCGTGCTCCGAGTAGTGCTCGACGATGTTGACGCGGTTCACGTTGAGCACGCCCAGCAGCTGCTCGCGCACGGCGAGCGGGCAGACGATCGAGGCGCGGATCGGCCGGAACGGCGGCACCCCTGCGAAGCGCTCGTCGCCGGCGACGCCCTCGTTGATCACGATCGGCTCGGTCTGCTGGGCGACGCGTCCGGCGACCCGCTCGCCGATCGCCAGGTGCGTCTCGCTCAGGATCTCGCGCTGCAGCGAGGTCGAGAGCGCGATCGACAGGCGGCCGGCGGCGTCGACGAGCATCAGCGAGGCGTCGTCCGCGCGCAGCACCTGGATCGCCGACTGCACCACCTTGACGTGCAGCTCGTCGGGGTCGAGGGTCGAGAAGATCGTGCGGCTCAGCTCGAAGAGTCCGAGGCGCTCGCGCAGGTCCCGGCGCTCGAGCGCCTTGCCGATGGAGAACAGGAGATCCTTCAGGACGATCGGCTTCTGCAGGAAGTCGAAGGCCCCCTTGCGCAGGCTCTCGATGGCGTTCTCGAGAGTGCCGTGCGCCGTGATGATGATGAACTCGATGTCGGGGTCGATCCCCTTCATCTGCTCGAGCGCCTGCAGACCGCCGATCCCCGGCATGCTGAGATCGCAGAGCGCGACGTCGAAGCGGGCCGCGCGCGCCTTGGCCACCGCGGCGGCGCCGTCCTCGGCGACCTCGACGAGGTAGCCTTTCTCCTGGAGCGCCTCGGTCAGGAACGTGCGAAGCCGGGGTTCGTCGTCGACGACCAGGATGCTGGGGGTGCGGGACTGGGCCTTCGTCGGGAGCGAGGTGGGCATGCGGGGCGGGCCCGGGCGCGTGGCCTGTGGCCCTACGGCCTTGCGAGCGCCGTTCGGGACATCATCTTGCGGGCCGACTCGGCCTCGTCGCTTCCCGGCCAGCGCTTGACGACCTCCTGGAGCAGGGGCCCGGCCTCGCTGTCGCGCCCGCTCTGCGTCAGGACTTCGGCCAGGCGCATCTTGAACATCGGCTCGTCGGGACGCTCACTTACCGCGCGCCCGTAGTAGCGGGCCGCGATCTCCATCTCCCCCTTGTCCTGCATGATCGTGCCGAGCCCGATGAGCGCCGGCGGGTAGCCGGACGAGGCGTGCAGGGCGGCGTGATAGAGCGCGATCGCCCGGGCGCTGTTCGTCGTTCCGATCTGGTACATCCGCGCCAGGCTGGCGGCGACCTCGGCGTTCATCGGCTGCCGGTCCTGGATCTGCTCCTCGATGGCGATCGCCCGCGCGTAGTCGCGGGACGTCGCCAGACCGAGCGCGACCTTGTGGCAGGCCGCGAGGTCCGAGGCCCGCAGGCAGGCGGTGCAGCTCTCCGGGGTCGCCGCGGCGGGCGCGGCGAGGAGAGCGGCGCCGACGAAGGCCGGCGTCTGCGCCAAAAGCAGGAGGCCGAGCCCCCCGACCACGCGCCGGCGGGCGCCCCGACGCCCATCCTTCCCGACCGTCTGGTTCGCGCTTCGCGACACGTTCGACCTCCGCCGGGCGAGCCGCACCCTCGATCACAAGATAGGTCCGCGGGGCGGCCATGCAAGCGATTGCAAAATTGTGCTCGTCGCGTAGGATTAGTCGGTCGTCAATCTCGATTCCAGGAGGTGGAACAGATGCGGACGATCGCCCCTCGAACCCGGTCCGGCGCCCTGCGCCTCGCTCTCACATCGCTCGCGCTGCTGCTCACGGCGCCGCCGGGCGGCGTCCTGGCCGCCCCCCGGGGAGCGCCAGGCCCCGGGGCGGCGGCGTCCCGCCCGTCCGAGGAAGAAACTGCGCCGGGCGGCGCTCCGGGCGCCACGCGAGGCGCCCGCCAGGCGGCCGACCTGGTGCTGCGAGGGGGAGCCGTCTACGCCATGGACGCGGTGCGCTCCTGGGCGGCGGCGATCGCGGTACGGGGGGAGAGGATCGTCTACGTCGGCCCCGACGGCGGCGTCGCCACGTACGTCGGGCCGAAGACGAGGGTCGTGAACCTGGCCGGCAAGATGGTCCTCCCGGCCTTCCAGGACGCCCACATCCACCCGGTCACGGGCGGCATCAGCCATCTGCAGTGCGCGCTGTACGACGCCGGCACGAAGGAGGAGTACCTCAAGATCGTGGCGTCCTACGCGGCCCACCATCCAGGCGAGCCGTGGATCATCGGCGACGGCTGGTCGCTCGCGGCCTTCGCGCCGAGCGGCATCCCGGACCGGCGCCTGCTCGACTCGGTCGTCCCCGATCGTCCCGTCTACCTCGAATCGAGCGACGGCCACTCCGCCTGGGTCAACTCGCTGGCCCTCGAGACCTCCGGAGTCACGAAGGCGACGCCCAATCCGGCCGGGGGGCGCATCGACCGCGACCCGAAGACGGGCGAACCGGTCGGCAGCCTGCAGGACAGCGCCATGGATCTGGTGAAGGACCACGCGCCTCCGGTGACCGAGCAGCAGCGCCAGGACGGATTGCGCTACGCCCTGAGGATGCTCAACGGCTTCGGCATCACCTCCTTCCAGGACGCCGACGTGATGCTTGGGGGGCACGACGGCTACCGCTCCCTCGACACCTACCGGGTGCTCGATGAGAAGGGCGAGCTGACCGCGCGGGTGGTGGAGTCGCTCTGGTGGGAGCGCAGCAAGGGGGAGGAGCAGATCGCGGGCTTCCTCGAGGCCCGCAGGAAGTACACCAAGGGGCGCGTCCGCGCCACGACCGTCAAGATCATGCAGGACGGCGTCATGGAGGTGCAGACCGCCGCACTCCTCAAGTCCTACGTGGGCAAGCCGGGGGTCTACGGGCTGACGATGGTCGCGCCGGAGGCGCTCAAGCGGGCCGTCACCCGCCTCGACAAGGAAGGGTTTCAGGTCCACTTCCACGCCATCGGGGACGCCGCCGTCCGCGAGTGCCTGGACGCCGTCGAGGCGGCCCGACGCGCCAACGGCGTCCGCGACAGCCGCCATCACATCTCCCACCTCGAGCTGCTCGATCCCGCCGACGTCCCGCGCTTCCGGCAGCTCGGAGTGGTGGCCAACTTCCAGCCGCTCTGGGCCTTCGCCGACGACTACATGGTGAAGCTGACGCTTCCCTACCTGGAGCCGGAGCGGGCCCGCTGGCTCTACCCGATCGGCAGCCTGTTCCGCAGCGGCGCGGTCCTCGCCTTCGGCAGCGACTGGTCGGTCTCCTCCGCCAATCCTCTCGAGGAGATCGAGGTGGCCGTCACCCGCATGGGCGAGAAGGGGCAGACCAAGGAGCCGTTCCTGCCGGAGGAGAGGATCGCCCTTAGGGACGCTCTCGCCGCCTTCACCATCGGATCCGCCTACGTCAACTTCCAGGACGACCGCACCGGCTCGCTCGAGGTCGGCAAGCTGGCCGACCTGATCGTGCTCGACCGGAACCTGTTCGCCATCCGGCCCGAGGAGATCTCGGAGGCGAAGGTGCTCCTCACCCTCCTCGGCGGGACGCCGGTCCACGGCGACCCGGCGTCGCTTTGATCCTGGGGCGAGCGCTCCGGGCCGCTCCCGGCGCCGAACAGCATGACGCCCCTGGGATCCCTCGGGCCGGACGGGTGATTTCCGCTCTGCCGCGCCTTGACCCACGGCCCGCGCAGCTTATATTCGAGACGGGCCCCTCGGGTGCCGGGGCGACGTGTGCGGACAGCCATGAGCGAGCCGCTGCGGGTTCTGATCGTCGAGGACAACGAGGACGACGCCGCGCTGATGCTTCGCGAGCTGGAGCGCGGCGGCTTCGCCCCGGTCTGGGTGCGCGTCGAGACACATGAGGCGATGATCGACGCGCTCCAGAGGCAGCCCTGGGACATCGTCGTCTCGGACTATTCCCTCCCCAGCTTCAGCGGTCCCGAGGCGCTGCGTATCGTCAAGGAGCGCTCCCTCGACGTGCCGTTCATCATCGTCTCCGGCAGCATCGGCGAGGAGGTCGCCGTCGAGGCGATGCGCGCGGGCGCGGACGACTACATCCTGAAGGATCGGATGACCAGGCTTCCGGTCGCGGTGGCGCGCGAGCTCAGGGAGGCGGAGGCGCGGCGCGCCAACGCCCGCTCCCAGGCCAAGCTGCAGGCCGCGGAGCAGCGGCTCGACACCGCGACGCAGCAGCTCCTCCAGGCCGAGAAGCTGACCGCCCTCGGCGAGCTCGTCGCCGGCGTGGCGCACGAGATCAACAACCCCCTCTCCACCCTCCTGGGGTACACCCAGCTCCTCCTGGGGCGCAACCCTCCCCAGGACGTGAAGCGGCGCCTCGAGACGATGCTCTCCGAGGGGCAGCGCATCGTCGCGATCGTCAAGAACCTCCTCACCTTCGCCCGCAAGCACCCTCCCGAGAAGAAGTACCTGGGCCTGAACGGCATCATCGAAAAGACCCTCGAGCTGAAGGCGTACCACTTCCGGGTGAGCCAGATCAAGGTCGAGAAGGACCTCGCGCCCGAGCTGCCGAAGACGATGGTCGACTACCACCAGTTCCAGCAGGTGCTGATCAACCTGTTCAACAACGCCGAGCACGCCATGGTCGGGACGGGGCGCGGCGGAATGCTGCGCCTCACGACGCGCGCCGCCGACGGCAGGATCGAGGTGCGGGTCAGCGACGACGGGCCCGGCATCCCGGAGGAAATTCAGGATCGCATCTTCGAGCCGTTCTTCACCACCAAGAAGGAGGGGGTCGGGACGGGCCTCGGCCTGTCGCTCTGCTTCGGGATCGTCCAGCAGCACGGCGGCGCGATCCGGGTCGAGAGCCGCCCCGGGGCCGGCACGACCTTCGTCATCGATCTGCCGATCATCGCCGACGCCGCGTCCCCGGAGCAGGCCGCTCCGGGAGAGGCGCCGCGCCCCACGGGCCGCCTCCGGATCCTGGTGATCGAGGACGAGCCGACGGTGCAGGATCTGCTGGTCGACTTCCTGACGGCCCGGGGCCACGCGGTCGACACCGCCTCCGACGTCCCGGAGGCGCTGCGCAAGATCGGCCAGAAGGGTCTCGACCTCGTCATCTCCGACATGAAGATGCCGCACGGCTCCGGGAAGGACGTCTACCGGGCCCTGGTCAGCGGCCTGCCGAACCTGGCGCAGCGGATCATCTTCACCACGGGGGACGGCGCCAACGCGGAGACCCGGACGTTCCTGGAGGAGGCCCGCGCGCAGGTCGTCCTGAAGCCCTTCAGGCTCGAGGAGCTCGAGGCGGCGATCGCCCGCGCCCTCCTGCAGTAGCCCCGCAGAATTTCATCCGCAGCCTGTCCGGTCGGACACGCGCGCGTGGCGCGCCCGGAGGGGCTCGAACCCCCGACCACCGGATTCGAAGTGCAGGATGAAGATCGAGGTCGCTCCAGAGCGCCAGATGGTCAAGGACTTCAGAGGGGTCCATCCGGGGGGATCGCGGAACTCGTTGAGATAGCTATCACGAACCGTCACGTACCACCCGCGAACCGTCCCCTTCCATCCGATGGGTGGACACGCGGTGGACATCGGAATCTGACCGCGGGATCATGACGGGGATCGTGGAGCAGGATCATCTCGGCGGCGCCCACATTCGCGCCCGAGCCGGCTTGTGAGACCTACAGGGAGAACGAGCCCCTCCTGCTTCATCCGGGGGGTTGGCAGGCATCCGCCGCCGCAAGGGCGTTGCGGGGGAGCCATTTTCAAGGTGTCGAGCACGATCGCGGTTTTTAGATGAACCACCATGGCCCGCACCATGATCTGGCGGCTCTGTGCGAACGGCTTGGCCGTCGCCAATCCAAGAGCCAGACCGAGGCCCGCATGGCCGCCTTCGACTTCATCCGGGGGTTCAACAACCCGGGGCGCCGTCATTTCGCCCTCGGCTATGATTCATCCCAGAGTTGGAAAAGAGATACTACGCCGTCAACTGATCCAAAGCCGTCAACCGTCCGCAGAAACGGGCGAACTCCAAGTCTAGTCAATGCTGGCGGCGTTGAGAGCTGCATGCTCCAGTTTTGGGAGTTGGAGGTCGTGATACAGCTGGGCGGCTTGACGATGGTACTGCCTGGCCAAGACCTTTCGTCCCAGCGTCCGCTCCAAGTCCCCGAGACCGCTAAGAACGTTGGCCTCGCCGAGCCGGTCCTGCTCCCGCTTGTAGAGACCCCGAGCTTCCTCGTAGTCCGACCGCGCCTGGTCGTTCCGTCCGAGCGTCCGCTCCAGGTCCCCGAGACCGCTAAGAACGTTGGCCTCGCCGAGCCGGTTTTGCTCTTGCTTGAAGAGACCCCGAGCTTCCTCGTAGTCCGACCGCGCCTGGTCGTTCCGTCCGAGCGTCCGCTC
>Ga0137380_10000180_pt1 | contig 41052 bp, 37 predicted proteins | sample SagtaG_17_FD_104809 | JGI IMG/M metagenome (GOLD analysis project Ga0137380, IMG submission 104809) | Vadose zone soil microbial communities from Sagehorn Ranch, Mendocino, California, USA - Sage2_L_100_16 metaG | ecosystem: Environmental > Terrestrial > Soil > Vadose zone | place: USA...
CACGGACGCCAGCACCTGGGCGCCGATGCGGCGCAGTACCAGCGGGGTGAGACCCTTGATGCCATCCATCTCCTCCCCGGCGCGCGGCGCGCGCTTCGCCAGGGCCAGGAGCGTCTCGTCGGACACGATGCGGAACGGGGGGAGATCGGCGTGCCGGGCGCGCTCGTCCCGCATGAGAAAGAGCTCCCGCAGGATCGCCGCCTGCCGCGGCGTGAGGTCGCGGGCCCCCTTGACGCCCCAGAACGCCTCGCGGTCGACCGTGCGCGGCTCCCAGGCGCGCCGGGCCACGAGGTCGAACTCCTCCTGCGCCCAGGCCACGCGCCCCGCCGCCAGGAGCTCCGATCGCAGGAGGTCGCGCAGACGGATCAGATGGCGCACGTCCTCCGCCGCGTAGTCCTTCTGGCGCTCCGTGAGCGGGCGGCGCGACCAGTCGTCGCGCTGGCACCCCTTGTCGAGCTTCACGTCGAAGTGAATCTCGAGGAGGCCGGCCAACCCCACGTTCGGGCGGCCGAGGAGCTGCGCCGCGATCATGGTGTCGAACAGGGGCAGGAGATCGAAGCCGAAGTCTCTTCGGAGGTAGAGGACATCCTGCTCGGCCGCGTGCAGGACCTTGACGCTCGAACGCGACGCCAGCACCTCGCCGAGCGGCTCGAGCCGCTTCAGGGCGAGGGGATCGACCAGGAAGACCGCCTCCCCGTCGGAGACCTGGATGAGGCAGCACTTGTGGAAGTAGTGATAGAAGGAGTCGGCCTCGGTGTCGACCGCCAGGGCCGCGGCGCGGCCGAGCCGCCCCGCCGCCTCGACGAGGGCCTCCTCCGTGTCGATCCAGACGTAGCCCTGCGGCCGAGTCACGGCTCGTCGACCCCCGAGGGCGCCCGCTCGCCCTGCAGGTGGCGCCGCACCCAGAGGGCGGCGCCGATCACCAGCGCCGCGCCGATCACGAGATCATATTTCCGGAACGAGGCCTCCAGGGTCGGCCAGCGCTCCCCAAGCTCGCGTCCGAGCCAGGCGAGCGCCAGGCAGAACGGGTAGGAGCCGAGGAAGGTGTAGGTGCAGAAGCGCCCCAGCGGCATCCGCGCCAGCCCGGCGGGGAGGGAGATGAAGGTGCGAACCACCGGCATCAGGCGGCTGAAGAAGATGATCGGACTGCCGTAGGCCCGGAAGAGGCGCTCGGAGAGATCGAGATCGCGCCGCGAGAGCAGCACGTATCGACCATAGCGCTCGACGAGCGGCCGGCCGCCCCGGGCGGCGACGCCGTAGGCGCAGAGCGAGCCGAACACGCACCCGGCCGCCCCCCAGAAGGCGGCGCCGTGCAGCGTGAACCGCCCGGTGGAGACGAGGTAGCCGGAGAACGGCATGATCACCTCCGAGGGGAGCGGGATCGCGGCGCTCTCGATCGCCATCGTCAGGAAGACACCGAAGTACCCCAGCGCGCCGATCGTCGCCACGATGAATGCGGCCAAAAGCTTGAGGAGATCGGTGATCACGCGCTGAACCCTTGGTCGCCGACGAGGCGGACGAAGGAGCAGGAGCCGTGGTCCTCGACCGCGGCCCCGCCCGCCGTCCGTCGCAGCCGCTTGATCGTCTGCTGCAGCGCGTCGCCGATCGGGATCACCATGCGCCCGCCGGGGACGAGTTGCGCCAGGAGGCTCGGCGGGGCGGCGGGGGCGGCGGCGCTGACCAGGATGGCGGCGAAGGGGGCCTCCGCGGGCCAGCCGAGAGATCCGTCCGCCACGCGCAAAGGGATCGGGCCGGCTCCGACCCTGGCCCAATTCTCCCGCGCCCGCCTCGCCAGAGGCTCCAGACGCTCCACGCTGCGCAAAGCGGCGCCCACGCGCCAGAGGATCGCCGCCTGGTAGCCGGACCCGGTGCCGATCTCCAGCACCCTGTCTCCCGGATGGATCTCGAGGAGATCGATCATGCGGGCGACCACGTAGGGCTGCGAGATCGTCTGGCCCCAGCCGATCGGGAGCGAGGAGTCTCCGTACGCCCGCTCCGAGAGCGCCTCCTCGACGAAGAGGTGACGGGGAGTGGCCAGGAACGCCTCCAGGAGCCGGGGATTGTCGATGCCGCGTCCAAGGATCTGCTGTTGCACCATCCGCAGGCAGCGGCGGTCGTAGGATCCCGGCCGGACGGCCTTCAGGGGCCGCGAGGACGGGCGCCGCCCGCAGGCCGGGTCGGGTCTCAGGGTGCGAGGTTCCAGCGCGTCACCTCGTCGATCACCTTGTAGTTCGTCAGGTCGAGATGGAGAGGGGTGACCGAGACGAAGGCCTCCGCGAGGGCGGCGAAATCGCTCGCGGGGTCGTCCTCCCACGCGGCGGGGGCTCCGCCGATCCAGTAATACGCCCTGCCTTTCGGGTCGACCCTCTCGATCACGCCGCCCGGGTAGAGCCTCTTCCCCTGGCGGGTCACGCGCACGCCGCGCGGCGGAGACTTCGGGACGTTCACGTTGAGGAGAGTGTCCGGCGGCAGGCCCCGCCGCAGGATCTCGCGCGCGAGGGTCCGGGCGAAGCGGCCAGCCGCCTCGAAGCCGACTCCCTCCTCGCCGATCTCCTGGGAGATGGCGAAGGCCGGCACGGTCATGAGCGTCGCCTCGAACGCCGCCGACACGGTGCCCGAGTAGGTCAGGTCGTCCCCCATGTTGATCCCGCGGTTGATGCCGCTGACGACCAGCCTTGGACGCGCCTCCAGGATCCGGTGCACCCCGAGGTAGATGCAGTCGGTCGGGGTCCCCTGGACCGCGAAGCGCCGGACACCGCGCTTTTCGTAGCGCAGGGGGTGGTGGAGCGTGAGGGCGTGTCCCTGGCCGCTCTGCTCGCGATCGGGTGCGACGACCCAGACCGTCCCGACATCGACCAGTGTCTCCTCCAGGACCCTGAGCCCCTCGGCACCGAAGCCGTCATCATTGGTGATCAGGATCGGCACGGCACTCATCGCGCGCCGCCCCTCCGGGCCGCGATCCTGGGCTCCTGAATGGATTGGTCGGGGCGACTGGATTTGAACCAGCGACCACCTGCACCCCAAGCAGGTGCGCTACCAGGCTGCGCTACGCCCCGTCAATGGCCTGCTCGATCGGCGCCCTCCCCGCCGTCCTCCGGGAGCCGCCGCGGGGCGCATTCTACCAAAAATCGAGCGACGGTGGACGTCGAAACCCGACCCGATCGATGGAACGCGAGGCGGCGGCCTCTTGGCAAACGGCCGGAGGGCTGCTAGAGTCGCCGTTTCCCCTCGCCCGTCCGGGTCGCATCGCAACCAAAGGAGTGAGACCGATGAAGACAGCATCCGCCCTGGCGCTCCTCGTTTTCCTGACCGCCTTCTCCTGCGCCAAGGGAGCGGGCTCCGAGCCGCAGCTCTCGACTGACGACCAGAAGACGCTCTACGCCCTCGGCCTGGCGGTCAGCGACAACCTCGCCAGCTTCAACCTGACCGAGGCGGAGCTGGACATCGTCAAGGCCGGAATCACCGACGGTTCCTTGCACCGTCAGCGGAAGGTCGACCTCGCCACCTTCGGGCCGAAGATCCGTGATCTGGCCCAGGCGCGGGCCAGCGTCGGCACGGCGGACGAGAAGAAGGCCGGCCAGGCGTTCCTGGCGAAGGCCGCGGCCGAGAAGGGCGCGGTCAAGGCGCCCGCCGGCTTCGTGATCCAGGAGATCAAGGCCGGCGCCGGCGCCGCCCCGAAGCTCACCGATCAGGTGAAAGTGCACTACCGGGGAACCTTGATCGACGGCACGGTGTTCGACAGCTCGATCGACAGGGGCCAGCCGGCGGTCTTTCCGCTCGGCAGCGTCATCCCCTGCTGGACGCAGGCGCTGCCGATGATGAAGGTCGGGGGCAAGAGCCGCCTGGTCTGCCCGCCCGAGCTGGCCTACGGCGACCGGGGCGCGCCTCCGCATATCAAGCCCGGAGCGACGCTGGTCTTCGAGGTGGAGCTGCTCGACATCGTGAAGTAGGTCGACCCGTCCTCGAGACCCGGGCGGGCGCCTAGGCGGGCGGGGCCGCCGGCTCGACGGTGAGCGCGAGCCGGTCGCCCTGGAGGGCGATGCGTACCGTGCCGCCGTTCTTCAGCCGACCGAACAGGATCTCGTCGGTCAACGGATCGCGCACCTCCGTCTGGATCATGCGGGCGAGGGGCCGGGCGCCGTAGGCGGGATCGTGCCCCTTGCGCGCCAGCCAGGCCCGCGCCTCGGCCTCCAGCATGATCGCCACGCGCCGCTCCGTGAGCTGGGACTCCAGCACCAGGATGAATTTCTCGACGATCGACTCCATCACGGGGAGCGTCAACGGGCGGAAGGAGACCATCGCGTCGAGCCGGTTGCGGAACTCCGGGTTGAACAGCCTCTCGATCGCCTTGCGCCCGCGGCTGCGCGCCGTCGTCTCGCGCAGCTCGGATCCGCCGCCCGCCTCGGCCGGCGCGAAGCCGATCGCCGCCTCGCTCATCTCCCGCGAGCCCGCGTTGGACGTCAGGATCACCACGCTCTGGCGGAAGTCGGCCCGCCGTCCGGTGTTGTCGGTCAGGGTGGCGTGGTCCATCACCTGAAGCAGGATGCCGAAGATGTCAGGGTGCGCCTTCTCGATCTCGTCGAGGAGCACGACGCTGTAAGGGTGTTTACGGACGGCGTCGACCAGAAGCCCTCCCTGATCGAACCCGACGTATCCCGGGGGGGCGCCGATGAGACGGGCAACGGCGTGCTTCTCCATGTACTCGCTCATGTCGAAGCGGATGAACTCGTTCCCGAGGTGAAGGGCGAGCTGCCGGGCGAGCTCGGTCTTGCCGACCCCGGTCGGCCCGGTGAACAGGAAGCAGCCGGCCGGGCGGTCGGGCTGCCCCAGGCCGGCCCGCGAGCGCTTGATCGCCGCCGCCACCTGACGCACCGCCTCGTCCTGCCCGAAGACGACGCGCCGTAGTGCCTCCTCCAGCCCCTTGAGGCGCTCACGGTCCGAGGCCGAGGCCTGCCCCTCCGGGATGCGCGCCATGCGGGCCACCACCCTCTCGATGTCGGACGCCTCGACCACGGCGCCACGATCGCCGCCCGCCGGGCCGGCGGTGTCCGCCGCGACGGGACCCCCTTCGGGTCCCGATCGGTCCGGGCGGCCCTCCGCGAGCCCGAGCCGCAGGGACGCCCCGGCCTCGTCGAGCAGGTCGATGGCGCTGTCGGGAAGACGATGGTCCCGGAGGTGCCGCTTCGCGAGTCGCGCCGCCGCCTCGAGGGCCGCCTCGCTGTAGGTGACCCGGTGGTGCTCCTGGTAGCGCGCGCGCAGGCCCCGCAGGATGCGGACGGTGTCCTCGACCGACGGTTCGTCCACCACCACCTTCTGCAGGCGCCGGGACAGCGCCCGGTCTCTCTCGATCTGCTTGAACTCTTCGAAGGTCGTGGAGCCGACGACGCGGAGCTGACCCGCCGCCAGGACCGGCTTGATCAGCGTCGCGAGGTCGAGGGTCCCCCCCGTGGTCGCCCCCGCGCCCACCGTCGCGTGGATCTCGTCGATGAACAGGATCGGCTTCGGCCTCCGCATCAGGGCCCCGAGGACCGCCTTCAGGCGCTCCTCGAAATCGCCGCGGTAGCGCGTCCCGGCCAGCAGGGCGGCGGTGTCGAGGGCGAAGACCTCGGCGCCCTGGAGCGGCTGCGGCACCGGCTCTCCATCCCCGAGGAGCCTCTGTGCCAGCCCTTCGGCCAGCGCCGTCTTGCCGACCCCCGCCTCGCCGACGAACACCGGGTTGTTCTTGCGACGGCGGCAGAGGATCTCGAGCGTCCTCTGCAGCTCCTGCGCCCTCCCGATGAGAGGATCGAGAAGGCCGGAGCGCGCCTGCTCCGTGAGGTCCAGGGTGTAGGCGGACAGCGGCTCACGCGCCCGCGCCGGCCCCTCCTCCCCCGTGCCGGCCTGAGCCGGCGCCTCCGGTTCGCCTGGGGCGCGGACCGGCCCGACCGGCACCTTGGTGATCCCATGGGAGAGGTAGTTGAGCACGTCGAGCCGCGTGATCCCCTGGGAGGCGAGGAGACGCGCCGCGTGCGTCCTGGGCTGCTGCAGCAGGGCGGCGAACAGATCCCCCGCGCGCACCTCGTCCCGGCCCCCGCTCTGCACGTGCAGGACGGCGGTCTGAAGCACCCGCCGGAAGGCGACCGTCTGCTCCGGCTCCCCCTCGATGGCGGGAGGGAACCCCTCGACCGACCGGTCGAGGAACTCCGCCAGGGATTTCCGAAGCGCCCCCACGTCGCCGCCGCAGGCGGCCAGGATCCTTTCTCCCTCCGGGTCGTGCGCCAGGACGTAGAGCAGGTGCTCCAGCGTGACGTGGGTGTGGCGCCGAGCCGTCGCCTCGCGGTAGGCGGTGGTCAGGACGCGCTCCACGGAGGCACTGAAGAACATCCCCTAGACCTCCTCCAGGCTGGCCCGCAGGGGGAACCCGCCGGCCCGGGCCGTCTCGTGCACCTTCTCGACCTTGGTCTCGGCCACCTCGTGCGGGTAGACGCCGGCCACGCCGCGTCCTTCGAGGTGCACCGTCATCATGATACGGTACGCCTCGGCGGGGCTCTTGTGGAAGATCGCCTCCAGGACCGCGATCACGAACTCCATGGTCGTGTAGTCGTCGTTATGCAGGATCACGCGGAAGAGCTCCGGCTCCTTGACCCGCTCGCGGGGCCTCTCCAGGATCTCGACATCGCTCTCGCGCTTGACGTCCGTCACGTCGCGACCCCCGCCCCCGCGATCGCCGGATCGATCGTCCACGCGCCCCGGCGCGTCGGCGCCCGGAGGGCCTCCTGGAGGGCCCGCAGGAACCTGCGCCGCTGCCATGCGGTGGCCCCGAGGCGCGCCATGTGCGGCGTCGGCACCTGGCAGTCGATCATCTCGAAGCCCCATGCCATAAGCTGGTCCCGGAGGCACACGAGCGCAACCTTGGAGGCGTCGTCCTCCCCCGTGAACATCGACTCGCCGAAGAAAACCGCTCCCATCGCCACCCCGTACAGGCCGCCCACCAGCCGTCCCTCGCGGTACGCCTCCGCGGAATGCGCGAAGCCGAGGGCGTGCAGGCGCTCGTAGGCCCGGATCATGTCGCGGTTGATCCAGGTCCCTCTCGCCCCGGGCCGACGGGCCCCGGCGCAGGCCCGGATCACCTGTCCGAACGCCGTGTCGAGGCGCACCTCGAAGCGCCCTCGCCGCAGCGTGCGCCGCAGCGAGCGGTTGATCCGGAGATCCCGTGGCCGGAGGACCATGCGCGGATCGGGGCAGAACCAGAGGATCGGGTCCTCCTCGTACCAGGGAAAGATCCCTTTGGCGTAGGCGTCGAGCAGGGTCTCGGGACGCAGATCCCCCCCGACGGCGACGAGCCCGGCCGGTCCCCCCGCGCGCGGGGCCGGGAGAGGCGCCCCCGGTTCGAGGAATGCAACGTTCCCCGGCACCGTTCCATCATACGCGATGGAGGCACCGCGCGTCGTTGCCCGTCGCGCCGCCCTGACGCTATAATCCGCCCGTTCCGTTCAACCGTCCATCGGCGTGTCATCCCCCGGGGCCCGTCTCGTCCCGGCTGAGGGCGTCGGATGAAGGCGATTCGCAAGACGGCGCCCAGGCCGGGCGCGCTCGACTGGGCCGACGTTCCGGTCCCCGCCTGCGGCCCGGACGACGTGCTGGTGCGGGTGCGCGCCGCCTCGCTCTGCGGGACCGACGCCCACATCTACGACTGGGACGCCTCGATCGGCGACAAGATCCTGGCGGCGACCGACAACCTGCGCCGTCCGCTCATCATCGGTCACGAGTTCTGCGGCGAGGTGGTCGAGGTGGGGCGCGAGGTGAAGGGAGTCGGCGAAGGGGCGGCCGAGCCGATCCGCGCGGGCGACTTCGTCTCGGCGGAGTCGCACATCGTCTGCGGGGTGTGCTATCAGTGCCGCCTCGGCCAGTACCACGTCTGCACGCGCGAGACGATCATCGGGGTACAACGCGACGGCGGGTTCGCGGAGTACGTCGCCATCCCGGCCCCCTGCGCCTGGCTCAACGACCCGTCGCTCGTGCCCGTGGAGGTCGCCTGCATCGAGGAGCCGTTCGGCAACGCGGTGCATGCCGCCACCGAGTTCGACGTCCGGGACCGCTGCGTGGTGGTGTTCGGCGCCGGCCCGATCGGCCTCTTCTCCATCATCGTGGCGGCGGCCGAGGGGGCCGCTCGCATCCTCGCGGTCGACCCGAGCCCCTTCCGCCTCGACCTGGCGTCGCGGGTGGGCGCGCACGTCACGCTCCAGACCGAGCCGGCCCCGCCCGGCGATCGCGCGGCGCGCGCCCGCGAGCGCGAGCGGATCGTCGGGCGCATCCGCGACGCCGCCGCGCCGCTTGAGGCCGACGTGATCATGGAGATGAGCGGCCATCCCGACGCTCTCGACGCCGCTCTGCGCGCCGTCCGGCGCGGCGGCGAGGTGATCCTCTTCGGTCTGCCGCGCCAGGGGGCCGTAACCCTCGAGCGGTACTCCGAGGACGTCATCTTCGGCGGGGTGACGCTCAAGGGGATCATCGGGCGTAAGATTTACGGCACCTGGGCTCGGACGCGGTCGCTCCTGGCGCGGCCCGAGGTGCGATCGAAGATCCGGACGGTCATCACCCACACCTTCCCGTTCGCCCGGTACGAGGAGGCCTTTCGGCAGATGATCGGGCGCGCGAGCGGCAAGGTGGTCTTGCGCGTCGCCGCGGATTGAAGGAGTCATGAACCGGAGGCTCGAGGCGTTTCTCGACGGCGAGATCGCCGCCCTCAAGGAGAGAGGGATCTTCCGGAGGCCCCGGGTCCTGGAGGGTCCGGCCGGGCCGCGCGTGCGGATGGACGGGCGGACGATCATCCAGCTCTCGTCGAACAACTACCTCGGGCTGACCACCCATCCGAGAGTCGTCGAGGCCGCACGCCGCGCCCTGGAGGAGTTCGGGGCCGGGCCGGGGGCCGTCCGCACCATCGCCGGGACCATGTCGCTGCACCTCGACCTCGAACGCCGGCTGGCCCGCTTCAAGGGAACGGAGGCGGCCCTGGTGTTCCAGTCGGGGTACACCGCCAACGTCGGCGTGGTCTCGACCCTGATGCAGGAAGGTGACCTGATCGTCTCGGACGAGCTCAATCACGCCAGCATCATCGACGGCTGCCGCCTCTGCAAGGCCGAGCGGGCGATCTACCGACACCTCGACTACGGTCACCTGCGCGACATCCTGAGGGCGGCCCGCCAGAAGAGCACCTCGAAGATCCTGGTGGTGGCGGACGGCGTCTTCTCGATGGACGGCGATCTCTCGGACCTCAGGACGATCGCCTCCCTGTGCGAGGAGTTCGACGCGATTCCGATGGTGGACGATGCCCACGCCACCGGCGTGATGGGGCGCAACGGCCGGGGCACGGTGGACCACTTCGATCTCCGTGGCCGGTGGGACATCCAGATCGGCACGATGTCCAAGGCGTTCGGCGCCATGGGAGGATACGTCTGCGGCTCGACCCCGCTCATGGAGTTCTACGTCCACAAGGCACGTCCGTTCCTCTTCTCCTCGTCGCATCCTCCGGCCGTGATCGCCGCCTGCGCCGCGGCGGTCCAGGTGATGGAGGACGAGCCGGAGCTCGTGGCCCGCCTGTGGGAGAACACCCGCCAATTCAAGGAGGGCCTCAAGCGGCTGGGCTTCGACACCGGCGCCTCGGTCACGCCGATCACGCCCGTCATCATCGGTTCCGGAGCGAAGGCGGCGCGCTTCTCCGACGAGCTCTTCGCGCGCGGCGTCTTCGCCCAGGGGATCTTCTTCCCGATGGTCGCGGAGGAGAAGTCGCGTGTGCGGACGATCGTCATGGCGACCCACACGAAGCGGGATCTGGAGGAGGCGCTCGGAGCGTTCGAGGAGGTCGGCCGCCTGCTCGACGTGATCTAGGCGGCCCCTCCGGGTCTCGCGGACGGGCTCCCGGGGGCCGGACGCGGGCTCGGGGCTACGGTCCGGCGATCCTGTCGGGGACCGGATCGGGACGCGTGAAATAGTCCGACGGGACGGTGTCGAGGACCTCGAGAATCGGGTGGACGATCCGCACCGATCCCTCCTTGCGGACCGAAACCTTCTCGGGGGCCAGGAGGATCCCGCCGTATCGCCTCCATCCCCTCCAATCCCAGACGGTCGGCGCGCTCTTCGGAGGATCGTCCTGGAGGAGGTACGACCAACGGTCCATGAGGTGGGAGACCCGGTTGATGTACGCCCAGTAGCGATCCCCGGGCGTCAGCCCGACCGCGTCGAACGTGAGGAGGACCCGGTCGTAGATCCGGCCGTCGATCGCCTCCTCCCCGGCGTCGCGCAGATGGACGCCCGGATCCTTCATCTTGTACGGCATCAGCAGCCAGTAGGTGTCGTTGATCCAGGCCTCGTAGGCCTCGTCGAGGAGAGGCCTCGCGGCCGCGCCCTCGACCCGTGCTCCGCGGCGGTACGCCTCGCCCTGTCGCGTCGTCACATCGAGAAGAACGACGACCGGCGCCCCGTCCTTGTCGACGTCGTCGAAGCGCAGCCGTCCCGCGAAGCGGTCCCAGAGATGGACGCGGCGCGCCAGCGTCTTCCCTGCCTTCTCCACCACGAACGCGAAATGCACGTAGTGCGTCGCGTGCCAGGCCTTCTCTCCGCCGAGGGCCTGCATCACGAGGTCGGCGAGGGCGATGGCTCGCGGGTCGGACAGCCCCGGATCGAAGGCGGCGGGCGGCGCACCCCCGGGCGCCGCGCGAGCCGCGGCCATCAGGAGGCAAAACGACGCGACGGCCGCGAGCGCCGGCGGCGCCGCGCGACGCCTCCTCGCGGCCGCCGGGCAGGCGCTACTTCGGACGCCGGCCATGCGGGCCGCGCAGGCGGCGGTCGGTCGCGTCCAACACGCGCAGGATTTCCTGCAGGTCCTCCGTCACCGACCGCAGCGTGCTCTTCTCGGCGGAGGCCGCAGGAGGCTCCGGGCGATCGAACAGGTCGTCGATCACGTGCTGCCCTTCCGGCATCCCGAGCTTCTTGCGGGCCCCGGCGATCGTGAATCCCTCCTGATAGAGGAGCTTCTTGATCTCGAGCACCAGGTCGATGTCCTTCCGCCTATAGAGGCGCTGGCCCGACCGGCTCTTGGAAGGGGCCAGCTGCGGAAACTCGCTCTCCCAGAAGCGCAGCACGTAGGGCTGGGTGCCGGTGAGCTGGCAGACCTCGCCGATCTTGTAGAAGAGCCTGCGCGGGATCTCCTCAGACATCCTGGCTCACCTTTCGCGCCCCGTTCAGGTCGGTCAACACGACGCGGGACGGGCGGAACGCGAGACGCCGGGACGCGACGATGGGGACCATCTCGCCGGTGCGTGGATTCCGTCCGAGACGCGGACGCCGGGGCCGGACCCTGAATGTCCCGAAGCCGCTGATCAGGACCGGCCGGCCTCCCGCCAGGGCGCCGCGGATTCTGTCGAAGATCAGCCCGACCAACCGCCGGGACTCGCGTCGCGACAGCCCGCCGTGTCTCCGGTACACCGCATCCGCCAGGTCCGCCTTGGCTTTGCCCATCAGCCCTTGCGGCGCCGTGCCGCCAAAAGCGACCGTATCGTAGGAGAGGGCTCCCCGCGTGTCAAGGCGGAGCGCTCACACGCGGCCGTATCGGTCCTGGAGGCGGATGACGTCGTCCAGCTCCGGCGTGCTGACCTCGAAGATCGTGCAGTCCGTGAGCGCCTCCATCCGATGCCGCGTCCCCGGCGGCAGGCGCTCCGCGGCCCCGGGCGCCAGGATCCTCTCCTCCATCGTCCCGTCGATCTCGAGCAGAAGCCTCAGCGACCCCTCGTGAAGATAGATGGTCTCGTCCTTCCGGACGTGGTACTGGAGGCTCAACGATTCCCCCTTCCGCACCTTGAGGACCTTTCCGGCGTATCGGTTGGTATGGGCGAAGATGATCTCTTCGCCCCACGGCTTCGGCACGCGGCGAATCATCGTCCCTCCTAGATCGGACAGGCGAACTCCGTCGGCAGGAGGGACAGGACGCGCCGGCGCACCATCTCCTCCACCTCGCCGGCGGTGTCGAGCCGCAACGCCTCGACCATCATGGCCCGCGCCTCGCGCAGGGTGACGCCGCGAATCACCTGCTTGACGGCCGGGATGGCGGCCGGCGTCATGCTGAGCTCGGTGACCCCGAGCCCGATCAGAGCCACGGCGGCGACCGGGTCGCCCGCCATCTCCCCGCAGACCGACAGGCGCAGGCCGCGCCGCGACGCCTCGTCCGCCACCCTCCGCACCAGGTGGAGGATGGCCGGGTGGAGCGGCTGGTAGAGGTACGAGACGGCTTCGCTGCCGCGATCGACCGCCAGGGTATACTGGATCAGATCGTTCGTGCCGAGGGAGAGGAAGTCGGCCTCCCGCGCCAGCCGATCGACGATCAGGGCGGCCGCGGGGACCTCGATCATGACGCCCAGCGGCACCTCGGACCATGGAATCCCCTCCCGCGCCAGCTCGCGGGCCGCCTCGGCGACGGCGGCGCGCGCCTGGCGCAGCTCCTCGAGGCCGCCAACCATCGGCAGAAGGATGCGCACCTTGCCGTGCGCCGCGGCGCGCAGGATCCCGCGCAATTGGACGCGGAACATCTCCGGACGCCTCAGGCCGAGGCGCACCCCACGCAGCCCCAGCGCCGGGCTGAGCTCCCGCCGTGCCGGGACGCTGGCCGCTTCCTTCTCCCCGCCGAGATCGAGAGTGCGGATCACGACCTCGTGCGGCCGCGCCCGCTCGGCCAGACCGCGGTACACCGCATAGTGCCGCTGCTCGTCCGGGAGCGCCGGGGCCGACCCGAGGTAGAGGAACTCCGAGCGATAGAGGCCGATGCCCTCCGCGCCGTGACGCCGCGCGGCCAGCGTCTCGTCCTCGAACTCGATGTTGGCGAGGAGCGCGATCCGCGCACCGTCCAGGGTCGCCGCGGGCTGGTCGCGCAGGGCCGCCAGGTCGCGCTCGCGCTGGGCCAGACGCGCGGCGGCCTCGCGCCAGCGCTCCAGATCGGCCTCCGACGGGTTGCGGGTCACGCTCCCGCTCGATCCGTCCAGGGCCAGGAGATCGCCCGAGCGCACCCGGGCGCTCGCGTCACGCAGGCCGGCGACCGCCGGCACGCCCAGGGCGCTGGCGATGACGGCGGTGTGCGAGGTCGGGCCCCCGCCGTCGATCGCCAGGCCGACCACGTGATCCCGGTTCAGCCCGGCGGCATCGGAGGGGGCGAGGGAGGCGCTCACCACGATGACGTCCTCGTTCAGGCCGGCGAGATCGTGCCGCCCCTTCCTCCCCGAGAGGGCCGCCTGCACTCGCGCCTCGACGTCCTCGATGTCGGACCCGCGATCCCTCTGGGCCGCGTCGGCGAGCTGTGCGAAGACCTCGGTGTACCGGCCGATGACGGTGCGCAGCGCCCACTCGGCGTTGACCGGATCGCGCCGGATGAGCGCCTCCACCTCCCGCAGGAGGGCCCGGTCCTTGAGGATCAGAATTTGGGCCTGGAAGACGCGCGCGTAGGCCTCTCCGGCCTCGACGCGGATCCGGTCGCGCAGCTCCCGGATCTGCCGCCAGGCGGTCCGGACCGCGCTCCGGAAGCGCGCCACCTCCCGCGCCGTCTGCGAGGTCTCGAGATCGACGCGCACGACTCCGACGTGGCGGCCCTCGAGGACCAGTGCCCGGCCGATGGCGATCCCGGGGGAGACCCCGATCCCCTGCAGGTTCTCCTCCGTCTCCTGGTTTCGTAAGGTCAAGGCGGCTCCCCGAAGCCGGCGCGCACGAGGTCGAGCAGCGCCCGCAGCGCCTCCTGCTCGTCCGATCCGTCCGCGGCGATCGTCAGGCGCGCCCCCTGCCCTCCCAGCAGGGCCAGAAGGCCGAGGATCGACTTTCCATCGGCGGTCCGGCCGTCCCGCGACACGACGATGCGGCTCCTGAAGCGCCCGGCCGCCTGCACGAAGCGTGCCGCGGCCCGCGCGTGCAGCCCCAGGGGGTTGACGATCACGACGTCCTCCCGGATCACGCGCGTCCCTCTAGGAACCCGTCCGGGGGTCGTGGCCGGGCGACGGATCGAGATAGTGGGTCGCCAGGGCGATGGCGCGCTGCCCCTGCTCCTTGACCGCCGCGGCCGCCTCCTTCAGCGTGATGTCGGCGGACAGGTTGGCGAACTTCACGACCATCGGCAAGTTGACACCGGTGACGATCTCGACACCGGGTCGCAGGAACGAGAGAGTCAGGTTGGTCGCCGTCCCGCCGAACATGTCCGTGAGGATCAGGACCCCGCCCCCCGCGTCGACCTCGGCGATCGCTCGCTCGACCGACCGGCGCGCCTCGTGCAGGTCGTCGTCCCAGCCGATCGACAGGGCGCGGAGGTTGCGCGTCTCTCCCACGATCTTCTCGAGCGCCCGTGCGAGCTCGAACGCCAGCCCTCCGTGCGTGACCACCAGAAGGCCCGGGCGGAGCCCGCGCGGAGCCGCGCCATCCCCCACCCTCACTCCTTCTCCAGGTCGCGGTGCGAGGCCTTGACGGCGTAGCCGTGATCGCGCAGGGCGGCGCTCACCGCCTCGGCCAGCGCCACCGAGCGATGCCGTCCCCCCGTGCAGCCGATCGCCACCGTGAGATAGCTCTTCCCCTCGCGGATGTACCGCGGAATCAGGAACGCCAGGAGGTCCACAATGCGGCGCTCGAAGTCCCGGTACTCGGCGACGGCCTCCAGGTAGGCGACGACCTCCCGATCGAGGCCCGTCTTGGCCCTGAGGTCGTCGACGAAGAACGGGTTCGGCAGGAAGCGGGTATCGAAGAGGAGATCCGACTCGGACGGCACGCCGTGCTTGTATCCGAAGGAGACGACGGCGATCGCCAGCGGCGAGGCGCCCGGCTTGGCGGCGAACTGTTCCTGAATGTACCGGCGCAGCTGGTGCACGTTGAACCGGCTGCTGTCGATGATCAGGTCCGCCCGATCCCTCAGGGGGGCGAGCGCCTGCCGCTCCCGCCGGATCCCCTCCTCCAGAGTCCCCTCGCCCGCCAGAGGGTGGGGGCGGCGCGTCTCCGAGAAGCGGCGGATCAGCGCGTCATCGTCCGCCTCGAAGAACAGGAGACGGGGTCGGCGCCCCTCACCGCGGCGCAGCGCGTCGTAGATCACGGGGAATTCCTTGAGGAACGTCCCTTCCCGGACGTCGACCACCAGGGCCGCCCGCCGGATCTCGTGTCGCGTGCGCGCGCACAGATCGGCGAAGACCGGGATCAGGGCCACCGGCAGGTTGTCGATGCAGAAGTACCCCATGTCCTCGAAGGCGCGGACCGCCAGGGTCTTGCCGGCGCCCGAGAGCCCTGTGATCACCACGATCTCCAGCGCGGCGTCCGGCTCCGGAGGCATGGGCGCCGTCATCGCCTCTTCTCCAGGGCCTCCTGGATGCGGCCCGCCAGCTCCCGGGCCGGGTGGTATCCCTTGCGCTTCAGCAGGTGGTGCCGCGCCGCCACCTCCAGGAGCACGGAGAGGTTGCGGCCCGGCCCGACGGGCATCTCGAGCATCGGCAGATCGACGCCCAGGATCCTGTGGGTCCTCTCGTCCAGGCCGAGACGGTCGTATTCCTTGCCGTCCTGCCAGCGATCGAGGCGCACCACCAGCTCCACGTCCTTGCGCTCGCGGACCGCCGCGACGCCGTAGAGATCTTTGATGTTGATGATCCCCAGACCACGCAGCTCCATGTGGTAGCGGCTCACGTCGGGTCCCATGCCGTTCAGGACCGCGCCGACGCGCCGCAGGGTGACGACGTCGTCCGACACCAGCCGGTGACCCCGCAGGATCAACTCGAGGGCCGACTCGCTCTTGCCGACCCCGCTCTCCCCGAGGATCAGGACGCCGACGCCGTAGATGTCGATCAGAGTTCCGTGGATGGTGACCACGGGAGCGAGGCGCTCCTCCAAGTGACGCCCCAGGACGTCGATCAGGCGCGCGGTCGATCGTGCCGTGACCAGGAGCGGGATGCCGCTCGTCTCCGCCGCCCCGACCAGGTCCGGGTGGGGCGAGGCGCCGTGCGTCAGGATGAAGCAGGCGATCGGCACGCCGGTGACGCGACCCAATACGGAGCGGCGCTGCTCCGCCGGAATCTGCTCCAGATAGGCCACCTCGCTGCGGCCCAGGACCTGCACGGTCCCGGTCCGGAGCATCTCCGGATGGCCGGCCAGGGCGAGCCCGGGCTTCTGAAGGACGGCGGCGCCGATCGGGCGCCCCAGGCCGCTGCTCCCGGCGAGGAGCCGGAGGCCCAGGTCGGCGAGGGGGTCGGAGAGCAGATCACCGACCGGGATGGTGGGGCGGGGCGCTTCGCGCTGGCTCAACCTCGTCCTCCGGGCGCCACGGGCGCCGGTCGGGAGCGCTCCCGGGGGGGGCCAATCCTCCCGTCGATTCTAGGGGATGGGTCGGAGCCTGTCAAGAAATCGGCGCGCGGTGCGCCCTCCGGGCCGCGTTCCGGTGATTGACCCGGCCGGGGGGCGGTGGTATCTTCAACCCGGGTCGCGGCCGTCCCCCGCGAGTGAACAGGAGAGCGCTCATGCCGTCCAGGAAGGTGGTGCACATCATCGGGACCGGCACCATCGGCGAGCCGCTGATCGGGCTGTTCGCCGACAAGAAGGATTCGCTCGGCTTCGACGAGGTCACGTTCCACAAGCGGACGCCGCTCCTGACCGACAAGACGAAGGTCACGAGCCTGATCAAGCGCGGTGCGCGGCTGGCCTGCGACGACTCGGCCCGCCAGGGGTTCCGCGAGCTGGGGATCGAGCCGGCGTACGAGCACCACGAGGCGCTGCGCCAGGCCACCGTGGTGATCGACTGCACCCCCTCGGACGTCGGCCTGCAGAACAAGAAGGAGATCTACGAGAAGTACGCGCACAACACCCTAGGGTTCATCGCCCAGGGGTCCGAGTTCGGCTTCGGGAAGATGTATGCGCGCGGCATCTCCGATCGCGTGCTCAGGCATGGCGTGGACCAGTACATCCAGGTGGTCTCCTGCAACACCCACAACCTCGCGGTGCTGATCGATCTGATCGGCATCCGGGACGGTGGCATCGACAACCTGGCCGAGGGCCGCTTCTTGTGCATCCGGCGCGCCAACGACATCAGCCAGGACTCTTCCTTCGTGCCCTCGCCGCAGGTCAACCGCCACAAGGACGAGCGCTTCGGCACGCACCACGCCCGCGACGCCTGGCACCTCTTCAAGCAGAACGGGTACGACCTGAACCTCTTCTCCTCGGCGCTGAAGGTCAACAGCCAGTACATGCACGCGGTCCACTTCAACCTCCGGGTGCGGCGCCCGACCTCCGTCGAGGCGATTCTCGAGACGATCGGGCGGGACGATCGGGTGGCGTTGACCTACAAGCAGTCCGCCAACACCGTCTTCTCGTTCGGCCGCGATTACGGGCACTACGGCCGCATCCTCAACCAGGCGGTGCTGGTGGCTCCCACCCTGGCCGTGCACAACCGGCATGAGGTCGTCGGGTTCTGCTTCACGCCGCAGGACGGAAATGCCCTGATCAGCAGCGTCGCCGCCGCCGCCTGGTTCGTCTACCCGGAGTCGTACGAGGCGAAGCTCAACTGCCTCAAAGATTCAATCTTCGCCGAGGTCTGACGGCGGGCGAGGCTCGGCGCGCGGCTACGCCTCGTACTTCTTCAGGACCAGGGCCGCGTTGGTTCCCCCGAAGCCGAACGAGTTGTTGAGGGCGTAGTTCACCCGCATGCGGCGCGCCTCGTTGGGGACGTAATCGAGGTCGCACTCGGGATCCGGAGTCGTGTAGTTGATCGTGGGCGGCACGAGGTCGTCGTGCACCGCCAGCGCGGTGATCGCCGTCTCCAGCCCGCCGGCTCCTCCTAAGAGGTGCCCGGTCATCGACTTCGTGCTGCTGATCGCCACGCGGCGCGCGCGCTCCCCGAAGAGGGCGCGGAGGGCACGCGTCTCCACGACGTCCCCCTGTGGCGTCGACGTGCCGTGGGCGTTGACGTAATCGATGACGCTCGGATCGACGCCCGCGTCCCGGAGCGCGCTCCGCATGACCCGGATCGGCCCGTCGCCGTCCTCCGACGGCGCCGAGACGTGGTAGGCATCCCCGGAGAGGCCGTACCCCGCCACCTCGGCGTAGATCCGGGCCCCCCGCTTGAGCGCGTGGCCGAGCTCCTCGAGGAGGACGATCCCCGCCCCCTCCCCGATCACGAAGCCATCGCGGTCCTTGTCGAAGGGCCGCGACGCCCCCGGCGGGTCATCGTTTCGCGTCGACAGCGCGCGCATGGCGGCGAATCCGCCGACGCAGAGCGGCGTGATGACCCCTTCGGCCCCTCCGGCGATCATCACGTCGGCGTCGTTCCGCTTGATGATCTCGAAGGCGTCCCCGATGGCGTGCGAGCCGGTGGCGCAGGCGGTGCATGAGGCCTGGTTGGGCCCCTTGGCACCGAAGCGGATCGACACCTGCCCCGACGCCATGTTCACGATGAGCCCGACGATGAAGAAGGGGGAGATCCGCCGCGGCCCTTCCTTGAGGAGCGCGGCGTGCTGGCGCTCGATCGAAGGAAGTCCGCCGATGCCGGAGCCGATGAAGACGCCGACCCGGTCCGCCTCGGCAGGGCTCACCTGGAAGCCGCCGTCGCGCAGGGCGATCTCCGACGCCGCAAGGGCGTAGAGGATGAAGAGATCCATCTTCTTGACGTCCTTCCGGGCGACCCAGTCCTCCGGGTTGAAACCCTTGAGCTCCCCCGCGATCTTGCAGGCGTAGTCGGTCGTATCGAACCGCGTGATCGGGCCGATCCCGCTCCTCCCCTGGGTCAGCGCGCGCCAGTTCTCCTGGGTGCCGAGGCCCAGGGGCGAGACCATGCCCAGCCCCGTGATGACGACCCTGCGCTCCTTCACCGATCCGCCTCCCCCGGGTCGATCAGGCGTGCGTCTGGATGTAGCGCACGGCGTCGCCGACGGAGTGGATCTTCTCGGCGTCCTCGTCGCTGATCTCGATCTTGAAGGCCTCCTCCAGGGCCATGACCAGCTCGACCGTGTCGAGCGAATCCGCCCCGAGGTCGTTGACGAACGAGGCCTCCAGCGTCACCTCCTCGGGGTCGACGCCCAGCTGCTCGACGATGATCCCCTTGACCTTCTCCTCGATGCTCTGCGCCATCGTTGTCCCTCCACCGGTGAAGCGGCGTCCTGTAGGCGCCTTTCCCTGGAGCCCGCGGCGCGCCCCCCGCGCGGGCCGATTATCGTTCGCCACCTCTCTACATGTAAAGACCGCCGCTGATGTTCAGCACCTCCCCCGTGATGTAGGACGCGCCAGGGCCAAGGAGGAAGGCGATCCCAGCCGCGACGTCCTCCGCCGTGCCGAGTCGTCCCAGGGGGATGAGCGCGGTCATCGTCTCGCGCGCACCCCCCGTCAGCGCGCGCGTCATGTCCGTGTCGATGAAGCCCGGCGCCACGGCGTTGACGGTGATCCCGCGCGACGCGACCTCACGAGCCAACGACTTGGTGAAGCCGACCAGGCCCGCCTTGGCCGCGCAGTAGTTCGCCTGCCCGGGGTTTCCCATCAGCGCGACGACCGAGCTGACGTTCACGATCCGCCCGTACCGCGCCTTGATCATCGAGGGGAGCACCGCCCGGGTCGTCTCGAACGCCCCGCCCAGGTTCACCTGCACGACGCGATCCCACTCCTCCCGTTTCATCCTCATGAGGAGGCCGTCGCCGGTCGTCCCGGCGTTGTTGACCAAGTGATCGATCCGCCCGAAGGCGGCGAGCGCCCGCTCCATCCCGGCGCGCGCCCCCGCGGCCTCGCCGAGGTCGAGCGGAACCGCCTGCGCGCGCACGCCCTGGGCCAGGCACTCGGACGCCACCGCCTGCAGCGCCTCCTGCGAGCGGGCCGCGAGCACGAGATCGGACCCGCGCGCCGCGCAGGTCAGGGCCACGGCCCGCCCGATCCCGCGCGAGGCCCCGGTCACCAGGGTCACGCGCCCCGCCAGCTCGCCGCTCATTCCACCCCCTCCGCGTCCGATCGGTCGAGCGCCGCGATCGTCGCCGCGAGGCTCACCGGATCCTCGACGTTCAGCAAGCGCAGGCTCGGATCGATCCGCCGCGCCAGGCCGGACAGGACCCGCCCGGGACCGACCTCGACCAGGGTGTCGACGCCGGCCGCCCTCATCGCGCGCACCGTCTCGACCCAGCGGACGGGCCGCGTCACCTGGAGGACCAGCGCCTCCCGCAACACGCGCGCCGCGGTCGCCGGACTCGCCGTCGCGTTCGGGATCACCGGGAAGGAGGCATCGCGCAGAGGCAGCGCCTCCAAGTCGCGCGCCAGCCGCTCCTGCGCCGGAGCCATCAGGGCGCAGTGAAACGGGGCGCTCACCGCCAGTCGGACCACCCTGCGGACGCCGCGAGCGTGTGCCAGGGACGCCAGGCGCTCCACGGCGGCGGCCGTCCCCGCCACCACCGTCTGATCCGGGGCGTTCAGGTTCGCGGGGGCGAGCACCTCCCCCGCGGCCGCCTCGCGGCAGAGGGCCTCCACCGCCTCCGGCGTGCCGCCGAGGAGGGCGGCCATGGCCCCGTGGCCGACCGGCACCGCCTCCTGCATGTACTCCCCGCGACGGCGGACGATGCGAACGGCGTCCGCCGGTTCGAGCGAGCCCGCCGCCACCAGGGCGGCGTACTCGCCGAGCGAATGGCCCGCCGCGCAGCCAACCGCGCCGGGCCGGCGATCGCGCAGGCGCGCGCGCAGGGCCGCCAGCAGCGCAAGGCTCGTGGCGAGGATCGCCGGCTGCGTCGTGGCGGTCAGCCGGAGCGCCTCCTCCGGCCCCTCGAAGCAGGTGCGGCTCAGGGGAAACCCGAGCACCGCATCGGCCTCTTCGAAAACGGCCCGCGCCTCCGGAAAGGCCTCGTGGGCCGCCTTCCCCATGCCGACCGCCTGGGATCCCTGGCCCGGGAACACGAGGGCGACCCGCGGGCGCCCGCTCACCATCCCCACCGGCAGATCGCCGCGCCCCAGGTGAGGCCCGTACCGAAGGCGGCGCACAGGAGGTGATCGCCCGCCTTCAGGAGACCCTGGCGCGCCGCCTCATCGAGGGCGATCGGGATCGAGGCGGCCGAGGTGTTGCCGACGCGCTCGATATTGACGTAGACCTGGCCCTGGCGCAGGCCGAGGCGGCTCCCGACGGCGTCGATGATCCGCCGGTTGGCCTGATGCGCGATGAACAGGTCGACGTCGGACGCCACGAGCCCGGCCTGCTCGAGGACCTCGCGGGAGGCCTCCTCCATCGAACGCACCGCCATCTTGAAGGTCTCGTTCCCCTTCATTCGGATGTAGTGCCGCCGCTCCGCGACCGTGCGCTCGGAGGCCGGCTCGCGCGTCCCTCCCGCCGGGACGTAGATGTAGTCCGCCATGCTGCCGTCGGCGTGAAGCGACGTCGCCAGGACCCCCGCGGGCCCGTCGCCGGCGGTCAGCACGACAGCCCCGGCCCCGTCTCCGAACAGTACGCAGGTGGCCCGGTCCGTCCAGTCGACGTACTTCGACAGCAGCTCGACGCCGATCAGCAGGATGCGCCCGTAGGCCCCCGAGGCGAGGAAGCGGTCCGCCACGGCCAGGCCGTAGATGAACCCTGAGCAGCCGGCCGACAGATCGAACGCCGCCGCCTTCCTCGCCCCCAGCGCGTCCTGGATGATGCAGGCGCTGGCCGGGATCGGCTGATCGGGTGTCACCGTCGCGCAGAGGATGAGGTCCAGATCGCCGGCGGGGAGACCGGCCGCGCGCAGCGCCTCCTGCGCGGCCCGGGTCGCGAACAGGGACGTCGGCTCGTCCTCACGCGCGATGCGGCGCTCACGGATTCCCGTTCGCGTCGTGATCCACTCGTCCGAAGTGTCGACCATCCTCTCGAGGTCGGCGTTGGTCAGGATCGTGTCGGGGAGGGAGGACCCGGTCCCCCGGATGACGGCGCGGCGGCCCGTGCGCCCCACGTCATTCTCCGAGGGGCAGGGTGGCCCCGCCCGACGCCTGCTCGGCCACAGGCGCCCGCGTCGTCATCCGGGCGATCTCGTCGTGGATCCTGTCGTTGACGCGGTTCTCGTGGAAGTCGAGCGCTACGCGCACCGCGTTCTTGACGGCGCGCGCCGACGAGCCGCCGTGGCAGATGATCGCCGCCGCGCGCACACCGAGAAGCGGGACGCCGCCGTATTCGGCGTAGTCCACCTTCTTGCGGAAGCTGCGGAACGCCGGGCGGGCGAGGAGGTAGCCCAGCTTGGCGCGGAAGGATTTGCCGATCTCTTCCTTCAGGAAGTGCACGATCGCGTCCGCCGCGCTCTCCACCGCCTTGAGGGAGACGTTGCCGATGAAGCCGTCGCATACGATGACGTCCGCCTCCCCGTTGAAGATGTCCCGGCCCTCGACGTTCCCGATGAAGTTCAGCGGCGCCTCCTTCAGGACCCGAAACGCCTCGCGCGTCACCTCGTTCCCCTTGCTGTCCTCCTCACCGATGCTCATCAGCCCGACCCGAGGGATCGCGACTCCCAGGACCTCCCGGGCGTAGAGATGGCCCATGATGGCGAACTGCACCAGGTGTTCCGGACGGCAGTCGATGTTGGCTCCGACGTCGAGCCAGACCGAGTGGCCCTTGAGGTTGGGCACCACGGCGCACAATGCCGGCCGCTCGACTCCCTCGAGGACGCCGCAGATCATCTTGACGGTGGTCATGACCGCCCCGGTGTTCCCCGCGCTCACCACCCCCAGCGCGCGACCCTCGCGCACCAGCGCGGCGGCCACGCGGATGGAGGAGTCCTTCTTGCGTCGGAAGGCGTTCACCGGCGACTCGTCCATCCCCACCACCTCGCTGGCGTGGATGATCTCGATCGGAAGGCCCGCGGGCCGGTGCCGGGCGAGCTCCGCGCGCACCTCGTCGGCCCGCCCCACCAGGAGAATGCGCGTACCGAACTCGCGCGCCGCGAGGACCGCTCCGGCGACGGGGTGCGCGGGCGCGTAGTCCCCCCCCATCGCGTCGACCGCTATCGTGCTCTCCATGCGATGCCCCTTCTCGGGGGCAGGGCGGCCAAGGGCCCGCGCCTGGGTACCAGGAGGCGCCGCGGAGGTCGCGCGGCGATCTCACAAGGTCGCGTCAGGACCAGTCTCGAGGTCCTTCCCTAGACCTCACCGACCTCGATGACCTCCCTCCCCTTGTAGTACCCGCAGTGCGGGCAGACCCTGTGGGGCAGCCTGTCTTCGCTGCAGTTCGGGCACTTGGAGAGGGCGGGGCGGGTCAGGCTGTCGTGGGCGCGCCGCTTGTCGCGGCGGGCGCGCGAATGACGTCGTTTCGGATTCGGCATCAGGTCCGTCCCAGCGGGACTAGAGGAGCGTCTTGAGGACCCGGAGGCGGGGATCGTCGATCCGCTCCTCCCGGCACCCGCACGCCCCCAGATTGAGGTTCGTGCCGCAACGCGGGCAGAGCCCGCGGCAGTCGGTCCGGCACAGCGGCTTGAGCGGCAGCCCCAGGTAGATCTGCTCCGCGAGGAGCGCTCCCAGGTCGAGCCGCACGCCATCGTAATGCGTCAGGGTGATGCTCTCCTCGTCCACCCGGCTCTCCCTGCGACCGACGCGCTCCGGAGCGGTGGTATAGAGAAGGTTGAAGTGCATCGTCAGCGGCAGGTCGTACGACTCCAGGCACCGACTGCAGATCAGCGTCGCGATCGTGTCGATGTCGCCGGTGAAGGCGATCCCGTCCGGCTCGCGCAGGACGTCCCCGGCGAGGTGCGACCTGCCGACCCGAGCCACCTCCTCCCCCTTCAGCGGGAGAGGCGGGAGCGCGTCAATGTATCTGTCAACGGCCAGGCCCTCTGGCCCTATCTCCTTTATTTCTATGAACATGGTACCAGGATCTCGGAGGACGGCGCATTATAGCATGGAGGAACCCGTTGTCAATCGCGACGGGCGCGGTGGCGCGAACCGGCTTACTCCCTGGACGGAGGGAGCTCCTTCAGCGCCTGCCGCGCCTGCGGCTGCCCAGGGAGGATCTCGAGCGCTTTCTCGTAGTGCTTTCGCGCCTTGCCGATGAGATCGTGGGCCCGGTAGAAATCCCCGAGCGCGACGAAGTGGTTCGCGTTGAACGGCTCGAGGTCCGCGGCCTTGAGGAGAGCGGTCTCCGCCCGCTTCTGCCAGCGGTAGTCGGGGTTGCGCGACAGGGCCTGCCCGAGGAGACTGTGGAGACCCGCGTTCCTGTCGTTGTGAGCGGCCGCGAACTCGCAGTACCGGATGCAGTTGAAGTAGTCCCCCATCTTGAAGTAGTCACGCGCCTTCAGGAAGAACTGCTCGGCGAGGCGCGCGCGCTCCTCCTCGACCGACTGCTTCTCGGTTTTGGTGAGCTCCTTCCGCATCGCCAGCTGCTCGAGGTCGAGGCTGATCACCCGCTCCGTGCCCGGCCCCACGGGCCGCGCCGAGCCCAGTCTCTCCGAGCGCAAGACCAGGAACGCCTCGAGCAGGCGCGCCTCGATGATCTGCAGCTCCTCCCGGAGCTCGGCCTGGACGTTCTTGAGGAAGCGGGAGGGCGCATAGCGCTCCTTGCGCTCCATGTAGCACGTCTTGACCGCTTCGTGGGGTGTCTCGGCGTTCACCCCCAGGATCTGGGCAGGCGTCCCCGAGCGGGCCATCCGGTAGAACTCGAGGATCTCGCTCTTCTCCCGCTCCTCACGCCGGCGCTTCTCCTCCTCCCCCCGCACCAGGTCGTCGCAGCTCAGCGCGCCCGATCCGATGGGCGGGACGAACTGTGCCAGTCCGAGGATCAGGAGGCCGAAGACGAAGCGCGCCGCCGCCTCCTCCTCGGCGGGTGGCACCTGGGCCAGGATGTCCCGTACCCGGGTCTGTCCGTCGATGCGGGAGACCAGGAACCCTTCGACCGGCGTCAGGCTCAGTTTGTCGAAGGGCAGATACAGCTGGTCCGAGAGGCGCAGGCTACGGTCCTGGCGCATCAGGGCCTGTCGGATCTGCTCGAACCCCGCCATCGATCGCAGGGCACGGATGATGAGCTCGAAGCTGACCACCACGTTCGTGTCGACGGGCCCCGCCGCCACCCCCTCCTGGAACTGGTACTCGAGGTCCTCCCACCGGAACAGGGCGGTCATGACCTGCTGCGCCAGTTCGCGCATCGCCTCCTGCACGACCGGTGCGGGCACCTGCCCTCGCTTGAGGATCGCCTCCGCGCACTGCCGGTCGTCGAGGCCCTTGAACGTCTCGGCCTCCTCCACCCGCAGCAGGCCGCGCCGCACCAGGACCGCCGCCAGGCGCTCGTCGTCGAGGGAGGAGGCGACGCCCAGGATCATGCCGCGGTCGAGGACGATCCTCTTCTCGACGCCGCTGCGGCGGAGAATGAGGGTCCCGCTCCTCTCGTCCAGGTAGAGGTCGCGGATCAGCTCTGCCAGCGCGGGCGGCGAGCAGTAGCCGCGGATGACGGGCGCCGGCGTGGGTGAGGAGGCGGTGGCGGACAACGATCCCTCCGAACCGAACATAGGGCGCGCCCCGGCGCGCGTCAAGCAGCGGACGCGCCGGCCAGGCCCCCTCCGGAGACCCCCGGCGCCGCGGCCTCCGAGGCGGGTCCGCGCATGGGCAGGGAGACGAAGACCGTCGTTCCCTCCCCGGGACGGCTCTTGATCCAGATCCGCCCCCGGTGGGACTGAACCACCAGTTTGCAGAAGGTCAGCCCCAGCCCCGAGTCGTACATCCGCCGACGCCCGGCGACCGACTCTCCCGCCACGAACTTGTCGAAGATGTACGGCTGGAGATCCTCGGGGATCCCTTCGCCGGTGTCGCGCACCGTCAGCACGAGATCGTCTCCCTCCTGCTGCGCGTCGACCACGACCTCCCCGCCGCTGGGAGTGTGCTTGAAGGCGTTGTTGAGCAGGTTGGCGACCACCCGGGAGACCAGTTCGCGGTCGGCGCGCACCGCCGGCAGGTCGGGACGCACCCGGCTCTCGAGCCGGATGCCGTCCCGGGCCGAGAGGCTCGTGAGCTCGGCGACGTTGTCCCGGACGACCGCGTGCAGCTGCACCGGCTCGAGGTGGATCGGCATCTTCTGCTCCTCCAGCTTCCCGATGTCGAGGATGTTCACGATCATCCGCATCAGCTGCCGGGAGCTCTCCTGAGTGCGGGTCAGGAGCTCCTCGAGCTTGGCCTCCGTCATCTCCGAACGCTGCATCTGGATCAGCTGGATGTTCCCCATGATGCCGGCCAGGGGGTTCTTGAGGTCGTGCACGACCATCTGGGTCATCGACTCCTTGAACCCCTGGATCCGGATCAGCTCCTGGTTGCGCTCCTCGAGCTCCTTCTTCTGACGCTCGACCTCGTCCTGCAGCGACTTGACGCGCAGCGTGGCGCGTACCTTGGCCAGCAGCTCCACTTTGTTGATCGGCTTGCTGAGGAAGTCGTCGGCTCCGATCTCGAGCGCCTGAACCTTGTCCTCCAGGGCGTTGAGGGCGGTCACCATGATCACGGGGAGGAGGCGGGTCTCGTAGCGCCCCTTCAGGCGCTGGCACACCTCGAACCCGCTCATCTTCGGCATCATGACATCGAGGAGGACGAGGTCCGGCTTCTCCGCATCGATCAGCCGGAGCGCCTCCTCACCGTCGTAGGCGCGCACGACCGGGTACCCCTGGGTGCGGAGGATCGACTCCATCAGCCGCACGTTGCGCTGGTCGTCGTCCACGACCAGGATCGGGGCCGGACGGGGCGCGCTGGGGTCGGGCATCCCTCCTCCTTGCGTCCTCAGCGGGCCGCGGCGGCGACGCCGCCGCGCAGGAAGCCGGTGACCTGCCTGGGGAACTGGGCCGTGTCGATCGGCTTCGGGATGTAGCCGACGCAGCCGGCCTCCCTGGCCCGGGCCTCGTCTCCCTTCATCGCGTGCGCCGTCAGCGCCACGACCGGGATCCCCCGCGTCTCCGGGTCGTCACGCAGCGAGCGGGCCACCTGCAGCCCGTCCATCCCGGGGAGCTGGATGTCCATCAATATGAGGTCCGGACGGATGAACTTCAAGGCGTCGAGCGCCTCCTCGCCGGTGGCCGACTCGACCACGCGGTACCCGTGCGCCTTCAGCAGCTCGGAGACCAGCTTCAGATTGCTCGGGTTGTCTTCCACGACCAGGATGAGGTCGCCGCTCCCGGCGGGCACCTGCGGCGCGGGCGGGGCCCCCTCCTCGGCGCGCGGCGTCCCGGCCGGCGTGGACGGGGCCAACGCCGGCTCCGCGGCCTCCTCCTCCAACGCCTCGCGCACCGGAAGGTTGGGGATGGTGAAGCTGAAGGTGCTCCCCTCTCCCACCTTGCTCCTCAGATCGACCCGGCCTCCGTGCATCTCCGCGAACTTCTTGACCAGCGTGAGGCCGAGCCCCGTGCCCTGGTACTTCCGCGAATAGGAGGCGTCGACCTGGGTGAAGGCCTGGAAGATCCGCTCCCGGTCCTCCTCCCTGATGCCGATCCCGGTGTCGCTCACCGCGACGGTCAGGGTGTCCTGCGCGCGGCGGGCGCTCAGGACGACGCGCCCGGCGGGTGGCGTGAACTTCACGGCGTTCGACAGGAGGTTGTACATGATCTGCTTGATCTTGCTGCGGTCGGCGCGCACGGAGAGAGTCTGGTCCTCCACCTCCGACACGAGCTCGATGCGCTTGCGGCCGGCCTCGACCCGCAGGAGCGCCATCGCCTCCTCCACCGCCGGTCCCAGCTCGAAGTCCTCCAGGCTCAGCTTCATCTTGCCCGCCTCGATCTTCGACAGGTCCAGGATGTCGTTGATCAGCTCCAGCAGATGCCGGCCGCTGCTGAGAATGTCGGCCACGTAGTCGCGCTGCTCCTCCGTGAGGGCTCCGAAGCTCTTGTCGAGGAGGAGCTCCGAGAACCCGATGATGGCGTTGAGCGGCGTGCGCAGCTCGTGGCTCATGTTCGCCAGGAACTCGCTTTTCAGCGAGTTTGCGCGCTGCAGCTCGCGGTTGGAGTCCTGCAGCTTCTGGTTGACCACCTCCAGCTCCTGGGTGCGCTCCTTGACCTTGCGCTCGAGGTCCGCGTTCATCCGCTCGATGTCCTCGAGGTGCTGCTTCTTCTCCTCCAGCTTCTCGAGGTACAGCTTGTAGGAGTAGTAGATCAGGACGCAGAACGGAAGGGACAGGACGAAGGAGTAGATTCCGAACCGGTCGAGGAAGTACGACATCCCGAGGGCGAGCGATCCGCCGGCGAAGAACGCCGGGGCGGACCACAGGAAATGCTCGTGCCAGACCCGGAAGACGTTGAGGTGGTTGGCGAGCGCGACCACCCCCGAGATGCTGAAGGTGTTCACCAGGTAGAAGGTGAGGGTCGCCACCATCAGCGCGAACAGAGGGTTCTTGGCGACGAGCCCCGGCCCGCCTCCGCCGAGGGCCGCGTAGACCTCGCAGGTGGCGAATGTGGTGATGACGATCGATCCGATGTTGAACAGCGCCCGGTAGACCTCCATGCGGGGCGCGCGCAGGAAGCAGACGCTGGCGAAGCAGATCACGGCGATGAGCAGCGCCTCCCCCTCACCCAGCAGGATCATCGTGCCGAGGATGAAGGGGTGGGCGATCGACATCTCCACCCGCATCCCGAGGTGGACGGTGTGCGGGGCCATGATCGCGCCGATCAGGGCGAGGGTGAGAAGCTCGGTGTTGAGGGTGACGGCGCCCGGAACGAAGACGTGGGCCAGGATGGCCAGGGCGGCGCCATAGGTCAGGAGGAGGTAGACCCGGGTGCCCCGGTTGAGAGTCTTCACGCCGTCTCCCGAGCGCTCACCGGATCACGCTCAGTTCATCGACTCGCCGCGGCCGATCTCGTACTTCTTGAGCTTGCTGTAGAGGCTGCTGCGGTTGATGCCGAGGACCGAGGCGGCCAGCTTCTTGTTCCAGTTGCACTCGGCGAGGGTCCTGAGGATGTAGAGGCGCTCATTCTCGTACAGCGAAAGCTTGACCTCGCCGCCTCGCACGGATCCGTCTTTCAGGTTCGGCGGCAGGTCGCGGAGATCGATCAAGTCCCCCTTGGTGAGCACCACCGTCCGCTCCACGACGTTCTCGAGCTCGCGCACGTTGCCCGGCCAGGCGTAACGCGTCATCGCCTCCATCGCCTCCGACGAGAAGCCGCGCATCGGCTTGTTGACCTTCTTGGCCACGATCTCCAGGAACTCCATCCCGAGGATCGGGATGTCCTCGACGCGCTCCCGGAGCGGCGGGATGTGGATGGGGATGACGTTCAGGCGGTAGAAGAGGTCGTTGCGGAAGCTCCCCTTCTCCATCCCTTCCTGCAGGTTCTTGTTGGTCGCGGCGATGACGCGGACATCCACCTCGAGCGTGTCCTCGCCGCCCACTCTCTCGAACCGACGCTCCTGCAGGAACCGCAGGAGCATGAGCTGCGTGGCGGGCGTGAGGTCCCCGATCTCGTCCAGGAAGATGGTTCCTCCGTCCGCCAGCTCGAAGCGGCCCTTCTTCTGCTTCAGCGCGCCGGTGAACGCCCCCCGCTCGTGGCCGAACAGCTCGGAGTGCAGGATCCCCTCCGAATAGACGGCGCAGTTGGCCTCGACGAACGGCCGGTCGGCGCGCAGCGAGTTGTAGTGCAGGATGCGCGCGAGGAGTCCCTTGCCCGTCCCGCTCTCGCCCATGATCAGCACCGTCGAGTCGGTGCCGGTCACCTCCTGCAGCAGGTCGTGGATCTGCTTCATCTTCGGGCTCTTCCCGAGAATCGCGCCGAAGGCATACTGGGCCTGGAGGTTGCGCCTCAGCTCGAAGTTCTTGACCTTCTCCGACTGCAGCTCTTCCGCCGCCCGCCGGCGCTCGTTCCCCATCTGGCGGATCTCGGCCGCGCGCGCAGCCAGCGCCAGGATCTCCTCGTCCCCAACCGGCTTGCGCAGGAAGTCGTAGGCTCCATTGCGCAGCGCCTCGATGGCGGCGTCCACGTCGGGCTGGGTCGCCATCAGGACGACCGGCGTCCCGGGGGAGGCCGCCTTCATCTGGCGGAGGACCTCCAGTCCGTTCGTGTCGGGCAGGCGCATATCGACCAGCGCCAGATCGAACCCCTGCGCACGCAGTCGCTCGAGCGCCGTGGCGCCCCGGTCCGAGGTGACCAGACGGTGTCCGCCGCGCGTCAGGACCGCCGACGCCCAGCGGGAGAACTCCGGGTCGGCCTCCGCGAGAAGAATGCTCGCCTTGCGGTTCATTCCTGTCCCTCCAGACTCCGACGTGTCCAGAAGAGCAGCAAGAAGCGTTCCAGAGACGGGGCTCCCGACGTCACCCCGAAAGCCTCGCACGCGCGGGACTTGCGCGCTGACGATCCTGTAACGCGAGGCGGCTGTCGGGTTTTGCGACAAAAATCGGAGCGGAGGTGACGGGAAACGTAAGGCCCACGGCGCCCGGGGCGCCGGTTCGGGTCCGGATCAAGCACACCGCGCGCGTCAGGCCCTCGACGGGGCGGAGCGGCGCGCCCACGCCGCGCGTATCCGAACGACGCCGAACCGCCATGCTATAGTGGTCGGCGGGCCCCTCCTCGGAGGCGACACGGCGTGCGGCGCTCCGGATGCACCCCCCAGGCGATCGTCCCCGCGCTCCTGCTCCTGGCCGCGCCGGGGATCGCCGCCGCTCCCGTTCCCCGCGATCCGATCGCGGCCGGCCTCGCCGACCTTCACCAGGGGCTCTACACCCGCGCGGAGGAGACCTTCCGTGCCGCCGCCAGGGACGCGCCGGAGGATCCGGAGCCCGAGCTCTTCGTCGCCTTCACCCGCTGGTGGCGCATCCTGCTCGAGGACCGCGGCCGGAGGGGGGCGGATGACGTCTTCGACGCCGCGATCGAGGCGACGATCGCGGCGGGCGAGGGGCGGCTCCGGGACCACCCCGAGGACGCGCGGGCCATGGGCTCCACGGGAGCCGCTCGCGTCCTGAGATCCCACATCGAGGCGCTCCGTCGGAACTACTTCCACGCCGCCCAGGAGGCCCGCCGGGGAAAGAAGCTCCTCGAGGCGGCCCTGGACCGGGATCCCGGCGCCACGGAGGCGCTGTTCGCGCTCGGCGCCCTCAACTACTACGCCGACAAGGTCCCGGCCCTCATCAAGGGGCTCAGGGCCCTGCTCTTCCTTCCGGGAGGCGACGCGGACCGCGGCCTGGCGCAGCTGCAGGCCGTGGCCGCATCCTCCGCGCACTTCCGGACCGACGCGCGGCTCCTCCTGGCCCTCATCTGCGGAAGCCGCGACGAGGGCTGCTTCACCGAGGCGCTGGCGCAGCTCTCCACGGCCTTGGAGGACAACCCCGGATCGCCCCTGATCCTCGGATCGATCGGCGAGCTCCAGATGCGGCTGGGTCTCTATGGGCAGGCGGCCCGGAGCTTCGAGGAGGGGCTGCGCGGAGCGGCCGACGACGATCCCGATCACGCCCGCCAGCGACGGCAGCTGCGCGTCGCGCTGGCGGAGGCCCTGGCCGCCGACTGGCGCCTGGATCGCGCCGCGGCCGTTCTTCGGGAGGCCGATCGCGAATCAGGCGGATGGCCCGAGAGCGCGCGCAAGGTCCGCGACCGCACCGCCCTCGAGCTGGAGATGAAGCTGGGGGAGGCGCCCCTCCCGCCCCCGGACGGCGATGCGGTGCCACGCGTGCGGGCCGCTCGCGCCGGTGCGACGGACGGGGAACAGGCGGACCCTCTCCGAAGCGCGCTGCGCGCCCTCGAGGAAGACCGCCTGCCGGAGGCGCTGGCGGGCGCGAGCGACGCCGTGCGCTCTCACCCCGAGCGGCCGCTCCCGCGCTTCGTCAAGGGGTGCATCTTGATGAAGCTGGGACGCGACGCGGAGGCGGAGGCGGAGCTCGCGTCGGCCGCCGATCGGGTGCGGGATCCGCCTCCCTGGATGGAGGGATGGATCGAGCTCGATCGCGGGCTGGTCGACAGGCGGCGTGGGCGGGAGCGCGCCGCGCGGGGCCACTTTCACCGGGCGAGCGAGGTCCGCAGGTTCCGATCCGCCGACCGCGGGGTGATGGAGCTGCTCGCGGGAGAGCCGCGCAACCCGCGCTGCGCTCCGTGATCGAGGGACCCGGCGGCCGTTCTCGAGGAAGCCCCGGCCACCGTGGTGCGCGGGAGCGCGGCTCAGCGGCCGAGCAGCCGCAGGACGCGATCGACGTAGAGGATCGTCTCCCGGTAGGGAGGGATTCCGCTGAAGTGCTCGACCGCCTCCTCGCCGGCGTTGTAGGCCGCGAGCGCGAGGCGCCGCTGGCCGCTGTAGCGATCGAGCAGCTCCTTGAGGTAGCGCACCCCGCCGTCGATGTTCTCGATCGGATCGTAGGGATTGCGCACGTCGAAGCGGGCGGCGGTCTCGGGCATCAGCTGCATCAGCCCCAGGGCACCGCGCGGGGAGACCGCGAACGCGTCGTAACGCGACTCCACCTCGATCACCGCGAGCACCAGGCGTTCGTCCACCCGGTACTTGCGCGCGATCTGCGACGCCACGAGCCGGAGGGCGGTCCGGTCCTGGACGGCGGCGGACGGGATCAGGATCGGCGCGTCGGCCGGCGACGGCGCGGCGGGGGCCTGAGGCCCGGCCTGCGGCGCCACCAGCCTTTCCCCGGCCGGTCCCGAGGGAGGGGGGGCGGGGGTCGCCTCGGTCGCCGCCCCGTCCTGTGGCACGCGCTGGATCGACAGCACCTGCCGGTTCGGCAGAGCCATCTCTCCGCCTCCCTCCATCAGCAGGACGATCCGTTCCCCCTCCACCCTGTACCCCGCGACCGCCAGGGTGCGCCCGTTCCTCAGGTGCGCCACGTCGGCCCGCGCGGACGACGGGACGAGCGGGGCGGCCGTCAGCACCGCGGCAAGTAGCATTCGGGATCGGAACCGGGAGCGTCTCGTCATGACCAGAATCGCAGGCGGCGGAAGTATACGGCGAGCGGCGCGGTGGAGCAACGTCCCGATCGACCGTCATCCGCCCGACGCGCCCTCACCGCCGCCTGAACTCCCTCTCCAGCTGTTCGAGCGTGAGACGCAGGAGGACCGGCCGGCCGTGCGGGCAGGTCATCGGGGTGCCGGTCCGCATCAGGTCCGTCACGATCCGCCCCATCTCCGCGTCGTCGAGCGGCTGATGGGCGGTGACCGCAGCGTGGCAGGCGGCGCTCGCGGCGACGCGGTGGCGCAGGCGATCGACGCCTTCGACCCGTCGCCACTCCAGGACCTCGTCCAGGAGATCGCGGACCAGGCGCTCGATCCCCGCGGCCGGCAGCAGAGCCGGGACCTCGTCGATCCTCAAGGTCGTCTCGCCGAACGGGACGATCTGGAAGCCGATCGCCTCCAGCGCCTCCGCGGCCACCTCGAACCCCTGGCGCTGCGCGGGCGACACCTCCGGGGTGAGGGGGAAGAGGAGCCGCTGCCGCTGCGCGCGGCCCGCGCGGCCCTGCTCCAGGAGGCGTTCATAGAGCACCCTCTCGTGCGCGGCATGCTGGTCGACGATGACGAGGCCGTCCGGCGCCGCCGCCAGGATGTACGTCTCGCGAAACTGCGCCAGCGGCGCGAAGGCCACCCTGTCGAGGAGGGGCCGCTCGGTCGGAGCCGGCAGCGCGCCGTCCCGCGCCTCGCGCGCGCCCTCCGGTGACCGGCTCCCGCCGGGCGGCCCCTGCGGCCGGAGCGAGCGTTCCACGCCCCACGGCTCGGGGAGTGCCTCTCCCACGGCGTGCGCCGTCGGGGTCAGCGCCGGGAACGGGCGCGCCCTCCGAAGCCCCTCGCGCAGCGCGTCGCGCACCAGGGCATGCACCGCCCCCGGGCGCAGGAAGCGGACCTCGGACTTCGCCGGATGGACGTTGACGTCCACCTGGTCGGAGGAGATCTCGAGGAAGAGGTAGACCACCGGCCACCGCCCCCGCGGAAGGAGCGTCGCGTACGCCTCCTGTACGGCGTGCAGGATTCTCCGGTCGCGCACGGGACGGGCGTTGACGTACAGCCGGAGGTCGCGGCTCGTCGCGCGGTGCAGGGCCGGAGCGGAGGCGAGCCCTCCGAGGCGCATCCCTCCGGCACGACCCTCCACCTCCAGCAGGACGGAGGTCTCCTCGCCGGCCGCCTGCGCCACTCGCTCGCGGTACGAAGGGGCGGCGGGGTAGGCGACGATCGTCCGGCCCCCGCTCCTCATGGTGAAGGCGACGGCGGGGTGGGCCGCGGCCAGCGTCGCGACGACCTCGCCGATGCGGGCGGTCTCGGTCGGCGCGGAGCGCAGGAACTTCCGCCGTGCCGGGGCGTTGTGGAACAGCGCCTCGACCTGGACGGTGGTGCCGCGCGGGTGCGACGCCGGCTCCACCCGCTCGACCGATCCCGCGACGACGCGCACGCGCGTCCCCGCCTCGCGGCCGCCGGTCGAGGTGGTGAGAAGGAGACGCGACACGGAGGCGATCGAGGGGAGCGCCTCCCCCCGGAACCCGAAGGTGGCGATCGCCTGGAGGTCCCGGGCCTCGCCGATCTTGCTGGTGGCGTGCCGCTGCAGCGCCAGAAGGGCGTCGTCGCGGTCCATCCCGCAGCCGTCGTCGGCGACGCGGATCAGGTCGGCCCCGCCTCCGGCCAACTCGAGATCGATGCGCGAGGCTCCGGCGTCGAGGGCGTTCTCCAGCAATTCCTTGACCACCGAGGAGGGGCGCTCCACCACCTCGCCGGCGGCGATCTGGTTGGCGACGTTCTCCTCCAGGATCCGAATGACGCCCACCGGATCAGGCCCCCCCGACCAGGAGCATCTTCTTCCCCAGCGAGTCGGTGACGCAGTATCGCTCGACCGTCGCCAGGGTCTTCTCCAGCTTCGCCACGTGCCCGATGGCGTCACCGGGGTTCACCATCGGCACGGTCGTGATGCCGATCACGAGTCCGGTCAGGGGCGATCGCACGACCGACACCTCGCGGCCGAAGGGGTTGGTGATCGAGGCGATCTCGTCCCCGGCGTAGACGATTTCCCCGGGTCGCACCAGGATATCCGCGATCCCGCCGCGCATCGAGCGCACCCATTCCGAGCGCCGAACGACGACCTGGAAGCGCGCCTCCTTCGGGCTCTCCTCGATCATCCGGAGGGCCGCCAGGACGTTGCGGACCCCCGTGATCCCGCGCGTCACCATGTTCTTCTGGAACCGGAAGGTCTCGCCCGCCTCGAAGATGATCGTGGGGACGGAGGCGGCGGTGGCCGCGGCGCGCAGGCTCCCCGGGACGCCGGGCGAATCGATGATGATCTCGGTCCCGAAGGCTCGCGCCATCCGCCGCACGCCCGGGTTCGACATGTCGCCACGGACGTGGGGCAGGTTGGTCCGCCCGACGCTGGCGGTGTGCAGGTCGACCCCGTGCCGCGCACGCGCCACGATCTCGCTGAACAGCGTGTGGGCCATCCGCGCGGCGGCGTTCCCTCCCGGATCGCCCGGGAAATACCGGTTCAAGTCGCGCCGCCCCGGCAGGTAGCGCGTGTGGGTCAGGAAGCCCACGCGGTTCACCACCGGCACGCAGATCAACGTGCCGCGGACCTGCTCGGGCGACAGGCTGGTCATCACCCGGCGCACGATCTCCACACCATTGAGCTCGTCGCCGTGGATCGCCGCCGTCAGGAAGAGGGTCGGGCCCGCCCGCTCCCCCCGGATCACCGTGACCGGAACGTTGACGGGCGTCGCCGTATAGTATTCGCTGACCTTGAGGAAGATCTGCCCGGCGCTCCCGCGCCGGACCCGCCGCCCGCCGATCGTCAGCCGCCGCGCCATGGCCCCTAGCCCGCCGTGATCGTGCGCCGCGGACGGCGCCGCGCGAAGGAGACGGCGTAGTCGATGATGGCGGAGGCGACGTCGGTCCCGGTGCAGCGCTCCAGCCCCTCGAACCCCGGGGAGGAGTTGACCTCGACCACCTTCGGACCCTCCCGCGACTCCAGCATGTCGACGCCGGCGACCTGCAGCCCCATGACGCGCGTGGCGCGCAAAGCCGTGGCCTTGTACGCCTCCGGCAGATCGACCGCCACGCCGGTCCCCCCGCGGTGCACGTTCGATCGGAATTCGCCGACGCGCGCCTGGCGGCGCATCGCCGCGACCACGCGCGGACCGACCACCAGGGCGCGGACGTCGCGCCCCTCGGACTCCTCGATGAACTCCTGGATCAGGATCTTCATGCCGAGGCTCCAGAAGGTCTCGAGGACCTGCTGCATCATCTGCTCGGTCTCCGCCAGGATGACGCCGATGCCCTGGGTCCCGCGCACCAACTTCAGGATCGCCGGCGGGCCGCCGACGATCTCGAGCGCCGCGCGCACCTGGGAGGGATGCCGTGCCATGACCGTCTTCGGGATGTCGATGCCCGCGCGCGCCAGGTGCTGCAGCGCGCGCAGCTTGTCGCGCGAGCGGGCGATCGGCTGCGAGTTGTTGATGAGCGGCACGCCCTGCATGTCGAACTGGTTGACCACCGCCAGGCCGGCCTCGGTGATCGAGGCCCCGATGCGCGGCAGGACGACGTCGATGTCCGGCAGCCTGCCGTCGAGGCCCCGGTAGAAGATCTCCGGAGCCTTCTTGCCCAGGACGAGGTCGCACTGCAGCGGATCGAGGACGAGGGTCTCGTGCCCGGAGTGGGTGGCCGTCTGCACCAGCCGGCGGGTGGAGTAGAGGCTACGTCTGCGCGACAGGATGGTGATACGCATGGCTCCGTCCCCGCGGGGCGCCCCGGTCGCGGCCGTCGGCCGATCCCGCGCGCCCGGATCGGCGCCGCCGGCCGCCGCGCCGGGCCTCCGGCCGATCCGAGAGCGCCGCCTGGGCCGCCGCCAGGCGCGCGATCGGGATCCTGTAGGGAGAGCAGCTGACGTAGTCCATCCCCGCCTCATGGCAGAAGGCCACGGAGCGGGCCTCGCCTCCGTGCTCGCCGCAGATGCCGATCTTGAGCCCGGGCCGGGCCGCCCGACCACGCTCCATCGCCCAGAGCACCAGCTGGCCTACTCCCTCGCGGTCGAGCGTGTGGAAGGGATCGTCCTTGAGGATTCCCAGGCGCCTCTCGTCCACGTACTCGGGCAGGAAGTGACCCGCGTCGTCGCGCGACAGGGCCATCGTCATCTGCGTCAGGTCGTTGGTGCCGAAGGAGAAGAACTCCACCTCCCGGGCGATCGCCCCGGCGAGGAGGGCGGCGCGCGGCACCTCGATCATCGTGCCCACGGAGTAGCGGATGCGGGCGCCGTTCTCCTTCAGGGCACGCTCCGCCACCTCACGCGTGCGTGCCGTGAGCAGGGCGATCTCCCGTGGGTCCATCACCAGCGGGTGCATGATCTCGGGCAGGACCTTGACGCCGCGCCGCTGCACCGCCACGGCCGCCTCCATGATGGCGCGGACCTGCATCTCCAGGATCTCGGGATAGGTGAGGCAGAGGCGGCAGCCGCGATGGCCCAGCATCGGGTTGGCCTCCGCGAGCTGCGCCATGCGCTGCACGACCGTCTCGACGGGGAGCCGCAGGCGGGCCGCCAGGGTCCGCTGGTCCGCCTCGTCGTGCGGCAGGAACTCGTGCAGGGGGGGATCGATGAGCCGGATGGTCACCGGCCGGCCGTCCATCGCCTCGAAGATCCCCTGGAAGTCCTGGCGCTGGATCGGCAGCAGGCGGGCGAGCGCCTTCTCGCGGGCCGGCCGGTCGGCGGCCAGGATCATCTCCCGGATCGCCAGGCGCCGCTCCTCGCTGTCGAAGAACATGTGCTCGGTGCGGCACAGACCGATCCCCTCCGCCCCCATCTCGATCGCCTTGCGCGCGTCGTACGGCGTGTCGACATTCGCGCGCACCCTGAGCCGCCGGAGACCGTCGGCCCACGCGAGGATCCGGCGGTAGTCGGCGGGGAGGTCCGGGCGCACCAAGGCGATCGCTCCGGCGTAGACCGCCCCGGTCGATCCGTCGAGCGTCATCACCTCCCCTTCCCGGACCGTCCGATCCCCGATCCGCATGGTTCCCGCCTCGACGTCGATCGACAGCGTCTCGCAGCCGACGACGCAGGTCTTCCCCCAGCCGCGCGCCACCACCGCCGCATGCGAGGTCTTCCCTCCCGTGCCGGTCAGGATCCCCTGCGACGCGTGCATCCCGGCGACGTCCTCGGGGGAGGTCTCGCGCCGCACCAGGATCACGCGGCGCCCGTCCTGAGCCTGGGCCTCTGCCGCCCGCGCCGTGAAGACCGCCTCGCCCACCGCGGCCCCCGGCACCGCGTCGATGCCGGTGGCCAGCAGCCGGGCGTCCAGCTCGCTCTTCGGGACCGCCGGGTCGAGCACCGGATAGAACAGGCGCTCGACGTCCGCCGGAGCGATCCGCGCCACCGCCTCCTCCCGCGTGATGAGCCCCTCCCGCGCGAAGTCGGCGGCGATTTTGAAGGCGGCTCGCGGCGAGCGCTTCCCGGTCCGACATTGCAGCATGTAGAGGGTGCCCTCCTCGATCGTGAACTCGAGGTCCTGCATCTCGCGGAAGCGGCGCTCCATGATCGAGCGCACGCGCTCGAGCCGCCGGTAGACCGCCGGCATTCGCGTCTTCAGCTCCTCCAGGCGGAACGGCGTGCGGACGCCGGAGACGACGTCTTCCCCCTGGGCGTTCATCAGGACGTCTCCGTAGAGCTGCCGAGCGCCGGTGTTGGGATCCCGGGTGAAGCAGACGCCGGTCCCGGAGGTCTCCCCAAGGTTCCCGAACACCATCTGCACCACGTTCACGGCGGTCCCGGGCAGCCCGGAGATCCGCTCGACCCGCCGGTACGTGACCGCCTTCTCGGCCATCCACGAGCGGAAGACCGCCTCGATCGCGCCCCAGAGCTGCTCTTGCGGATCCTGCGGGAAGGGGCGGCCGGTCTTCTCGCGGATGAACCGCAGCAGGCGGCGGCAGAGGTCCTCGAGGGCGTCGGCCGGAACCTCGGTGTCCTGGGCCGCGCCCACGCCTCGCTTCGTCTCTCCGACGATCACCTCGAGCTCCTCGCGAGGGAGCCCCACCACCACGCTCCCGTACGCCTGCAGGAAGCGGCGGTACGCGTCGAAGGCGAAACGCGGGTTGCCGCTCCTCGCCGCCAGGCCGCGCACCGAGCGGTCGTTCAGTCCGAGGTTCAGGACGGTCTCCATCATCCCGGGCATGGAGCGCGCGGCGCCCGAGCGGACCGAGACCAGGAGTGGATCGAGGGGATCCCCGAAGGACCGGCCCGCGATCCGCTCCAGGCGGGCCAGGTGCCTGCTCACCTCCGCCTCAACAGGCCTTAGGCGCTTGCGGCCATGCCTCAGATAGAGTGCGCACGCCTCGGTCGTGATGACGAAACCCGGAGGCACCGGAAGCCCGATCCGGGTCATCTCCATCAGTCCGGCACCCTTCCCGCCGAGGAGATCGCGCATGGCGCCGCTCCCCTCGGCCCTCCCGCCTCCGAAGGAGTAGACGTACCTCCGTGCCATCAGCTCGCCCCCGCGCCGCGTCCCGTCACCGCTCCCTCCCGCGGACGGCCGCGCGCGAGGCCTCCCCCTCCACGACGATCTCGGAGAAGTCCCCCACGCGCAGGACCAGCCGCGCGATCTCCAGGAGAAGGGCGAGACGGTTCGCCCGCAGTGCAGGCTCCTCCGCCATCACCATGACCTCCTCGAAGAAGCGGTCGAGCGACGGCCCCAGTCCCGCGATCCCGTGCAGGGCAGCCAGATAGTCGCGCCGCGCCAGCGCCGCGTCGGCGGCTCGACGGGCCGATTCGAGCGCGCGGTACAGATCCCTCTCCCCTTTCTCCTTGAGCCTGGCCGGGTCGAGGTCGGCCCGGGGGCCCCCGTCGGGCAGGATGTTCTTGATTCGCTTGTGGGCCAGGACCAGGGCCTCGAATCCGGGCGCGCGCCGGATCTCCTCCAGCGCCCCCATGCGCAGGCGGGCGTCGCAGGGGTCGTCGGAGGACGCCGCCAGCGCCGCCCGGACGGAGTCGTGGCGGAGCGAAGCCTGCTCGCCCAGATATTGCAGCCGGCCGCGGTAGAACTCGAGCAGCGCGGCGTGCGCCTGCGCGCGGGGGACGAACCCCTCCAGCGCGGCCTCGCCGTATCCCTCCAGGGCCTGGTCGACGACACGACGGAGCGAGAGGTGGATGCGCGCCTCGATCAGGATCCTGCAGGCGCCCAGCACCGACCGGCGCAGGGCATACGGATCGCGCGATCCGGTGGGAACGATCCCGAGCAGGAAGATGCCGGCCTGCGTGTCGAAGCGGTCGGCGAGCGAGAGGACCATCGCCTCGGTCGTCGCGGGGAGCGGATCGTCCGCTCCTCGCGGCAGGTAGTGCGCGTAGACGGCGCGCGCGACCGCTTCCGGAAGCCGGTCGGCCCGGGCGTACAGCCCGCCGACGATCCCCTCCAGCTCGGGAAACTCCTTGACCATCTGGGTCGTCAGGTCGTTCTTGCACAGCGCGACCGCCCGCGCGACCGCGTCCCGATCGGGCCGCGCCCCGCTCTCCACGAAGGCCGGCAGGATCGACTCCGCCAGTCGGACCATGCGTCTCGTCTTCGCGGCGTACGAGCCGAGCTTCTCGTGGAACGAGACTCGCTCGAGAGACTCGCCACGGGCCTCGAGCGGCGTCTTCCGATCGTCCTCCCAGAAGAAGCGCGCATCGGCGAGGCGAGCCCGCAGGACCCACTCGTTTCCCCGGCGGATCGCCCCCGTCGGATCGCCGGCGCAGTTGGCCACCGCCAGGAAGCGATTCAGGAGGCTCCCCGAGGCGTCCGTGAGGGAGAAGTACCTCTGGTGGTGCCGCATGGCTGTGACCAGGATCTCGGAGGGCAGATCGAGGAAGGCGTGGTCGAACTCTCCGGCGATCACCATCGGCCATTCCACGAGGCAGACCACCTCCTCCAGGAGCTCGGGGTCGCCCGTGGCCCGCGCGTCGTCCGCGCCCGGTGGGCCGGCGATCCGCCCTCCCGCCCGCTCCGCCGCCGTCCGCAGATCGGACTCGATCGTCCTGGTCCGCTCCTCGATGTCGGCCAGCACGCCGTTCCTCTGGAGGACCTCGACGTACTCGTCGGCGTTGCGGAGAGGGACGCGCGCCTGGCCGCCGACGCGGTGACCCGAGGTCTCCCGCCCCGAGCGGACGCCGGCGATCGTCATCTCCACAACCTCGTCGTCGATGAGGGCGACGACCCAGTGGATCGGCCGGACGAACCGCTGCTCGCCCGTC
>Ga0137380_10000186_pt1 | contig 40406 bp, 70 predicted proteins | sample SagtaG_17_FD_104809 | JGI IMG/M metagenome (GOLD analysis project Ga0137380, IMG submission 104809) | Vadose zone soil microbial communities from Sagehorn Ranch, Mendocino, California, USA - Sage2_L_100_16 metaG | ecosystem: Environmental > Terrestrial > Soil > Vadose zone | place: USA...
CCTCATCTGTTCCATGTACGATCTGGCGATTTGCCCATTCAGGCATTTCGATACGCCAATGCCGCGCGCATGTACGTATGCCGATGCGTCAATTTTTGTCGCTACGCAGCGCCCACACCAGTCCTGAGCAGGGAATCCGTCCGCTGCCATTGGCCGGCTTGACGGTCACCGCTGCCGCCTGGCAACGAGGTCGGCTGCATACGCGATGACCACTATTGCGACCCACAGTATCATGATATCAATGGCTGGCCATATGTGCCAGAACTCCAGCGCGCCGGCAGCGATCCATCCCACCAGGAAGCATATGAGCCCGAAGTAGAACAGGCGACGCGCGCTCATATCCGCGGCCCGTACTTGCAGCCGACGGTGTGGCAGCTCGCCTTGGTCGGGGAATACATCGGTTCCGGGTCCGAGGCCCGGGTAACGTCCACCCAGTTCGCTACGAGGCGACGCCCGCAACCCTTGCAAGCGGCGGGCTCGTGCCGCTGGACTTCTTCGCGCGTATAGCGCCTCGGCATCGAGGATGTCACGACTTCTTCACCTCCCTGGGCGGAGAGGGGAACGCGCAGGCCAGGCGTCCTCGTGGCAGCGGCAGATGCAGGCCCGGTCGTCGCAGCCGTCCATGCCATCGAGGCAGCGAGGCGACATGTAGCCGCTCATGGACTCGGCGACGTGCCGGCCCGGGTTCCGGCGTTCCTGCGTGGCGGCCAGTTGTCCGGCGTGGTACGCGGATTCGACAGCGGCACGGAATGCGGCGTTCATAGCCAATTTGTTGCTTGGTCTCGCCCAACTCGCCTTTGCTGCGTCGAGGTAGACCTGCTCGGGGACGCCGTTCACTGTGTCAGGTGCCTTCCTCTGGGTTAATGCGCTTCCTGTGGACCGACCATACTCGTGCTGCCTGGAACGACTCGACTGGGCCGCCTGCGTCGGAGACGATAATGACGCAGCGGCAGGTGCCGTCTGCGTTGGAAACCAGTTGGGATGAGATCCGGTCGCCAGCGAGGGTGGCGTGCTTGGAGCCGTCGCCGTCGTACATGACTTCGGCGGTCCAGCGAATGGTGGCCAACTGTTTCAGCCCTTCCTTTCTCCGTGGGGTCCATTACTCCTACACCATAGGTGACAGTCATGGCCGCAGGCAACGCGCCGCCGCGGATCTGCCCCGGCTGCCGGCGGCTGGTAACTGGTAGGTGCCGGATCTGCGACGTTGAACCTCGGGCGCCCAAGCAGACTAAGGACGCCACCTACGGGCTGCGCGAGCGCAACCGCCGCGCCGACACCGTGGCCGCCTGGGTGAAGATGCACGGCTTCACCTGCCCCGGCTGGCAGCGCCCGCCGCACCCCGCCGACGACCTGAGCGCGGACCACATCATCGCGCGCCGGCTCGGCGGCCCACAGGACGGCCCGCTCCAGGTGCTCTGTAGGCAGTGCAACAGCGCCAAGGGCGCCAAGCTACCCGTCCCGGTCGTTGCGGGCCTGAGCGTGGTCCTGGTGGCCGGGCCGCCCTGCGGTGGCAAGTCCCGCTACCTTCGCGACCACGCCGGCCCAGCGGACCTGATTGTGGACTACGGCGCCCTGGCCGTCGCGCTCCAGCTCGGCGCCGCCAGCCATGAGCAGCGCGACGCGCACAGGCCGTTTATCTGCGAGGCCCGCGACGCGATCCTGGACCGCCTGATGATGGGCAACCACCACGTCCGCCGCGCCTGGGTGGTCAACAGCGGCGCGAAACGGATCGACCGTGACCACTACCGCCGCCGGCACGGCGCTCACGTCGTCCTGGTGCACTCCCCCGAGGATGTCTGCCTCGCGCGGGCACAGGGTCAGCGGCCGGATGCGTGGACGAAGTACATCCGGCGCTGGTTCGCGGAGTATGAGCCTGACGAGCGCGACGAGCTGGTGCGCGGCTACGAGCCGGGCTGATTCACGTAGCACGGAGGTGTCCCCTCCGAATGCCGACTCTCGCCTTGTGTGGCCACGCAGTCCCACGTCATCGCGGTCGGCGACGACTGGCTTGCGACGATTGCGGTGGAGTAGGTGCTTACCCGTGCGCCGTATGCGGAATCTATTTTGCCAGGACAGGCTCCCAGACTTACTGTTCGTTGTCATGTCGTTGGGAGCAACTCGGGTCAGACCGCGATTGCCAGCGCGATGGTTGTGTCAATGGCCTGACGCGGGGTAGGTCAAAGTATTGCTCTCTGCGATGCGGCCAAATCGTAAGGGGATTGGTGCGCGCCGAGCCGTTGCCCGAGAAGCGATGCGAGCTGCCGGAATGTGGAGCCCTATTCGTGCCGCTCTCCAACGCTCAGCGTTGCTGCTGCCAAAAGCATGGTAAGAAGTTGTATAACGCGGTTACGCGAGCGGGCACGAAGAGGCCGCCAGTGCCATGGACGGACAAGAGGCGGGATTCCTACCATCGCCGACGAGCGGCCAAGAAGAATACATCATCCGCCGAGACGCCCGTGTTGCTTGCCGAGATTGCGGACCGTGATCGTTGGATCTGTGGTCTATGTGGCGCTGTCGTCGACGCCTCGCTGACTTATCCTCATCCGGAATCAAGAAGCCTCGATCATGTCATCCCGTTAAGTAGGGGCGGAGAACACGCTCCGGGAAACGTTCGCCTGGCTCACTTGATTTGCAATACAAGACGCGGCCATCGTGAGGACGACTGGGTGCCAGTCGTTGCGGCTATTGGGGGTGTCAGTCATGGGACGGCGCCCGACCCCAAAGGATTCCGAATACCGACAACGCCGCAACCAGCCTCGCGCCCTTGAGGCGGTCGCTGCGTCGCGGGGCGAGCTGGCCCCGGTCGAGGACTACCCGGCGGCGCCGGACGGGCTCCTGGAGCGCACCAAGGGCCGTTGGGCGGCCTTCTGGCGGTCGCCGGTGGCCGTTCTGGTGGACCGGACCTCGGATCTGCCCGCGCTGGGCCGGCTTTTTGAGCTTTACGACGACGCCGACCGTTTCCGGCTCCATATTCGCGAAGCGGCCATGGTTGAAGGGTCGAAGGGCCAGATGGTCCGCAATCCCTTCGTGAAAGACCTGAAAGACACGCAGAGCGCAATTTTGGCCCTGGAAGACCGCTTCGGACTGTCCCCGAGGGCGCGTTTGGGCCTTAACTTGAGCCTCGTAGGCGCCGCGAAGACGCTCGCTGACCTCAATGAAGACTTTGGGGTTGATGGCGATGACGACCCCCGTTTCGACGCCATCGACGGAGAACTTGTTAGCGAAACCTCTGAGCCTACCGATTGACCTCGGTTGGCCGACCCACGGTCCGCGGGTGTGTCACTGGATCGAACGGCACTGCGTTTACGGTGAGGGCGACTTTTTCGGCGCTCCAGTGAAGCTGCACCGCTTCCAGCGGCGGATTTTGTACTGGCTTTATGAGTATCACCCGGTAACTGGTGCCCGGCGCTACCGCGAGACCTTCATCGAGGTGCCCAAGGGGCAGGGTAAGACCCCGCTCAACGGCTGGGTGCAACTCTTCGAGCTGGTCGGCCCGCCGCTGTTCGGCCCGAAGGGCTCGCCGCTGATCCCGGTCGCCGCCGCGTCCTTCGAGCAGGCCGACCTGATTTTCGGCGACATGAAGCACTGCTGTCGCGAATCAACGACTCTTCGGCACTTCGTCGAGGCCTACGAGAACGAGATTCTCGTCAAAAACGGCCCCGGAAGGGCCTATCGAGTCGCCGCGATGGCCGGAACCAACGACGGACAGCGCCCCAGCTCGCTTGCCGCCGACGAAATCCACGAGTGGTCCGGCAACAAAGAGCGGGTCCACCTGGTGCTCGTCAACGGCATGTCCAAGCGGGGGAACTCGATGGTGGTCAACACCAGCACCCCGGGCTCCGACCTGGACACCCTGGCGGGCCGCAAGCATCTCTACGGGCTCAGGGTCAACGGTGGCGAAGTGGTGGACCCGCGGTTCTTGTTTGTCCACTACGCAGCTCCCGATATCTACGATCTGACTGACGAAGAACAACTTCGGGCCGCGATTTTGCGGGCAAACCCCGCCGCGGGCTCGTTTTTGCGCCTCGACGACGTGATCGCGAGATTCCACCAGATTCCGGAGTTTGAATTCCGGCGCTACCACCTGGGCCAATGGACCCGCGCTGAAGAGTGCTGGCTGCCGCCGGGCACCTGGGAAGCCTGCGCCGGCACCGTTTCGCTCGACCCGGATCGGCCAGTCTTCGTCGCGGTGGATATGGCGCTCAAGCATGACTCGGTGGCGGTTGCCATCGTCCAGCCCACCGAGGACGGCAAAATCGCCGTCAGCGCGACGGTTTGGACCCCGGACGGCGACACAGTCGACGTTATCGCGGTGGAAAACCACCTCCGCGACCTTCATCGCCGGTTCCGCGTCCAAACCATCGCCTACGACCCGGCGTATTTTGTCCGGTCGGCTCAGGTGTTGTTCGACGAGGGTTTGCCGATGGCGGAGTTTTCTCAGCACGCCGGCTCGATGGTGCCGGCCTGTCAGGAGGCCTACCGGCTCATCTGCGACGGCCTGCTGGTCCATCCCGACGACGCGACCCTCACCGATCACGTCCTGGCCGCGGCGGTCCGCGAGACCGACAACGGGTGGCGACTGTCTAAGGGACGCAGCCGACGCAAGATTGACGGCTGCATCGCCATGGTCATGGCGCTTTTCCTCTGCGGCGCCCCAGCGGAGGCGGTGATCGAGCCGTGGGTGTTGTCCGTGTAACGCGCGCCCGCCTGGGTTACATCGCCGGCTGCACGTTGGTTGTCATCGGGGTCGCGTTGACCTGGGGTGTCCCGGTGGCACTCATCGTCGGCGGCGCCATCATCGCCGCGACCTTCTTGCTGCTCTATGACACCGATGAAGAAGAGGGGTCTACGGGTGGCGAATCTACTGCGGAAATCACTCGCTCGACGCACCCCGACGATCCGGCGCTATGACGGCGTTGATTTTGACGCCGTTGACCCACTGGACTACAGCTTCAACTTCGCGGGGGTCTCCTACACCGGCTACCCCGGGCGGATGGGGGTCAGCTCTGAGCGCATCGAGGCCAACTTCCTCGGCGTCGTGCAGGGCGCCTACAAGCGCAACGGGGTCATCTTCGCCTGCGAACGGGCCAGGCTGTCGGTGTTCAGCGAGGCCCGCTTCATGTTCCGCCGCATCACCGACGGCAGGCCCGGCGAGCTGTTCAGCACACCGGAGCTTGGGTTGCTGGAGAACCCGTGGCCGAACGCCACCACCGGCGACCTGCTGACCAGACTGCTTCAGGACGCGGACATGGCCGGCAACGCCTTCTGGTGTGTCCGCAACGGCCACTTGCGCCGCATGCGCCCTGACTGGGTGACCATCGTCATCGGTTCCAACTCCGACCCGCAGATCATCCCGGACGACCTCGACTCGGAACTGCTCGGTTATGGCTACTGGCCGGGTGGCGTCCTCGGTGGTAAGGAACCAGTTTTCCTGCTACCCGAGGAAGTGGCTCACTTCGCGCCGACACCTGACCCGGTGGCGAACTTCCGCGGCATGAGCTGGATAACCCCGATCGTCCGCGAACTTGAGGCCGACATCGCCGCCACTATCCACAAGCTCGCCTTCTTCGAGAACGGCGCGACCCTCCAGACCGTCATCAGCCTCGACAAGGAGATTAAGGAAGAGGCGTTCGAGCGGCTGGTCGCGAAGATGAACCTCGCTCACCGAGGCTCCTCCAACGCCTACAAGACCCTGGTGGTCGGCGGCGGCGCTGACGTCAACGTGGTGGGTGCCGACCTGAAGCAACTCGACTTTAAGGCCACGCAAGGGGCTGGTGAGTCGAGAATCGCCGCTGCGGCCGGCGTCCACCCCGTCATCGTGGGTCTATCCGAAGGGCTACAGGGAAGTTCGCTGAATGCGGGCAACTTCGGCCAGGCGCGGCGACTGTTCGCCGAAGGCACGCTCAGCACCTTGTGGCGCAACGTCTGTGCCTCTCTCGCGACGCTCATCGACGTTCCCGCCGACGCCGAGCTTTGGTACGACACCCGTGACATTCCCTTCCTTCGCGAGGACCGCAAGGACCAGAGCAATATCCAGCGCGAGGAGTCGGCCACCATCAGCTCGCTCATCACCGCTGGCTTCACTCCGAAGTCCTCCATCGCCGCGGTTAAGGCGCAGGACTGGACCCTCCTGGAGCACACCGGTCTGTTCAGCGTCCAGCTCCAGCCACCAGGACAGGGACAGATGCCCGGCGGCACCACGCCGATCGTCGGCGTTCCGGCCACTACTCCACAAGCAACGACTCCAGCTCCGACGAATGGTAAGGGGGCGTGATGTCCGACGCAAAGAAGCCCTACGGCGACTACTTCGTCCGGTCCTTCATGCTGGAAGACATCGCGATCCGCTCCGGCAGCGACGGACGCACCGTCGAGGCCTACGCCGCGGTTTTCGATACTCCGGCTGAGATCGTGGACGGCCAGGGTCACTACCAGGAGAGTATCGACCGCAGTGCGTTCAACCGCACCATCGCCAACAACATCAACCGGATCGGTGTTTTCTACAACCACGGCATGAACCTGTATGGGACGCCAAGCGACCGGTTCAGCATCCCGATCGGCACCCCCGAGGCGATCCGCGCAGACAACCGTGGGCTACTCACCGTGACGAGATACAACAACACCCCGCAGGCCGAAGAAGTCCTCGAAGCCATCCGGACCGGCGGCATCGCCGGTTACAGCTTCACCGGCCGGCTGATCCGTTCGGACCCGGGCCGACCTCCGCGCGGAGGCTACAGCCCTTTGCGAGCCGGCGGCGCACTCCAGACGGTCCGCCGCCTCGAACTTGGCCTCAGCGAGTACGGACCGACCCCGATGCCCGCATACAGCGAGGCTGCCATCGTGGGCGTCCGGGCTGCGCTGCGCGACCAGCTACGCGAACTTTCGGATACCACTCCCGACGCGGACCCGGTAGCCGAACCTGACACCTCCGCTGTGCCGGAGCCCGTCGCCGACGACTCGCCCATGCAGCACTCGACTCGGCATGACCCGTTCAAGTTCCGCCTGCGGGCGGCGCTTACCGCGAGAGGACTGAGCAGTGAATAAGCTGCAAGACATCCTCGACCGCCAGACGGCAATCCGAGCCGAGCTTCTGACGATCGAGAAGGCCGACATCCCCGAGAACGAGGTCGAAGAGAATCAGGCTTTCACCGACACTCTTCTGACTGAGTACGACGAGCTAGAGGAACAGCGCAAGCCGCTGGCCGCCCGCATGGCGCGGCTGGACGCCGTACGCTACGCCGCCAAGGACGAGAAGAAGGTCGAGAAGACCACCCCCGATCTGGTCATCAAGCAGGACCGTGACCCGTTCGAGGATCTCACCGCCGTCCGCAACCGCACCATCCCTCGCGGCGAGGTGCGTGAGCGCGCCCTGAACGCCATCGAGCGGTGCAACAAGCGGGGTCAGCTTACCCACGATTTCGCCGAGCGGGCCACTGTACTCGCGCAGGACGATCCTGGCATCGCCCGGCACATGCTGCTCACCGGCAGCGACGAGTACCAGGAGAACTTCCGCCTGTGGATGGAAGACCCTGAGGGTCAGGCACACCGTGCCGCGCTGTCGCTGACCTTGGCGAACGGCGGCTACATGCTGCCCTTCGTGCTGGACCCAACCATCGTGCTCACGAACACCGGAAGCGCGAACCCTTGGCGTCGCATCAGCAACATCAAGCAGACGACAAGCAACACCTGGAATGGTGTGAACTCGGCCGGCGTCAACGCGGCGTGGCTCGCTGAAGCGACCATCGTCACGGACAACACACCGACCGTTGGCAACATCGTGATCACGCCCGCCAAGGCGGCGGCGTGGCTGTTCGGTTCGTATGAAGTACTCGCCGACACCGACTTCGCGACACAGCTCCCGGGCCTGCTCGGGGACGCGAAGGACCGTCTGGAAGAGGCTGCCTTCGCGACCGGCACCGGCACCAACCAGCCGTTCGGTGTCATTACCCAGGCGTCGGTCACGGCGACCACCGGCACCACCCTGGTGTATGCCCTGGCGGATGTCTACAAGACACACGCTGCCCTGCCGGCCCGGTTCCGCACCTCGCCGAACGCCGCGTGGGCGATGAACGTCGCCTACATCAACAAGACCCGCCAGTTCGACACCGCCGGTGGCGCTTCGTTCTGGACCAACCTGGGTCGCGGTCAGCCGGAAACCCTGCTCGGTGCCCCGATCTATGAGTCCACCACGATGTTCGGTGGCACTCAGGCGATCGGCTCGAAGATTGCCATCTTCGGTGACTTCGGGCAGTACATCATCGTCGACCGCGTGGGTGTCTCGCTCATGTACGAGCCGATGGTCAAGGGTACCGGCGGCATCCTGCCGAACGGCCAGGCCGGCTGGTACATGTTCTGGCGCGTAGGTGCCAACGTGTCCACCGCCAACGGCTTCGTCCTGCTGACGGGCCTGTAAGCCTCAATGGAAGCCGGGGGGCGGACCTGCTGCGATGCGGTTCGCCCCTTGGGCGTCTCTCAGGAAGGAACCATCCCATGAAGGAAGCCATCGAGTCGTTCCACATCGGTGACGGTGAGGGCGGGGAGACGTTCGTACGCGGTGGCACGGTGCTGCCCGACAGTCACCCCTTCGTACTTCACGCGCCGCTCCAGTTCAAGACAATCAATGAGCATATGGACGCGGAGGCGCCTAAGCGGCGGCCGACCAAGGTGGCGTGACGTGGCAATTATCCCGAGCTATACGCTATGGGAGAACACAGCCCTATCTTCTGTGGTCTCCGCGCCAACCGGCCTTGGTGTTACCGCCCAGGTTGGCGGCGGTACGTTCGCCGCGGCTACCTACTTCTGGAAGGTCACCGCGACCAACGCCGCTGGCGAGACCGTGGGCTCTAACGAAGTTACCGTCGCCATCGCGCTAAATGGCTCAGCGCTGTTGACCTGGAGCGCGGCTACCGGTGCAACAGGCTATTCCGTTTACCGGTCGACTACCACCAACACGGAACTGTTCATCGCAGCGGTCGGCAATGTGCTCACTTACACGGACACCGGCACCGCGGGTGGTGCCGCTATTCCCACCACGAACACCGCCAGCATCGGACTGCTGTCACCGTTCTTCGATACCAACGGCTTCAGTCGTGTCCTTCCGTTCCTGATCTTCGCGACCGGCACATCCGTGCACTCTATCGAGGGCAGCTTCGACGGAGTGACCGCAGATGCGGACTTTGGATACGCCGCGCCCACCACGGCCACCGAGTTCAGCATCGTCTCGCCCTATATTCGCTGGCGGACCGTGCAGACCGTTGCCAATGCCACCAAGTCGAAGGTGTTCCTGAAGGCGAGGCTGTGATGGCCGACTACGGCATTCTGGCGGTCCCCGATGGTGTCGGCAAAGATCCGGGCAACTCGGACAAGATCGCTGCTGACGTGTCCATGTCCATCGAGCAGGCCATGGCGAAGATGGCCGAGCTGTGGAACGACACCATCGGCCAGGGCGGCGTCATCGGCGACCTCATGCCGGTTACTGACTCCCCCAACGTCGCATCCACCCAGCCCGGCGGATCCGACCCCGAGGACGAACCTACAGGTAACAAGGAGCTGGAACCCGATGCAGCCTGAGCGATACCCCGAGCAAAGCATGCCGAACCCGCCGATGGAGTCGGACTCGGTGCCTGTCGTCACGCATCCCGCGATTCCGGCTGCGCTGAGCGGCGAGAAGGTCGTCGATAGCGACACCAGCGTGGACGGCCCGCCGCCCCCGGAATACGGCGGCTTTGGTGCCCACGCCATCTCCGCATATCAGGATCCGAACAACCCGCGGGCTGAGTTCTGAGGGGAGTGATTCCCCATGGCGCAGTATGCGACTGCCGCTGAGTTGGCGTCCTGGCTCCAGCGTGACGTGGACACCACCACGGCGAACCTGCTGCTGACAATCGCCACCGACCGGTTCTGCGAAGCGGCGCGGACGCGCTTCGAGGTCAACACCACCACGTACTCCAAGCCGGGCAACGGTGAGAGTGAACTTCAGATGCCGTTCGGGCCGCTGATCGCGGTCACCGCGGTGCGTGTCAAGGGAGTCGCCATCACCGACTATACGGTTATCGGGCAGTCGTTGTACCGACGCTTCCGCTTCGGCGCCTTCTGGGCCTTCCCTCCCGATCTTGTGGAGGTGGACTACAGCTACGGCTACGCAACGGTTCCCGACGATGTGAAGGGTGCGGTGCTGGAGACTGCGGCCGGTGCCTACGAGAACCCGGTCTCGCCCGGCGTGGTTGGGGAAGCCCTCGACGACTACACCGTCAAGTTCGGTCAGGGGGCCTACGGAATGATGCTGACCCCAAGCGCGGCGAGTCTTGCCGCGGCCTACGCGGGGCTGCTGATCGCGTGAACACCGACGATCTGTCAACTGTCGAACGGGTCTACAGCGCGCTGATCCCGATGCTCCTGCACCGCGGCGTCGCGATGACTCCCACCGACGTGCTCAGCGTGGCCCAGGCCGCGGTTGAGGCATCCGGGGTCATGGATTACGAGACCGCCGAGAAGTGGGACGTCTCCTGCCTGGACTGCGCGAGCACCCGCGAGCTGGTGGTCCGTGAGACGGAACGTGCAGCGAGGCTGGAACTAGAGCGGGGACAGGCTCTCGCCTCTCTACGGAAGATACGCACCGCGCTGCGGCGCCTAGCTGAATAAGGCGCCTAGGGGGTTCGCGTGGACCTCGTGGGCGACCTTCACGTATACCGGCACTGGAACGACGACCCTGGCTTACTGTCTGGCGTACGGGGCCTGTTCAGTTACGACGCGGGCGAGGACCGCGCCGGCGGGTACCTCTATATACAGGGTGCGCAGGACTGGTCGGCGTCGTTCGTCGAGCGTGGCGCCCAACTACTCGCCGATTTGCAGCACTTGCTGGGCGTGCGATTCACCGTCGTTGTCTTCCAGGCATATCGCGACGGTTCAGGCTGCACCTGGCATGCCGACGATGGCTACGACGTTCAGGCGGTTCTGTCGTTGGGCGTGACAAGAACGTTCGGGATCCGAAAACCCGACGCCGAGCCGATCTGGGTATCCGTGGAGCACGGCGACCTGGTGGTCATGCCGTCTGGATTTCAGGCCGGATGGCAGCACTGCGTGCCGGCAGAAGACGTCATCGGTGAGCGCTGCTCCCTGGTGTTTCGGGCAGTCAAACAGAACTGACTCCCACACGCGCTTTTTGGCGACTCCGCCACTCGGCTTCCAAGAAGGAGAAGTAAACCATGAAAGCTGGATATACGGCCGAGGTCGGTGCTGCTGTAGCGCTGGTGGGTGGCGTCGCCAAGTCGGTCCTCTCTGTTATTGCCCCTGCCCAGTTCGGCGTTGACCTGGTGGGCTTCCGGCTTGGTTTCGATGGCGTCACCGCCGCGAACACCCCCGTCGTTGTTGAGGTTGTGACCTTCACGACCGATGGCACCGGAAGCGCCGGCACCGTCAACCAGGCCTACGGCCGGTCCATCACTGCGGGCTTCACATCCAAGTACAACTACAGCATTGAGCCCACCGTGGCGACTGCGGTTGACCGATACTCACTGACACCCAACGGCGGCGCCATTGTCTACGACTACCCCCGCGACCGCACCCCGGACACGGCAGTCTCCAACCTCATCGTTCTGCGACTGACCGCCGCGCAGGCCGTCAGCTGCAACGCAACGATGATCTTCGAGCGGTGCTGACCTCGGTGGCGACGCGTGAAGGGAGGTTGAGCTAGGTGCCGCTTCGTCAGACATATGCCAACCAGTTGAACGCGCCGCTTCTTGTGGCGCAGACATCGAACACGTTCACTGGCCCCCAGGATCTCTACAAGGGGACGGTTGCTCCATTGCAGCCGCCGCCGATCATTCCTGTGAACTATTTCCAGAACGGTAGCATGTTCCGGGTTACCGCGTTCGGCACCTACTCGGTGACGGCTACTCCGACGCTGATCTTCACGTTGACATATGCGTCAACAGTGCTCGCCACTGCGGTGACGATCACCGCCGGCTCTGGCGTGCAGACGCTGCCCTGGAAGTGGGAGACGGTCACCACGATCCGGACCACGGGTCTGGTCGCTGCGGGGTTGTCGATGACCCACGGACATTTGACCTACACGCCGACGACATTAACAACCGCGCCTGTTGTGTCGGCAATTCCGCAGACCGCGTTGGCGACTGTAGGCGTTGACACCACGGTGGCGTCCGTACTTACCATCAACGCCACTTACTCTGCGTCGTCTGCATCGAACATCGTCGTGCTGCATGGCTTCACCATCGAAGAACTCACCCAGGTTTAGGGGAGACATGACAACCATCCCGATTCCACTCCTCACCTTCCCTGTGGGCACGACACAGGTCGGCCCGGCGGATGTCGGCGTATCCGACTCGCAGGTGATCGTCTACATCGACCGAACCGTGCTGGGCGGCCTCAACTCGCTCGGCGAAACCACCACCCTCCACGTGGTCTACGAGATGTCGTTCGACAGCGGGGCCAACTGGCAGTTTGAGGGTGACGCCACCTTCGCCGGGGGTATCCGCATCGATCCTGACCTAGGGCAACTCAACACCGACTACTTCGAGGTTGGGCTGGAGCGCCCCGGGACGTCGGGCCGACAAGTACGCGCGCAGTTGACCGTTGCTGGCGTGCCGGTCGCGATAGCGGGTTCGATGGTCGTTAGCTAGGGGCGGGTGAGGGCGCATGACGCTCACCCGGATCAGCGACGGTACCTGTCACGCCGCAGGTACAACCGCTAGCGCCTATACCAAGGCCCTCGGCGTTGCCGCGAATGCCGGCGATGTGCTGATCGTCTGCGGTCACAGCAACGGTACCCACGCCGCTAACGGCATGATCGTCAGCGATTCCGTTAACAACGTCAACTTCACTACGATCCTTGAGCAGGACGAGAGTAACGCCTCGTCGCACTGGCTTCAGGCATTCGTCTATCAGACGCCGGTCGCCCTGGCATCCGGTACGACGATCACGTTCACGCCGTATGCCGCGAACACTGCGTCCACGTTCTCTCTGGACGTCTTCCGGGGCGCCACCACCACGGTCGATACCGGCCCGAGCGGGGCGTCCCCGGCTGCCGGCACCACGTCGCTGACCAACGCGCTGTCCCCGGTGCCGAAGGCCAGCTCGTTGGTCCTGAGCTTCGCCACGTTCAGCGGCGGCACCCTGACGGCGGGCAGCCCGATCACCCTGGGTACCAGCGACGCCTCCGCCGGCCCCACCGCGGTCGGCTATGTGCTGGGCGCGGACGGCACGACCAACTACCAAAGCACCTGGACTTCGACAGTTTCCAACAGCAACGCCAATGTGGTGGTTGCCTACCTGCCGGCCGCAGGTGACACCGGACCGGCAACCTTCCTATGGTCCAGGCCGCGGCTCGGTCCGACGCCGTTCGGTGCGGGGCCAAAGCCGCAGGAGTATGCCGGCCCGGTCCCTCCCGCCTCCACCTCCAGCGCTCTGGTCATCGCTCCACCGTTCGTTGCAGTGCCGATTCCGCCGGTTAGCATCACCAGCTCGCAGCCGTTGGGCAATCCGGCGGTTGGTACCCCGGCCGCGACAGTGGTTGGCAGTCCGGCGTACACGCTGATTCCCGTCCCGCCGGTCAGCATTACCGCCAGTCAGCCGCTCGGCAACCCCGCCGTACCCACCCCGCAGTTGCTTGTGGTCGGCCCGCCTTACGTACCGGTCCCGATTCCGCCGGTCAGCATCACCGCCAGCCAGCCGCTCGGCAACCCCGCCGTGGGCACGCCACGCGCCCTGGTGGTCGGCACCCCGTACACCCTGATTCCGGTCCCTGGCGCCGTCATCAGCTCGACCCCGCTGGCGCCGCCGGTCTCCACGGTGGCCACCCCGCAACCGCTGGTGGTCTCCACTCCGTATGTGGCTCGTCCGGTCCCCGGCGCCGCCATCACCGCCAGCCAGCCGCTCGGCAACCCGGCGGTGGGCACCCCTACGGCGCTGGTCGTCACCATCCCGTACACGCCAGTGCCGGTCCCCGGCGCGCAACTGTTCGTCAATCCGGCCGCGCCCGTGGTCGGTGCCACCACAACCCCCGGACCGCTGGTCGTCTCCCCGGCGGGGCTGTCCATCACCATCGCGCGGCCGGTCATCACGTCTAGCTTGCCGCTGGGCAATCCGGCGACCGGCACCCCCGGGCCGCTGGTGGTCGGTGTTCCGTACACCCTGATCCCGGTTCCCAAGACGTACTTCTCGGCGTCGCAGCCGTTGGGCCGCCCGGCGGTTGGTAGTCCGCAGCCGATCGTGGTTACTCCAACGCACCGCTGGACCCAGCTCCCCGTACCAGTTCTGGTGGGCGGCGGTGGGTTCCCGTGTACCACGACGCGCCCCAGTGGCGGTATTACCCCGGACACGACGGGCCACACTTCGCGCCCCACCAGCGGGACTACCGCCGAGGCGCTCGGGAACACCGCACGTCCCTTCACCGGAATCACCAAGGATGAGTGTCACTAAGGGCGGTGAGCGATGACTGCCGATAGTGCACTGATCCGAGCCCAGGCCGCCGCGCTGAAGCTCATGGTGGACACCTGCCTAGTTCGGCGACTCACCAGTACCGCAACGAACCTGGAGACCGGTGCCACGACCCCGCTGTATTCCACCATCTACAGCGGGGTCTGCCGGATCCAACAGCGCTCCATCCTCGCGCGAGCTTTCAACGTCGGCGAGGCCGAGGTCTACATGACCAGATTGGAGCTGCACGTGCCCATGTCGATTACCGGCGTGCTGGCCGACGACCTGGTGACCATCACCGCTTCGCCGCATGATGCCGATCTACTGAACCACTACTTCCGGGTTCGGCTGCTGGGCCACAAGACCTACGCCTCGGCGCGGCGGTTTGAACTCATCGAGGTGCTGTCCTAGGCGGTGAGCCATGGCGATCTCGCTGGAGCAATGGGCTGCGGAGCTGCAAAAGGCCAGCGACGACTATAGGGACGAGGCGCACAGAGTCGTCGAGGATTCCGCTAAGGCTATCCGTGACGACTGGCGAGCCCGCTGGCGGCGCCTGGGTGATGCGCCGTATCTCTGGGCCGCGGTGACCTACGACGCGACCGAGCTGCACGCCGAAATCGGCCCGGACAAGTCGCTACCCCAAGGCCCGCTGGGCAACCTGCTGGAGTACGGGTCCATCCACAACGCGCCCCGCCCCGCCGGCACCGTCGCGTTGGATGCCGAGGAACCCCACTTCGCGAAGAAGGCCGAAGACATGCTGGCGAAGCTGTTGGGGGACGAGTAGTTAGAGTGCGCCTGCTTCCTTGAAGGCTTTCTTCACCTCGCGGCCCAGCTTGCGGAGATTGATCCGGTCGAGCCGCTTGAGGAATTCCTCTTGCGGGATCTCCATGTAAATCCAAGGCTGCCCGATTCTGATCTTTTCATCTGCCGGAAGCATGATCCATTCGACGTATTTGGCGCGGAAGTCGTCGGCCCTCATGGCGCCCGATCCTATCACAACAGAGGTGAGGGGCAGGGATGACCGACGGACTCGACCAGGCCCTCGCCAGCACCGCACTCAACCTGCTCGCCCAGGATGGGCTGTCCCCCGCCCTGGTGGTCTACGACGGGGTAGTCCCCTCACCGGACCCGGGGCCGCCGTACGTGCTGGTCTATTGCTTCATCGACCGACCCAGCGACGACCCGGACAACTCCATTGACATGCGGTCCCGCGTCTGGGTCACCCGTTGGTATTGCCACTGCGTCGGCGCCACCGCGGCATCTGCGCGGGCGATAGCCGAACGGGTGCGGACTCAATTGCTCGACGTGCATCCGGTCATCGCGGGGTTGAGCTGTGGGTCCATTCGGCTGGAGCAGTCCCAGATCCCGATTCGCGATGAAAAGACCGGTGTCCTCGTGATGGACCTCGTGGAAGTTTACCGGCTTCGCGCCACCTCCTGAAAGGAACGATGAGCATGACGCTCAATGCTGCGCAATCGGTGGTGGCGGCGGGAACTACCCCGGCACCGTACACGCCGACCGCATCCGACACCATCTCGGGCAACGACATCATCCCCGGCGGCGGCTGCGTTCTCCGCGTCGTCACCACAGGGACCGCAACCAACGTCAGCGTCCTGGACCCCAACTTCACCGCCCTGGGTAACGCGGGCACGGTGGTTGTTGTCGCCTGCCCCGCTACCGGCGTCCGGTACATCCTCGTTGCAGTTGCGGCGGTCAGCGCCACCACGAACCTGGCAACGGTGACGTTCTCTGGCGCATTGACCGGCGTCACCTACGACGTGATCAAGTTCTGAGGCCGTCATGACGCATATCTGGATGGAACACAAGGACACCAAGGGCCGCGCCCTACTTCCCGATATCGAATATTGGCGGGCGAATGGCTGGAATCCCTGCGACGGGCCGTATCCCGAGCCTGACCTCACCCGCGACCCGACACCCGAGCCGAGCCCCGAACCCCCGGCGGAAGCCACAACTCGTCGGGCGACTAAGCCCGCCAATCTAGGAGGGTGAGTCCGATCGCTGACGTCTTTGCAGATGGTAATACCAGGGTCGCGTTCGTTCCCGCGATCGCCAACATCGCGGCGCCTACGACGGCCGAACTGAACGCCGGCACGCTGCTTCAGAGCTTCATGACCGCGGACGGACTCGTGGGTTTTGAAGCGAAGACGGCGGAGATCGATACGACAGCGATCGCCTCCACTTTCGACACCAAGTCCATCGGCCGCGACTCTTTCGCGGGAACACTCCTGCGGCTGAAGAAGCAGACCTACGGCTCCGACACCGCATACGCCACGCTGCTTCGCGGTACCGCTGGTTTCGTCGTGGTGCGGCGCGGAATCCTGGAGACCACCGCCTGGGCAAGCTCGCAGGCGGTAGAGGTTTATCCGATCGTCTGTGGTCAGGTTGGTTATATGCCGCCGGCCGCGAACAGCATCCAAAAGTACGAAATTCCCACGCCGATCACTTCGGCGCCGAACCTGCGGGCGGCGGTCGCGTGACCCCGAAGCGCCCACGCCTGGCCGACGTCGATCCGGCTACCCTCATTCGCGAAGGCCGGCTACCGGAACGCACCATCCCGGTATGCCTCGCTGCCGACCTGGTGGCGGAATGGGAAGAGCTGGACCGGCGTCGCCGCGAGGTGTCCCGTACCGATTCGCTTGCTGATCCGGCGTCGGCCATCGTCGCCGCGATGGAGAAGCTACGGACAGAGATGGCAGCGGCCACAGTCACCTTCCGACTGCGGGCGCTGCCTCGTCGCCGGTGGCGAGAACTCTTCGCCGCACACCCGCCCCGTAAGAACACTGACGGCAGCATGCTCCAGCGAGACTTCCTGGGCGTCAACTATGAGGCATTCTTCGATGCGCTGCTCAAGGAGATCATCATCGAGCCGCAGCTCGACGGCGAGACGCTGGATATGTTGCTCAGCGAGAAGCTGACCGACCGGCAGTGGGAGCAGTTGACTGATGTCGCGTGGAACCTTAACCGCGGCACCGTTGATATCCCTTTCTTGCAGGCCGACTCGCAGAATCGCCTGATCTCCTAGCAAGAGTTGAGGCGGCTGAGCGGCTGGGCGTCTCCCTGCGCAGGTTCGAGGGCTGGGAGCCGCGCACGTTTTATATCTATGACGATAATGACCGGCTCATGGAATCCGCACCGGAGCCAGAGTGGGACTTCCAGGAGCAGGCCTGGATGCTTGCCCTGGAGCTGTACCGCAAGAACCGGTGTCACGGTTGCGGGGGCGACCTCACCGAGACCACCGACGCGAAGCATGAGGACCGGTACCACCCAGAGCTGCCGATTCAGTGTCACCGATGCGCCGCCTTCGCGCGAGCCGAGGAACAGTATCGCGACTATCCATACACGCAGTCCTTGATGCACCGCGTGCAGCTTAAGCGGGGGTGAGCCGTCATGGTCCGCACCGTGCGCGTAGACCTGGAGGTAGGCGGCAATCCCGACGCGACGCTGGAAGCCACCGCCGGGGCCGCTAGGCATGTCGATGAAAAGGTCAAGGATCTCAACCAAGAACTGAAGGAGACCGAACGCGACGCAGCGAAGGCTGCCGCGGCGATGAAGCTCTTGGGCGACTCGACCGACGACATCGGCAACAAGGTGGATGCCATCGGCAACAAGTCCACCGCCATGGACGCGCTGAACAAGCGGATCACCGATTCGCGTATCGAGGTACGCCGGCTCGGCGAGGAGTTCAATCGCACGGGCGACTCTAGCGTCTTTGAGAAACTGGGTAAGACCACCAAGGATCTCAAGGGACTGGAACGCATCCGTAAGGATCTCACTGGAGCGCTGGAGATGGGCGCCCAGGATGGTGGCAAGGAGGCTGGGAAGACCTTTGTTGACACCTTCCGTAGCTCGATCAGCGGGTTCCTGTCCACGCCGATACTGGGGCCGCTCTCCGTAGGTGCCATCGCGGCAGCGATCATCGCGGGGGCACCCATCCTCGGCGCGGCCCTGAACGGCGTTTTGTTGAGCGGCATCGGGCTGGGTGGTATCGCGCTCGGCATCGTCGGCCAGATTAAAAGCCCCGACGTGCATGACGCCTTCGTGTCGCTTGGGCACGGCATCGAAGTGCAGCTCGCGACGGTAACCTCGTCGATGAAGGGTCCGCTGATCGACGCCGCGCGAATCTTCGGCGCCACCTTCGACGCCATCATGCCGCACCTGCGGGACGACCTTTCCGGGTTGGCGCTATATATCCGGCCCCTGGCCGCCGGCATTCAGCAGTTGTTCCAGAACATGATGCCCGGCCTAGATAAGGCCTTCGCTGCGGCCGGGCCGATGCTGATGACGCTCTCCTCCATGTTGCCGGGCCTGGGTAAGGTCATCTCGCAGTTCTTTGCCGACATCAGCAGCGAGGGCGCCATGCAGGGCGCGCAGCAGGGCTTACGCACTCTCGTTATCGCGATCGAGGCGGTTATCCTCGGCCTTGGCAGGATCCTGAGCGCGCTGTCCAACGCCTATTCCGGGATCGCGGGTTTCGGCGAGGCGGTCAGCGGCTCCTTCGCGAAGGCGTTCGACTGGATGCCTGGCGTCTCCCATTACTTGGAGGGTATCCACAACGTCTGGGAGAACATCAAGAACGGCCCCAACGGCGACATGGGCGTCACCAAGTTCAAGAACCTCGGTACCTCCGTTGAGCAGGACCAAACGAAGCTCGGGCAATTGGAGGCCCAGCTCAGCAGCACCAAGGTCACCACCGATACACTGGCCGCTCACATGGCCGGCAACTTGTTCAATGCGATGATGTCGGTTGACCAGGCTAGCCTCGCCGTGCACCAGTCGCAGACCGCAGTGAAGGATTCTTTCGCCCAGAACGGCCTGGCCATTGACAAGCACACCCACCAGGTCAGCGAGAACACCAAGGCGGGTCAAGCGAATATCGGTGCGGTGCTCGGCTCGGTCACCGCGAATATGGGACTATATCAGGCGCAGGTTGCCGCGGGGATCAGCGCCGCTGACGCCACCGCGAACTACGAGACGAATACCAGGGCGCTGCACGACCAACTGCGGGCCGCCGGCCTGACTGAGGCGCAGGTGAACAGTCTGATCGGTAAGTACAAGGACGTACCGAAGTCGGTGAACACCGCCATTGCGGTGCAGGGACTCACCGAAGCGATCAACAATCTGGGTAACCTGCTCGCGAAGGCCTATGGGCTGGACGGCAAAAACTTCGGCTTCACGGTTACCGAATATTTGGTCACTGCCGACAATCGCACCAGTCCAACTGGGCGCGGTAATCGCTGGGGCGGCATCTACGAGCATGCTGACATGGGCCTGCTGAATGCAGGGATCTACTCCCCGGCCGGTCCGGCGCGTTACGCGTTTGCCGAGCCTGCGACCGGCGGTGAAGGCTTCGTTCCCCGCTTCGGTAATTATCAGCGCAGCACCGCCATCATCGACCAGGAAGCCCGCTGGTACGGCGGACGGTTCGTGCCCGGCGGGAGTGGGGGCACTCAGATGTATGCGCCGACATACCACGTGCATGTCCACGCCCTAGACGCGCGTGCGGCCGGGCCGGTGGTCATTGAGGCGATCAAGTCGTATGAGCGGTCCAACGGGACCAACTGGCGTGGTGCGCCGTGAGCGTCACTATGCAGTACGGCGTCGTACTGACCGTCGAGTGCGCTTTGTCCTCAGCCACCGGCCAACCAGCCGTGCTCAATGTCAACTCGACGTTCGAGTCTGGCATTACTCCGTGGATTCCGCGGTTCTCCACCATCTCCCAGTCGGCGGCGTGGTCGCAGGAGGACAGCTACAGCCTGAAGGTCACCCCCGACGGGGTGAGTGTGCGCGGTTACGCTGAATCGGAGAACATCCCGGTCCTGCCCGGCCAATCGTATGTAGCGGCAGGCTATGTCAACATGACCAGCTCGTGGACCGGCGGGTTCTCGTTCTCGGTGAACTGGTTCAACGCTGGCGGCACCTATATCAGCACATCAAGCAACGATAATTTTTCGATGCCATCTGGGGTGTCGTCGCAGTCGAATCTGTTTACCGCACCGGCTAACGCCTACTACGCGACGCTGGTGCCGACGATGAACGGCACACCGCCAGCAAGCCAGGTGTTCTATGTCGACAACACCACTTTGTCGACGCTGCCCAGCGGTTATGGAACTTGGGATACAGCGGTATGGAACACCTCGACATGGGGTCCAGATGTGCTATGGACCGACATCTCCGCCTACGTCCGGTCGGTCTCGACGGATCGGCGGTTCTCTCGCGACGTGCAGGTATGGGAGTCCGGTGCGGCAACGGTCGTCCTGGACAACAGGGATGCTCGGTTCTCCCCGAGCAACCTGGCCGGCCCGTACGTGATTGACGGCATCACGGGGGTACGTCCGTGGCGCCCGATCCGAATCCGTGCCGCCTGGGCGAACGTCACTTACGACGTCTACCGCGGATATGCAATCGACTGGCAGGAGTCCTATGTCCAGGCGTCGCCCGGTGGCGGTGACGCGATTATGACCGTGCAGTGCCAGGACGAGTTCGGCTCGCTGGCCCGGTTCGGCGGCCTAGCGGTTACCCCGATCGGGGCAGGCGAGATGTCGGGCCAGCGGGTGCATCGGGTACTTAACAGTGCTGGTCACACTGGTGCCCGCGCTATCGATGTTGGTATCACGACGATGCAGGCCACCGACCTGTCTACCGACACTGCGTCACTGCTGAAAGTAGTCGCCGACTCGGAGGGCGGCGGATTGTTTGTCGATCGGGCCGGGACCGTGGTATTTGAGCGGCAGACGGCGCTGGTGGAGAACGGCCGCTCCAGGACCGTCCAGGCCACCTATGGTGACAAGTTGAATGAACTGCCCTATTCGGGGGTTGTCCCGTCGTATGACGGCAGTCTGATTGTCAACATCGCTGCTTGGTCGCGGGACGGCGGCACCGTCCAGGTTGTTACCGATGAACCGTCGCGGGCGCTGTACCAGGACAAGCGGCAAACCCGTTCCGACCTTATGTGCCAAACCGATCAGCAGGTCGCCAACGTGGCCACTTTCTACATCCTCAGGTACCGCCAGCCTGAGGACCGGATCGCGTCGGTGCAGATCAAGCCGCGCGGCGACCCGGCACGACTGTTCCCACAAGTACTGGGCCGCGAGGTACGGGATCTGGTGCGGGCGGTACGCCGGCCCCCGGGTGGAATCACCATCACCCGCGACTGCCACGTTGCTGGAATCGCGCACAGCATCACCGCTGACGACTGGGTGACCGCCTTCACTTTGTGGTCGGCGACCGTTTACCGGGACATCGGCCGCTTCGACTCCGGCACCTGGGATACCTCGATTTTCTTTATATGAGGAGAGCGGCATGCCATACACCACACTGGTCCCCGGTACGACCATCACCTCGTCGTGGGCAAACGCGAACGTGCGCGACCAGGCGATCACTCCCTTCGCGTCGGTGGCTGCCCGCGATAGCGCGATCACCTCGCCGCTTGACGGGATGATGTGCGTCACCACCGATACCGGTTCGCTGTGGCGCTACGTCGGCGCCTTGTCGAAGTGGTTGCGGCAGGATTTCACCATCATGCAGACCTCTGACCAGGCGTGGACCAGCAACACGACCCTCGCGGACATCACGACCGTAACCGCTGGCGGCGCCGGCGGTCTCGGCTGGTCCGCCGACATCAATGCTCGCTACGACTTCGAGCTTCGGCTGCACAGCACGAGCAGCACGGGTCAGCTTAACTCGCAGTTGGTGCTACCCACCTCGGCGACCACCGAGCTGGCAATTACGGGTGTGAACATTAGCGGCACCTACTACAACACGATCGTCCAGGCGGGCACCGGGAACGTGGGTTCGGGACAATACTCGACCAGCTCTCGGTCCAGCGTCGGCGGACAGGTGTTGATGGGTGGCACGGCCGGCACCGTTAAATTCCAGTTCGCACAAGTTGTCTCCAGCGCGAGCGCCAGCTCTGTGCTGAAGGGCAGCTCGTTGCGGGTCCGGCAGATCGGCTGAGCAATGACCATCTTCGGCTGGGACGCGAGCCACTACGACGGAACACTCAGCACCGCGATCCTATCGCGCGCGAAGGCCGAGGGGATCACATTCTTTACCCACAAAGTTGGTGAAGGCACCGACTACGACGACCCCAATGACGCTACCGCGTTGGCTTGTGCGCGTGACGCTGGTATCGAGTTTATCGGCGGGTATTTCGTTCCGCGCAGCACCAGCGCGGTCGGCGCCCAGGTGGATTACCTGCTGCGGCTGGCCGATCGCGACGAGCCCTGGTGGCGCACCTTCCCCGGCTGGTTTTGGCAAGTCGATTTGGAGAGATGGCCCTATGACAACGTGTCGGCCTCGATCGGTATCGCTTTCGCGAAGGATCTACGTCAACGCACGGGCCGTTGGACGATCCTCTATGCCTCCAATGGCCAGTATGACGGCTCGCTGACTGGCTGGGACGGTCCACTGTGGAACGCGCACTACACCAGCCGCGGCGCAGCCGGATTCGTGTCGATGTACCCGGGCGATCAGTGGAAGCCGGTTGCCGGCGCGTTTGTCGGCGGTTGGGCGGCCTACTCCGGGCACGAGCCGCTGATTCTGCAATACACCAGCTCGGCGATCGTCGCGGGTTTAACCACCTGCGACGCCAACGCCTTCCGCGGCACCGCGGCCGACCTTCGCGCACTGATTGAGGGAGCAGCAGACATGGAGCAGGGCGAAGCAGTCATCGGCGCCGCCAGCCGTCACAACTCGGTGGGCGACACGCTCTCCGACGCCACCAACCTGCGCGACGAGTGGTACCACCCGCCAGCCGTGCACAGTCTGAACCCACCGCTGTCCGGCTCGCGATTCGACCTACTCATGCAAGCCGTCGCAAGGATCTCGAACATCGAGGCGACGGTAAACTCGCTCGCCCTCGCCGGCATCGACGTCGCCGCGCTTGCGAACGTCATCGCGACTGCGGTCATCGCGCACCACGACGCGCTTGCCGACAGCGACCGGGCAGTTATCAGCGCCGCCGTGCTCGACGCCCTGCGCGCCGGGACCGGTGCCATCAAGTAGACAATGAGGAGATTACTACATGCTCACGCACGCGAAGGCTTTCGTCGCGCTGGCTACCGCCGTCGCGGTAACCCTGTCCACGTTCGTCGCGTCCGACAGTACGGCCGGGCGGGGCGTCACCGTCGCGCTGTCCGTCCTCGGCGCGCTCGGGGTGTACCTGACTCCGAACAAGCCAGCGTCGGCGCCGGCTCAGTCTAGTTGACGAGCGTCGGGGTGGTCCCGCCACCGATCCCGCAGAGCACGAGGACGGCACCCACCGTCGCCGCGAGCACGATTAGCGCGAGGATGAACACCCACAACGGGGTCTGGCGTTGCTGCATGCGGGCAACCTTACGCTACCCCGAAGCCGCCGCTGTAGACTGACCCACTACCGCTAGGACGGCAAACGAAGCGCCGCCTCTCTGCTTAACTGCGGAGAGGCGGCGCTTCTTGCTGTCTTCAGCTTGCAGGCGGCGCCTGCACCTCGACCCTCGGCACCACCACGGGCAGCATGGTGATCCACAACAGGGTAACCAGGTTGCAGATCTCCATCGAGGCGCCGGCTTCCATCACTGCGCTGACAAGATGGTTGCCGACCAGGTAGCCGACGGTGAGCGTGATGGGGGTACCGGTCACCCGGTGGCGCACCTCGGCATGCACCGCCGTCAGGTCTCGCCCGGCGTACTCGTCTGGGCCGCCGAACGCCCCGCTGAGCAGATCGAACGTGTGTGCCTTGAGTCGCTTCGTGTCATCAGGGAAGTATGGCTCGACGCGGGGGTCAAGGCTCAGCCGTGCGTGGAAGTCGTCGATGAGCGTGCGCAGCAGGCCGGGGCCGATCAGTGAGTAGATGTCAGATTGCTTGATCATGAGGCACTCGCTCCTTCGTCACCTGCGGGATTAAACGTGAACATGACGTGTCGGCCGTCTGGGTCGTACGTGCCGACCAAGCGCAGCTCGCACGCGGTGCAGGTAAGCACCGGCCGGGATTGAGCACTGAACTTGAGCTGAGCGCCGGCAAGTGAGAACGAGCCGATCGGTTGGGCGATGAGTTGGTCGGTCAGTTGGAGAGAGTCGGGTGTGCAGCACTTCGGGCACGCAGATGCTTCGATTGACGCCATGGCCCTTTCGTTTTCCCTCTAGTTTGATCATGATGTCTCCTCGGGTGTGTACGGTCCGCCGGTGTCGGGGTCGGCCAGGTCGTTGAAGTCGCTGGGGTCATGGACCGGCAGGCTTCTTACGTTGTCGCGAACCCTCGCCTTCTGCCCCTGTCGCCGCCTCGCCCGCCTGATCCATCCCGCCGCAGTGAAGGTGGGCACCCCCAAACCGCGGGCCAGCGCCGAGGGGCTGCCGCGGTACTCGCGCTCTAGCAGCTCCAGCACGTTGTCCGGCGCGTTCCGGTAGAGTCCGCGCTTCTTGCCCTTGACCGAACCGCCGGATTGGGCGGTACCCTTCGGGCAGGGCTTGCCGTTCTTTACCTTGTCGTAGTGCTTGATGAGCGCTCCCGTGGCCGGGTGGACGGCAACGTCTCGGTGACACCTCGGGCATTCGCGCCTCTTGTAGTGCTGCTCTGGCTCAGCGACGGCGGGCTCGATGACCCTCGCCTCGGCGGTGGCCGGCTCGATGGGCTGCAACGCGGTGCCCTGCTTCGGCAGTGCCGCGACGAGCTGGTCGAGCCAGTCCAACCCTCCCCAGGGCTGCGTGACCGATGCGCCCCTGGCGCCGGTGAGGTTTACCTCTCTGATGATCGGATCGCCGTCGCTGGTGTCCACGTAGGCGGTGATGGTTGGCGGCTCATCGTTACCTTCGAGCGCGGCGTTCGGGTCGTAAGCAGCGATCTTGATTGTGAGAAGTGTGTAGTCTGTCATGTCATGCACTGTAGACACGGCGCCGCCCCTCGGTCTAGCTGGCCGAGGGGCGGCGTTTCTTGCGTGGGGGTCGTTTCAGGACGCTGCGGCAAGCTCCTGCGAGGCGGTCCGGATCAGTCGCCGCGCAACGGTGGGGGTGACACTGAAATGATCAACCACAGCCTCGGGGTTGTCGCCGACCTGCTTGACCACCTCACGTACCTCATCGGCAGACGGCGCGGCAGCCTTCGTGGCCGCCTTGATGGCCTTCTTGGGTGCCGGCGTACCAGCCAGCTTCGCCGGGGCCGCAGCGGGGCTCTCGGCAGCCTGGCGGTACATCTGAACAACCTGCTCCTTGATCCGGCCGTGGTCAGCGATCTGGATGCCCTGGTTTCGCGCCCAGGCTCGGATTGCCTCGTTGTCCTGCTTGTCCACGACGGGCTTGTCGGCGCCGTTGCTGCCGTTGCCGTTGCCGTTGCTGTCGGTCGGCGGCGTCACCGGCTGAGTCGGGCGGGTGAACCGGACCGTCTTGGGTTTGCGGCCCGCCGTCGGCCCAGCCTTGCCGGCCTTGTGGGCGACGCTCCAGAACTTCTCCACGGCCTTGAGGAGGCGCTGATAGTTGTCGTCGGTGAGATCGATTTCGCGGGTCTCGCCGTCGAGGGCGATGGTGTGGGTCTGGGCTTCCGGCTCGTTGCTGAGATCGTCGAGCAGGACAATGCGCTGGACCATGGGTTCCCTCCTGGGGAAAATCGAGTGCTGTTCGCAGCCATCGTACAGCGACGCGGTGACCCGCGCTATTCGCGATGACCGCCACGCTGCTGAAACAGCAGGCCGAACAGAAAGCCCTCCATCCAAGCGTTGGCCGCATAGTCGATCACGTTGCGGCGGGACAGGTCGTCAGGGCAGTCCACTAGACCGCGCTGCGTGGCCACGTAGGCGATCGTGTAGGTGTCCATCAACTTGGCGTATGCCTTTTCCGGCTTCAGCCCCTCGGCCTTCCACTGCTCGACCTGATCGATCACTTCGCGCATCCGCTCCCAGTCCAGGGTGTCGGGGTGAAGCGGGTACTCGGTGCTACGTGTCATGATCTTCCTCTCGGTTCGCCGCTTCCCGTAGCGCAGTAACCTGGGCGCGTTCGATCAGCGTGCTGGCCAGCAGTATGCCAACCCTGGCGGGATCCTCTCGGGCTCTCTCGGTGAAGAAGACCGACGCCTCCGCAGCCGTGCGCTCAACCCCGTCCTTCGCGATGAGGTTTCGGATCGAGTCGGTCAGTACATCAAGGCGAATTCGGCTTCCGAACTCCGTCTTCGCTAGATCGAACAGAGTTTCCCTGATCTCCGGGCTTAGCTCGTCGCTCACGCTGACACTCCCTCCAGGGCCACGGTGATCCGCTTCTTGCCGACACCGAACAGCGTGGCCATCGCCTCGATACTCTTCAATGGGTCTTCCCGGCGAGCCGCGGCGACTTTGACGCGCAGCGCCTCGTCGCTGACCGTACCGTTCACCCGCGCTACCCGGGTACCGTTCAGCGGCTTGAGCGCGCCAGTCGCGACGCTGGGCGCCTGCGCGGGGGCCGTCTGTACGGGAGTCGGGATGGGCGGCGGCTCCTCGATCGGCCTGCCCCGCCGCTCGGTGATCTGCACGACGATCAGCAACGCCAGCGCCGGCCAGCCGGTGACGAAGAGCCCACCGATGGTGGGCTGCGCAGCGGCCAGGTTCGCGCTGCCGCTGGCGGCGACGCCGGTCAGGAAGCCGATCTTCGCCCAGGGGCGGATGCTTCGGCCGGCGCGGCGGTCATCCACCATCGCAATCGACGCGACGATCATCATGCCGTCTACGCTGATCGGCAGCAGTCGAGCGATTTCGCGCAGCTCGCCGTAGCGCAGCGCGACGTGGTAGCCGTGCAGGTAGCTGGCGTAGGCGGTGATGCCGGCAACGATGGCCAGCGGAAGGTAGCGCAAGTAGCGCGTCATGGCCGATCTTCTCTTCGCGGCTGCCTACCGTGCCGGATGCGGTCAGCGATGGCGGGCAGCAGGAAGCCGAGCGTGAAGCCGGTGAAGATGACGAGTGCAGTGCCCCACCACGGCATCAGGATTCGCCCTCCTTCGCTTCGGCTTCACGGCCCAGCTCCAGGACGCGCCGAGCGACCTTCTCTTGGATGATCATCGCCCGGGTGATGACGTCGCGCAGCGAACCCAGCAACCGGTTCAGCTCGGCTCCGTCGTTCTCGGGTAGCTCGTGCGGCTCGCGCTTGCGCCAGGCTCCGTCCTCGAACGTCTGGGCTACGAAGGACCAGCGGTTGACGGCGACGCGCATGATCGCATTGATGTCGCGAAGTTCCTTGACAATCTCGCGGCGGATCGCCGCAGACGTGGGTGGTCGGCCACCTGCTGGGGCCATGATTGGATCATCTCCTGGGGTCGGGGAGTTACGGTCGAACTCGAACCATACTCCCCCGTCGTCCCCGGTCGCCAACATCAGATAGACTCGCTCGTGGTCGGACCCTCGCTTCCCTGGGCCGGGACTTGGCGGGGAACGGCAAGGATGGCCGTCGAGAATAGGGGCTCGGCGGCCATCCGCTGTGCAGGGAGTCTAGGACTTGCGGTAGACCTCCGGTGGCGTCGCGAGATAGTCAGCCAGTGCGCGAAGGGTCTTGACCACCTCTTCGGCGGTGCGCTCCGGCGAGTCGTTCCACGGGATGATCGGTTCGCCGAGCCAGGCGACGAGCACCTCCTGAGCGAGGGATGAAGTTTGGCCGACGACCTGAGCCTCGAACATGTGTACGAGCACCTCCTGAGCGAGGGATGAAGTTTGGCCGACGACCTGAGCCTCGAACATGTGTACGGAGGGACCGTAGCCCATGACGAAGAAGGATGGCCGGGAGTTATCATCATACGAACTTGACGCCTTACTTACAGCTTGGCTCATGCACCTACGGCCCTCGTGGGTTTCACCCTTACGCTGGCACCATCCGAAGCCTTCTAGTCGGTCGGCGGCGGCGTGGTAGATCGAGAACAGCCTTTTTCTTTCCCTTTTGTCGTATGGATATTGGGCTAGGACCTGTTTTACTGCTGCTTGGTGGTTCATCAGCTCTCCTTCTTCGCGATGCTGGCCGCCTGTTCGCACAGCGACCTGCATTCGGCCTCGACATATTCGGTCGTCTTGATGGTCATCTGCGGATAGCCGGTTGGCGTTCTGCGTGAAGCCATGTCTTCAAACGACTTGATCCATGACTCGAAGTGCTCGCCCTCGATGGGTAGGTCCGGGTCCGGCAGGTCGAATGCGTGGCCGCAGTCGAAGCCGATCCACCAGGCATCGTCGGCGCCGCCCTTGCCGCAGCGGAGGTCCGGTTCGGCGAAGCTGAGCCCACCGTGAACGTCGGGGCTGATGTCGTTGTAGTCCTTGCCGTGCCACGGATGGCCCTGCGGCAGGCGCACGTAGCCGCAGCGGAAGCCGGAATAGTTAAACGTCACCTCCCACTCGAACCCCTCGTGGACGCCCTTGGTCAGCAGACGGTGCGGCTCCTCGGTGGTGATCGGGTTGCACACAGGACTCCCTTAGCTCATATTCGCGACGCGGAGGAACGCCGGCTCGTCGGTGACCAGCGCGAAGATCTGCGCAATCAGCACGTCCTCGACGGGGAACCAGTCTCCATCCGGTGTCATCATGCGGGGATGGGCGCAGAATGTCCGGCCATCGGATCGTATGTTGCCCTGGTAGCCGTGTCTCACGCGATACTGGCCACCCGCCGAACCGATGATGAGAAGATCGAGGCCGGCGTCCAGGCGTCGCTGGTTCTCTTCCGTTAGCAGCGAACGCAGCGTCTCCCTCGCGCGCCGGCATGCGGCCCGGTAACGCTCGCGTTGTTCGCGGCGGCGTTCCTCGGCCAAGCGTCGCGTCTCCCCGGCGAAGCGAGTCGTCTCTTCGTCGGTTTCATGCATTACCCCTTGTATTACCCCGAAGTGCTCAATCGTAGTCGTCGAGGTGGTGTATCCCAGGAATATTTCCCAGCCCTGGATATTCGTCGTGCTAGCCGGGGTGGACACAGCGGGCTGCATCCACCCCGGCTGACTCACGATGTACGGCATTGCTGGTTTTCAGCCGCCCTGAAGCTGCGGCATTGCCATGATGCGTTGGGCGTGCGGGTCGAACTCGCGAATGTGCTCCCCTCGCTCTTCTCCCTCGACTCGGTACAGCATGTAGCCCTCGGCCCGCAACTTCGCGAAGTGGTCCCGCGCCGCATTCACCTCTATTGGACGACGTGGATCCCAGGAAAACTCGGTGTCGCCGTCGCGAGCGGTGAGCAGCGCTATGGTATGCCGTAGTGTCGGCTGTTCATCCTCGTCGTCGCGGACCGGCCGGACTTCTTCCGTTGTGGTGCTCACTGCGCCATCTCCCTTGCTTGCCGCTGCCGTTGAGCTTCGCCTTCGGGGAGAAGTAGCGGTAGGTTGACGATCATCGTGTTGACGTACCGTTGTCCGGTTGGGGTGTACCCCTCCCTGATGACGACTCGGGCTCCATTCTCGGTTGCCGCCTGGCTGATGTACTCGATAGCTGCGTCCTGGAAGATCCGAGCTGACTTGTCGCTGCCGAACTCGTCGCCGCGGCGAAGCGCGTCCTCGATCGCGTCCAGTGATCCGGTCTGATCGAAACTCCAGGCCGGTTCGGTCCGCGTATTCTGCTGTCTCGTCATGTGTGTCACCTCCCTTCCGTCTTGCGATTCGGGTAGATTGACTTCGTGCATCCGCACCATCCTGCCGACCGGAGTTTCCCTGCCACGGTGCACGATGATGTCACCGTAGTCGTCCCACACGCATAGGCAGGCTTCGGATCGGTGCTGGCGGTGCAGAAGGGCTTGGTCGCACCGGTACCCGTGGATCGGGCAGGCGGCGTGACAGACCTGGTTCACTGTGGCATCCCGAATACGACCTCGCGAGCCTTCGCTGTTTCGTACTCGTGGACCTGCCGGTTGAGCCGTGCGAGGAACTGTTCCAGTCCGACCCGAACCTCGGTAGGCATCGCACCGGGGGGAAGGTTCTCCGTGCCGCGCAGCGACGCCGCAACCAGGTCGCGCCGGGCCTTCACGTCGCGGTACTCGTCCTCGGTACGGATCCGGATCGGAACAAGATCAGTCATCAGGGGCCTTATCCGTGGAAGGAAAACGGGGAGGGACGCAACGAAGGGGTTCCCTAGGGGCACCAAGGAACCATCGGAGCCTAACATTGCGTCCCCCGTTTATGGGTCCGACCGGAACGAGGGATGTGCTCGGGGGGTGGCACCCCGCAGATCAGCGCTACCAGGTTAGATCTTGCGCCACGTCCCCGGACAGCTCGCCTTGACGGTCAACCCCGATGGACCCTCCAACGGTCCACCCAAGCTGAGTCTTCAGGCTCACAACCCTCCCCCGTCCTTCCGTTGTCCCCGGAGGGAGGATCTCCCTCGCTCCGATCGAACTTGCCGGTGACGTTAGGCCGTAGTTGTAGCTTTGAAAACCCCTGTAGCCCCACGCTAACCCCATGGTTGGATGACCTTGGATCGCGGCCCTATTGCTGGGTGAGATCAAAGTGGTGCTGAGCTGGGAGGATGAGGCTTGCTTCCTCGGGCCTCCCTCAAACGCTAATCCTTCAGTTTGAACAGGAGCGTGCCAACTTCTGACCTGCACGTTTGTCTATATCCGCAGGTCGCAGCGTTGCACTGGAGAACGTTGGAGACCGCTGGAGACCGTTAATGTCCGATCCCTAGCCCCAATGGGGCTAAGCTTTGACCATGGTCGCCATCGAACCGCACGGCCCCTCCCTCCGCGTCTACTGGTACCACAAGAGCACCAAGCAGCGGCAGCGCTGCGTCTACCCCACCCAGGCCGTCGCTGACCTGGCTGCCGCTCGGGTGGTAGAACAGGATCACCGCATCACCGAGGAAGAGCTGGACGAGTACGTGCTGCGACGCCCGCGGCACACCGAGATCACTCCCGTCGCGCCCACCGCGCCCACCTTTGCGGAATGGGCCAAAGAATGGCTGGCAACGAAGCTTAACATCAAAGAGAAGACGCGCGTCAATTACCGCTACATACTGAAACGCCCGCTGGACGCCTTCGGGGCCGTCAGGTTACCGGCAATCAGCAACGAGATGGTGGCCCGACTTTTCATCGGTGCTTCCGGTGAGATCATGCCCCGCTCAGTCTTCTCGACTTTTATGACCCTACAAGCATGTCTAAAGGCGGCCATCCCGCGCTGGATCGCGGAGAACCCATGCGACAAGAAGGACGGCTTTAATCGGCGCAGCCTGCCGAAGGTCAGACGATTCGAGGCATGCTTTCTCAGCCCCGAAGAAGCCCGACTTATCATTGACAACAGTCCCGAACAGATCGCCGACTTGGTGGATACACTGTTCGGCACGGGGATGCGACTCGGCGAGGCGTTGGCATTACGTTGTGGACGAATCACACTGGGGCGCATCCCGTCGATTTACGTCGTCGATGCGAAGTCGGATGCGGGTACTCGGACAATCACCATTTCGCGTAGGCTTGCGGCGCGCCTCGCGCCACGGATCCGAGACAGGCAACCGAGCGATCTAGCTTTCCCCGATCCGAAGGGAGAGCAATGGGAGCAGACTCACCTACGGAACTACTACTGGAGTCGCACCATCGCGGCAGCGAGCAGGTGTCCTAATCACATGCCGCCGCTGCGGATCTATAAACGCGGACGCAGCCAGCTCTACGAACGGCTCGACCCACTTTCGGTTTCCACCTGCACCTGCTCGACACGGCTACGGCAACGACCGCGGATCCACGACCTGCGACACACTCACGTTGATTGGCTGATCAATGAGGGTTGGGACTTTGATCTGATCAGGGAGCGCATCGGGCACGAGCATGTGGAAACCACCATCGGCGTGTACGGCAACCGGCGACGTCGCGGCAACCCCGAGACTCTAGAGGCCATCGACCCGCTGGGGTAGAATATGCGGCGTGAAACTGGCCTCCGGCCTCGTCGTCCCTTGGGTCACTCTGTGGTCAGGCGAGGTCATCCCCACCAAGCAGACCGTGATCCTGCCCAGCCCGGATGGGCTTGGTTACGCCTCGCCGCGGTCCAGTGACTTCTTCATGGGCGCGCTGTGGCACCGCGAGCTGGACAAGCCCGGCAGCGGCGGCCCGGTCTGGAGCCAGGTACACGGTGGGCGACAACGCGCCGCCATGCTGGAGGTGCGCTGCCAGGTCTGCGGGGAGAAGCTTCCAGCCACCGACATCCCGTGGCTGATGCCAGCTAAGGAGTGGCAGGGCGAGTTCGCGACCAAGCGCATCACCAACACCCCTCCGACTTGTGAAGAGTGCTGGTCCATCGCTGAGGCGCGCTGTCCCCATCTTCGCGAGAAGGGGTTCGTCAGGTTCTACGCTCGGTCGTTGGAGCCGTGGGGATACCTGGCTGGGCTGTACCATCCCCTGGTCAAACGGAGCGGACTCTGGGTCAGGTTCGGCGAGAAGGTGGTCCCGCACATCATCGCGAAGCAGCTCATCGTCAAGATTGTCGATCCGATTCGCGAAGAGGATTACAGGGCGCCCCCGCCCTCCTGGCCGGCCGACTCGCGGGTGGACGCCTACAGGAAGCAGACCGGTCGATCGACGCTGACGACCAAGCAGTGGAAACGCTACAAGAAGAAGGCGCGGAAGTACAATGGCTAGTATTCCGGTGTCGTACCATCAGTTTCCTCCGGACGCCTTTCCGATTGTCCTGGAGTTCTTCAAGATTACCGATGTCGACGGTACGATGCCGGTTCATCGCATTGATGTGACCGGTGCGGGCGTCACGACCGTCCCTGCGCTCGCGAGACAGCACGGCCTGGTATGGGTTCGGGTGACATCACATAATGGTGCCGTGCTCACCGAGCGCTGGCCGAAAGGGGGAAACCATGCACATCGGTGACCGGCTCAACGCCTTGCCCGACAACGCCACGCGGGCGCGGGCCTGCCTGCGGCTGGCCGAACAAGCACGCAACGCCTACCAGGACGGCAAAGCCCGCGAGGTCGAAGCAGTGATCTACTCTGGTGCGCACCAGTTCGACGCCTTCGGTACCCGAGAGCGCAAGCTGATCGGGGAGCGCCGCTGGGCGGCCAGTAAGCGGGCTCAGGATCTCGCCGGGGACGAGCAGATGTTCTCGCGATGGGCGCAGATGTACGCCCTGATGGCGGCGGTGGAACTACGAGAGGCGGCGGCGTGACGCTCGCCGAGCTTCTACTCACCGTGGTCATTGCCTTCGTGGGACTCTGGAAACTGCTCGACTTCATTGACATGCTCGGCCATTGCCGCCACGCCCGACTCGTCGCGGACCCGCCGACCAACGTGCGGGTGGTCCGCGACGACGGGTCTATCGTTCCGCTGCAACTGACCCGTGTGGCCGACCGGGACGGCATGCGGCGTTGGATCGGCTGGGCACCGGACGGTGTCGAGATCGACGGAGATTTCGACATCGATATGGACGTGCTGCCGACCCGTACCAAGGTTGGGATCTTCTACGAGAGACGGCCGGACCGGATCGTGTTCGTTGGCCCACCACTGGAGGAATGGTTGCAATGAGCGACGCTCTCTTCCGCGTCCGGATGCGGATCGGCGAGACCTGGTACGAAGGCACCATCGAGGCCCCAACCGGCGGTGATGCTGCGATTGTGCTTGGCGATCGGCTGCGTGCCGAGCTGGGTGATCCGGCAGGTATCGAGGAGATGCACGTCCATCGGATAGGGCAAGAAGCGACCCCGCAGTCATGACGAGCTGCGGGGTCGCTTTCATCGCGGGGAGATCCCTAGATGTCGAACTCCCCATCCTTCGCGCCATCAACAAACGCGCGCCACTCGCTCTGGGTGAAGGCCAGGCGCGGCCCCTCGGGGTCCTTCGAGTCGCGCACCAGCACCGCGCTGGGTAGCTCGGCTACCTCAATGCAGTTGCCGCCCGTTCCGCTGCGGCTGGATTTCTTCCACACTACTGTTGCCATGATGCCTCCCATATCCAATCAACAGACTCCCTCGGCGTCATAGCGTACTCCGCGAGGTCGGCGAACACTTCCTCCAACCTCGCGATTTCCTGGGGCGCTTCAAGGAGCCAACTTCCTGTTAGTTGTTCCGTGCAGCCGAGCGTTGGGCTCGGATCGTACTCTGCAAAGTCGAGAAGGACAAGTGGGTAATGCGCGGCCAGATGTTCCCCGGCGCTGAAGGCAACGATCTGGATCGTCACGTTGGGCAGGTCGGACTGCTTGCAGAGAAACCGCAACTGGTCCCGCTGCACGGCTGGACCGCCCACCTGGCACAGCAGCACCGCTTCGGAGACGATGACATGCAGCTCGGGGGGATGCGCTCCGGTCAGGATGGTTTGCCGACCGAGCCTGGCTTCCAGTCGTTCCTCGGTGATCCCCTCACGAACCTCCCGGCCGACACTTAGCACCGCGCGGGCATAACCCGGGGTCTGGAGTAGGCCGGGCACGAGGGTCTGCTCCCAGTTGCGGATCACCGTCGCCTCGGCCTCGAAACCGATGTAGGTCAGGTAGCGGTGTTGCAGGCTGCCCAACGGCTGCCACCAGCGCGGCTCGTCGAGGTTGGCGGCCAGCGCCAGCAGGGCGATCGTGTGCTCGTCGTCGGTGGATAGCCCATATGCGACCAGCAGCCTGGTCAGCTCTTCCGGACGGATCTTGATGTCGCCGCTCTCGACCCTGGACAGCCATGACTGGCTGTAGCCAACCTGAGCTGCCGCCTGGGCGGCGGTTTTCTTGCCGCGCAGTTCGCGCAGCTTGCGGCCCAGCCGGACCGAGCGCGGCGTGGGTGGGGAGTATCGCGGTGCCACGTCCCAGATCCTAGATGATTCTTTCGATCTGGTGTAGTCCCAGGGGTTGCCAGCATCATATGCGCGTGGCAGCATCAGGGCTACGGGGAGTGGCAGTCCGGCGACGGAAGTCAGATGGCGGTTACCCATCGGGGGCGGTGGGATGGCCAGCCGTCATCGCCCGAAAACCGGACTGCCACCCCCCGGCGATTCGCTTCACCGAAGGGAGACCCCACCAGTGCCCACCGACATCTACGCCGTAACCGTTATCCTGGTGGGGCTTGTCGGTCTCGCGATCGGCCTCGCGCTGGGCTGGTCCTCGCGCGGGAAGCACTCCTGGTGCCCCAACTGCGGCGCCTCGCTGCGCTGCTCGCATTGCTCCCCTCCTGCCTGCTCGACCTGCGGTGGCTCGCTGACCTGCCTGGGTTGCGGCGCCCGCCCGCTGCTCCGTCACGAGATCCTGGAGCGGCGGCGCGCGTCGTGAGCACCGCCATTCGGGAGCGCCTGTCACGTCCGTGCCTGATCGTGACCGTTGCTGGCGATGACATCCTGGCCACCGCGCAGCGCACCGACACCCTACGCGACCTCTGGTTGATCACCCTCGCTGGCGGCGAGCAGATCCGGGTTGTCGGCGAAGACAGCATGAACACCCTGCTGGACACCCTGAGCCGGTCCGTGGCGGCCCGAGGGTCGGGGAGCACGACCAAGTATGACCGCGAGGATCCGGAGACCGCAGAGCCGCTGCCAGAGGGTGTGGCGGGGTTTGCGGTGGGCCGGGGTCCAGCCCGGCGGGCGGCGTTGCTCAGCGACCATCAGGGGGCCTGACCAGCACGAGATCGTAGCCAAGGGTGTCAGCCCAGTCGCGCAGGTTGCTCAGACGCAGGTCGTGGACGCCTTGCTCCCATTGGTACACGGTCTGATAGGTCTGCCGGCCGAGCAGTTGGCTAAGGTAAGTCTGCGACCAGCCACGACGAAGGCGTTCATTGCGCAGCTCGGTCGCGATCGGGTCAGTCATCATCGTCTTGCGTGCCGGGCGAGAGAGCAATGCCCGTCAGGTAGTTAGCGCGAGCCCGCTCGACGAGACCCGAATCGCCGTCTGCGAGAAACCAGATCATGCCGTACATCTCCTCGATCGTTTCGTACGCATCTCCCTGATTCTCGGTGGCGTTCGACATGGTGCGTGGATTGCGAAGGCGTCCGTCGTCCATAACTGCGTGTGCGTAGCTTCCGGCCATCACTTCTCCCTTTCGTCTTTTCAGTCATGCTCTTCCCATCCCGCGTCAGGCAACCACTGGTTACGCACACGAAGCCACGCCTCGATCTCCCGGTAGGCGCAGTCGCGTCGAGCGCGGCTCGCATGAACCCAACAATATCGTGCTCGTCGGCTGTTGGGTCGATCTTAAGTATCGACGCCAACATCGACACCTTGTCGCAGTCCTTCACGCAGTTCGCGAGCTGTGCGCGCTACGCATTCTTTGTCACGTTCGCTAAGTGGCATGCCTAGTGTGGTCCGTCGGCTCGTCGGTGGTCGTTGATGTGCCCGATTGTCGGCGTGCCTTCGGGTATAAGCCGACCTGCGCACTGCCGGCAGATGGGCGCCGCCTCACCGCTGGCCACCAACTTGTAGGTTTGGTCGCCGAGCCATACCCAGTCGTCGCACCGAATGCAGGTAGCTCTTCCGTGAATGCAGTATTCCGGTTGCGCCACACCCGGTTCAATCCGATCGGTAACCACCCACTTAGGTGCATTCTTTACTATGAAAGGTTCCATGGGGGGCTTCCTTTCAGTCGGTCGCGAAGTATGAGACGCCGAACTTGATCGCCACCTGTTTCGCGTAGGCAGCGTCGTCGGCGCTGACCGTCCAGTTGTAACCAATCGCCATGTGCGCCTGGAGTGCGCCACTCGCCCTGGCCGCCGACTCCAATATCTGGTAGGCGCCTAGCGCATCGCTATGCGTGGCGTAGACACCGACCACGATGGTTGGCCCGCAGTCGATTAGCGACGTGGCCAGGCTGGGGTTGGGGACGTAGGTGGGTGCCCCGCAGGGCAAGCCTTGCTCGGCGAGGGTATCCACCAGTTCCTGCGCGGTCACGAAGGAGGTTGGGATCACGGCGGGTGTTGGGCCGCGGCTGGGCGGATCAGCAACCCGCGCCGGGGCGGGCGAGCTGGAGATGGGCCGGCCGGTCGCCGGCTTCATTGAGCCTGCGATGAAGCCGGCAGCGCCCGCGACCATCGCAGCCGCCACGGCGGCGCCCGTGAGCCCTCCGACGATCCACATTTGTTTACGTGTCATAAGTTAGACTGTAGCATTGGCCTGCTGTACAGAGATTTTTGCGATCACCCTTTTGAGGTCCGCGAACTCAAGCTGATCCGCGACCGCGATCACCGCTTGCGCGACCCCAATCATCGGGATGTGATGGTTCATCGCTGCATGCTGCAACCATCTATGCGCTTCGGTCTCGGTCAGCGCGTAACGGCCGGTCAGTTTGTCCTTGGCCGCACCTATCAGCAGGGGCGTACCGGCCTCGCTGACCCGGATCCTGGTGACGGGATCCTTCGGACCGTCGAACTCGATGCCCGCCCGGTGCAGTCGCTTGTAGATCGTCTGAGTCGAGCAACCGAACCTGGCAGCCAATTGCGGGACGGCGACACCACCTAGGTACAACTTCGCCACCAGCTCAGCTTCCTCGGCAAGCTGCCTGCGGGTCAACCTTGGTCCTGGCCTGGCCGTCATCGTGCCCCTCCCCCGTTGGGCCGCGGTGGCGCGAGCGGCAGGCTCGTCCGGAACGAATCACGCCAGTCGGCGCGTGATCTCACTTCGTCCTCGGGGTGATCGCTGGCGAGGTACCCTTCAGGCCAGCGGTAGTGGAACACGCCCACCTGCACGCGACCGGGTTCAGTCAAGATGAGATGGCGTTCGGTCTTGCACCGCCTGCATACGGTCTCCCAGCGAACAAGGGCCACCTTGCCCTTACTTCCGTTAGCGCGTTCGTGGACGTAGACCACCTTCGCGCTTGGGTCGTCCACATTCCAGTTGTGGTTGTTGCCATGGCAGATCGCGAAGGCCACTTCAGCGTTCGCGGGTGCTTCCGGTCGACTCATTGCGTTGCCCCTTCTTCTTCACTTGTGGGCGCGAGATGTGTGATCTGATGTGTGATCTGACGGTAGAAGTCGTCGAGATCGAAGGTCGCACCCATCTTTCCCATGACGTGATCGCGGGCTGCCTTTTCGGCGAGCGAGATGTAGCTGTGGTTACGTGATCGGTACTGGCCGCACGAGCAGGTCGCGACGAAAACCATACCCGATGCCGGATAGGGGCGGGGAGACGATGTGATGGTGATCCGGTGCCCGTCGCTTACCACGGTCGCCTCACCGCCACCGCGCGAAACTTCCACTCGTCGGTAATCAACATGAGCACCTGCGCAATCATCGTCACGTAGTCGGTGAGGCTGGAGTTGTTGGTTGGTATCGGAGCGAAGGCGCAGAACGTTCCTCCCGGCCCCTGCACGTTCAGGACATGACCGCGGTGGACCAGGTACTCGCCGCCCATCGACCCAGTAATGTGCAGCGGTCGCTTAGCTTCCAGGCGCAACTGATTATTCAAACTCAGTAGCGACATCAGCATCAGGTGCGCCCGCTCCGCGCGAATCTGATCCTCCGCGTAACTTCTCCGTGCGTCGCCCGCATACCGCTCAATCTCTTCGTAGGAACGGTAGGGCGGAGGAGGCTCGCAGGCTCGCGGAGCGCTGGCCCTGGCGGACCGATTAAGCAACCACCACATGCCGGCGCTGGAGGCCAGGATAGCTGTGACGCCCAGCCAGGGCGGCAGGACATGATGAACGATGAGCTGACCTTCGACGATACCCACGCTGATGTTCGCCGCGCCGAGCGCCGCCGCGCGATGCCACCTCATGTGTCAACCTCGTGATCCTTGCGTGGTCCGATGGTCGGCATTCCGCCGGCTGCTCGTCGCGCCTCCGCGGCCCTCGCCTGCGCGGCCAGCTCGTTGAGCGGTGCTACCGCGTTGCCGAGCGGCGCGACCGCGTTGTTGACGTCTTCCCGCATCTGGTTGAGGCTGTCGCCGATGAAGCCGGTCAACGCTTCGTTGTCCTCCTGATGCTCCTGCCCGTGGTGCTTGCTGAGTTTATCTACCCAATAGATCAGCAGCATAAAACCACCGACGACGAAACCGACCAACAGGATCATGAGCCAGCCAGGATTCATGGACTCGAAGGGCTGGCTCGTAGTCTCGACATTGAGGACTCGTTTGCTCATACGGCGCTACCTTAAAGGGTGTCTACGAAGCGCGAGGCTTCGTCCGGGTGGTGGGCGGCTCCGGTGGGTAGCCATGATATTTCAACGCCGCGATCCAGGTGTCCTCTGAACACATTGACATGACTAGGCCAATCAGAGGAATTACCTGATCGACTTCGAGGGCTTCTGGCCCGATTTGTTCTATTCCCACGGCCGTCGAGCGCAGCTTCAGCTCGGTGGCGATGGCAAGCAGACGCCTGCGCTGTTCGGCGGGATACGGCCCCGCCGCCGCGTCGATAAAGTCCTGCGCCTTCATACCAAGAACCAACGCCATCCGGGCATATGTATCAATACGTGGTGATATCCGCTCACCGGTCGTGGTTTGTCCGCCTTCGACTGCCGAGACCCGCGCTTGGCTGAATCCGACCATCCTGCCAAGGGCATCCTGAGACAACCGGAGAGCCTTGCGCCGCTCCATGATCAGCTTGCCCTCGACGGGCACGTGCTCGGGGTTACGACGGGGTAGCCTCATAGTTTCCATCGCGGTTGTCATGCGACACGGATTGCTCCCCCCGGTGTTCGCAGATCATGGGCCTCCAGCGAGTTCGGGATCTTCATCCAGGCAGGTCAGAGGGTACGTCTCTCGCATATTACTGCGACCTGCTACCGGCAGCAACTTGTTCGCAGTACAGTTCTCAACCAGGTTCTAAAACGCCACTACTAGCCCCGACTGGCCTGGTCCCCGCCGGTGATCCATTCACCACCACCCACGGGGAGCCGGTCATGGTCATACCACAAAAGCGCTGGTCGAGCGAGTGGCGAGCCCTAGATCATAATCCGATCGCGCTGACCAATGCTCGGATGCGCCGGGATTGGAGCCAGCGCCGACTGGCCGCCGAGGTGGGCATCTCCCGCAGCTATGTATCCGAGCTGGAGGCCGGGCACCGCAACGCCAACCCCGCCCTGCTGCTGCGACTGGCCGCGGCACTGCGCTGCTCGGTCGGCTCGCTGGAGCGCCGGCAGGCGGGTGCGGCGGCAGCATGACCACCCCGCTGCTCTATTCCCTCACCGA
>Ga0137380_10000203_pt1 | contig 38754 bp, 16 predicted proteins | sample SagtaG_17_FD_104809 | JGI IMG/M metagenome (GOLD analysis project Ga0137380, IMG submission 104809) | Vadose zone soil microbial communities from Sagehorn Ranch, Mendocino, California, USA - Sage2_L_100_16 metaG | ecosystem: Environmental > Terrestrial > Soil > Vadose zone | place: USA...
AAAGTCAAGGATGCCTATAATATGGGGGTGGATCAGGCCTAAATCGGCTGCCGTGCGTGCCTCAACGAGAAAGTTGTTCCGCTCCCTTTCTGTCAGGTTAGTGCGCAACACCTTGATGGCTGCCGGTGTCCCAAGGATCACATGTTCAGCAAGGTAGACGTAGCCAAAATTACCTTTCCCTATACCACGGATAATGCGATAATTGCCAGGCTGATAATCCCCCTGCTTATGCATAATACTCCACCCCCCTCTCTCAAGGTAGATGAGATACAAAGGCTCTATAATTATCTGACGGCTAGACAAAGCAGTTTTCAAATGTCTTTTTACGACAAAATACTAACGACTAAATAGCACCATCTAGACATTTAGACGTTGAGCAACGGATTTTATCAAATTGTGGGTGAATGGAATCAGCCGACAGAATACGAGCAAGGAGAGGTCATCTCATACAGCTTTAAATACGGGATATTTATTACAGAACCAGCATACTCTATTTGAATTGATCACGCTATAATCGCTTCCACAATTGGAAAGTGAGCCAGGTCACACAGAAACAGGAACTTATGTACATAGTTCGACACTTCTGCACTCCGCTGTAGCGTAATTTTGAGACAAAAATGAATTTGAAATGAGGAAAGAGACTTGACTTTTTAGATGAGCCATAGTACTATTATGCATAAGGAGCCGATGGAAAGGGGAGTCAAGAGTGACTCTCATCGGTAAACCGGATTGAGCCATCTGAGAAGAGTCCGCAACTATTTTGTGCTCTCCTCCGTGTACTAAACAGTGTAGGTAGCTAATGAAGTAGTTGGTTCTAGTACCTGTGGGGTATTTTTTGGACTAGAGCGCCATAACCGTTCGTTGTCAGTTTATTTTGTCTACTCTACCTGTTTTAGGAGGCACCTTTCTCTTCTGGCATGTAGGCTCACTCTAGAAAGCAACTCGCAAGCACAGAGCTTGTAGATAATCAAGCCCCAAAATATACCACACAGGTCGTTTGTTATATAGTGTAAGATGTACACCAAGGCATCACTAAGAGAAAGATGTTGGCTAAGATTTGATTACGCAACAAGGAGCTTACTCAATGCAGCAGAGAGAAGATGAACTCCTGGATGTCAAAGATGTTGCTATCCGTTTGCGTGTGAACCCTCGTACAGTGTTGCGTATGGCCGAAAGAGGCGACCTACCCGCTATCAAGGTCGCTCGCCGCTGGCGGTTTCGACATAGCGCTTTGGATGAATACCTGCGGGAGCAACACGCTCGACCAGGTAACATGATGGTGACAAGAGAAGAGCTGGCAGAACCCGAGGCACAATTAGATCTTGTGAGTAAAGAACAAACTTACCACAACTATATAGCAACCCAAATAGCTGGGTCGGGAAAACAAATGACCCAGCTCGAGATAGAGAAACAACGGCTTGAGATAGAGAAACAACGGCTTGAGATAGAGAAACAACGATTAGAGTTAGATGAAAGACGTTTGGACTCTGCACTCACCAGGGCCAATCAGCTCGCCAGTATGCTCCATCCCAACGATGAAGAAGCAAGAGCAAAACTTTTACAGCACTTGCTATCTTCACTTCTAGAGTCAGGCCACGCTAAAAGCTTAGTATTCGGCCTGGTAGCTCCTAAAAAGGACGAGACGGAAGAGAGAGATCGAGAGATGCAGCCGCAAGGCGCGATCTAAAGAAGTCATTCTCTTGAGGTCTACATTCCTTAACGCTGTAGGCCATAATTAGGAGCCTCTTGCATAACCATCACATCGTGCGGATGACTCTCCCGCAACCCTGCACTGCTAATACGCACAAAACGAGCATTCTCCTGCAACTCTCTGACTGTCGCAGCACCAGCATATCCCATCGCCTGCCGTAGACCACCAACCAGTTGATACACCAACGGTCCTAACATTCCTTTATACGGGACACGCGCCTCAATACCCTCAGCAATCAGACGAGATTCGTCCACTATGTCGCCCTGGAAGTAGCGATCTTTGCTATAGCTGCGCTGCTTCATCGCACCAACTGAGCCCATACCCCTGTAGTCCTTAAAGCGCTCCCCATGCGAGATAATCAGGTCCCCAGGGCTCTCATCGACACCGGCAAGCAGGCTCCCCAGCATGACGGTATCCGCACCAGCAGCGATTGCTTTGGCGATATCACCAGAATACTGGATACCACCATCGCCAATAATTGGTACACCATACGGGCGGGCAGCACGAGCACAATCATAGATTGCCGTCACCTGTGGCACACCGACACCTGCGATAATGCGCGTTGTGCAAATCGAGTTGTGTACAATCGCATTATCGGCGATGAAGCTGTGTGTTGGGCAATCAACCTCAATATCGTACACAGGGACTGCGATATTAAGACGATGTGAAGCAAGATGCTTCACGACCTGATACTTTGAGAGTAAACGCTGCTCATGCGAGACATTGAGACGAGAATGGTAGCTGGCATGGCATCGATCATCGGATGCGCCCTTGAGACCTCCAGCACTCGCTTTCCTCGTTGCACTGTTAGGAAAGCTGCCCTCCAGCAGATAGCAGAGCACATTGAACAACTCGACAAGTGGTTGCGAAGTGTTACAGAAATCGAAGCGACCATCCGAAGATAGACAGCCATCGCTGTCTATGAGACCATCGAAAAGACCTTGCAGATAGCGCCGATTAGCACTCAGATACCTTACTGGGAGATGCTTTTCGTGGCGCTTGCCGAACTGAGAGAACAAGCGTGCCCATTGGAGTGAATACAGGTTAATAGCGATTATGCTCTTATCGTGAGTTAGAGCCGCATCTATACCTGTTACCTCTTTCAGGCAATGAACGAGCTTTTCAGTAATTGCTTGTTCATGGATTGCAAAATACCATGAAGCTCGCCCTATTTCAGAGTTCCGAGAGGGAGCGATAAATGCATGACCATCGCCCAGGAACGTTCCGAAGACATATCCAAGTTCATAGGAATCTGTAATGGTTGTCTTGTAGCGTGCCAGTTGTTTATCCTGCCGGATGGCGAACTCACGCAGATCAATCTCAAAACCTTGTGGAAGCTCGAAGGCGATATATCTTGGGAGCAGCATCGTATCGCGCTCGCTCTCGCTGATCTCTTTCCAACGTATCTTAGAGACGGCGAGGCGGGTTGGATTTTCCAGAATCCTCACATAGCCTCTCGATGCCAGAGTAGAGGCATTGACTGTGGTCAGATCGCCCACAAGATAGCGGTGATCGGGTGTCACCTGCGTCTCACGGTATGAGGCGGTGTGACGGAGGGTCATAACCTCACGAATGCCGGTACACCAGGCCTTGACGACGGTAACCGGCTCACCGTTCATATTGATAACGCGGTCGCCGGACTGGATATCCTCGATGTTCTTATAGGTGGAGTTAGCCATGAGAACACGGGTTCCTGCTGCAAAACATCCTGCCCCAATGCCGACCTTGACGGCATCCACACCTGCCTGGATCAGTGCTTCGGTCGCCTCGGCTGTCACTACATTGCCTCCGATCAGTTGCACCTGCCTGCCGAAGCGCTCCTTGATTCGCTCGATAGTATCGAGCACCATGCGCGAGTGGGCATGTGAGGTATCCACGACCAGCACATCCACACCTGCTTCGATCAGAGCGGCACAACGTGCATCCGTATCCGGTCCAACACCCACAGCAGCACCCACACGCAGGCGACCATGCTCATCTTTGGCTGCCGTAATCATCTCTGACTCGGAGCACTTGACCTCATTGACTTCCCGGGCCTGATCTTCGATAGACAGATTGCGATGGATAATACCGATGCCACCCTCACGAGCCAGGGCAATCGCCAGCCGCGCTTCAGTAACAGTATCCATAGCAGCACTGACAACGGGAATTCCGAGGGAGATTGTACGTGTCAAACGGGTTTGAGTGGAGACGTCGCTGGGAAGTACAGATGAGGCAGCGGGGATGATGAGCACATCATCGAAAGTCAGACCTTCCATGGCAAATTTGTCGTCAAAGGTGCCATCGTTATGAGCCAGGGACATGATGGCAGAGTCCTCCTTATTATTTACTGATAATGTAGCATCTGAGATCAGCAAACGTCAAATAGTTGTCATTGACGCATGAACAGGCCGGGCAGTTCCTTGCAAGGAAGTGCCCGGCCTGTTCATGCGTCAATATCGTTGTTTCCCTATAGAGTGCGCGTACGACCCGCCATGAACAGGTTATACAGCAGCACAATCACCGCTGCGATCAGGAGCAGGTGAATCAAGCCGCTACTGACATGCATGACAATAAAGCCTAGCAGCCACAAGACTACCAGAACAACAACAATTGTCCAAAGAAGACCAGCCATTACATTATCCTCCTTTGATAAACAAGATAGCCTACTAACTCGATGGGAATGAACTTTCTCCGCTTCAAAGACAGGTTCGTTCCACCACCCACTACCATTGACACGAATGAGAACCTCCAATAGACTTGTCATTCGCACAAAACTGCTGTACTGTATACAAAGCAAAGGCTATTCTAAATAAATTCTCATCATATTCTCATCCAGGGAGCATCAACCTATGTCTGCCAATCCGCAGACAACGACTCACATGGCGAATATGCAGGAAGCACAACTTGCAGGAAGCAATGAGGCCATCGTCGTTGACAAACTCACAAAAATTTACGGCTCCAATCGAGTCGTTGACCAGTTACAATTTAGCGTCCAGAGGGGAGAGGTCTTCGCATTATTGGGACCAAATGGGGCCGGTAAGACCACAACGGTCGAAATTCTTGAAGGCTACCGCACTCCCTCTTCAGGCAGCGTGCGAGTGTTGGGACTTAACCCTATTCGTAATGGGCAAGCACTCAAGCCTCAAATTGGGATCATGCTGCAACAGGATGCCCTCTACCCTGGCCTGACGGCTCGTGAGGTATTACGCCTCTTTGCAGGCTACTATAAGCATCCTCAGAGCGTCGATGATTTGCTCGAACGGGTAGGGTTGAGTGCAGCAGCTAACACACGCTGTCGGCGACTTTCAGGTGGGCAGAAACGCCGCCTGGCGCTGGCAGTAGCACTGGTCGGCAATCCAACACTCCTCTTCCTGGATGAGCCGACCGCAGGAATGGATCCGCAGGCCCGATTAGCAACGTGGGAAATTATGCGCGACCTGAAGCGTAATGGGGCAACAGTGCTACTCACCACTCACCTGATCGACGAGGCCGAGCGGCTGGCTGATCGTGTCGCCATCATCGATCATGGACGGCTGATTGCTCTTGATACGCCCGCGGGCTTGACTGGTGGGCAGCATGCGAATATTGTACGCTTTGTCGCTCCCGCAGGGCTGGACTGTGCACAACTCGCGGCCTTACCATCAGCACAAAAAGCCGAAGAGATTCGCCCTGGCAGTTATTTGATTGAGACGGAAGCAGTTCCAGCGCTTCTTGCAGAACTGACAGCGTGGTTACGTGATCAGAATATTACCCTCTCTGAACTGCGCGTAGGACATGGCTCACTGGAAGACCTGTTCCTGCGCTTAACAGGTGCAGAGATACGCGAATAAACGAGAATAACTATGGCAACATCCACAATAAATCAGAACACAGGAAGCAGCACAGCAGCACCGCTCGGTCGCCAAATCCTGAACCAGGCCCAGTTTGAATTGCTACTCACGCTACGTCGAGGTGAAAATGTACTGGTGACCTTGATTGTACCGGTCCTGCTCCTGATCTTCTTCACCTCGTTAAATATCGTGCCCTTCGGCAGGGGACAGGCCGTTAATTTTCTCCTGCCAGGCATCCTCGCTTTAGCCATCATTGCTGCAGGAATGGTCAATCTGGGGATTGCGACAGCCTACGAGCGGTATTATGGAGTGCTCAAGAGACTGGGGGGGTCTCCTTTGCCGAGGAGCGGACTGATCATCGCCAAGGTGATCTCCATACTCGTTCTGGAAGTCATTCAGGTGCTTATCCTGGTCGGCGTGGCCGTACTCCTCTACGGCTGGCAACCTGCTGGTTCACCACTGCTAACCGCACTGGTGCTGGCTCTAGGGACGATAACATTCGCAGCATCGGGTCTTGCTATGGCCGGGGCATTACGCGCCGAGATGACACTGGCAGGAGCAAATGCACTCTTCCTGCTGTTCATCCTGCTTGGCGGCGGTATCTTGCCGCTCAGTCACCTCCCAGCTCCGCTAGCTGCCATTGCACAGTATCTTCCGGCAGCCGCCCTCACCCAGGCTCTCCAGGCTACAATGACCAATGGAACAGCTTTTCCAGGCTCCCCCCTGCTCGTGCTGACTATATGGGCTGTTATCATTCTGCTGGTGGCTATACGAACGTTCAAGTGGGAATAGGAAAGAGCAGAAGCCGGAATTTGTGGGCGCGAGCCACTACATGTGTGACGTGCCTGATTAAGTGAGCAACTTCTTCAATTTGCACGGCACCAAACTCTTTGACTTATCCAGTGCTGGACAGTGAACAGAATGATGCTCAACCGTTTTAGACAGTGAAGATATCTATAGCTGATGTACTTGTAAGCAGAGGAGAAAAACAGCATGGCCCCTGAAGAGCAGATCATTTATCTTCCTCCTGAGGAAGACCTGACGAATGTGACTGAGCGCCTGGCACAGACGCAGGTACAACGCATTATGCTGGTCGTTCCATCGCAAACACAACTGCGCAGTCATGTTAGTTGGCGGATACTTTTTTCTCGTGTACGCGAGATGGGCAAAGATGTGCTGGTCTTTAGTCCAGACCGCCAGATTCGCTTGATAGCCAGAGAGGCAGGCTTCCGTGTTGCCGATTCGTTAGACTCTCCTGCTAGAAGTAAGCAGGGACGGTCTGGCACTCCTCTGGGCCGGGCAGCAAGGTCCAGGACTACTGATTTGCCTCCAGTTGCCCCGTTCCGTCGGCATCCCCGATTGGAAAAGAGGCCACAGATCGAGCCGGCAGGAGCTTCTTCACCCGAAAGGACTTCGCCCACTCCTCGAGTGGCCAATCTTCAACCTCCTCGTTCTCTCCCGACTGCGCTCGTTCTTTTGACCATCCTGGTCGCAGTCTCTCAGATCGTGGTGAACGTGTTGCAAGCAATTGAGTTTTGGAGCAGGCGCAGGGAAGCCAGAGAGAGCGGCAGGAGGCCGGGGTACCTGTAGGGGCGAGGGTGGTCGGGAGGGGTTGGGAGGGCCTTTATGGTCGCCCGCCGTTCCTCTCTGCGACGTTTACCCACCTTGTCATCAAGCGGCTACGCGGGCCACACAGTCCCCCAGACTGCGTCCATAAAGGCCCTCCCAACGGCCCTTCATCCACCCTCGCCCCTACGGATGTTGATGAGCTTTGCGTTCGATTGATGTGTATTGGCATCCCACGTGCTCGATAAATCGGCACTCTACACGGGTGCCCACAGACTGTTCCAGGCTCGATGCAAAACAATGAGGCGCACCGCTGGCACATTACTCTGCCAGATTAATATGTCATGTAGTCTTCCATACCCATTGCTCCGGGCACGTATAATCGAGCACGGCCAGGCCCCGATCGATTATGCGAATGATAAACTGAGGGACGCTTGAATGCTCAAGATTATCTCGAGCATCAGGCAGCAGGACAGAAATGCCATCCAGAACCTGTACATGCGAAATTGTCTCATTAAAGGTTGCCACCTGGTTAACGATGATTTGCACGCTAAAGCTGACACTGGTCCCCTGTTTATCCCAGCCTAGAAAGAGCGGAATAATCGTATCATTTGCATGGCGAAATGGATCATGGAACGTATAATCCGTCTTGTAACTGGCTCTGGCAACAGGAGAGGTATAAGCAAAAGCCTCCAAACACAAATGGTATTTATACGCGCTGTTCGGAACACGCACAAGATGGGCACGCAGGTCAGGGGGACGTGGTACAGAGGCGGAAGCCTTCAAATGCAGATAGAGAGCTGAGAGGCTTGTTATAACAACGACTATCACCAAACCGGGCAGAAGCCAACGTTTCATAGAAGTACCTCTAGTCTTTTTGTTCGTGGCTCACCTCTAGTCTTTTGTCCGTGGATCAAAGGCATCGCGCAAACCATCGCCCAGGAACGAGAAGGACAGCACAATAATTGCTAGAACGATAGAAGGAAGCAAGGCCTCCCAGGGATGGGTATCTAAGAGATTCGCTGCGTCCGAAATCATCAGGCCGATGCTCGAACCTGGTGGTTGCACACCCAGGCCGAGCAGGCTGATACCGGCTTCGCCAATAATCGTGTTGGCGATGTTCAGAGTTGAGGCGGTGATCACAATACTAAACAGATTCGGTATGATATGGCGCAAAATGATGCCCACGTCACTCGTCCCTGCCGTCCGCGCCGCCTCAATAAACTGCTGCTCCTTGAGCTGGAGCGTTTGCCCACGGACATAGCGTGCCATCAATGGCCAGACAGTTAATGCCAGTGCCAGGGAGACAAGCAACAAGCGTGCGTTCCCATTCGGACCAATCAGGGGGAGACCACTCAGAATAACATCAGCCTGGGCACCAAAGATACCGGTGAGCAGAATGACGAAAAGCAGACCGGGGAAGGCGAACATGAGATCCGTGAAGCGTGCCAGCAGCTGATCGATCCAGCCACCATAGAAACCTGCCAAAACCCCGACGAGGATACCAAGTACGACATCCATCACCTCAACAAGCAGAGCCACTGTTAACGATATAAGCATGCCCTGCATTAAGCGTGCGAGCAGGTCACGACCGAGAGCATCGGTGCCGAGCCAGAACTGCGCTGATGGTCCCTCATCCAGGCGATCGAGCTCTTGATTGGAAAAGCTATGATATACGCTTGGAGGTTGAGCACCATACAAGGAACTCTTATATATGCCACCAACATGCTGGTAGATCAGGGGACCAACAATGGCGATCATGACAAACAGTATGATTATGCCTAAGCAGACCATCGCACGAGCGTTGCGCCGCAATCGCCGTAACGAGTCTTGCAGTGGCGTGGGTGACTTCTCTGCGGCCTGATCAGCTCCCTCAGCAGGAATGGGGGCGACCATCATCTCTGCCATACTTCTTGACGGATCCACGGTCTCTCTTGGTGGTAGAGCCATACCTGTGTCAGGAAGCATGACTCCTGGCTGAGCAAGTTCTGAATCTCTATCCCGCGTATCCATCAGCGTTCTCGCCTCCTATGCAGCCTTAATACGTGGGTCAACAATGGTATAAAGGAGATCCGATATCAGGTTTCCAAACACCACACTAACCGCCAGCAAAACTGTTGTAGCTTGAATAACAGGATAGTCCAGGTTATTGATGGAATCCAGCGTGATGCGAGCGATACCGGGGATAGAGAAGATGTATTCGATGAAAAATGCACCTGTGACGAGGAAGCCTATGGAGAGCCCAAAAATAGTCACCAGTGGAATCAGTGCATTACGTAGCGCATGGCGATAGATGACCGCTTTTTCAGCCAGGCCTTTTGCCCGTGCTGTGCGTACGTAGTCCTGGCGTAAGACTTCCAGCATGGTGGTACGGGAGAGACGAGCGAAGTATGCCATCCCTGTCGCTGCATACAGAAGAATTGGAACTATCTTGTACTTCAGGTCATCCCAGCTATACTGCCAGGGGTTACCCCACTGTGACACTGGCCAGCTCAGGCCAATGTGCTTGTCCAACCATATAATGAGTACCTGGCATATAACCGCGAGGATGAAAACAGGAACAGCATAAAGAATGAGCATTACACCCATGTTGAGGGTATCGATCCAGCTGTTAGCCTTAAGAGCAGAAAGAATACCCAATGGCACTCCTACCACTATTTGTAGGAGCAGCGCCCAGGATGCCAGCTCGGCTGATATTGGCACACCATCTTTGAGGATATCCCAGACAGAGCGGTTTTCATATCTGAAAGAGAGACCAAAATCGAACCTGACAAGATGTGTTAAGAAGTTGAAGTACTGTTGATACCAGGGAAGATCCAGTCCGTACGCGTGCTTCAGTTGGGCTTCGAGCGTTGGGTTGAAGTGTTCACCCAACAAGACACGAATGGGATTGCCCGGGGAAAAATAGCCCATGATGAAGGTGATAAAGGTAACACCAATAACAACAAAGATCAGGCCGATGAGCCTTTTGATCAAAAATTGAACCATGCTGTGCCCCCTACTTCCTTACGCAAAGGTCACAATCGTGTATGAAGCAGCTCTCTGAGCTATCTCTCTACGAGTGGCACACCTTTGTGCGCACCTGACGATGTTCGCAGAACTATCTATAAAGCGGCATCTTTTCAGATATAGTTCCTGATGGTGGGTAAAAACTAAGGCCCAAGGGTTGCTTTCTAAACATTTTATGAGATGCTCAGCCAGTCTGTCAAGAGAACTGCCTGACACCAGAAGGGTCCTGGTTCAAAGTTATAAAGGGGACAGCGACCACGTGGTCGCTGTCCCCACTACTATCCTATTTACTCAAGCAGGTTGAGACGCCTTGACAGCCGTAGGACGCAGACTATTGAGAGATGTAAATTTTGCCCCAGTCACCTTGAATAGGCAGTTCCTCCGCGTTAATCACAAGACCTTGCAGCGTTGAGCTGGTCAGAGTCTGAACCTTCTCTTGCCAGACCGGGAGCCACCCAACGTCATTGATGATCTTCTGCTCGGCATCGTTGTATAACTTGAGCCGTGCAGTCTGATCCTGGCTGACATCGGCCTGTTCTAACTCTTGTTGCACCGCTTGTTGTGCGGATGCGGCAGAAGTGTTGTTCTGGCCATAGTTGAACTGGTTGTAGTCCGAACCTTTATCGAAGAACGTTGTCAGCCAGTCTTGTGGATCAGGATAGTCGGCCAGCCAACCAGCTTGCCACATCTGTAGAGGGCCGGCGTTGCCTTTCGTGGCGATTTCCAGGCTGAGTAACTTGGCCCGTGCAACGATTTGAACATTGACCTTGATACCCAGGACAGTCTGCCACATCTGTACTGCAACAGTCATTGCATCCTTGAAATTCTGATTCCTGGGGTAGAAGGTGAGCGTGATAGGAGGCAAAGCTGATACGCTCGCATACCCGGCTTCTTGCATGCCCTCCTTAAGTAACTGCTGAGCTTTAGCTGCGTCGCCAGCTGTGCTCGCAACTCCAGCAGGACCTGTCAGGGCCGGATAATAGCCCAGCATTCCACTGGGAATAATATGGTTAGAGGGAGTTTCTGTATCCCTCAACGCGCTATGGACTATTTGATCCTTGTTGAGCGCGAGCGCGAACGCCTGGCGAATCTTGATGTTGTCGAATGGCTTCGCCAGATAGTTCATCGAAATGTATCTGATCACCAGAACATTTACTTCACGGAATCCCTGGCTGCTCCTCTCGGAAGCAACGTTGGCCGGGGGGACAAATGTGAAGTCAAGCTGATTTGCTTGATACGCCCGGTACATCCCATTCTGATCGGCGTAGAAGAGGATGGAGAGATGCTGCAACTGGGGCTTGGTACCGTAGTAGTACGGATTGGGCACATAGTCGATACCCTTGGTATGCGAGTAACTTACCACTTTCCACGGCCCAGCACCACCGCCCTCGTCGAGGTGATCGGTCCACTTCGTGCCATACTTGTCGATCAACTTCTTCTCGACTACATAAGACGTATTGTATGCCAGGGTCTGCAGGAAGTATGCAGCTGGCCTACTGATTTTGATAACCACCGTGTTGGCATCGGGAGTCAACAGGCTATCGCCAATCAGCGTCGGGATTTTGCCACTGCTTATCTTATCGTAGTCATTGAGGAGCGAGAGATAGTATCCGACGGGAGAATTTGTGGCTGGCAGCAACACGCGGTTGATGGTGTAGACGACATCTTGCGAAGTCAGAGGTGTGCCGTCACTGAACTTCAGGTTCGGTTTGAGGGTGAATGTCCATGTGAGGCCATCTGAGGACGCTTGCCAGGATTTCGCAAGCTCTGGCACCACAGCGAGTTTGTCGTCAAGTGACACCAGGCCCGTAAAAACCAGGTCAAGAGAGGTGACAGAGTCAGTATCCTGTGCCAGAGCGGGATCGAGCGTCGCGATGTCACCCACCACCGGGTAGCGGAGCACCTGCTTATCAGGAGGTGCCTTCCCATGGGAAGGCGCTGTGGGGCCGCCACCACCACAAGCTGCGACGAGCATTGCCATCAAGCAAAGGAGCGTTGGTAGGACGGTTGCTAGGATTTTCTTGCCAGAGTGCATAAATAACCTTCTCCTTCGTGTAGAAGAACGACGTAAAAGAAAACGTAGTGCGGCTTTTCCTGGTTCTTGTCGCGGTAGCTCCAACAGTGTACTAGTCTAAGAAATACGTCGGGATGAGTTAAACTGTTCTGTACTATAGTAATACGTCGGGTTATGGCTGAATCTCTCACGTCATGAGGGAAAAATGAGTCCAACTTGTGCCTTGCTACCACTACTTTGAACAAAATTGAGGTACCTAACATATTGCCAGTGAACCTGTTACATGGGAAATATCTGGTACTTCAACGCGATTTGGTCGTGATTTTTCTTTCTTCTTCCTCAGTTTCCAACTCGGAGTCAGGCTCTGCCTGGCGCAATTGTACCATACTGATGAGAAAAATCACCAGAATAATCACATGGAGGGCGGTACACCAGGCACAAATAGTATGCAGAGCAACAATCTCAGCATAGACGAGGTAGAGAACAGCCACTATTCCTACTAGCGACCAGGCGAACTGGGCCATACGTATCCAGCGACGTTCCGGTCTCACGCTTAAAGCAAGAATTGCCAGCACAGCAATAACCAGGCACCAGCCCAGTCCGGGTATTGAAATAGGTATGGTTGTGCCTGGAACAAGAGAATAAGAGCTGGAGAGCACACGGGCACAATCAACCAGGCCATTCGTAGAACAGATAAGAGGAGCATTTTCATAATGCACTGTTGTCAAATATATAGCGATACCCGCTCCCAGTAGCGAAAGCACCAGCAGGGTTAACTGTCCCCATGCACCACTTCTATTTCTCATCACTACCTCTTCAGCGCACCTGTCGAACAGGTGCCAGATTTCTTCAAATTGAACTTACCTGCTCCGAGAAATGACACGCCGCGTAATGCTCGCGACCAGCCTTCCGCTCAAGAGGAGGCTCTACTTCGCGGCAGATTTGCTGGGCCATTGGACAGCGTGTATGGAAACGGCATCCACTGGGAATATTGATCGGGCTGGGCAGGTCTCCTGAGAGAATGATGCGTTGGCGCTTCTTCTCGATCTTGGGATCAGGAATGGGCACGGCTGAGAGCAATGACTTCGTGTACGGATGCTGAGGGTTTGCATATAGTTCGTCGCGGTCTGACATTTCCACGATCTTGCCAAGGTACATCACCGCAATACGATCAGATACATGCCGTACAACGCTCAGGTCATGCGAGACAAACAGATAGGTCAAATGGAACTGGCGCTGCAGGCGTTGCAACAGGTTCAGCACCTGGGCACGCACCGAGACATCCAGCGCCGAAACTGGCTCATCAGCGATCACAAATTCCGGATTGATCGAGAGTGCACGGGCCACCGCGATACGTTGGCGCTGGCCACCGCTGAACTCGTGGGGGTAGCGATCAATATACTCAGAACGTAGACCTACCACCTTCAAGAGCTCTTCTGTTCTTTCACGAATTTCATGGTTGGTCCCGATACCATAAATATGCATTGGCTCGGCAATCAATGATCCAATCGTAAAGCGCGGATTGAGCGAAGCAAAGGGATCCTGAAACACCATCTGTATGCGGCGGCGTATCTGCCGTAATTGCTCTCCCTTTATCTTCGCCAGGTCTTGATCTTCAAAGAGAATCTGCCCTTCCGTCGGTTTATAAAGTCTTACAATCGTACGCCCGATGGTTGTCTTGCCAGAACCACTCTCACCTACCAGGCCGAGTGTCTGCCCCCGTTCGATGCTAAAACTGACTCCGTCTACCGCACGCACATAGCCTACAGTACGTTGAAGGATAACGCCTTGCGTCAGCGGAAAGTACATCTTCAGGTCGCGTATATCGATCAGTGTCTTGCTTGCTACTACTGTATCTCCCATCTCTCCTGCTCCTTACGACACTTGTTGTGTAGTATCACTTGCTGCCTGATCGATAATTGCTTGCATTGCCTGCAACCTGGCCTGGCGTCGCCTATCCGCATAAGCTTGCTCCCTCGGGTCCGTCACATCCACCCAGCAGGCTTTACGGTGGGTAGCATTCCCAGCTAGAGGATCAAGTGGAGGCATTGTGCGGCAGATGGCACGGGCGAAGGCACAACGAGGCATAAAGGGACAGCCCGGAGGCGGCTTCAGCAAATCGGGGGGAGCGCCTTCAATCGTCTTCAACTCAGATGTACGTACCTCATCCAGGCGCGGCACCGAAGCTAACAAGCCGAGCGTGTAGGGATGACGAGGATTGGCAAAAATCTCTTCCGTTGGTGCCTCCTCGACAACTTTGCCGGCATACATCACGACCACCCGGTCCGTCATCTCGGCAACCACACCAAGATCATGCGTGATCAGAATAAGCGCCGTCCCGAACTCGTTACACACAGCATTGATCAATTCGAGAATCTGGGCCTGCACTGTCACATCCAGCGCTGTTGTTGGCTCGTCCGCAATCAGCAGTTTGGGGTTACATGCCAGGGCTATGGCTATCATCACACGCTGGCGCATTCCCCCACTGAACTGGTGTGGATAGGAACCGATGCGCCGTGCCGCTTCTGGAATCCCCACCTCCTCCAATAAGGAGATAGCGCGTTTCTGTGCCTGGTCCTTGCTCACCTTCAGGTGGAGGCGCAATCCCTCAGCGATCTGATTGCCCACCGTCATTGTGGGATTGAGACAGGTCAGTGGGTCCTGAAAGATCATGCCGATCTGACCACCGCGTATTTTCCGTAACCCACTCTCCGGCATATCCAACAGGTCTTTCCCGTCAAACAGGATAGAACCGCCGGCATACTCTCCCGGCGGTTGCGGAACCAGGCGCATGATTGAAAGAGCCGTCACACTTTTGCCGCAACCGCTTTCTCCTACAATAGCCACCTTCTCTCGCGGCTTAATCGCAAAACTGACGCCATCGACCGCACGCACTCGACCTGCCTTCACTTTGAAGTAGGTCTTGAGATCCTGTACCTCTAGCAGATACTCTCCCAAGGTGTTTGCTCCTTCCGCACCATTCTAAAGTTTCTAACGTTCCGTCATATAGGGGTCTAGCGCATCGCGCAGGCCGTCGCCCACCAGGTTCAGGCTGAGCACGGTGGAGAAAATGAGGAGACCGGGGGCATAGACAAGCCAGGGAGAAGCATCGAAGGAGATCTGGCCCTGCGCAACCAGGTTCCCCCAACTTGCATCAGGGGGGCGGATACCAAAGCTAAAGTAACTCAAGACCGATTCGGTGATGATGTTTCCCCCGACGAGCAAGGTTGCATTGACGATGATCGGCCCGGCAGCATTAGGCAACATGTGGCGGAACATCAGGCGCAAATTTCGCGCCCCGATTGTTTTCGCGGCCAGGACATACTCACGCTCCTTTAGAGCCAAAAACTCTCCACGCACCAGGCGCGCCGCATAGGTCCAACCAAAGAGGGCTATCAAGATAATAATACTCTGGCGCGAGCCATCAGTGAAGGATGACGAAAGGACGAAGAGGAGGAGATAGAGAGGGACCGCCAGGATGACATCGGTGAAACGCATCAAAAGGTTATCTATGATACCGCCATAGAAGCCGGCAAAAGCCCCAATGAGGATACCAAACACGAGGCCCAGCATCATCGAGCTTAAGGCTACTAATAGTGAGACCTGGCCACCGGTCATTGCACGTGCGAACTCATCCCGTCCCACATCATCGGTTCCAAACGGGTGTTGTAAGGAAGGGCCAACATCGGCGGCAGGAGGATTGATGGCATTAGGATCGATATGCCAGAACAGCGGACCCAGGAAACAGAAGAGAAAGAGCAGGATCAGGAAGACCGCCCCGACAATCGCCGCTTTGTTGCGAATGAAGCGGTCGAAGATAATGCGTCCCTGGCTTCGGCGCTTCCGTACCAGCTCTGGAGTCAGTTCGAGAAACGGTTCGATTTCTTCCTCTGTGACATTAGCAATGTTAAGTTGTTCGGGTATCTCCATAGTAAACCAGCGCAGCGGATACGCCCCTCCTTCTCGCCGGAAGGAGAGAGAAAGCCACGCCTCCTCCTTTCTTGCTATCGATGAACGATGCTGCTAGCCAGCCTGTTGCTCATCACTATCCTACCATACTACGCGTAGCGAATGCGTGGGTCCATGACAGCGTACAGGACATCAGCCAGTAAGTTGAATAGGACGACAAAAACCGACCCGATGAGCAACATCGCCAACAATATCGGAAAGTCACGCGCCTCAAGAGAGTCGAGAAACAGTCTCCCCATACCCGGCCAGGCGAACACCCCTTCAGTAATCGTCGCGCCGCCAGCTATCTGCCCAAAATCGAGAGCGACAACCGTGATCAGCGGGATCACCGCGTTGCGGAGCGCATGCCCGACCAGCAATCTCACCGGGCCTACGCCCTTCGCACGAGCCGTACGAATATAGTCCTGCTTGATAGCCTCGATCATACTGGAGCGCATATAGCGACTCCACCCGGCGATAGAGAGGCCGGCAAGCACCGTCGCCGGTAAGATCAGGTGGATGAAGTGATCTAGAAACGTATCGAAGGGATTAGAGAAGATGACCCCTGGCGTCGAGGTTCCCGAAACAGGAAGCAGGTGTAACCTCACGCCAAAGATATCCTGGGCGAAGAGCCCAAAGAGGAAGGTGGGCATCGCAATACCAAAGTAGGAAATCGTCGTCAGGGCATAATCTGTGATTGTTCCCTGGCGCACTGCAGAGATAACTCCCAGCAAAATCGCAAGAACCAGGGCCATCGAGAAAGCAGTGCCAAGCAACTCCAGCGTATTGGGAAAGGCCTGCCCAATATTTTGGGAAACGGGTTGATTGTTGGCAAACGAGAAGCCAAAGTCACCAACCAGGGCACGACTTATCCATTTGAGGTATTGAACAGGCACGGGATCATCCAGGCCAAAACGGGCACGCATTGCAGCGCGTCCTTCTGCACCCAGATGAGGATTGTACAATACCTGCTCCGGACCGCCGGGCAACAGGTGGATCAGGGAGAACATGAAAATAGAGAGCAGGATCAACAGAGGAATTGCCTGGATCAGGCGTCTGATCAGATATCGTCCCATAAAAACCTCCGACGAGCAGAAAACGAAGGCAGCAAACGTTGGATACAGTCTACTTAGTTAGTTTACCATATTTCTATCCACCTGGGTCAACACCCCAATCCTCACCACCAGTTTAGAAAAGAGCCTCTGGTTGGGATATTCCCAACCAGAGGCAATCTACACTACCTGTCTAGCCTATAGCTCTCCAGCTCAGCCACAACAGGGAATGCCAGCATCGGCTAACACTTACCGCCATCGCACCACCACTCCCAGTTGTTGATCGTCTCTGCGGCACCCTCTGAGGAAGGCAGATAGTTGTGAACAACATTCTTTGCTACGGAGAGGTCGGTCGGGCTATAGAGGACGACGAAGGGGAAATCCGTCAACTCGATCTCATGGATCTTGTTGAAGGCATCCTGGCGAACAGCCGGGTCTGCACTGCCCTCTTCCTGCTGGAACAGCTTGTCCAGATTCGGGTTGCAGTACCAGGTCCAGTTCGAGCCATTGGGCGGGATCTGGTTGCACGCCCATCCACTTGCATTATCGGCATCATAGGTCCAGCTATTCTCGTACTCGGCAATGTCGTGCTTGCCACCATTGAGGAATGGACCAAAGTAGGTGCTGGCCGGATAGTTCTGGATGTTGATCTTGATGCCGATATCCTTCAGGTTCGACTGGATGATCAACTCGTCGGCATCGCGCCAGGGCTTGTTGGCTGTCGTTGAGTATTTGAACTCAAGCTTCTGACCGCCCTTACTTCGATATCCGTCGGAACCCTTCACCCAGCCGTCCTGGTCCAGCAAGGCATTCGCACCGGCAGGGTCAAATTTCGGACAGGCGGCATCTGCTTGATACCCTGGAACAAACGCTTTACTATGGTCGGTACATTGCGGTGTTGCCGTCCCCTTACGAGCCGTCTTGATCAAGGTATTGTGGTCAATCGCCATCGCTATGGCTTTACGAACGGCGAGGTCCTTCCCAAGAATGGGATTCTGGAAGTTGAAGATCGAGACCTCGAAGTTCACTGAGATGGGATTGATGACTGCGTGATAGCCCGAGATGGCCTTGTAGGTGTCCGTCTTGCTCACATCCAGGAAGTAGGCGGAATCGATCGCGCCGGACTGGAAATCCTTGAGGATGGTGGCATCGTTGGCTACGATACGGAACACAATCTTGTCCAGGTAAGGGAGACCCTCTGATGCACGATAGTAATTCGGGTTCTTTACCACGGTGTAGTGGTCATGCAACTGGGACTCACTTATCATGAAGGGGCCGCTCGCCACTGAGGGCTTCAGGTTCTCTGAGGACTTCAGGACCTGGTCTGGTGCCATACTTGCAAAAACATGCTTCGGTAGGGGTGCCTGCAAGCCATCTGCCCACACCGTCATGAATGGCTCAAATGCCTGCTTGAGGTGGAAGGTGATCGAGAGCTTGTCAGCGGAGACATCAGCCGAGGTGATCAGGTTGTAGCCAAGAGTGCTCGCCGCACCGAACTTGGGGTTAGTCCAGAGCCTCCAGCTGAAATCCACGTCATCAGCGGTGATTGGCTGTCCATCAGACCACTTGAGATTCGGCTTCAGCTTGAACGTCCAGGTTTTGAGGTCCGCGCTGATGTCGCCATTTGCCAACGTGGGTATCTCTGACGCCAGGCCGGGATGGAGCTGCCCCTGCGAATCACCGACGAAGAGGGCTGTCCAGATAGTCTGGTCCACTATATCCGCAAACGTTTCCGCCGAGCCAAGAGGAATCAATGAAGTAGGCTCTTCAAAGAGATCGTCGACCCAGGTACCGCCATGCACTGGCTTGCCACTTGTGGTGCCTCCTGTTGATGGCGTGCCAGAAGGGCCACAGGCACTGAGTATCAGGATCAGCACTGACAAGAGGGAGAAGGCTACAACGAGAGATCGCGCTTTGGGTCTCTTGAGCATCATGTCCTCCTCGAGAAAATAAAACAACATTAGGGGAACTGGGTGTCCCATGCTATATGCACGGACACAAACTACGAAAACTGTCACCTGTTTGCAGTACACAGACCGATGGATTCATCCATAAGGCAACAGGGCCGCTTACGAACACAAATTGGCTACATAGTAATACGTAAATGAGCCGCGACTTCTCACAGCAACACGGAGATTGGTCTCATGAAACATAGTTCACCTTAGCTGCGCCAGGTCTTTGAGCACTTCTTCAGCACTGCCATAACGGTTCTCCGAGCGAGCGGCGGCTCGCTCATCCCTGTTGGGAGTGGGCCTTGGCGGCCTGCAGGCCGCCAAGGCCCACTCCCAACAGGGATGAGCGAGCCGCCGCTCGCTCGGAGAACCGTTATGGCAGTGCTGAAGAAGTGCTCAAAGACCTGGCGCAGCTAAGGTGAACTATGTTTCATGAGACCAATCTCCGTGTTGCTGTGAGAAGTCGCGGCTCATTTACGTATTACTATGTAGCCAATTTGTGTTCGTAAGCGGCCCTGTTGCCTTATGGATGAATCCATCGGTCTGTGTACTGCAAACAGGTGACAGTTTTCGTAGTTTGTGTCCGTGCATATAGCATGGGACACCCAGTTCCCCTAATGTTGTTTTATTTTCTCGAGGAGGACATGATGCTCAAGAGACCCAAAGCGCGATCTCTCGTTGTAGCCTTCTCCCTCTTGTCAGTGCTGATCCTGATACTCAGTGCCTGTGGCCCTTCTGGCACGCCATCAACAGGAGGCACCACAAGTGGCAAGCCAGTGCATGGCGGTACCTGGGTCGACGATCTCTTTGAAGAGCCTACTTCATTGATTCCTCTTGGCTCGGCGGAAACGTTTGCGGATATAGTGGACCAGACTATCTGGACAGCCCTCTTCGTCGGTGATTCGCAGGGGCAGCTCCATCCCGGCCTGGCGTCAGAGATACCCACGTTGGCAAATGGCGACATCAGCGCGGACCTCAAAACCTGGACGTTCAAGCTGAAGCCGAATCTCAAGTGGTCTGATGGACAGCCAATCACCGCTGATGACGTGGATTTCAGCTGGAGGCTCTGGACTAACCCCAAGTTCGGTGCGGCGAGCACTCTTGGCTACAACCTGATCACCTCGGCTGATGTCTCCGCTGACAAGCTCTCGATCACCTTCCACCTCAAGCAGGCATTTGAGCCATTCATGACGGTGTGGGCAGATGGCTTGCAGGCACCCCTACCGAAGCATGTTTTTGCAAGTATGGCACCAGACCAGGTCCTGAAGTCCTCAGAGAACCTGAAGCCCTCAGTGGCGAGCGGCCCCTTCATGATAAGTGAGTCCCAGTTGCATGACCACTACACCGTGGTAAAGAACCCGAATTACTATCGTGCATCAGAGGGTCTCCCTTACCTGGACAAGATTGTGTTCCGTATCGTAGCCAACGATGCCACCATCCTCAAGGATTTCCAGTCCGGCGCGATCGATTCCGCCTACTTCCTGGATGTGAGCAAGACGGACACCTACAAGGCCATCTCGGGCTATCACGCAGTCATCAATCCCATCTCAGTGAACTTCGAGGTCTCGATCTTCAACTTCCAGAATCCCATTCTTGGGAAGGACCTCGCCGTTCGTAAAGCCATAGCGATGGCGATTGACCACAATACCTTGATCAAGACGGCTCGTAAGGGGACGGCAACACCGCAATGTACCGACCATAGTAAAGCGTTTGTTCCAGGGTATCAAGCAGATGCCGCCTGTCCGAAATTTGACCCTGCCGGTGCGAATGCCTTGCTGGACCAGGACGGCTGGGTGAAGGGTTCCGACGGATATCGAAGTAAGGGCGGTCAGAAGCTTGAGTTCAAATACTCAACGACAGCCAACAAGCCCTGGCGCGATGCCGACGAGTTGATCATCCAGTCGAACCTGAAGGATATCGGCATCAAGATCAACATCCAGAACTATCCGGCCAGCACCTACTTTGGTCCATTCCTCAATGGTGGCAAGCACGACATTGCCGAGTACGAGAATAGCTGGACCTATGATGCCGATAATGCAAGTGGATGGGCGTGCAACCAGATCCCGCCCAATGGCTCGAACTGGACCTGGTACTGCAACCCGAATCTGGACAAGCTGTTCCAGCAGGAAGAGGGCAGTGCAGACCCGGCTGTTCGCCAGGATGCCTTCAACAAGATCCATGAGATCGAGTTGACGGATTTCCCCTTCGTCGTCCTCTATAGCCCGACCGACCTCTCCGTAGCAAAGAATGTTGTTCACAACTATCTGCCTTCCTCAGAGGGTGCCGCAGAGACGATCAACAACTGGGAGTGGTGGTGCGATGGCGGTAAGTGTTAGCCGATGCTGGCATTCCCTGTTGTGGCTGAGCTGGAGAGCTATAGGCTAGACAGGTAGTGTAGATTGCCTCTGGTTGGGAATATCCCAACCAGAGGCTCTTTTCTAAACTGGTGGTGAGGATTGGGGTGTTGACCCAGGTGGATAGAAATATGGTAAACTAACTAAGTAGACTGTATCCAACGTTTGCTGCCTTCGTTTTCTGCTCGTCGGAGGTTTTTATGGGACGATATCTGATCAGACGCCTGATCCAGGCAATTCCTCTGTTGATCCTGCTCTCTATTTTCATGTTCTCCCTGATCCACCTGTTGCCCGGCGGTCCGGAGCAGGTATTGTACAATCCTCATCTGGGTGCAGAAGGACGCGCTGCAATGCGTGCCCGTTTTGGCCTGGATGATCCCGTGCCTGTTCAATACCTCAAATGGATAAGTCGTGCCCTGGTTGGTGACTTTGGCTTCTCGTTTGCCAACAATCAACCCGTTTCCCAAAATATTGGGCAGGCCTTTCCCAATACGCTGGAGTTGCTTGGCACTGCTTTCTCGATGGCCCTGGTTCTTGCGATTTTGCTGGGAGTTATCTCTGCAGTGCGCCAGGGAACAATCACAGATTATGCCCTGACGACGATTTCCTACTTTGGTATTGCGATGCCCACCTTCCTCTTTGGGCTCTTCGCCCAGGATATCTTTGGCGTGAGGTTACACCTGCTTCCTGTTTCGGGAACCTCGACGCCAGGGGTCATCTTCTCTAATCCCTTCGATACGTTTCTAGATCACTTCATCCACCTGATCTTACCGGCGACGGTGCTTGCCGGCCTCTCTATCGCCGGGTGGAGTCGCTATATGCGCTCCAGTATGATCGAGGCTATCAAGCAGGACTATATTCGTACGGCTCGTGCGAAGGGCGTAGGCCCGGTGAGATTGCTGGTCGGGCATGCGCTCCGCAACGCGGTGATCCCGCTGATCACGGTTGTCGCTCTCGATTTTGGGCAGATAGCTGGCGGCGCGACGATTACTGAAGGGGTGTTCGCCTGGCCGGGTATGGGGAGACTGTTTCTCGACTCTCTTGAGGCGCGTGACTTTCCGATATTGTTGGCGATGTTGCTCATCGGGTCGGTTTTTGTCGTCCTATTCAACTTACTGGCTGATGTCCTGTACGCTGTCATGGACCCACGCATTCGCTACGCGTAGTATGGTAGGATAGTGATGAGCAACAGGCTGGCTAGCAGCATCGTTCATCGATAGCAAGAAAGGAGGAGGCGTGGCTTTCTCTCTCCTTCCGGCGAGAAGGAGGGGCGTATCCGCTGCGCTGGTTTACTATGGAGATACCCGAACAACTTAACATTGCTAATGTCACAGAGGAAGAAATCGAACCGTTTCTCGAACTGACTCCAGAGCTGGTACGGAAGCGCCGAAGCCAGGGACGCATTATCTTCGACCGCTTCATTCGCAACAAAGCGGCGATTGTCGGGGCGGTCTTCCTGATCCTGCTCTTTCTCTTCTGTTTCCTGGGTCCGCTGTTCTGGCATATCGATCCTAATGCCATCAATCCTCCTGCCGCCGATGTTGGCCCTTCCTTACAACACCCGTTTGGAACCGATGATGTGGGACGGGATGAGTTCGCACGTGCAATGACCGGTGGCCAGGTCTCACTATTAGTAGCCTTAAGCTCGATGATGCTGGGCCTCGTGTTTGGTATCCTCATTGGGGCTTTTGCCGGCTTCTATGGCGGTATCATAGATAACCTTTTGATGCGTTTCACCGATGTCATCCTGGCGGTCCCTCTCTATCTCCTCCTCTTCGTCCTTTCGTCATCCTTCACTGATGGCTCGCGCCAGAGTATTATTATCTTGATAGCCCTCTTTGGTTGGACCTATGCGGCGCGCCTGGTGCGTGGAGAGTTTTTGGCTCTAAAGGAGCGTGAGTATGTCCTGGCCGCGAAAACAATCGGGGCGCGAAATTTGCGCCTGATGTTCCGCCACATGTTGCCTAATGCTGCCGGGCCGATCATCGTCAATGCAACCTTGCTCGTCGGGGGAAACATCATCACCGAATCGGTCTTGAGTTACTTTAGCTTTGGTATCCGCCCCCCTGATGCAAGTTGGGGGAACCTGGTTGCGCAGGGCCAGATCTCCTTCGATGCTTCTCCCTGGCTTGTCTATGCCCCCGGTCTCCTCATTTTCTCCACCGTGCTCAGCCTGAACCTGGTGGGCGACGGCCTGCGCGATGCGCTAGACCCCTATATGACGGAACGTTAGAAACTTTAGAATGGTGCGGAAGGAGCAAACACCTTGGGAGAGTATCTGCTAGAGGTACAGGATCTCAAGACCTACTTCAAAGTGAAGGCAGGTCGAGTGCGTGCGGTCGATGGCGTCAGTTTTGCGATTAAGCCGCGAGAGAAGGTGGCTATTGTAGGAGAAAGCGGTTGCGGCAAAAGTGTGACGGCTCTTTCAATCATGCGCCTGGTTCCGCAACCGCCGGGAGAGTATGCCGGCGGTTCTATCCTGTTTGACGGGAAAGACCTGTTGGATATGCCGGAGAGTGGGTTACGGAAAATACGCGGTGGTCAGATCGGCATGATCTTTCAGGACCCACTGACCTGTCTCAATCCCACAATGACGGTGGGCAATCAGATCGCTGAGGGATTGCGCCTCCACCTGAAGGTGAGCAAGGACCAGGCACAGAAACGCGCTATCTCCTTATTGGAGGAGGTGGGGATTCCAGAAGCGGCACGGCGCATCGGTTCCTATCCACACCAGTTCAGTGGGGGAATGCGCCAGCGTGTGATGATAGCCATAGCCCTGGCATGTAACCCCAAACTGCTGATTGCGGACGAGCCAACAACAGCGCTGGATGTGACAGTGCAGGCCCAGATTCTCGAATTGATCAATGCTGTGTGTAACGAGTTCGGGACGGCGCTTATTCTGATCACGCATGATCTTGGTGTGGTTGCCGAGATGACGGACCGGGTGGTCGTGATGTATGCCGGCAAAGTTGTCGAGGAGGCACCAACGGAAGAGATTTTTGCCAATCCTCGTCATCCCTACACGCTCGGCTTGTTAGCTTCGGTGCCGCGCCTGGATGAGGTACGTACATCTGAGTTGAAGACGATTGAAGGCGCTCCCCCCGATTTGCTGAAGCCGCCTCCGGGCTGTCCCTTTATGCCTCGTTGTGCCTTCGCCCGTGCCATCTGCCGCACAATGCCTCCACTTGATCCTCTAGCTGGGAATGCTACCCACCGTAAAGCCTGCTGGGTGGATGTGACGGACCCGAGGGAGCAAGCTTATGCGGATAGGCGACGCCAGGCCAGGTTGCAGGCAATGCAAGCAATTATCGATCAGGCAGCAAGTGATACTACACAACAAGTGTCGTAAGGAGCAGGAGAGATGGGAGATACAGTAGTAGCAAGCAAGACACTGATCGATATACGCGACCTGAAGATGTACTTTCCGCTGACGCAAGGCGTTATCCTTCAACGTACTGTAGGCTATGTGCGTGCGGTAGACGGAGTCAGTTTTAGCATCGAACGGGGGCAGACACTCGGCCTGGTAGGTGAGAGTGGTTCTGGCAAGACAACCATCGGGCGTACGATTGTAAGACTTTATAAACCGACGGAAGGGCAGATTCTCTTTGAAGATCAAGACCTGGCGAAGATAAAGGGAGAGCAATTACGGCAGATACGCCGCCGCATACAGATGGTGTTTCAGGATCCCTTTGCTTCGCTCAATCCGCGCTTTACGATTGGATCATTGATTGCCGAGCCAATGCATATTTATGGTATCGGGACCAACCATGAAATTCGTGAAAGAACAGAAGAGCTCTTGAAGGTGGTAGGTCTACGTTCTGAGTATATTGATCGCTACCCCCACGAGTTCAGCGGTGGCCAGCGCCAACGTATCGCGGTGGCCCGTGCACTCTCGATCAATCCGGAATTTGTGATCGCTGATGAGCCAGTTTCGGCGCTGGATGTCTCGGTGCGTGCCCAGGTGCTGAACCTGTTGCAACGCCTGCAGCGCCAGTTCCATTTGACCTATCTGTTTGTCTCGCATGACCTGAGCGTTGTACGGCATGTATCTGATCGTATTGCGGTGATGTACCTTGGCAAGATCGTGGAAATGTCAGACCGCGACGAACTATATGCAAACCCTCAGCATCCGTACACGAAGTCATTGCTCTCAGCCGTGCCCATTCCTGATCCCAAGATCGAGAAGAAGCGCCAACGCATCATTCTCTCAGGAGACCTGCCCAGCCCGATCAATATTCCCAGTGGATGCCGTTTCCATACACGCTGTCCAATGGCCCAGCAAATCTGCCGCGAAGTAGAGCCTCCTCTTGAGCGGAAGGCTGGTCGCGAGCATTACGCGGCGTGTCATTTCTCGGAGCAGGTAAGTTCAATTTGAAGAAATCTGGCACCTGTTCGACAGGTGCGCTGAAGAGGTAGTGATGAGAAATAGAAGTGGTGCATGGGGACAGTTAACCCTGCTGGTGCTTTCGCTACTGGGAGCGGGTATCGCTATATATTTGACAACAGTGCATTATGAAAATGCTCCTCTTATCTGTTCTACGAATGGCCTGGTTGATTGTGCCCGTGTGCTCTCCAGCTCTTATTCTCTTGTTCCAGGCACAACCATACCTATTTCAATACCCGGACTGGGCTGGTGCCTGGTTATTGCTGTGCTGGCAATTCTTGCTTTAAGCGTGAGACCGGAACGTCGCTGGATACGTATGGCCCAGTTCGCCTGGTCGCTAGTAGGAATAGTGGCTGTTCTCTACCTCGTCTATGCTGAGATTGTTGCTCTGCATACTATTTGTGCCTGGTGTACCGCCCTCCATGTGATTATTCTGGTGATTTTTCTCATCAGTATGGTACAATTGCGCCAGGCAGAGCCTGACTCCGAGTTGGAAACTGAGGAAGAAGAAAGAAAAATCACGACCAAATCGCGTTGAAGTACCAGATATTTCCCATGTAACAGGTTCACTGGCAATATGTTAGGTACCTCAATTTTGTTCAAAGTAGTGGTAGCAAGGCACAAGTTGGACTCATTTTTCCCTCATGACGTGAGAGATTCAGCCATAACCCGACGTATTACTATAGTACAGAACAGTTTAACTCATCCCGACGTATTTCTTAGACTAGTACACTGTTGGAGCTACCGCGACAAGAACCAGGAAAAGCCGCACTACGTTTTCTTTTACGTCGTTCTTCTACACGAAGGAGAAGGTTATTTATGCACTCTGGCAAGAAAATCCTAGCAACCGTCCTACCAACGCTCCTTTGCTTGATGGCAATGCTCGTCGCAGCTTGTGGTGGTGGCGGCCCCACAGCGCCTTCCCATGGGAAGGCACCTCCTGATAAGCAGGTGCTCCGCTACCCGGTGGTGGGTGACATCGCGACGCTCGATCCCGCTCTGGCACAGGATACTGACTCTGTCACCTCTCTTGACCTGGTTTTTACGGGCCTGGTGTCACTTGACGACAAACTCGCTGTGGTGCCAGAGCTTGCGAAATCCTGGCAAGCGTCCTCAGATGGCCTCACATGGACATTCACCCTCAAACCGAACCTGAAGTTCAGTGACGGCACACCTCTGACTTCGCAAGATGTCGTCTACACCATCAACCGCGTGTTGCTGCCAGCCACAAATTCTCCCGTCGGATACTATCTCTCGCTCCTCAATGACTACGATAAGATAAGCAGTGGCAAAATCCCGACGCTGATTGGCGATAGCCTGTTGACTCCCGATGCCAACACGGTGGTTATCAAAATCAGTAGGCCAGCTGCATACTTCCTGCAGACCCTGGCATACAATACGTCTTATGTAGTCGAGAAGAAGTTGATCGACAAGTATGGCACGAAGTGGACCGATCACCTCGACGAGGGCGGTGGTGCTGGGCCGTGGAAAGTGGTAAGTTACTCGCATACCAAGGGTATCGACTATGTGCCCAATCCGTACTACTACGGTACCAAGCCCCAGTTGCAGCATCTCTCCATCCTCTTCTACGCCGATCAGAATGGGATGTACCGGGCGTATCAAGCAAATCAGCTTGACTTCACATTTGTCCCCCCGGCCAACGTTGCTTCCGAGAGGAGCAGCCAGGGATTCCGTGAAGTAAATGTTCTGGTGATCAGATACATTTCGATGAACTATCTGGCGAAGCCATTCGACAACATCAAGATTCGCCAGGCGTTCGCGCTCGCGCTCAACAAGGATCAAATAGTCCATAGCGCGTTGAGGGATACAGAAACTCCCTCTAACCATATTATTCCCAGTGGAATGCTGGGCTATTATCCGGCCCTGACAGGTCCTGCTGGAGTTGCGAGCACAGCTGGCGACGCAGCTAAAGCTCAGCAGTTACTTAAGGAGGGCATGCAAGAAGCCGGGTATGCGAGCGTATCAGCTTTGCCTCCTATCACGCTCACCTTCTACCCCAGGAATCAGAATTTCAAGGATGCAATGACTGTTGCAGTACAGATGTGGCAGACTGTCCTGGGTATCAAGGTCAATGTTCAAATCGTTGCACGGGCCAAGTTACTCAGCCTGGAAATCGCCACGAAAGGCAACGCCGGCCCTCTACAGATGTGGCAAGCTGGTTGGCTGGCCGACTATCCTGATCCACAAGACTGGCTGACAACGTTCTTCGATAAAGGTTCGGACTACAACCAGTTCAACTATGGCCAGAACAACACTTCTGCCGCATCCGCACAACAAGCGGTGCAACAAGAGTTAGAACAGGCCGATGTCAGCCAGGATCAGACTGCACGGCTCAAGTTATACAACGATGCCGAGCAGAAGATCATCAATGACGTTGGGTGGCTCCCGGTCTGGCAAGAGAAGGTTCAGACTCTGACCAGCTCAACGCTGCAAGGTCTTGTGATTAACGCGGAGGAACTGCCTATTCAAGGTGACTGGGGCAAAATTTACATCTCTCAATAGTCTGCGTCCTACGGCTGTCAAGGCGTCTCAACCTGCTTGAGTAAATAGGATAGTAGTGGGGACAGCGACCACGTGGTCGCTGTCCCCTTTATAACTTTGAACCAGGACCCTTCTGGTGTCAGGCAGTTCTCTTGACAGACTGGCTGAGCATCTCATAAAATGTTTAGAAAGCAACCCTTGGGCCTTAGTTTTTACCCACCATCAGGAACTATATCTGAAAAGATGCCGCTTTATAGATAGTTCTGCGAACATCGTCAGGTGCGCACAAAGGTGTGCCACTCGTAGAGAGATAGCTCAGAGAGCTGCTTCATACACGATTGTGACCTTTGCGTAAGGAAGTAGGGGGCACAGCATGGTTCAATTTTTGATCAAAAGGCTCATCGGCCTGATCTTTGTTGTTATTGGTGTTACCTTTATCACCTTCATCATGGGCTATTTTTCCCCGGGCAATCCCATTCGTGTCTTGTTGGGTGAACACTTCAACCCAACGCTCGAAGCCCAACTGAAGCACGCGTACGGACTGGATCTTCCCTGGTATCAACAGTACTTCAACTTCTTAACACATCTTGTCAGGTTCGATTTTGGTCTCTCTTTCAGATATGAAAACCGCTCTGTCTGGGATATCCTCAAAGATGGTGTGCCAATATCAGCCGAGCTGGCATCCTGGGCGCTGCTCCTACAAATAGTGGTAGGAGTGCCATTGGGTATTCTTTCTGCTCTTAAGGCTAACAGCTGGATCGATACCCTCAACATGGGTGTAATGCTCATTCTTTATGCTGTTCCTGTTTTCATCCTCGCGGTTATATGCCAGGTACTCATTATATGGTTGGACAAGCACATTGGCCTGAGCTGGCCAGTGTCACAGTGGGGTAACCCCTGGCAGTATAGCTGGGATGACCTGAAGTACAAGATAGTTCCAATTCTTCTGTATGCAGCGACAGGGATGGCATACTTCGCTCGTCTCTCCCGTACCACCATGCTGGAAGTCTTACGCCAGGACTACGTACGCACAGCACGGGCAAAAGGCCTGGCTGAAAAAGCGGTCATCTATCGCCATGCGCTACGTAATGCACTGATTCCACTGGTGACTATTTTTGGGCTCTCCATAGGCTTCCTCGTCACAGGTGCATTTTTCATCGAATACATCTTCTCTATCCCCGGTATCGCTCGCATCACGCTGGATTCCATCAATAACCTGGACTATCCTGTTATTCAAGCTACAACAGTTTTGCTGGCGGTTAGTGTGGTGTTTGGAAACCTGATATCGGATCTCCTTTATACCATTGTTGACCCACGTATTAAGGCTGCATAGGAGGCGAGAACGCTGATGGATACGCGGGATAGAGATTCAGAACTTGCTCAGCCAGGAGTCATGCTTCCTGACACAGGTATGGCTCTACCACCAAGAGAGACCGTGGATCCGTCAAGAAGTATGGCAGAGATGATGGTCGCCCCCATTCCTGCTGAGGGAGCTGATCAGGCCGCAGAGAAGTCACCCACGCCACTGCAAGACTCGTTACGGCGATTGCGGCGCAACGCTCGTGCGATGGTCTGCTTAGGCATAATCATACTGTTTGTCATGATCGCCATTGTTGGTCCCCTGATCTACCAGCATGTTGGTGGCATATATAAGAGTTCCTTGTATGGTGCTCAACCTCCAAGCGTATATCATAGCTTTTCCAATCAAGAGCTCGATCGCCTGGATGAGGGACCATCAGCGCAGTTCTGGCTCGGCACCGATGCTCTCGGTCGTGACCTGCTCGCACGCTTAATGCAGGGCATGCTTATATCGTTAACAGTGGCTCTGCTTGTTGAGGTGATGGATGTCGTACTTGGTATCCTCGTCGGGGTTTTGGCAGGTTTCTATGGTGGCTGGATCGATCAGCTGCTGGCACGCTTCACGGATCTCATGTTCGCCTTCCCCGGTCTGCTTTTCGTCATTCTGCTCACCGGTATCTTTGGTGCCCAGGCTGATGTTATTCTGAGTGGTCTCCCCCTGATTGGTCCGAATGGGAACGCACGCTTGTTGCTTGTCTCCCTGGCACTGGCATTAACTGTCTGGCCATTGATGGCACGCTATGTCCGTGGGCAAACGCTCCAGCTCAAGGAGCAGCAGTTTATTGAGGCGGCGCGGACGGCAGGGACGAGTGACGTGGGCATCATTTTGCGCCATATCATACCGAATCTGTTTAGTATTGTGATCACCGCCTCAACTCTGAACATCGCCAACACGATTATTGGCGAAGCCGGTATCAGCCTGCTCGGCCTGGGTGTGCAACCACCAGGTTCGAGCATCGGCCTGATGATTTCGGACGCAGCGAATCTCTTAGATACCCATCCCTGGGAGGCCTTGCTTCCTTCTATCGTTCTAGCAATTATTGTGCTGTCCTTCTCGTTCCTGGGCGATGGTTTGCGCGATGCCTTTGATCCACGGACAAAAGACTAGAGGTGAGCCACGAACAAAAAGACTAGAGGTACTTCTATGAAACGTTGGCTTCTGCCCGGTTTGGTGATAGTCGTTGTTATAACAAGCCTCTCAGCTCTCTATCTGCATTTGAAGGCTTCCGCCTCTGTACCACGTCCCCCTGACCTGCGTGCCCATCTTGTGCGTGTTCCGAACAGCGCGTATAAATACCATTTGTGTTTGGAGGCTTTTGCTTATACCTCTCCTGTTGCCAGAGCCAGTTACAAGACGGATTATACGTTCCATGATCCATTTCGCCATGCAAATGATACGATTATTCCGCTCTTTCTAGGCTGGGATAAACAGGGGACCAGTGTCAGCTTTAGCGTGCAAATCATCGTTAACCAGGTGGCAACCTTTAATGAGACAATTTCGCATGTACAGGTTCTGGATGGCATTTCTGTCCTGCTGCCTGATGCTCGAGATAATCTTGAGCATTCAAGCGTCCCTCAGTTTATCATTCGCATAATCGATCGGGGCCTGGCCGTGCTCGATTATACGTGCCCGGAGCAATGGGTATGGAAGACTACATGACATATTAATCTGGCAGAGTAATGTGCCAGCGGTGCGCCTCATTGTTTTGCATCGAGCCTGGAACAGTCTGTGGGCACCCGTGTAGAGTGCCGATTTATCGAGCACGTGGGATGCCAATACACATCAATCGAACGCAAAGCTCATCAACATCCGTAGGGGCGAGGGTGGATGAAGGGCCGTTGGGAGGGCCTTTATGGACGCAGTCTGGGGGACTGTGTGGCCCGCGTAGCCGCTTGATGACAAGGTGGGTAAACGTCGCAGAGAGGAACGGCGGGCGACCATAAAGGCCCTCCCAACCCCTCCCGACCACCCTCGCCCCTACAGGTACCCCGGCCTCCTGCCGCTCTCTCTGGCTTCCCTGCGCCTGCTCCAAAACTCAATTGCTTGCAACACGTTCACCACGATCTGAGAGACTGCGACCAGGATGGTCAAAAGAACGAGCGCAGTCGGGAGAGAACGAGGAGGTTGAAGATTGGCCACTCGAGGAGTGGGCGAAGTCCTTTCGGGTGAAGAAGCTCCTGCCGGCTCGATCTGTGGCCTCTTTTCCAATCGGGGATGCCGACGGAACGGGGCAACTGGAGGCAAATCAGTAGTCCTGGACCTTGCTGCCCGGCCCAGAGGAGTGCCAGACCGTCCCTGCTTACTTCTAGCAGGAGAGTCTAACGAATCGGCAACACGGAAGCCTGCCTCTCTGGCTATCAAGCGAATCTGGCGGTCTGGACTAAAGACCAGCACATCTTTGCCCATCTCGCGTACACGAGAAAAAAGTATCCGCCAACTAACATGACTGCGCAGTTGTGTTTGCGATGGAACGACCAGCATAATGCGTTGTACCTGCGTCTGTGCCAGGCGCTCAGTCACATTCGTCAGGTCTTCCTCAGGAGGAAGATAAATGATCTGCTCTTCAGGGGCCATGCTGTTTTTCTCCTCTGCTTACAAGTACATCAGCTATAGATATCTTCACTGTCTAAAACGGTTGAGCATCATTCTGTTCACTGTCCAGCACTGGATAAGTCAAAGAGTTTGGTGCCGTGCAAATTGAAGAAGTTGCTCACTTAATCAGGCACGTCACACATGTAGTGGCTCGCGCCCACAAATTCCGGCTTCTGCTCTTTCCTATTCCCACTTGAACGTTCGTATAGCCACCAGCAGAATGATAACAGCCCATATAGTCAGCACGAGCAGGGGGGAGCCTGGAAAAGCTGTTCCATTGGTCATTGTAGCCTGGAGAGCCTGGGTGAGGGCGGCTGCCGGAAGATACTGTGCAATGGCAGCTAGCGGAGCTGGGAGGTGACTGAGCGGCAAGATACCGCCGCCAAGCAGGATGAACAGCAGGAAGAGTGCATTTGCTCCTGCCAGTGTCATCTCGGCGCGTAATGCCCCGGCCATAGCAAGACCCGATGCTGCGAATGTTATCGTCCCTAGAGCCAGCACCAGTGCGGTTAGCAGTGGTGAACCAGCAGGTTGCCAGCCGTAGAGGAGTACGGCCACGCCGACCAGGATAAGCACCTGAATGACTTCCAGAACGAGTATGGAGATCACCTTGGCGATGATCAGTCCGCTCCTCGGCAAAGGAGACCCCCCCAGTCTCTTGAGCACTCCATAATACCGCTCGTAGGCTGTCGCAATCCCCAGATTGACCATTCCTGCAGCAATGATGGCTAAAGCGAGGATGCCTGGCAGGAGAAAATTAACGGCCTGTCCCCTGCCGAAGGGCACGATATTTAACGAGGTGAAGAAGATCAGGAGCAGGACCGGTACAATCAAGGTCACCAGTACATTTTCACCTCGACGTAGCGTGAGTAGCAATTCAAACTGGGCCTGGTTCAGGATTTGGCGACCGAGCGGTGCTGCTGTGCTGCTTCCTGTGTTCTGATTTATTGTGGATGTTGCCATAGTTATTCTCGTTTATTCGCGTATCTCTGCACCTGTTAAGCGCAGGAACAGGTCTTCCAGTGAGCCATGTCCTACGCGCAGTTCAGAGAGGGTAATATTCTGATCACGTAACCACGCTGTCAGTTCTGCAAGAAGCGCTGGAACTGCTTCCGTCTCAATCAAATAACTGCCAGGGCGAATCTCTTCGGCTTTTTGTGCTGATGGTAAGGCCGCGAGTTGTGCACAGTCCAGCCCTGCGGGAGCGACAAAGCGTACAATATTCGCATGCTGCCCACCAGTCAAGCCCGCGGGCGTATCAAGAGCAATCAGCCGTCCATGATCGATGATGGCGACACGATCAGCCAGCCGCTCGGCCTCGTCGATCAGGTGAGTGGTGAGTAGCACTGTTGCCCCATTACGCTTCAGGTCGCGCATAATTTCCCACGTTGCTAATCGGGCCTGCGGATCCATTCCTGCGGTCGGCTCATCCAGGAAGAGGAGTGTTGGATTGCCGACCAGTGCTACTGCCAGCGCCAGGCGGCGTTTCTGCCCACCTGAAAGTCGCCGACAGCGTGTGTTAGCTGCTGCACTCAACCCTACCCGTTCGAGCAAATCATCGACGCTCTGAGGATGCTTATAGTAGCCTGCAAAGAGGCGTAATACCTCACGAGCCGTCAGGCCAGGGTAGAGGGCATCCTGTTGCAGCATGATCCCAATTTGAGGCTTGAGTGCTTGCCCATTACGAATAGGGTTAAGTCCCAACACTCGCACGCTGCCTGAAGAGGGAGTGCGGTAGCCTTCAAGAATTTCGACCGTTGTGGTCTTACCGGCCCCATTTGGTCCCAATAATGCGAAGACCTCTCCCCTCTGGACGCTAAATTGTAACTGGTCAACGACTCGATTGGAGCCGTAAATTTTTGTGAGTTTGTCAACGACGATGGCCTCATTGCTTCCTGCAAGTTGTGCTTCCTGCATATTCGCCATGTGAGTCGTTGTCTGCGGATTGGCAGACATAGGTTGATGCTCCCTGGATGAGAATATGATGAGAATTTATTTAGAATAGCCTTTGCTTTGTATACAGTACAGCAGTTTTGTGCGAATGACAAGTCTATTGGAGGTTCTCATTCGTGTCAATGGTAGTGGGTGGTGGAACGAACCTGTCTTTGAAGCGGAGAAAGTTCATTCCCATCGAGTTAGTAGGCTATCTTGTTTATCAAAGGAGGATAATGTAATGGCTGGTCTTCTTTGGACAATTGTTGTTGTTCTGGTAGTCTTGTGGCTGCTAGGCTTTATTGTCATGCATGTCAGTAGCGGCTTGATTCACCTGCTCCTGATCGCAGCGGTGATTGTGCTGCTGTATAACCTGTTCATGGCGGGTCGTACGCGCACTCTATAGGGAAACAACGATATTGACGCATGAACAGGCCGGGCACTTCCTTGCAAGGAACTGCCCGGCCTGTTCATGCGTCAATGACAACTATTTGACGTTTGCTGATCTCAGATGCTACATTATCAGTAAATAATAAGGAGGACTCTGCCATCATGTCCCTGGCTCATAACGATGGCACCTTTGACGACAAATTTGCCATGGAAGGTCTGACTTTCGATGATGTGCTCATCATCCCCGCTGCCTCATCTGTACTTCCCAGCGACGTCTCCACTCAAACCCGTTTGACACGTACAATCTCCCTCGGAATTCCCGTTGTCAGTGCTGCTATGGATACTGTTACTGAAGCGCGGCTGGCGATTGCCCTGGCTCGTGAGGGTGGCATCGGTATTATCCATCGCAATCTGTCTATCGAAGATCAGGCCCGGGAAGTCAATGAGGTCAAGTGCTCCGAGTCAGAGATGATTACGGCAGCCAAAGATGAGCATGGTCGCCTGCGTGTGGGTGCTGCTGTGGGTGTTGGACCGGATACGGATGCACGTTGTGCCGCTCTGATCGAAGCAGGTGTGGATGTGCTGGTCGTGGATACCTCACATGCCCACTCGCGCATGGTGCTCGATACTATCGAGCGAATCAAGGAGCGCTTCGGCAGGCAGGTGCAACTGATCGGAGGCAATGTAGTGACAGCCGAGGCGACCGAAGCACTGATCCAGGCAGGTGTGGATGCCGTCAAGGTCGGCATTGGGGCAGGATGTTTTGCAGCAGGAACCCGTGTTCTCATGGCTAACTCCACCTATAAGAACATCGAGGATATCCAGTCCGGCGACCGCGTTATCAATATGAACGGTGAGCCGGTTACCGTCGTCAAGGCCTGGTGTACCGGCATTCGTGAGGTTATGACCCTCCGTCACACCGCCTCATACCGTGAGACGCAGGTGACACCCGATCACCGCTATCTTGTGGGCGATCTGACCACAGTCAATGCCTCTACTCTGGCATCGAGAGGCTATGTGAGGATTCTGGAAAATCCAACCCGCCTCGCCGTCTCTAAGATACGTTGGAAAGAGATCAGCGAGAGCGAGCGCGATACGATGCTGCTCCCAAGATATATCGCCTTCGAGCTTCCACAAGGTTTTGAGATTGATCTGCGTGAGTTCGCCATCCGGCAGGATAAACAACTGGCACGCTACAAGACAACCATTACAGATTCCTATGAACTTGGATATGTCTTCGGAACGTTCCTGGGCGATGGTCATGCATTTATCGCTCCCTCTCGGAACTCTGAAATAGGGCGAGCTTCATGGTATTTTGCAATCCATGAACAAGCAATTACTGAAAAGCTCGTTCATTGCCTGAAAGAGGTAACAGGTATAGATGCGGCTCTAACTCACGATAAGAGCATAATCGCTATTAACCTGTATTCACTCCAATGGGCACGCTTGTTCTCTCAGTTCGGCAAGCGCCACGAAAAGCATCTCCCAGTAAGGTATCTGAGTGCTAATCGGCGCTATCTGCAAGGTCTTTTCGATGGTCTCATAGACAGCGATGGCTGTCTATCTTCGGATGGTCGCTTCGATTTCTGTAACACTTCGCAACCACTTGTCGAGTTGTTCAATGTGCTCTGCTATCTGCTGGAGGGCAGCTTTCCTAACAGTGCAACGAGGAAAGCGAGTGCTGGAGGTCTCAAGGGCGCATCCGATGATCGATGCCATGCCAGCTACCATTCTCGTCTCAATGTCTCGCATGAGCAGCGTTTACTCTCAAAGTATCAGGTCGTGAAGCATCTTGCTTCACATCGTCTTAATATCGCAGTCCCTGTGTACGATATTGAGGTTGATTGCCCAACACACAGCTTCATCGCCGATAATGCGATTGTACACAACTCGATTTGCACAACGCGCATTATCGCAGGTGTCGGTGTGCCACAGGTGACGGCAATCTATGATTGTGCTCGTGCTGCCCGCCCGTATGGTGTACCAATTATTGGCGATGGTGGTATCCAGTATTCTGGTGATATCGCCAAAGCAATCGCTGCTGGTGCGGATACCGTCATGCTGGGGAGCCTGCTTGCCGGTGTCGATGAGAGCCCTGGGGACCTGATTATCTCGCATGGGGAGCGCTTTAAGGACTACAGGGGTATGGGCTCAGTTGGTGCGATGAAGCAGCGCAGCTATAGCAAAGATCGCTACTTCCAGGGCGACATAGTGGACGAATCTCGTCTGATTGCTGAGGGTATTGAGGCGCGTGTCCCGTATAAAGGAATGTTAGGACCGTTGGTGTATCAACTGGTTGGTGGTCTACGGCAGGCGATGGGATATGCTGGTGCTGCGACAGTCAGAGAGTTGCAGGAGAATGCTCGTTTTGTGCGTATTAGCAGTGCAGGGTTGCGGGAGAGTCATCCGCACGATGTGATGGTTATGCAAGAGGCTCCTAATTATGGCCTACAGCGTTAAGGAATGTAGACCTCAAGAGAATGACTTCTTTAGATCGCGCCTTGCGGCTGCATCTCTCGATCTCTCTCTTCCGTCTCGTCCTTTTTAGGAGCTACCAGGCCGAATACTAAGCTTTTAGCGTGGCCTGACTCTAGAAGTGAAGATAGCAAGTGCTGTAAAAGTTTTGCTCTTGCTTCTTCATCGTTGGGATGGAGCATACTGGCGAGCTGATTGGCCCTGGTGAGTGCAGAGTCCAAACGTCTTTCATCTAACTCTAATCGTTGTTTCTCTATCTCAAGCCGTTGTTTCTCTATCTCAAGCCGTTGTTTCTCTATCTCGAGCTGGGTCATTTGTTTTCCCGACCCAGCTATTTGGGTTGCTATATAGTTGTGGTAAGTTTGTTCTTTACTCACAAGATCTAATTGTGCCTCGGGTTCTGCCAGCTCTTCTCTTGTCACCATCATGTTACCTGGTCGAGCGTGTTGCTCCCGCAGGTATTCATCCAAAGCGCTATGTCGAAACCGCCAGCGGCGAGCGACCTTGATAGCGGGTAGGTCGCCTCTTTCGGCCATACGCAACACTGTACGAGGGTTCACACGCAAACGGATAGCAACATCTTTGACATCCAGGAGTTCATCTTCTCTCTGCTGCATTGAGTAAGCTCCTTGTTGCGTAATCAAATCTTAGCCAACATCTTTCTCTTAGTGATGCCTTGGTGTACATCTTACACTATATAACAAACGACCTGTGTGGTATATTTTGGGGCTTGATTATCTACAAGCTCTGTGCTTGCGAGTTGCTTTCTAGAGTGAGCCTACATGCCAGAAGAGAAAGGTGCCTCCTAAAACAGGTAGAGTAGACAAAATAAACTGACAACGAACGGTTATGGCGCTCTAGTCCAAAAAATACCCCACAGGTACTAGAACCAACTACTTCATTAGCTACCTACACTGTTTAGTACACGGAGGAGAGCACAAAATAGTTGCGGACTCTTCTCAGATGGCTCAATCCGGTTTACCGATGAGAGTCACTCTTGACTCCCCTTTCCATCGGCTCCTTATGCATAATAGTACTATGGCTCATCTAAAAAGTCAAGTCTCTTTCCTCATTTCAAATTCATTTTTGTCTCAAAATTACGCTACAGCGGAGTGCAGAAGTGTCGAACTATGTACATAAGTTCCTGTTTCTGTGTGACCTGGCTCACTTTCCAATTGTGGAAGCGATTATAGCGTGATCAATTCAAATAGAGTATGCTGGTTCTGTAATAAATATCCCGTATTTAAAGCTGTATGAGATGACCTCTCCTTGCTCGTATTCTGTCGGCTGATTCCATTCACCCACAATTTGATAAAATCCGTTGCTCAACGTCTAAATGTCTAGATGGTGCTATTTAGTCGTTAGTATTTTGTCGTAAAAAGACATTTGAAAACTGCTTTGTCTAGCCGTCAGATAATTATAGAGCCTTTGTATCTCATCTACCTTGAGAGAGGGGGGTGGAGTATTATGCATAAGCAGGGGGATTATCAGCCTGGCAATTATCGCATTATCCGTGGTATAGGGAAAGGTAATTTTGGCTACGTCTACCTTGCTGAACATGTGATCCTTGGGACACCGGCAGCCATCAAGGTGTTGCGCACTAACCTGACAGAAAGGGAGCGGAACAACTTTCTCGTTGAGGCACGCACGGCAGCCGATTTAGGCCTGATCCACCCCCATATTATAGGCATCCTTGACTTT
>Ga0137380_10000204_pt1 | contig 38735 bp, 32 predicted proteins | sample SagtaG_17_FD_104809 | JGI IMG/M metagenome (GOLD analysis project Ga0137380, IMG submission 104809) | Vadose zone soil microbial communities from Sagehorn Ranch, Mendocino, California, USA - Sage2_L_100_16 metaG | ecosystem: Environmental > Terrestrial > Soil > Vadose zone | place: USA...
ATGGCCAGCCGGCTCGCCCCAGCTCGGACGTTGCCGTCAGCAAATGCCAGTTCAACCTGGCCAGCCAGAGACCGGGCGCGCTTCTCCCCGCGCGCCACCGCGAACACGGCCTGCGCCTGCGGGAGCACTTGAAGCCCGCGCACATCAGAACCGCGTCGAACTGGCGGGCGGCGGCCGAGCCGTCGCCCGGGTCGCCCGTGACGACGAGGTGACGGGTCTTGCCGAGAATCAGCGCCTCAAGCTGGGTCATGTTCACGGCCATGACAATCGTCCCGCTCCTCTCGTTGCCGTGATTCATGCATGCTCCGCACGTCCGTAGCGTGAGCATCACCTGGCCAGCCCGGCGCGAATCGAACGCGCAGTAGGCCCGACCGGACTCGAACCGGCGCGTTCTCGTTTAGGAAACGAGCGCTCTGTCCGTCTGAGCTACAGCATTATTCGTTAGGTTCGCAGTTATCCTGCCCGTTGGACTACGGGCCGATGGAGGCGCGGGACGGAATCGAACCGATCGTTACCGGACAGCTTTGCAGGCCGCCGCCCGCGCCAGCGAGAACCGCGCCATAGCGCTCCCAGCAGGACTTGAACCTGCGATCTCTGCCTTCGGGGGCAGTGTCCTATCCGCCTAGACCATGAGAGCTTTGAGTGCGCCGGGATGGACTCGAACCATCGTGTGGGATACCTGATTTACAGTCAGGCGCGGTCGCCGCTGCGCCACCGACGCTTGGGGTGGCTGACGGGGCATGATCCCGCAACCTCCGGATTCACAGTCCAGCGCTCTAGCCTGTTGAGCTACAGCCACCGTAGCCAGCGAAGGAATCGGACCCTCGTTTCCTGTTTGTAAGACAGGCGCTCTCCCATTGAGCTAGCCGGCCGCGCGTCCAGCAGGAGTCGAACCTGCACTCCCAGATTCGTAGTCTGGTGCCTTATCCATTGGGCCATGGACGCAGAGCGGCGATGACGGGAGTTGAACCCGCACTTTCCACCTTGACGGGGTGGCGCACTACCGTTGTGCTACATCACCATGGCTCCGGTGCAGAGAATCGAACTCCGATCTGCTGAGTAACGGTCAGCGGCCCTGCCTTTAGGCGACACCGGATCAAGTTGCCGCGCTTCACAGTCCATTAGACCGGTCCTGGCGCACGGCCAACCTTCGCAGCCCCCCGGGGACTCGAACCCCATTCCCAGCCTTGAAAGGGCCGGATCCTAACCCATAGACGACGGGGCCATGATGGCCAGACAGGGGCCGCCTGGCCTCGGCTCCCTCGGGACGCTGCCCGGGGACTATGCCCGTGATGTAGCCCGTACGGGAATCGAACCCATACCTCCAGGATGAGGGCCTGGTGATCTCGCCGTTGATCCAACGGGCCGCGCCCCTGGTGCGAGTCGAACGCACACCGCCGCGTTTAGAAGACGCGTGCTCTGTCCGGTTAAGCTACAGAGGCATTCCGTTCGTAGGCCGACAGGGGTTCGAACCCTGGACGAACGCGGGTTAAAAGCCCGCCGCTCTACCGCTGAGCTACCGGCCCGTCGATGGTATCGGCATGACCTGTTTACTTCCCATCGGTGTTCTCCTTCGTGTGCTGGTTGGGGTAGCGGGAGTGAGGTTCGAACTCACGACCTGCGGATTATGAGTCCGCCGCTCTGACCCGCTGAGCTATCCCGCCATGGTTGGTTGGCCACCTCGGAGTTGAACCGAGCAGCTAACTGCATATCAGGCAGTCCCCTTCACCGGTTGGGTAGCGGCCAGCGGAAGCGGAGCGAGTCGAACGCTCAAGGCCGCAGCTCGTCCGCTTTCAAGGCGGATGCAGTCGCCAGTCTGCTAGCGCTTCCATGGCAGAGAGGGCGGGGGTCGAACCCGCAAGGCCGAAGCTCGCCGGTTTTCGAAACCGGTTCCGTCACCAGTCGGATAGCCTCTCCATGGCGGAGGACGGAGTACTCGAAACTCACCCACATGGGGCCACTCGCTTTCCAGACGGCGGCCGCACCCTGGCGGCTTCGTCCTCCATGGCGGAGAGCGGAGAACTCGAATCCCACGCCGAAGCGCGCACTCGTTAGCAGCGAGGCCCAGGCCCTGCCCGGTTCACCCTCCGTGCCGTACCGCGGATTCGAACCGCGAACCTCCCGGGTCTGGGCCGGGCGCCTCTGCCAGTTGGGCTAGAACGGCGTGGAGTGACCGACGAGATTCGAACTCGCCCTGCGACCTTGGCAAGGTCGCGTGCTAACCGCTGACACTACGGTCACATGGAGCCCCTCCCCGGTGTCGAGCCGGGCGACTACTCCATACCAGGGAGAAGCGGACGCCGATCCGAAGGGCGTGAGCTGGCCGGGCTGGACTCGAACCAGCGTCGTCGTACGGTTCAGGGCCGCAGCGCCCCTGCCGACAGAGCAACCGGCCATCAGAGGCCCCCACCGGGTGCTACCCCCGGCTAGCCGTTCTTACAAGGAACGCCCGGACGTTGGTCCCAGGGGCAATGTACGCTCGGCGGGAGTCGAACCCGCATCAACTTGGCCCTCAACCAAGCCCGTCTACCTCATTGCGGCACGAGCGCATGGAGCCGCCACCCGGTGCCGACCCGGGTCACCCGCCTTACGAGGGCGAGGCCGCAGCCGTGCGCGGCGGCGAAGCTCCCCGTCATGGCCTCGAACCACGAACCTCCGGCATCAGAGGCCGGCGCTCTGCCAATTGAGCTAACGGGGATCAAGTAGGCGAGGAGGGACTCCAACCCTCACTTCCCGGCTTTTGAGGTCGGGCGCTCTGCCAATTGGTCGTACTCGCCCATGGTGCGCCACCTGGGACTTGAACCCAGAACCAACGGATTAAGAATCCGCTGCTCTAACCATTGAGCTAGCGGCGCATGGAGCCCCACCGGAGAGTTGAACTCCGCTCCTCACCTTGGAAGGGTGGTACATCGCCACAATGCTTGTAGGGCTTGGTGGCCACTCTCCGGATCGAACGGAGGACCTTCCAGGTTTCAATCGGACGCTCTTGCCGATCTGAGCTAAGCGACCATGAGTCGGGAAGCACAGACTCGAACTCCGTCCACCTGGTCCCAAGCCAGGCGCGCTAACCCTTACGCTACATCCCGGTGGAGAAGGCGGGAATCGAACCCGCTGCGACGACGCTTGCGGGGCGTGTCCGCTACCTTAGCTGTCATCCCCATGGTGGAGCAGAGGGGAGTCGAACCCCTGGCCTCCGCAATGCCATTGCGGCGCTCTTCCTGCTGAGCTACAGCCCCATGGCCGCCGCGACACATGGCCGCGACGGCGACCGGCAGGCATGGCGGCCTGCCGTGTGATGCTCACGCTATGGACGTGTCAAGTACTGCCAGGCACGTTCACCCCGCAGGGTGGTGCTCCGCAGGGACCGCAGGAGTTGAACCCGCATTCTGCCCGGTTTGGAGCCGGACCGCCTAACCGCTGGCTGATCCCTAAGTTTTGGAGTCCCGGTATCCTAAACATATGGCCTTGCAGATGTCTTCCCTTGATCTAGGTTGGCTCGCCGGCTTCTTTGACGGCGAAGGCTGGTATGACGAGTTCTACGTAAAGAGCCGTCATGACAGCAGCGTGCGCTATCCGGTTGCATGTCTCGGAATCGCCAATACTGTCAAAGCTTCCATCGATCACTGCCAGGAAATCACCGGAGCCGGGCGCATCCGCCTGAATCCGCGTACCCCTCCTAGGCAGCCCATATGGATCTGGCGCCTCAACAAACGCGCTGAGGTGATCGATGTGCTAAGCCAGCTAGAACCTCACCTCCTCATCAAGGGCGACCGGGCGAGGGTGGTACTTGCGAATCTCCGCGCTCGCTCGGCCGGCATGGCTTCCTAGCCGCTGGGTCATCCCTAGGTAAATGAAAACCGCCCCTCGGGGCTTTCCCCTGGGGCGGTCGCCTTCTGCTCCTCCTCGGGGCTACATGGCGACCACCCGGGTCCTGGGCTGGCTGTCTTTGCGCAGCATGGCAGCACCAGACGGCGAGCACGGGTTCTCATACCCGTGTCGCGTTGCCTTGATCTGCCGGAACGTCATGTCTCCATGATAGGCCACGCCCACGGAGGAGGCAACGGAATTTCCGGCTGCGCGCGTTATGCCGCTCGTTCCGCCGCTTCCTCTACCCGGTACGCCACCGACTCCCGCTCTGCCCGGAACGATGGGGTCTTGCTCTGCGAAAGAGTGTCAGCAGGTTGAGGATTCCTATGCCTCGGCTGCCTTTAGCCCAGTACTGCTGCATTCTGGCAATGGCCTGGTCTTTGCTCATCGCTGCTACTTCGGCTTCGTGAGACGAACTCGCGTGAGGAGAAAGTAATGCACGATCGCCGGCCCCGGCGAACTCAAGGCACGGTACGACCACGGTGCCACGACCGGTGAATCCCATGCGCCGGTCATGTTCCGTGGCCTGCGGTGCGGCTGCGTTTACGGCTTCAGGGACGTTGGTCCCTGGCGGCACTCCTGGGACAAGCGTCGAGTGTCAGCATGGAGGAGTGACATGCAGACGATGAAACAGGCCGCTGCCGAGTTCCTGGCGGGCAAGCGGGTCGCCGTCACCGGGGTCTCACGGAACCCGCAGAGCCACGGCAGCAACGTGGTGTATCAGCGGCTGCGGCAGCGCGGCTACCAGGTCTTCGCGGTGAACCCCCATGCGGACCAGGTCGAAGGCGACCCCTGCTATCACGACCTGGCGTCGGTCCCTGGCGGGGTCGACTGGGTGTTGATCGGAACCAGGCCGCAGGCAGCCGAGGCCACCATGCGCGAGTGCGCCGACCTGGGCATCAAGCGTGTCTGGATGCACCGCGGGCCCGGCGCGGGAAGCGTCTCGCCTGCAGCTGCCGAGTATGGCCGCCAGCACGGCATCACGGTGATCGAGGGCGGGTGCCCGTGCATGTTCAACCCCACCGCGGATCCCGGTCACAAGGCGATGCGGTTCGTGTTCACCCTGACCGGCAACGTGCCAAGGCGCGTGTTACGGCAGTACCCGGCTGCATCGCGGCCCCGTTGGCGGGTGATGTCTACGGCTTGAGCAGGACGCGTCCGAAGGCCTGGCGGCTTTCTATGTAGGCGTGTGCGGCGGCGGCTTCGGCCAGCGGGAAGGTGCGGTCGATGACGACCCGCAGCTGCCCGGCGGCGATGTCGTCGAGGAGCCCGCCGATCATGCGATAGGCCCGGTCGCCGGAGATCAGCTCGGCGCCCAGGAAGTAGCCGGTCACGCTCTGGTTGCCCTGGCGCAGCCCGGTGATGTCGACCGGCGTGGCGTGCTGCCGGCCGGCGTCGCCGAAGCTCACGCAGCGGCCGCGGTAGGCCAGGCAGCCGAGGCTGTCCGCCAGGATCTGGCCGCCTACTCCGTCGAGGATCACGTCGGCGCCGTGACCGCCGGTGAGGCGGCGCGTCTGCGCCGCGAAGTCCGCGGTCCGGTAGTTGATGCCGTGGTCGAGTCCCAACCCGGCCAGGCGGGCCAGCTTGTCGTCGCTGGAGGCGGTGGCCAGGACACGCGCCCCGGCCCGTTTGGCCAGCTGGATGGCGGCGATGCCGACCCCGCCTGCGCCGGCCTGCACCAGCACCGTCTCGCCCGGCTTGAGGCGGCCGAACTCGAACAGCGCGTCATGAGCGGTACCGAAGGCGACCGGCACGCACGCGGCCTCATCGGTGGACAGGCCGGCCGGGATGGCCCAGCAGGCCTGCTCCGGTACCGCCCGCAACTCGGCATGGGACCCGTCCAGGCCGACCGTCACGACCCGCCCGCCCGGCCGGAACCCGGTGACCCGGTCACCCACGGCCAGAACGGTGCCCGCTGCCTGGTAGCCAACGACGTGCGGGCCGCCGGCAACCTCGCCGGACGCGCGGTGCAGGGTGTCGCCGCCCTCGACGCTGATCGCCTCCACCCGCACCAGCACGCCATCCGGCGCGGGCTCAGGGTCGGGTACGTCCTCGTACCGGAAGACCTCCGGGCCGCCGACCTGGTAGTACACGGCGGCCTTCACGGCTTCACCGCCCGGACGAACGCGCTGATGACCTTTCCGGCCACCTGCGGCGCGAGCCGGTCCGCGTCCGCGCCCTGGGAGGCCAGGAACTCGCGAGCCTCTTCCCCGCCATAGACGCGGGTCGCCTGCACCTCGATGCCGGTGAACCCGGCGGCCTGCAGCTTGGCACGGTAGTCGCTCTCGGTCAGCGCCCCGGCGAAGCACCCTGCCCACAGCCGGGCGTCCTGCCGCAGCCCGGCCGGGATCGGGCCGCGGATGACGATGTTCTGCTCCGCCAGGGCGAGCATCTCGTCGGTCATGTCCAGGCCGTAGGCCTGGCCGGACGGGCCGACCCGGCGCGCCGACAGCAGCACGTCAATGCCGCCGCCCGAACCCAGGTCAAGCACGACCTCGCCGGGCTCGAACTGGGCCAGAGCCGCGCGCAGCCTGATACCGCTCATTGTGCGTGTTCGTGTCATGGCTGAGGAGTTATCGAATGGACGAGAACCCCTCCGACCAGGTAAGCCGTCATCTCGCGGTGCCCAGGCCCAGCGCCTCGACGGCGCGCGCGTGGTCGGAGGTGTTCTTCAGCAGCACCCCGAGCGTGCGTGCGATCGCGGTCGCGTCCAGTTCGGACAGCCCGAGGGTGACGATCGCGCGCGACCAGTCGATGGTCTCGGCTAGCGAGGGCGGCTTGCGCAGGTCGAGGCCGCGCAGCGCCCGGGCGGTGCGCACCACCTGCTCGGCCAGTGCGGCGTCGAGTTCCGGCACCCGCGCGGACACGATCTCGCGCTCACGCGCGGGATCTGGGTAGCCGATGTGGAGCCACAGGCAGCGCCGTTTGAGGGCCTCGGACAGGTCCCGCGTGCCGTTGGAGGTGAGCACGACGAGCGGCTGCGAGGTGGCGGCGATCGTACCGAGTTCTGGGACGGTGATCTGGAAGTCGCTGAGGATCTCGAGTAGCAGCGCCTCCATCTCGACGTCGGCCTTGTCGATCTCGTCGATGAGCAGCACGGTCGGGCCGGAGCGGCGGATCGCGGTCAGCAGCGGCCGGGAAAGCAGGAAGTCGGCGCTGAAGATGTCGTCCTGCAGCGCGTCCCACGCCTGCTCGGAGGGCGCCGCCTGCAGCCGCAGGAGCTGCTTCTTGTAGTTCCACTCGTAGATCGCGCGCGCCTCGTCCAGGCCCTCGTAGCACTGCAGCCGGATAAGCCCGGCGCCGGTGGCGGCCGCGCTGGCCTTGGCCAGCTCAGTCTTGCCCACCCCCGCCGGACCCTCGACGAGCACCGGCTTGCCCAGCTCTGCGGCAAGGTAGACGGTGGTTGCGATGTCCGGGGTGCATAGGTAGCTGGCTGCCGACAGCTTCGCCTCGACGTCCTCCGCGGAGCTGAAGCATCCGCGAATTGGTTTCAGCATGCGAACAATGGTACGTATAGCGCACAGAATGCGCAAGCTCAGCGCAGCGCCGTGATCGCGTCGCCGAGCTGGCGCATGGTGGCGACCTCGTGCATCGCGTCCACCCGCGCCTGGTATGCGGAGGCCAGCGAGTCGTCCTCGTCCCACTCGACGGCCGGCTCGGGGTTGAACCAGAAGACGTGCCGCGCCGCCGCCTTGAGGTCGGTCAGTTCGGCGATGGCGGCGCGGCGGTGGTGGCTGCGCGCATCGCCCACGATCAGCACGGTGGTGCGCGGCGTGACCGCGTGCGGCCAGCGCCGCCGGAAGGCAGCCAGCGCTTCGGCGTAGTCGCTGCGCCCGTCGTCGTGGACCAGGCCCTGCCGGGCCAGCAGCGTACGTGCGTCGAGCATGCCGCGCGAGTCCTGCAGCAGGTCGGTGACCTCGACGATGCCGTCGATGAACACCCACGAGCGGACGTGCCGGAACTCGCCGCTCAACGCGTGCAGCAGCGCCAGCATGAACGGCGCGAACTGGGCGACCGACCCGGACACATCACACAGCACCGCGAGGTCAGGGCGGGTGGGGCGGCGCCGGTGCAAGGCAGGGGTGAGCGGCACGCCGCCGGAGGACATGCTCGCGCGGATGGTCCGGCGCATGTCGAGCGAGCCACGGCCGCGCCTGCGGCGCCGGCCCAGCCGGGCCGCGATCCGGCGCGCGAGCGGGCGGACGGCACGGCGCAGCGCGTCGAGCTCATCCGCCGCCGCGGTCAGGATCGGCAGGTCGGCGAGATCGACCTCCCCGCCGGTATGCGGCATAGGCGCGGCCACCTGTGCCCGCTCGGCGACCATCTTCCCGATCATGTCGGCCAGTGCGCGCACCGCCGCCTCGGCCTCAGCGGCCTCCATGCGGCGCTCGGTCTCGGAGCGCCGCCCGTCGGCCTCGTCGCGCCGCAGCGCGAGCAGTTGCCGCAGCAGCCCGTCCAGCCCGATGCCGCGCAGCACCCGTGCGGTGTGGTGCCGCACGCTGCGCGTCCCGTCTGCCAGCCCGGCGAACGTGTCGATCGCCTCATCGGCAAGGTCGTGCACGCGCGCGGCGTCAGCGTCGTGGATGGCCCGGGCCAGATCACCCCCGCCGGGGGTGTCGGGTACCGGTGGCGGGCCGTCCGCGCCGGCGGCGTTCGGTGCGAATCGCGGTGGGCGCTGCGCGGGCAGCAGCCGGTCGAGCAGTTGCTCGAGCGCAGCGGCGGCAGCGGCATCCTTCGCGAGGGTGGCACGCAGCGCCGAGCGCACCTGCGCCTGGGAGGTCAGGTCGACCAGGGCCAGCCCGCGCGCCGCGTCGATCGCCTCGGACGAGGACACGGCGAGCCCACGGTCGCGCAGGTGGTCGGTGACGAACACGACCAGCCGCAGCACGAGTTCACCGACGGAACCGGCTGGCGTGGACACGTGACCTCCTACAGGTGTACGTTATCCGAACTATCGGTCGGTATGCGAACAATAGGGGACAAGCATGGGTTTGCCAACCACACTGTTGGGGCTGGGCCTGCAACTGCGGGCTGATGCCGACGCGGCTCGGCGGCAGCACATCGCGACTCTGGCCAGCCGGCTCGGCTACGAGAGCGTGTGGTTCTCTGTCGCGCCGGGCGACGCGGGCGTGCTCGACGAGATCGACACGCTGCTGGCCGCCGGGGTGACCCACGTGGGCGCAGTATTCACTGGGCCGTCCGAGGCCGCGCCCGAGTGGGTGCGCATAGTCGGCCCGGCGCATCCCGGACTGCTCGTCGACGTCCCCGACGAGGCCGGGCCGGACTGCGTGACGGCCCTGGGCGGGGCGGACGAATGGAGCCGGCGGGGCTATGTCCGGGGGGTGCCGGACCCGGCCGCGGCTGGCGTGGTGCTGTCGTCCGCGAGTCGAGCCCAGACCGCGGCGCTCGCCGCAGCCGCCGCACGGGTGCGCGCGGACGTTAACCCCAGCCTGCGCATCGGCGTGGCGCTTGGCGTCTCGATCGGCCGCACCATGAGCGAGGCGCAGGCACGGGTCGCGCGCGATCCGTTCCTGGCCGCCACCGGAGTCCCCGATGCGGGACTGTTCGGCACGTTCGAGCAGGCACAGGAGCAGGTGCTCGCGCTCGCCGCCGCAGGCGTCGACTGGATCCGGGCCGACCTGGCCGACGAGCAGGACATCGCTGACCTGCTGGCTCAGCTTCGGGCGGCCGCCGTCGGCCCGGCACACGTGCTACACGGCCGGGGCCGCTGACCGCCGCGCGGCGGCCGATCGCGGCAGGGGCAGGGCGTGCGGCGTCGAAGCAGCGGATAACCGCCGGCCCGCGGTCGGGTGACTGGACGTACTCGGGGCGCCCGACGATCGCCGGCCTCCCTGGGCTGCTCGGCATGTGGACGATACCCGATTGCGACAGACTCCTTCGCCCCGAGGCTCTTGACACCGGCCGCGCGAAGACGGAAGCTGATGTTCACTGAGCGTACATACGTTCGCAATACGAACATCTGAGGCGGAGGATGGCAATGACGGCCAGCCTGCCCGCCACCTGCCTGGCAGACAGGGGTCGCAATGATAAGTGGACTCGTGCATCAGACAAGCGACGTACTGCGCGCTCGTACCGCGTTCTTGAGTGGCGACGAGCGCCCATCTGCAGTGCGGCCGGAAATTTTCGCCTCTTGGCGCCGGTCTGCGCTGCTTGGAGCCCAACCGGACATCCCAACGCTGCCGTTCCGCGCTGAGATTGACAGCGAGAACGCGCTGCATCTCGCGGCTCGGCCCGTGCTCGATCGGCTCGCCGACCGGCTGGACCGAACGACAACCGCGATGCTGCTCGCCGACCGGGACGCTCGGATCACGATGCGGTGGGTGGGCGATCCCGGACTGTTGCGGATGATGGACCGCACCGACTCGGCACCTGGTTTTGCTCTTCGCGAGGAGGTATGCGGTACCAACGGTCTCGGCTCGGTGCTTGAGGCGAGCCGCCCGTTTTCCGTGGTGGGTCCCGAGCACTTCGCCGACAGGTTCCAGGAGTACGCCTGTTATGGCGCGCCGATCCGTCACCCGGTCACGGGCCGGTTGGAGGGCGTACTCACGTTCGTCTCCCGCGCTACCGAAGCCAGCCCTTTGATGCTGGCGTTCATCGAGGAGACTGCCGCATGCATCCAGGAACGGATGCTGACGACGGGCTCGCGTCGCGAGCGGCTATTGGTCGACGCATTCGTCACCGCGGAACGCCGCGCCCGCAGCGCGGTGGTCGCGCTCAACGAGCAGACGATCATCGCCTCAGCGGCCACATCGGCGCTGCTGGAGGAGGGATTGGATCACGCCACCTTGTGGGAGGCCGCGCGGGAGGCCATCTTGCATCGGAGCACGCGCGGGGAGGGCGAGGAAACACTCTGCGGGGACGGGGACCGCGCTTTCCGTGTCACCGCGTCTCCCGTCCTTGACGGGAACCAGGTCGTCGGCGCGCTAGTCCGCCTGTCTAGCGCGACCTCGACGGGACTATCCGCTGTCAGCCTCTGGGGCAGCTCCGTACATCCGCAACAGTGCCTGCTGCGTCACCTCGGTGGCCAGAGCCGCGCATGGGTGCACGCCATGTCCGTCACCGCGCCTGCCGTCCTGAGCCGCCACCCCGTCCTCCTGCTGGGCGAGCCCGGGGTCGGAAAGCTGGAAGTAGCGCAGGCACTACACGATCTGTCCTGCACAAACGGTCCGCTGTCCGTGTTCAACGCGGCGTTGGCATTGCTCGACGGGTTCGCCGTCTGGCTAGGCAGAGTCCGGGCACGGCTCGGCCGTCCAGGCACCCTCGTACTCGCTCATCTTGAGACGTTGGCCGGGACGGAGGCGCTCGCGCTCGCGGCGCTGCTCGACGATCATGAGGGCTCATGGCCGCGTCTCATCGGCACGGCCACACGGCACCCCGGGGAGGCGTCGCCGGCGGGGCCGCACCTGGATCGGCTGGCCACCCACTGCGTCGACCTGCCGCCGCTTCGCGAGCGACGCGGCGACGTGCCGGAACTCGTGAAACGCCTGGCACGTCGTCAGGGAGAGGATCGGCTGCGCTTTAGCTCCGAGGCGATGCGGGCTCTCATCGACGCGCCTTGGCCAGCCAACGTTCGCCAGCTTGAGACGTTGGTGCGCCGTTTGGCGGTAAGCCGCGGACCGAATGCCGTGGGGCTGCAGGACCTGCCCGCCGACCTGGTGTGCGCCTCCCAGCACGGGCTCACCGCTCTTCAGCGGTTGCAGATGGAGGCGATCATGGCGGCGCTGGGCAAGTCCGGCAGCAACATAAAGCTCGCCGCGGCTGAGCTCGGTGTCTCCCGCTCAACGCTCTACCGAAGGTTGCGAGAGCTCCACATCGATCTCAACGATCCGACGCGCGCCCGCAGCGGGGTCCCGTCGCTCGCGAGGCCCTAGGCACGGTTTATTTACGTCATTTGCGACCGGCTCGAAGGGCTTGCTCGCCGTGTTCGAGGTAGAGGGTACGTCGGTGCGACGTGCTTCGAACTGTGCGACCGACGGCGGTGGTCGGGGCCGACGAGATGGCGTGTTTTGGAACACTGGCGTGTCAGCTTGAAACACGACCGCCACCAGCAGGTCACTCATCATGAGGCCATCAACCTGATCATTTGCCGCGATGCCCAGGAGGGGACTGCTATGGCGAACGCACAAGACGTCGCAGCGCGCGACACGGCGGCACCTGTGCCGGTGACCGACTTCGAGGCGGAAGCCGACATCGTCGTGGTCGGCGGCGGCGGTGGCGGTCTGCCTTCCACTTTGTTCTCACGGTGGCTCGGCAACGAGGTGATCCTGCTGGAGAAGGCACCCGAACTGGGTGGCACCGCGCGCAAGGCCGCATTCTGGTACTGGGTGCCGAACAACGAGCCGATGCGCGCATTGGGCATCAAAGATGAGGAAGAGGACTGCCTACGCTACATGGCACGGCTGTCCCGCCCGCAGGCATACGATCCGGACAGCCCCACCTTCGGGCTGAGCCAGTGGGAGTACGACCTCTGCAAAGCCATTCACGAGTCGGCTTCCCCCGCAGCCGAACTGCTGCGCGAGCACGGCGCCCTCGTCTACCGACACTGCGCGGACGTGCCCGACTACTGGGCGGAGCTGCCCGAGGACAAGGCGCCGCGGGGACGCGTCCTCGTCCCGGACGAGGCCTGCGAGACCATGTCCGACGGTGGGCAGGTCGCCATCCGTACCATGGGAGAGGCCGGCCGTCGTGATGGCGTCGACATCCGCACCGGTCACCGCGTGCAAAGGCTAGTCGTCCATAATGGCGCGGTCGTCGGCGTTGTGGCATCGACGCCGGACGGCGTGGCGCATCGCATCCGCGCCCGCAAGGCCGTCATCTTCGCCACCGGCGGCTTCACGCATAATCCGGAACTTCGCCGCAATTTCCTGAACGTCCCCGTCTACGGCGGATGCGCCGCGACCACAAACGAAGGCGACATCGTAGCCATCGCGTCGGCGGTCGGGGCACAGCTTCGGAACATGAACTACGCCTGGATGTGCCCGGTGCCCCTGGAGAAGGCGATCGCCCCCGATCCGGGCATGATTGGCATGTTCTCCGTGGCCGGCGACTCCATGGTGTTCGTGAACAAGTACGGCCGCCGGGTCGTCAACGAGAAACTCCAGTACAACGAACTGGCACAAACCTTCTTCCAGTGGGACCCCTCCGCGGCCGAGTACCCGAACCTCGTGCTGGCGCAGGTCTGGGACCAGCGGTCGCAGGACCACTCCGCGAGCACCGAGTACGGGCGGCTGATCGTACCGCCGGGCACCGACGACTCCCACGTGATCAAAGGCGAGACCCTTGAAGAACTGACCCGACGGATCGACGAGCGCCTCGCCCGGTACACCAGCCGCACCGGAGGACTGCGGCTTGCTCCGGACTTTTCTGCCCACCTCAAAGACACGCTGCGGCGGTTCAACGCGATGGCGCACGAGGGCGCCGACCGCGATTTCCACCGGGGGGAGCGCGCCGTCCAGCTTCTCTTCAACGGCCCCGTCAAGGAGGAACCCGGACGCACCAACCCCACGCTGTGGCCGCTCAGCGATACCGGGCCATACTACGCGGCGCTCGTCACCGGCGGCACCCTCGACACCAAAGGGGGTCCGAAAGCGACACCGGACGGACAGATCGTCGACGACTTGGACCAGCCGATACCAGGGCTTTACGGCGTCGGCAACTGTGTGGCCTCAGCGTCTGCTCAGGCGTACTGGGCCGGGGGAGCGACGCTCGGACCGATCGTCGCATTGGCGTACCGCGCCGCCCGCGCCGCCCACGCCGAACCCGTGAAGGAGGTCGTGCAAGCCGCGCGCTGAGGGCTGGAGTGCCCGGCGCTGGACGCCGCCCGACCCGCCCGCAAGCACCACGAGGAGCGAAAGCGATGGCCCTCACCAGAGAGACATGACCGACGAGCAGCCTCCCGGTCACCGCAGGGGCACGATCTTCATCAGGGCTCAAGGCCGGGGAGACACCAGTGCTCCCCCGCCGGGGCCACCAGGTACCGAGTCTGCCGGATGGCGGACCCTACAGCACTCGTAAGGAGGCCCCCGGTGACCGAACTTCGAACCAATGACGTCTCCGAAGGCGCGACATCCACCCCTTCGGCACCCTCGGCTGGAGTCGAGAGCGCAGCCAGCCCGCCACCGAATCCCGCAGTCCTCGGCCTGCTCGCGTTCTCCGTCGGCGGTACGGTGCTCGGAATCTCCCTACTTGGCTATGTCTCCGCCGCAGCGCAGGGCGGCAGCGTCATGCCTATCGTCTACGCGGCCACCGGCCTCGGCGTGCTGATCACCACCATCTGGGCCGCGGCGCTCGGACAGACATTCGTGGCCGCGGTGTTCGGCGCGTTCACTGGCTTCTGGCTCAGCTACGCCGCGTTCGTCCTCGGGCTCGCCCACAACTGGTACGTGATCCCTCAGGCGCAGGTGGCGCACAGCGTGGCCCAATTCCTCATCGCCTGGGCGATCGTGATCTTCATGCTGGACGTCGTCAGCGTGTATGTCCCCTCGTCGTTCACGATGATCCTCAGCTCGGCGCTCGTCGCGGTCGTACTCCTCATCATCGCCAACCTCAACGGGTCGACCGTACTGCCCAAAGTCGCGGGCGGGTTCATCCTGTTGTTCTCGGCCATCGGCTTCTATGACTTCCTTGCCACCGGCATCGAGTCGGTAGGCGGACGACCGCTGTCCCTCGGACCGCCACTGCGCACGTTGCTCGCCCGCAAATGACGCTGCCAGGGCCACCGAGGCATAGCCACCTGGCGCTGCCCGGCCGGGAAACCCATGGTTCGCCGCCAGCTTCTTGACACCGGCCGCGCTAAGGGGCAAGCTTTTGTTCACTAGACGCACATAGGTTCGCAATACGAACACCCGAGGACGGAGGATGGCAATGACGGCCAACCTGCACGGCAAGGAACGGGCGTCCTACACGACGCGCTTCGGCTCGCTGGCGAACTACGAGAAGGGCGGCGTCGAAATCATCAACGACGATCCGCGGCACTACGCCTTCTCCAACGTCTTCGAGGTCGCCAGCAACGCCGCACCCTACGAGAAGACCGCGGTCGGCAAGAACATGGAGTACGTCGTCGAGGCGATCCGCGCCGAGGGCATCAGCCCGTGGCGCACCGCCGCGCACGACGAGTTCGCGCTTGTCCTCGACGGCGAGGTCGAGGTCTCGCTCGTCAAACTCGCGCACAGCCCGCTCGCGCCCGACGCCGGCGGCTCGGTAGCCCTGGACGGCGAGCCCGAGGGGCAGCCGATGGGGCGCATCGTCGCCCGGCGCGGGCACATGGCACTGCTGCCGGCGGGCAGCGCGTACCGATTCCGCGCCGATCGGCCTGGCGTGATCCTGCAGCAAGCCGTCGCCGGCCCGGACACCCTGTTCCGCTGGTCCGAGATCTGCCAATCCCTGTGAACCCCTGAACCGCAGCTTTGCGAGGAGCCACCACATGACCGCTACCGCTGAACACGGTGTCGTCTCGACCGAGCCGAACGAGGAGGGCTACCGCGAGTTCTCCCTCGGCGAGTTCCGCTTCCGCCGCGACGAGTACTTCGTCTACATCATCTGGCCGACCGGGCACCACATAATGAGCGTGGACGCGTTCCTGCGCGCGATGCAGCGCGACATCGCCTGGGACTTCTTCTACGGCACGGTCAACTTCGACGGCGTCTTCGGCACGGTCAACCACTATGGCACCGTCGACATCTTCGCCGGCCGCTACAACGACTCCTACCGCAAGGCCGAGCTCGACTACTCCGAGAATATCCAGACGCCGCGCATCCGCGAGACGTTCAAGTTGATCCTCGACGACTGGACCAACGAGACCTTCGACCCGTTCGCCTCGCCGCACGAGACCGGCTCGGCGTTCGGCATCAAGAATGGCGACAACCACGGCGCGGTCACCCGCCAGCGGGTGCAGGCCGGACGGATGGTCGGTCTGCCCGGCGACGCGCCGCTGCGCAGCGACGAGGCCGGCTACCCGGTGAACCGCATGTTCGCCGATGTCCCGCAGGACGAGCCGGAGGTTTACGCCGAGCCCGGCTTCGAGGACCAGGTGTCGGCCTTCAGCCTGTTCGCCTACCTGTCCCGCTCGGACGTCACCTGGAACCCGTCGGTGGCCAGCGTCTGCAAGGAGTCGCTGTTCTGCCCGACGACCGAGGAGTACATCCTGCCGATCATCCACGGCAACGACCGGGTCGAGTGGTTCATCCAGCTGACCGACCAGATCACCTGGGAGGTGGAGGACCGGGAGACCGGCGCCGTCCGGGCGCGCGTCGTAATGAAGGCGGGCGACGTCTCGGCGATGCCGGCCGACATCCGCCACCAGGGCTACTCGCCGAAGCGGTCGATGCTGCTGGTCTGGGAGAACGCGTCCGCCGACCTGCCCGACCTGATCGCAAGCGGCAAGACACCGACCTACCCGATCGACTTCTGAGGCACCGGGACGGGATGACGGTGCAGACGAAGCTGTTCATCGGCGGCACGTGGGTCGACGGCCTCGACGGCGCGAGCATCGAGGTGCGCGACCCGCACGACGGGTCGCTGCTCGCCGAGGTGGCCGAGGCCCGCGCGGCCGACGTCGACCGCGCGGTGCGGGCGGCACAGGCAGCGTTCGGGCCGTGGCGGCACACCACGGCCGAGGAGCGCGGCCGGCTGCTGCTCAAGCTCGCCGACCTGATCGAGGCACACGCCGACGAACTCGCGCTGCTCGAGACCCGCGACACCGGCCATCCGATCCGCGACACCCGCGGGCTGGACGTGCCGCGCACCGCCGCGACGTTCCGCTACTTCGGCGGGATGGCCGACAAGCACCAGGGCAGCGTCGTCCCGGTCGAGCACGGCTTTCTCGACTATGTGCTGCGCGAGCCGATCGGCGTGGTCGGGCAGATCGTCCCGTGGAACTTCCCGCTGATGTTCACCAGCTGGAAGATGGGTCCCGCACTGGCAGCCGGCAACACGGTGGTCCTGAAGCCGTCCGAACTCACCCCGCTGAGCACGCTGCGCGTGGCCGAGTTGATGACCGAGGCCGGCTTCCCTCCCGGGGTCGTCAACATCGTCACCGGCTACGGCGCGACGGCCGGACGGCGCATTGCCGAGCACCCCGGCATCGGCAAGGTGTCGTTCACCGGTTCGACGGCGGTCGGCCGCTCGATCCTGGCGGCGAGTGCGGGCAATCTGAAGAAGGTGCAGCTCGAGCTCGGCGGCAAGGGCGCGAACATCATCTTCGCCGACGCCGACCTCGGCGCCGCCGTGCAGGGCTCGGCGTTCGCGATCTACCACAACCAGGGCCAGGCCTGCATCGCCGGCAGCCGGCTGATCGTGCACGAGGATGTCGCCGACGAGTTCGTCGACCGGTTCGTCCGGCTCAGCAAGGGCGTGCGCCTCGGCGACCCGAAGGATCCCGCGACCGAGATGGGCCCGCTCACCTCGCCCGGGCACCGCGACCGCGTGCTCTCTTACATGGAGGTCGCGGTCGCGGACGGCGACGAGATTGTCACCGGCGGCAAGGCGCCGGAGGCCACCGAGCTTGCCGGCGGCTGCTACCTCGAGCCGACCGTGGTGGCGACGCAGGCCGAGCACCGCCTCGCCCGAGAAGAGGTGTTCGGCCCGGTCCTCGCGGTGCAGCGCTTCCGCACCGAGGACGAGGCGCTGCGCATCGCCAACGGCACCGACTACGGGCTCGGTGCCGGACTGTGGACCCGCGACCTGTCCCGCGCGCACCGGGTGGCGCACGAACTGCGGGCGGGCATGGTGTGGGTCAACTCGTACAAGCGGGTCAACCCCGGTTCCCCGTTCGGCGGCGTCGGGCAGAGCGGGTTCGGCCGCGAGATGGGGTTCGAGGCCATGCACGAGTACACCGACGCCAAGGCGGTGTGGATCAACTACGGGGCGCAGCTGCCTGCGCGCTACGCCGATGCCTGACCCGCAGCCGCTGCCCGGCGCGATGGCGGCGATCTTGGGCAGGAGTGTTGCCGCGTGATAGTCAGGTTCGCGCACGAGACGCTTCCGCAGCGGGTGGTATTCGCTTCGTTCGAGGCCGCGGAGCACGTGGCCGACGAGGTGGCCCGGCTCGGGGCCTGCCGGCCGATGGTGATTGCCGCAGAGGCTGAAAGCGCGCTGGCCGACCCGTTGGTGGCCGCCCTGCCGGTCGCCGTGCGCCATACCGAGGTGGTGATGCACGTGCCCAGCGACGTTGCTGAGCGGGCACGCAAGGCCGCCGAGGAGCACGATGCCGACGTCCTCGTGAGCGTCGGTGGCGGGTCCACCACCGGCCTGGCCAAGGCGGTCGCGCTGGCCAGCGGCCTGCCCATCGTCGCCGTTCCGACCACGTACGCGGGCTCGGAGGCCACGAACGTCTGGGGGGTTACCGAGGGCGGTCGCAAGACTACCGGAGTCGACGCCCGCGTCCTGCCGCGGGCCGTCGTCTACGACGCCAGCCTGATGCTGTCCTTGCCCGTGCCACTGAGCGTGGCCTCCGGGCTGAACGCGCTGGCGCACTGCGTCGACTCGATGTGGGCGCCACGCGTCGACCCGATCGACCAGGCTCTCGCGCTGGAGGGTATCCGCGCCCTTCGCCACGGACTGCCCAGGGTCGCGCGCGATCCGCAGGGCATCGAGGGCCGCGAGCAGACGCTGTACGGCGCCTGGATGGCCGCGGTGGCGTTCGCCTCGGCCGGCTCCGGGTTGCACCACAAGATCTGCCACGTCCTGGGCGGGATGTACAACCTCCCGCACGCGCAGACCCATGCCGTGGTGCTGCCGTACGTCCTCGCGCTCAACGCGCCGTCGGTTCCGGACAGCGAGCAGCGGATGGCGGCGGCGTTCGGCGCGGCGTCCGCGCTGGAGGGGTTGCAGCGCCTGCGGGAGGAGCTGGGGGCGCCTCGCGCCCTGCGTGATTACGGGCTGCGTGAGACCGACATCCCGGCTGCCGTCGACGCCATCCTGGCGGCCCTGCCCCCGGGCAACCCGACGCCGGTCACCGCCGCGAACCTCGAGGAGCTGCTACGCCGGGCGTGCCAAGGAAGGGAGCCACGATGAGCCTTGACCAGCAGCACGGGACGGTGTCCCCCGAGCAGGAGGAGCGCGAGTCACGGCTCGTGCAGCGCGTGGTCGCGTCTTTCGACGGCACGCCGGACCCGCGGCTGAAGGAACTGATGCAGGCGCTCACCCGGCACCTGCACGCTTTGGTGCGGGAGGTGCGGCTGACCGAGGAGGAGTGGCAGCGCGCTATCGAGTTCCTCACCGCCGTCGGGCACATCACCGATGACAGGCGCCAGGAGTTCATCTTGCTCTCTGACGTCCTGGGGGCGTCGATGCAGACCATCACCATCAACAACGAGGCGCAGGCGAACGCCACCGAGGCGACGGTGTTCGGCCCGTTCTTCGTCGAAGGCTCGCCCGAGACCGGGTTCGGCGGCGACATCGCGGCCGGAGCGTCCGGGGAGCCGTGCTTGGTCGAGGGCACGGTCACGGACACCTACGGCCAGCCGGTCCCGCATGCGCTGATCGAAGTCTGGGAGGCCGACCAGGACGGCTTCTACGACGTCCAGTACGACGACGGCCGGGTCGCCGCCCGCGGCCACCTGTTCACCGACGCGGACGGGCGGTACCGCTTCTGGGGGGTCACCCCCACGCCGTACCCGATTCCGCACGACGGACCGGTCGGCCAGCTGCTGGCCGCGGTGGGCAGGTCCCCGATGCGGGCCTCGCACCTGCACTTCATGGTCAAGGCGGGCGGATTCCGGACCCTGGTGACGCACATCTTCGTCCGCGGGACCAGCTTCTGGGCCGCGACAGCGTCTTCGGGGTGAAGGACTCGCTCGTGATGGACTTCACGCCGCAGCCGGCGGGCACCCCCACCCCCGACGGCCGGGACCTGGGAGACGGCGCGTGGTCACGCGTGCGCTTCGACATCGTCCTGGCGCCCGACGCGGCCCCGTGAGCACCCGCGCCATGGCCCAGGCAACTGTAGAGACAGGCTGATCCATGCCCACTGACGTGTACCTTTACGACGCCGTGCGTACCCCCTTCGGGAAGTACGGGGGTGCGCTGGCGGGTGTGCGTCCCGACGACCTGGCGGCGCACGTGGTGCGGACGCTGGTCGGCCGGGCGCCGGCACTGGAGCCGGCCCGGGTCGACGAGGTCGTGCTCGGCAACGCGAACGGGGCCGGGGAGGACAACCGCAACGTCGCCCGGATGGCGGGCCTGCTGGCCGGCCTGCCGACGTCGGTCCCGGCTACGACGGTGAACCGGCTGTGCGGCTCCAGCCTGGATGCCGCCATCGTGGCCTCCCGCCAGATCGCCCTCGGCGAGGCCGACGTGGTGGTGGCCGGGGGGGTGGAGTCGATGAGCCGGGCGCCGTGGGTGCTGCCCAAGGCCGAGAAGCCGTACCCGGCCGGCGACGCGACGCTGGTGTCGACGACCCTCGGCTGGCGGCTGGTGAACCCGCGGATGAACCCGGAATGGACCGTCTCGCTGGGCGAGGCCACCGAACTGCTCCGCGTCCGCGAGCAGGTGAGCCGCGAAGCGCAGGACGCCTTCGCCCTGCGCTCGCACCAATCGGCTGCCCGGGCCTGGGACACCGGATTTTACGACAACCTGGTCGTCGAGGTCCCCGGGGTAGCGCTTGATCGCGACGAGTCCATCCGGCCCGACACCAGCCTGGAGAAGCTCGCCGCGCTGAAACCGGTGTTCCGCAAGGCGAACGGGACAGTGACCGCGGGCAACTCCTCTCCGCTCAACGACGGCGCGTCCGCGGTCCTGCTGGGCAGCCCCGCGGCGCAGCAGCTCACCGGCCTGCCGCCGCTGGCACGGATCGCAGGTCGCGGCGCCGCGGCGAACGACCCCAGGTACTTCGGTTTCGCGCCGGTGGAGGCCGCCAACGCGGCCCTGAAGCGAGCCGGCATCGGCTGGGGTGACGTGGATGCAGTCGAGCTGAACGAGGCGTTCGCCGCGCAAACCGTGGCGTGCATCAACGCCTGGGGCGTCGACCCCGGCATCGTCAACGCACACGGCGGCGCCATCGCCATCGGCCACCCGCTGGGCGCATCCGGGACCCGCGTGCTCGGCACGCTCGCACGCTCCCTCCGGGCCAGCGGCAAGCGGTGGGGGGTCGCCGCGATCTGCATCGGTGTCGGGCAGGGACTCGCCGTGGTCCTCGAGAACCTGGGCGCCTGAGCCGTGGTCGGCATCCTGGAAAACCTCACCGAGGCGGTAGCGGGGATCCCGGACAGCGCCACGGTGATGATCGGCGGATTCGGCCCGGCCGGCCAGCCGGTCGAGCTCATCGACGCGCTCGTCGGGTCGGGCGCCACCGACCTCACCGTGGTCAACAATAACGCCGGAAACGGGGACATGGGCCTGGCGGGGCTGATCCGCGCGGGCCGGGTGTGCAAGATGGTGTGCTCCTTCCCGCGCCAGCCGGACTCCTGGCACTTCGACAAGAAATACCGGGACGGCGAGATCGAGCTCGAGCTCGTCCCGCAGGGCAACCTGGCCGAGCGCATCCGCGCCGCCGCCGCCGGCATCGGAGCCTTCTACACGCCCACCGGCTACGGGACACCGTTGGCCGAAGGCAAGGAGGTCCGCGAGATCAACGGCAGGCACTACGTGCTGGAGTACCCGCTACGAGCGGACTACGCGCTGGTCAAGGCCCACCGGGCCGACGAGCTCGGCAACCTGGTCTACCGCAAGACCGCCCGCAACTTCGGGCCGATCATGGCGGCCGCCGCGACGACGACGATCGTGCAAGTCGAGGACGTGGTGCCGGCCGGCGCGCTCGACCCGGAAATCATCGTGACGCCGTGCATCTACGTCGACCGCCTTGTCCGGGTGCCGGTGCCGGCCCAGGCACCTGAGCCGGCGGGGGCGGGCCAGTGAACACCAGGGCCGCCGGCACCACCCTGCGCGGGCTCAGCAAGGACGACCTCGCGGCCCGGGTCGCACGCGACATCCCGCGCGGGGCGTTCGTTAACCTCGGCATCGGGCTCCCCACCCGTATCAGCAATCACCTGACCCCAGACAGCGAGGTCATGCTCCACACCGAGAACGGCATGCTGGGCATGGGACCCGAGGCGCACGGCGCCGCGACGGACCTTGACCTCATCAACGCCGGCAAGATTCCCGTGACCGAACTGCCCGGGGCGTCGTACTTCCACCACGCGGACTCCTTCGCGATGATGCGCGGCGGTCATCTGGACGTCTGCGTGCTCGGTGCCTATCAGGTGTCGGCCCGCGGCGACCTCGCGAACTGGCACACCGGCCGACCCGGCGACATCCCCGCCGTCGGCGGCGCGATGGACCTCGCCCTCGGGGCCAAGGAGACGTTCGTAATGATGAACCTGCTATCGCGAGAGGGGGTTCCGAAGCTGGTTCCCGAGTGCACTTACCCGCTGACCGGTGTCGGCTGCGTCAGCCGGGTCTACACCGACCTCACGGTGTTCCTCATCGGGGACGAGGGCGTCGCGGTACGGGATCTGTTCGGCTGCACCTTCGACGAGCTGGCGGGTCTTCTCGAGGTGCCCCTCCTGGACTGGACGGGCGATCCCGGTTAGCCAGAAAGCAGTTTGATCAGCGCATCGCTGATAGCGCCGGCGCAGACGCGATCATAGAAGCTGTACCCGGGCATCGGGTTGCACTCGAGGCACCAGTACGTGCCGTCCTGGTCGAGCTTGAAATCCCAGCCCGCGAAGACCAGCCCCTGCTCGGCGGTCCTGGTCACCAGCAGGCTCGCCAGGTCGGCGGGAATGTCGAGGACCTCCTTCGTGGCCGCCCGGTCGGACCGGTAATCGATCGTCGTGCTGGAGAACCGGCAGGCGATCACCGCGTCTCCCACGACGTGCGCGCGCACGTCGTCCCCCTCGATCATGCGCTGGACCAGCACGGGGCCTTCGCTGCTGGCCAGCCGGTCCAGGTCACCCGGGCGGATCTCCCGGGTGGTGGCCCTGGTCCCGCATACCGGCTTGACGACGGCGCACCCGCCGCCGATGAACTCCCGTACCCGCTGCGGGTCGGCCGAGAGCAGGCTCGGCGGCACGAGCAGCCCGTGAGCGCTCAGCCAGGCGTAGTGCGCCGGCTTGTAGCCGTTGAGCTGATGGCTGCCGAGCCGGTTGACGACGGTCAGGCCGGCCTCGTCCATCCAGGCGCCGAGCCCTTCCATCAGGCCGTGCCAGCGCGCGGCGTGCTGAGGCGTCCGGCCCAGGTAGATCGGGCGGATGTACAGGCCGGTCAGGTCGGCGAGACGGACCCTTTCCGCACCCGAGACGAAGTCGGCGGAATCCGGCGGCGCGGACAGCCTCCAGTCTCCCGCGGTGCAGGTCTCCATGAGATCCAGCACGGCGAACGGGACGTCGCCGGCGACGCAGTGGGCGGCAAAGTGAACCATCACGGGGTCCGCCTTGGTGCCGGCGATGCCGATCATCGGCTCACCTCCGCTGGCCGGCCGAGCCGTTCGGCCATCCAGGCCGCTGCCGCCGCGGCGACGTCGTCAGTGGCTTCACCGACGGCGCCGGCGCCGGCGTCCCACGGCCAGCAATCGATCCGGGACAGCGTCCGCGCGCCGTCGTCCTGGCCGGTCAGCCACCACACGGTGGCCATGTCCAGCTGGTACCAGGCGGCAATGCGCCGGCTTGCGGCCAGGGTAGCGGGTGCGACTTCGGTCGTGGCGATGGTCCGGTCACCGACCACCCAGACCTTCACCAGGCGGGCCGGGCCAGCGGCCGCGCGGTACCGGAACGGCCCGGTCGACGAGGAGCCCGGGCCGTAGGAGCTGCGGTTCGTCGCGTAGTCGTAGACCTCGAGCCGGCCAGCGCCGGCGGCGTCCGGCGGCCAGGCGCCGGTAAACCGTTCGGCGCGGACGGCCTCGGGGTCAAGGTGGCGGGCCCCGCGGACGGCACGCGCGGATCCAGGCGGAAGGGTGCCGCACAGGCTGACGGCGCTCGGCCGGTTGAGCACCGGAGAGCGGGTCAGGAGCGCAATCGACCGGGCCGCGGCCAGGGTCTCCGCGGCCAGGAACCGGCCATCCGGTGTGGGGGGCCAGGCCGTATCGTCCGGGGAGAGCCACAGCAGCGGACGGTCAGGCGCCACGGCCGGCGGCTGCCCGAACGACTGCTCGACGCTGACCTCGGCGGCCAGCTCGCGGTGCGTCCGGAACTCCAGGCTGAGCCCGGCCGCCGAAAAGGCCGAGGACAGGAGGGCGGAGAACCTGGCCTGCCGCCCGGCATGGTCGGCTACGGCGACGACCTGTGTCATGCCCGGGTCACATCACCGGGCGGCCGGGGTCCTGGCGTTCCGGCTCCGGCGAAGCCGCCAGGTCGACCGGCTTTTCGATCATCTCGTCCTTGGGGTCTTTTTCAGGTGGGTCCTTCTCGTCTCCGTCCTTGTGCTCCTTGAAATCCTTGTCGTCCTTATCTTCCTTGCCGTCCTTGTCAGTGTCCTTGAAGTCTTTCTCCTCCGTCTCCTTTACGTCCTTACCGTCCTTATCATCCTTAACGTCCTTTTCGCCAAAGTCCTTGACTTCCTTCACCTCCTTATCTTCTTTATCGTCAAGCTCCTTGGCGTCCTTGGAGTCCTTCTCCCCGAGGTCCTTGGTTTCCTTTCCGTCCTTGTCTTCCTTTCCGTCCTTGAAGTCCTTGATATCCTTGCCTTCCTCCTTGGGCGGCGGCTTTTCGAATATCCCCGGGTCCTTTTCGGATGCCGCCTCGGCCTGGGCGGCCGCCTTCTCCCGCAGGGTCTCCTGGCCGTCGTCGTCCAGGCGGGCGGTGAGCCGCCCGATCACGTCGATCCGGTCTTCTGCCGGAATGTAGGGGTCTGACATCGGAACCTCCAGTTGTTGTGGGGTCGGGAAAGAGCATCACCAGTAGAGGACGAGCAGGTCGCCGACCACGAGACCGTGGCCTTGCAAGGTGATGCGGATGTCGTCGGGCTGCACCGAAGGGGTCACCCCGATCTGGTGGAGTACGTGCCCGCTGTGCACGATGGCCCGGCCGAGGTGGTAGGGCACGATTTCGGGCTCTGTCTGCCGGATCGCGGCCACGCGATCCGCGTCCTGCGGATAGCGGCAGGGCCAGACCCGCAGCGAGGATCCGGCCGCGGGCAGCCTGACCGGCAGCGTGAACGAGACGGTGCCCGACGCGTGCGCGTACTCGGGCCGGGCCAGCAGCCGCTGGTACTGCAGGTCGAAATGGATGGACGTCACCGGCCGGGTCGGGATGCCGGCACCGGCCCAGACGTGGAAGCCGGGCATGGCCAGATCACCGGCGTACCTCGCGGGCAGGCCGAGTTCCCGTCCCAGGGCCTCGGCGAGCTTGCCGTGCACGCCGGCGAATCGCTGTTTCAGCATCAGGTTGGTGCCGCGAGCGGGCCCGAAATAGGACGCGTCAGCATCGGCCGCCTGGGCCAGGTCCATATAGGCGTTGACGCCCAGGGTGGAGAACAGGCCGCTCGGCGACCGCGGCGTCCAGCGGTCACGCTCGCCGAGCACGGCCTCCGCGACCTCGTCGCATTCGGCGGCACTCAGCACGTCGATCTCCCCCAGCGCGCTGAGGCTGGAAACCCGGCGCACCATGCGCCTCCCCTCTATCCGCCTCTTCCGGCGGACGCGAGAGCGGCCCAGGCCAGCCGTTCGTATCCGTTGATGACTGGAGGCGCGCCCGGCTCACCGAGGTGCCTCGCGACGGCGCGGGCGATGTCGTGCAGCGCGGGCAGCACCTCGGCCGCCCATGATTTCGCCAGCTGAGGAAGCCTGTCCTCGCGGATGTTTCCCAGGGCGAAATTCCGCGGGAAGCCGTACTGCAAGGGCACGCACCAGCCGTCCGGCTGCACGACGAGCGGCGAGAGGACCCGGCTGAGCTCACCGTCGTCCACGGTGAGGTCGCGCAAGAACGCGGCGAAGGCTCCGGCGGGGACGAGGTCGAGCTGGAAACGCAGCGTCTCGCCGAATGTCCGGCGCAGGCGGGCGACTTCGAGCAGCGCGTAGGACGCTTCTATCGCGTCCGGCACCGCGCTGAGCAGCGAGCGCCCGCGCCCGCTCGGCTCCAGGGGGTGCACCTGCAGCAGCGAGGCGCCGCTGGCGGCGGCGAACTCGGCGGCCCATTCAAGCTGGTGCACGTTGTGCTGGGTCAGGGTGAAAAGGAACCCGAACGGGATGCCGGTTTCCCTGATCCATCCGATCCGCCGCGCCATGGCGTCGTACGCGCCGTCCCGGGCGCGCATCCGGTCATGCTCCGGCCGCGGGCCGTCCAGGCTGAGCACCAGGAGGTCGAGGCAGCCGGCCAGCGCGCCGAGCCGGCGCGGGCTGACCAGGGTGCCGTTGCTGGTCAGCAGGCACTGCATGCCGGCGGCTTTGGCCTGGCGGAGGAAGCGTGCCCGAGGCACCGTCGAAGGCGGGTACCCCGAACGGGAAGAAGTCCGTCAGCTTGACGCCGATGCGCTCACCGACGGCAATGAGCAGCGCGAGGTCTTCCTCGCCGTACTGCGCCATAAGGAAGGCGGAGCCTCTCGGGCTTTCTTCGTCCACGGTTTACCTCCGTGCCATGCTTCGGTAGCTGCATGTACCGGGGGAAGCCTTGGCCCGCCGCCAAGACCGCACGGAGCCCGCGGACGCGTTCTCCAGCACAGGTCGCCACTAGCACCCCCCAATGTGTTACTAGTAACTCTCGAACTGTGACAGATGTCCTCGGGTAGATCAAGGGCCCGGGTCACGCCTGATGGCACCGCCTGAGCCAGGCACCCTCGGCCGCTCCGGTGGCCACGCTGCGGCCGCCGGCCACCCGGGCGCTGCCGCTGCCGTGCCCGCGAGGATAGGGACGGCTCGCCGCGTAGGAGCACGCAGCGGGCAGAACGGCAATCAACTGGCCATCAATATGCAGGTGCTCGGTCGCCTCTCCGTTATACTGCGGGTTATGGCGTCACGGGCTGTATAATCCGCTTCCCTCGGCGCATGATGCCGCTAACAACCCGTCCGATGGCGCCGGCCAGCGGGCGGCGATGATTCAACGGATGGACCGAGGCGATGAGCACTGACGTCTTGAGGCCTGACGAAATCGAGCTTTTCATCGAGTCGGGCTATGCGATGGTCCGGCAGGCCTTCACGGCCCGGCAGGCAGCGGCGGCTTGCGAGTGCGTGTGGCGAAGAATGGAACAGAAGGCCGGCATCCGGAAGTCAGACCCGTCTACCTGGCCAGAAAGATATGACATCGAGGAGCACCTCCGCAATCCAGAAGTCCTGGAGTGCTTCACCGATAGAATCAGCAACGCCATCGGGCAGCTCGTCGGTCATGGCCGCTGGAGAGGTGAGCGAAGGTGGGGACTGTGGCCGGTGAATTTCTCTTTCGGGCGATCCAGGCCGTACGATTTCCCGACCACAGGCTGGCATATTGACGGAAACTGGTTCACGCATACAGTCAACAGCCCGAAACAAGGCCTGCTGGTTGCCGGGCTGTTCACCGATATCGAACCTCGCGGCGGAGGTACTATTCTCTCTCTCGGATCTCACAAGCGGACGGCCAGGGTCTTGGCCGGGCATCCGGAAGGCATTGGCCACCGCGACCTATTTCGTGAGGTACTGAGCGAGCCGATAGGCAACTTTCATGAGGTCACCGGCTCGGCCGGCGACGTTCTTCTCGCCCACCCGTTTCTCTTTCACACTAAAGGCATCAAGCATCTGGGGGCTCCTCGAATCATTAGTAACACGGAGGCTGGGCTTCGCGAGCCTATGCTACTTACCCGTACTCTTGACACCGATTACTCAATACTTGAAGAATCAATCCGCAAAGCCCTGCGTGAGGCGCCGGCAGTCCCGCCTGATGCGAGGACCTGCCGTTTCTAAGCGGCATTCCAAAAGTTCTGCTCGTAACCCGGAGGCAGCCAGGGGCCGGTCCAGGGCGCGGCGGTGGCCAGCATCTGGCCGGGTGAGCGGTCGCGGGCTGTGGCGAGCGCCGTACAGCGTGCAGGTCCGGTCAACGTCCGCAGGCGGGGCGGGTCCTGCCACGGGTCGGCAGTAGCGGGCGGGGCGGGAGACACCACCGGCCGTTCGGGATAAATGGGTGTTGAATGTCCAGCCTTGACACCTTGGCGGCTTGGGTTAACGATCAAACAGAATGCTCCAGTCTTGGTGTTCGGCTCCGGCGGAAGACGCGGAGGAATGTTCGTGAACAAGGTAAGGCTGCTTGTCGTCACGCTCCTGACCGGTGCCCTCGCAGTCCTGGGCCTAGCCGCGCCGCGGGCGTTCGCCGCGTCATCCGGTACGGGTCCCGTGACCGACGTGAGCAGCGCCTGCGCCGGGCAGAACGCGGAGGTCGAACAGGCGGTAGCCCCCCCGCACTACGTCTACGAGGCGTGGATCGGATGCGGCGGCGAAGGCTTCGCCCGGTCCGTGGACGGCGGCGCGCACTTCTCCAAGCCGATCACCCTGCCCGACTCCAGCCACTCCGACGACCCGGCCGTCGCCGTCGCGCGGGACGGGACCGTCTACGTTTCCTACCTGCGGTACTTCCACAACCACGCCTACCCGGTGGTGGCGACCTCCTTCGACCACGGGGCGAGCTTCTCCCGGGCGTCCTCGCTCATCCCGCACGTCGTCGGCAACTGGGGAGACAGGGACTTCATCGCCGCCGGACGGGGCGGCACTGTCTACGTCACCTGGGACTACGGACCGAGCGCGGCGGACGTGAAGGTCGTCTGCAGCCCCACCGGCAGCTGCGCCTACAGCGCGGTGGACGCCACCGCGGTGGTCCAGAAGTCCACGGACCATGGGAAGACCTGGGGACCGATCACCCCGATGCAGCCGGGCTTCCCGGCGGGCGGGGGCTACGACGCTTCCATCCTTGTCCAGCCCAACGGGGTGGTCGACGCCCTGATGCTGGATCACCCCCTCAATCGGCGCACGTTCGCCGTGCATCCCGGGCACGAGCTCTTCACCTCTTCCTCCGACGGCGGCAAGACGTGGTCGCCCGCGATCGAGGTCGGGGGCAGCGTGGGTACCATCTCGGACACCGAATGGTGGATCGACGGCGACCTGAGTACGGACCGGGCCGGGAACCTCTACGCCACCTGGGATACCCAATCCGCCTCGGGCGACAGTGACATCGGCTGGCTCTCGTATTCCACCGACGGCGGCAGGTCCTGGTCCGCCCCGATCCGCGTCACGGCGGACCAAGACAACGCCGTCCACAATGTGGAGTCCGCGGGCGCGGGTCCCGGCATCGCCGACATCGCCTGGCAGGCCGACAACTCGCCCCGGGGCTACGCCACGTACCTGCGGCCCTTCTCCATCCGGCACGGGTGGCTGGCGCCTGCCGTTCGGGTCTCCAGCAAGTACGGCGATCCGGCGATCTGGCCGGGAGACACCTTCGGCGTCTCGGTGCTGCCGGGCCGGAACGGCGCTGGCGTCCCGAAACACGTCGCCCTGAGCTGGGGCAGCGCCGTCGGCGGCAGCCAGAACTCAGAGATCTACGCCACGGTCGTGGGGCGGTGAGGCCAGGTCCTCCTCAAGCTTGATCGCCACGAGCGTCGTGTCGTTGATCTGCCTGCTCTCCAGCGGCCCGCGTGCTTGATATATTTCTCACAATAAACCTAGTGAGGCGATAGCGCTAACTTTAGCAAGCGATACTCAAGCCATGGAGACCACCCTCGTCCCACACCGGATCACTCTTCGATCAGGACAGCGGGTACTGATCCGGGCTCTGCGCTCCGATGACGGTCCCGGCCTCGCCGAAGCGTTCGAGCAGCTGAGCGAGACCTCACGCTACCGGCGGTTCTTCGCCGTCAAGCCTCACCTGTCCCAGCAGAGCCTGGCCTACTTCACCGACGTGGACCACCACGACCACGAAGCGCTGGTCGCGGTTGCGCCCGGCTCCGGACAGCTGGCCGGGGTGGCGCGGTTCATCCGCGACCCCCGGAAGCCGGACCAGGCCGAGGTGGCCGTCACCGTCATCGACTCCTGGCAGCGGCGCGGCGTGGGCACCGTCCTGCTGCGCGAGCTGGCCCAGCGGGCCGCGGAGGAGGGCATCCGGCACTTCACCGCCGAGATCCTGGCCGAGAACCGGCCCATGCTGACCCTGGCCCATCGGCTCGGGCACGCCGAGACCACCCGCGACGGAACCACGGTGTCGGCGCGGATCGATCTCCCGGCGGCGTCGCAGCAGCAGGCGGCCACCTTCAGCTCCGACGGCTACGACCTGCTGCGCGCCGCGGCACGCGGGGAGTTCATCGGCCTGCCCGCCGTGCTGCGGGGCTGGCTGGATCTGTCGGAGAAGATCATCGCGACCTTGCTGGTACCGGTGAGTGCCTTCAGTGATACCTGCGGGCCGGATGAACCCGCGGCCACGGCACCCGCCAGCAACGCTGACCGCGAGGGCGAACTGGACACCAAGTAAGAGGTCCGTAGCAACCGGGGTTCGTCCCGCACGCTCCCGGGGGTGAGTTCAGTGAGAAGTGCTAGCAGACCTGGCACCGTGACCGGTACCGGACCGGCTGCCCGTCCCGCCGCCGCCTTCGTGCCGCGCCCGGACGACCGCCGTGACCCGTGGCTGCGCATGGGGCCTGTAATCGGGTTTCCCTGACGTGCCGCGGCTGGAACCGAATCAGCTGCTGATGGAGCTGGTAGACCGCGCTGCACCGCAAGCTGAAGGGATCAGGCCGTGAGCACGCCAGCGGCGGCCACGTATGCGCTGCTGACCGGAGGTCGTCGAGCTGGATCTCAACCCCGTCATCGCCCGGCCGGACGGCGTCTGGTGCGTCGACGTGCGGGTGCGGGTCAGCCCGGCAGAACCCAGGGACCCCTTCCGGTAAACGGAGGAATGCTCCCGCTGCCCCCCGCTTACCCGGAGTTCATGGGGTCTGTGATGCCGGGTGGACTGAAGTTGCCCAGTAACCTGACCGGCGCTCTAGGCAGGGTAGGTGCCATGAGCGTGACCGCTGGCCCGGGTTAATGGCGGCTCCGGCTGGACCTCGGCTGCGGCGGCGGCCACCTCCCAGCCGGCGGGGTCATCGCGGGCGGCGCTGCAGAAGGCGTCCCACGCGATGGCCAGCGCATCGGCCACGTCCGTGGTGATGACGGTAAGCGCGAGGGTCACCCGGACGTAGTCTGCACCCCGGCGCAGCTCGGACGCGATCTCCGCCGAGGCGATGGCCGGATCGACCGCACCGGCGAGCGCGCGCTCGAAGTCCGCGCGGACCGGTCCCCAGACACGCCACCCGCCGCGGCGTGGCACGGTCAGCCGCACCGCGTAGCGCCTCTTCCACCTGCTGGCCGTCCCCCTCGGCACGCCTTAATGATCACATAGCGCCTCTGGCCTGCGAAAATACAACGACGCTCCCCATGCGGTGTTGTAGATAACGCGCGGAAGGCCGATCCCGCCATCGGCGCCTGTCGTCGATACCGTCCGGGCGTTGATGAAAATCACGATCGCTGGCCCGGACCAGCCTGATCCGCGCCCGCGAGCAGGTGGCACGCGATCGCCGCGGCGGCGACCACGTTGAGGGAGTCGACCCCGGCGGCCAGGGCGCCCGGATGCATCGGGATGCGGACGGCCTGATCGGCTTCGTGCAGCCAGCGGGACGACAGCCCGTCGCCCTCGGTGCCGAGCAGCAGCGCGGTCCGCTGGCCGGTCACGGCCGCGCCGATCGGCGCGGCCGCCTGGTCCGGCGTCAGCGCGAGCAGCCGGAACCCCGCGGCCCGCAGCCCGGCCAGGCCGCCGGGCCAGCCGGTCATGCGGGCGTAGGGGATGGCGAACACCGCTCCCATGGAGACCTTCACCGCGCGCCGGTACAGCGGGTCAGCGCACCGCGGCGACAAGAACACGGCGTCCACGCCGAGCGCGGCGGCGCACCGGAAGATGGCCCCGACGTTGGCGTGGTCGACGAGGTCCTCCAGCACGATCACCCGGCGGGCCGCGGCGGCCAGCGCAGCGGCCTCCGGGAGCGGCTTGCGGTGCAGCGAGGCCAGCGCCCCCCGGTGAACCCGGTACCCGGTGAGCCGCTCGGCGGCCTGGTCCGGGACGACGTACACCGGGGCGCCGGCCACGGGCAGCACCGCCAGGTCGCCCAGCCTGCTCTCGGCGAGCAGCACCGAGCGCACCGGGTAGCCGGCCGCCACGGCCCGGCTGATCACCTTCGTCCCCTCCGCGATGAACAGCCCCTGCGCGGACTCCAGGCTGGTGCGCAGCCCCATGTCCGTCAGCTGCGCATAGTCCGCCAGCCGGGGATCTTCCGCATCGGTAATCAGCTCCCGCATCCCCTAAGTCTCGGCCACCCCGGGCCTCACGTGCTCGCAGCGCGCCCGACCAGGGCGGCGGTCAGGGCGATGATCCCGGCGAACTCGGTGAGCATGAGCCCCAGGTGGCTGCCGGGCTGCCCCAGGGTGTCGGCAAAGTCCGGACCGATGGTGATCTAGATAGTTTGCGCCACCCTGGTACAGGCCGGGGCGGGTGGAGCGGGGAGGGTCTATGGGGCTGGAGGGGCCTGGTAGGGACGCGGGGCGCGCATGTTGGTGAGGCTGTCCAGCTTGTGGGTGCGCTCGTCGTGGCCGATCTGGCGGAACAGGTCGGCCAGGCTCCCGTGCTGGCCGTACTGGGCGGCGTAAGTGCCGGGGTCGGGCTGGGTGTCCAGCTCGGGGTGCTCGGCGACGTAGGCCATGTACTCGTGCTCGGCGTGGTCCTCGAAATCGGCGTTGAGCCGGTAGCTCCACTCCGGGCGGATCAGGAAGAGCAGCCAGGACACGTGGTAGAAGAAGAACGCGATCAGCCAGGGCGCCAGGCGGTGCAGCAGGAACGACTGCCTGAGCCCCCGGCGCTGCACGAGATCCTGCAGGATCAGCAGGTGCCATTGCTCGTTGTCCTGATCGGCGCGGGACTCGACGATGCGCTCGAACACCCGCCGGGCCAGCGCGGACCGGCCGCGGTACCGGGCCAGCGCCAGGTAGCCCATCCGCTCCCACGCCTGGTAGGGCACGCGGGCGATGAACTCGAGCATGGTGAACTTCACGATCGTCCTGGTCCGGCCGTAGGCGAGATCCATCGCCTTGAACAGGGCCCGGGCCAGCAGGCTGTAGCGGAGCCTGGGCGCGTCCAGGGTCTGTGCCTGTGCGTCCCTGAGCTGAGGCGGCGTGAGCCTGGGCGGGCCGGCCGGGATCTCCGGGCGGGTTATGACAGCGGAGAACGTCATCTCTATCCCCTCTTCTCGTCGGATTGCTTCATGGTGCCGTCCGGGGGGCGCCGCGGCGTCGGCCAGGCGCAGGCTCTTGTCGTACCCCGCGGGGGGTAGCCGCGGTACCGCGGGCGCGGTAGGCGGGGTTACGCCGGCGGGCGGATGACGTCCGGCGCGATCCGGCCTACCGTGCTGAGGTGGGTACCGCAACGTTGACCGTGCGCGCGGCTTCGGCGCTGCGCCGGCTAGCCGCCGGCGGGCGCGGGGACGTCGTCCTAGCGGTGCTGGCCGCGATGGGCCAGGTCGGGGGCACGGCGCTGGCGGCGCGGCACCAGGCGAGCGCCAGGCCGCTGGACGTGTTCGGGTACCTGCTGCTGGCCGCGGGCCCGGCTGCGCTGATCGCCCGCCGCCGGTGGCCGGTCGCGGTGCTGATCGCGGCGTTCGCCGCGACGCTCGGCTACGAGTTGCTCGGCTATCCCGGCGGCCCCATCTGGATAGCGCTGATCATCGCGTTCGGCACCGCGCTGATCACCGGCCACCGGGTCGCGGCCTACGTCTCTCTGCTGGCAGGCTACGTGGGCTTCCTGTGGCTGACGGCACTGGCCAACGGCCAGCCCGCCCCCTCGGCCTGGGTCGCGGTGGGGCTCGCGGCGTGGCTGCTGTTCCTGCTGGCCGCGAGCGAGCTGATCCGCAACCGGCGGGCCTTCGCCCGGGCCAGCAGGCAACGTGTGATCGAGGAGCAGCGGTCCCAGTACGAGGCGGCCCAGCGGCAGGCGAGCGAGGAGCGGCTCGGCATCGCCCGGGATCTGCACGACGTGGTGGCACACAGCCTGTCGCTGATCAACGTGCAGGCCGGAGTGGCGCTGGAGCTGATGGAGCGCAGGCCCGAGCAGGTCCGGAAGGCGCTGACCGCGATCAAGCACGCGAGCCGGGACGCGCTGGTGGACGTCCAGTCGGTGCTGGACTCGCTGCGCCGGCCGGGCGAGGAGGCGCCGCGCGCGCCCGCGCCGGGCCTGCGGGACATCGAGGATCTGGTGCGGCGGGCCGAGGCGACCGGCCTGGTGGTCGACGCGCGGGTCACCGAGGCGCCGCTGGCCCTGCCCCGCAGCGTCGACGCGGCCGGGTACCGGATCGTGCAGGAGGCGCTGACCAACGTGGTGCGGCACGCGGACGCGACCAGCGTGAGCGTCCGGATCGGCGAAGAGGACGGTGACCTGGTTATCGAGGTCGAGGACGACGGAGCCGGGCGGCCTGGAGTTTCCGGTGGCGGGGGCAGTGGGATACGCGGCATGACCGAACGCGCCACGGCGCTGGGCGGGCAGCTGACCACCGGGCGCAGGCCAGGCCGCGGGTTCGGAGTCCGGGCTCGGCTGCCGCTGGTCCCGCGATGATCCGGGTGCTGCTGGCCGACGACCAAGCGCTCGTCCGCGCCGGGTTCGCGGCCCTGCTCGACGCCCAGGACGGCATCGAGGTGGTCGGCGAGGCGGCCGACGGCGCGGACGCGGTCCGGCTGGCGCGGGAGCTGAACCCCGACGTCGTGCTGATGGACATCCGGATGCCCGGCCTGGACGGGCTGCAGGCCACGCACCAGATCGCCGGCGACCCGCGGCTCGCGGGCGTGCGGGTGGTCATCCTGACCACCTTCGAGCTGGACGAGTACGTGTTCGAGGCGCTGCGGGCCGGGGCGAGTGGCTTCCTAGTCAAGCACACCGAGCCGACCGAGCTGGTCCGGGCCGTCCGGGTGGTCGCCACCGGCGAGGCGCTGCTCTCGCCCAGCGTCACCCGCCGGCTGATCAGCGAGTTCGCCGACCGGGCCAAGACCCCTCCGCCCGCGGACTCGCTCGACGTGCTGACCGAACGGGAGCGGCAGCTCGTCGGCCTAGTGGGAGAGGGGCTGTCCAACGGGGAGATCGCGCGGCGCCTGGTGCTGAGCCCGGCCACGGTGAAGACCCATGTCAACCGGGCCATGATGAAGCTCGGCGCCCGCGACCGGGCGCACCTGGTGGTGTTCGCCTACGAGGCCGGGCTGGTCCGTCCCGGCTGGGCGAACTGAGGTCTGGTACCGCGGCCGCGGTAGCGCAAGTGCCCGCGGCTGGCCGACGACGCGGCCGGGTCTAGCGCCGAGCATCGGGACATGACGACAACACGAACGAGGACCGGCGCGGCCGTGCGCGCCGAGCATGCGGTCAAGGTTTACGGCACCGGAGACACCGCGGTCACCGCCCTGGACGACGTGAGCATCGCGCTTCCCGACGGGCAGTTCACGGCGATCATGGGGCCGTCCGGGTCGGGCAAGTCGACCCTGCTGCACTGCCTGGCCGGGCTGGACACGCTCACGGCCGGGAAGGCCTTCGTGGGCGATGTCGAGCTGGGCGGCCTCACCGACCGGCAGCTGACGCTGCTGCGCCGGGACCGGATCGGCTTCGTGTTTCAGGCTTTCAACCTGATGCCCACGCTGTCCGCGCTGGACAACATCACGCTGCCGATGACCCTGGCCGGGACCGCGCCGGACCGGGACTGGCTGGCGGCGGTGATCGAGCGCACCGGGCTGACCGGCCGGCTCGCGCACCGCCCGGCCGAGCTCTCCGGCGGTCAGCAGCAGCGGGTCGCCGTGGCCCGGGCGCTGGCCGCGCGGCCGCAGATCGTCTTCGCCGACGAGCCGACCGGCAACCTCGATTCCCGCAGCGGGAGCGAGGTGCTGCGGTTCCTGCGGGCGGCCCGCGAGGAGTTCGGCCAGACGATCGCGATGGTCACCCACGACCCGGTCGCGGCCGGCTTTGCGGACACCGCGGTCTTCCTGGCCGACGGGCGGGTCGTGGGTTCCCTCGACCGGCCTACCGCGGCGGGCGTCCTTGACCACCTGGCGAGCCTGGAGGGAGAGCCGAGATGATCGCTATCACCGCCCGGAGCCTGTGGGCGCGTAAGCGGCGGCTCATCGCTACCCTGCTCGCGGTCGGCCTCGGCGTGGCTTTCCTGGCCGGCACCCTGCTGCTGAGCGACACCCTGCGGGCCAACTTCGACCGGCTCTTCACCCAGGCCAACGGGAGCACCGACGTCGTGCTGCGCGGCGCGACCAAGGTCGGGACCGAGTCGGGTCCCGGCGCGCGGACCGGCGTCGGCGCGGATCTGCTCCAGCGGGTGCGGGACGTGCCCGGGGTGGCCGACGCCCAGCCCTACCTGGAGGGCTACGGGCAGCTGCTGGACCGCGACGGCAAACCGATCGGCGGCAATGGCCCGCCCACCCGGTCGGCCAACTGGATCAGCGACCCCGCCCTGAACCCGTACCGGCTCGTGGCGGGCCACGCCCCGCGGGCCGACGACGAGGTGGTGATCAACCGCGGCGCGGCCAGGACCGGGGACCTGGCGCTCGGCGCGACGACCACGCTGCTGACCCCGCAGCCGCTGCGCGTGCACATCGTCGGCATCACCACCTTCGGCACGGCCGACGGGTTCGGGCCGTCCACGTTCACGGGCATGACGCTGCACGCCGCGAGGGCGCACCTGGCCGGGAACGGCCCCGCCGAGCTGACCCAGATCCTGGTCAGGGCGAGCCCTGGGGTGCCGGCCCAGGAGCTGGCGGCCCGGCTGCGGCCGGTGCTGCCGGCCGGCGTGCAGGCCATCACCGGGGCGCAGCTCGCCGCGGAGAACCTAGACGCGATCAACAGCGGCTTCCTCGGCTTCCTGTCCAGCGGGCTGACCGCGTTCGCCGCGGTCGCGCTGCTGGTGGCCGCGTTCAGCATCTACAACACGTTCTCCATCCTGGCCGCCCAGCGCGGCCGCGAGTCGGCGCTGCTGCGCGCGCTGGGCGGTTCCCGGCGTCAGCTCGCCGTGGCCGGCCTGGCCGAGACGCTGGCGGTCGGGGTGATCGGTTCGGTGGCCGGGTGGGCCGGCGGAATCGGCATCGCCGCGCTGCTCAAGGGGGTCTTCGACGGCTTCGGCTTCGCGCTGCCCGCGGGCGGGCTGGTGCTCAGGACGTCCAGTTCGGTGCTCGCGGTGACGGCCGGGGTGGCGGCCACCGTGCTGGCGGGCGTGCTGCCCGTCCTCCGGGCCTCCCGGGTGCCGCCGCTGGCGGCCCTGCGCGAGCTCGCCGCCGAACCGGCGCGGGTGTCCCGCATTCGTTCGGTACTCGGTCTTTTGCTGATCGCGGGCGGTGCGGGTGCGGTCATCGCCGGGACCGCCGGCGGGGGCCAGGGGGCAGCCCTGGCCGGGGCCGTGGGGACGCTGGCTGGGTTCGTGGTCCTCGGCCCAGTCGCGGTCCGGCCGGCCGCGGCCGTACTGGGCGCGCCGATCGCCGCGCTACGCGGCCTCGGCGGGCGACTGGCCCGCGACAACGCGCTGCGCAACCCGAGGCGCACCGCAGCCACCGCGTCGGCCTTGATGGTCGGCGTGGCGGTGGCCGCCATGTTCACGGTGATCGGCGCGTCGCTGAAGGCGAGCGCGGCGCACGGCGTGGACACCGCGCTGACCGCCGACCTGGTGGTGGATCAGGCCGGGTACGGCGGCAGCGCCGGACTCGCCGGCTTCAGCCCGCAGCTCGCGGCCGACCTGGGCCGGCCGCCCTCGGTCGGGCTGGCGGCCGGGGTAAGCCGGGGCAGCGTCCTGCTGGACGGCCAGGCGCGCACGATCGCCGCGGCCGACCCGGGCCGCATCGGCGAGGTGGTGAACCTCGGGCTCACCGCGGGCTCGCTTGGCGCGGTTGACGCCGGTTCGTTCGCGGTGTCGGCCAAGGCCGCCACGGACCAGCACTGGCGAGTCGGCAGCACGGTGCCGGTCGTCTACCCCGACGGTTTCCGCGGCCGGCTGCGGGTCGCGGCCATCTTCGACCACCCGGACATCACCGGTGACTACCTGTTCGCCGCGGCCGGGTGGGCCCCGCACGCCGGGCAGGCGCTCGACTCCATGGTCCTGATCAAGCTGAAGCCCGGTGTCCGGCTCGGCTCCGCCCAGGCCGCGGTCACCGCGGCGACCGCGGCGGCCGGGCAGCCGCGCGTGCAGGACCGGGACCAGTACCTGGCCAGCGCGACCAGCGGCGTGAACACCATCCTCGGGCTGGTCTACGTGATGCTGGCGCTGGCCATCGTCATCGCGCTGATGGGCGTGGCCAACACGCTGTCGCTGTCCATCCACGAGCGGACCCGCGAGCTAGGCCTGCTGCGGGCGCTGGGGCAGACCCGGGCGCAGGCCCGCGGCATGATCCGGTGGGAGTCGGTGATCATCGCGGTGTTCGGGACGGCGGGCGGGGTGATCCTCGGGACGTTCCTGGGGTGGGCCGTGGTCCGGTCATCCAGCAGTGCCGCGCTGGGCATGTTCGCGGCGCCGCCGCTGCAGTTGGTCCTGTTCCTCGTCCTGGGCGCGCTCACCGGCATCCTCGCCGGGATCCGGCCTGCCCGACGGGCCGCCAGCCTGCCCCTGCTCGCCGCGATCGCCGCCGATTGAGCGGACCGGCAGGCGGCCGGTGATGGTGGTGCCCTGGCCGGGGCGGGAGCGGACGGTCAGGGTGCGCCCGACCTGCTCGGCCTCGAGGAGGACCGGCACCGGGCTCCGGGCCGCCTACGCGCGCAGGGCCCATGACCAGGCCCTGTTCGGCCAGCAGCGGGTAGATGCGCGCCCGTTCCGCGGTCTTGCCGGCCGGGCCCTACAGCTTCCTGCCGACGCCGCAGTAGGCCTGCAGCCCGCGGTCGCCGGAGGCACCGAACCATTGAGCCAGTGGCACCACGCCGGGGCCGATC
>Ga0137380_10000222_pt1 | contig 37941 bp, 29 predicted proteins | sample SagtaG_17_FD_104809 | JGI IMG/M metagenome (GOLD analysis project Ga0137380, IMG submission 104809) | Vadose zone soil microbial communities from Sagehorn Ranch, Mendocino, California, USA - Sage2_L_100_16 metaG | ecosystem: Environmental > Terrestrial > Soil > Vadose zone | place: USA...
GCCCTCCTCCAGCGAGGTGAGGAAGTACTTCGTCGCCACGCGCTTGCCTCGATACACTCCCTCGATGTCGGGGGAGCCGATTTTGACATACTCGATCTTTCCCTCATCCACCAGGCGTTTGATCGTCGCAAGATCCATCTCTGTTCATCCTTTCTCTTCAAGCTGAATTTCAGCACATACTTGTTCTACTTCGGCAACGGTCTTCAGGCGACTGAACCGGGCTACCATATCTGATAGCGATTGCGCTGACCACCGAGAGAGAGCGGCTCGAACTGCCGGTATGGCCGTCGGGGTCATACTCAGTTCATCCACACCCATGCCTACTAACAAAGGGGCCAGTCGAGCATCACTTGCTATCTCGCCGCAGACCGCCACCGGCTTACCAGCGCGTCGCCCAGCTTCAGCTACCTGGCGAATGAGTCGCAGGACGGCAGGCTGCATAGGGTTGTAGAGGTCGGAAACACTTACATTAGTACGATCACAGGCAAGGGTATACTGTAACAGGTCATTTGCGCCAATGCTGAAGAAATCGGCGAGTTCGGCCAGTTCTGAAGCCATGACAGCCGCAGAGGGCACCTCAACCATAATGCCCACCGGAACATGTGCGGGTAAAGCAAGTCCTTGTCCCCTCAGTTTTTCGTAGATGTGGGTAAAAATTGCGCGAGCTGTCTGCAGCTCTTCGAAGGTTGTAATCATAGGGAACATAATATGGAGGTGTATACCTGTTTCAGCAGCAGCATGCAGAAGTGCGCTCAGCTGTTGTTCAAGCAACACCTGGTGAACTAAGTGAATGCGAATACCTCGCAAGCCGAGGGCAGGGTTGGTTTCTACTTGCGGGCCAAGTATAGTATTCAACGCTGGCATCGGTTTATCTGCGCCTGCATCAAGCGTTCGCACGACTATCGGCCCCGCCTGTTGTGAATTGTTCCCACAGAAGGCTCGAAATACCTTCACATACAATTGACGCTGTTCGTCTTCGCCTGGGAGGGTGGTCGCTTTTGCAAAGAGAAACTCGGTGCGAAGTAGACCGATTCCCTCGGCTCCCCATTGCCGGGCAGCCTCAGCCTCGGCCTCGCTTCCGATATTTGCCAGCAGGTGTATACGTCGCCCATCGATACTAATCGGTGCTTGAGCCTGTTGAGCAGCTATCTTGAGGGCAGTTCGTTGCTTCTGCTGCGAGCTTCGGCGTTGCATCAATTGGGTACGCACCTCTGCTGGAGGATGGATATAGAGCAGACCATTATCAGCATCCAGGCCCAACTCGTCTCCAGAATGCAGAATCTGCAATGCTGCTTCATTCAGACCTGCAATCGCGGGTATTCCCAGGGCGCGGGCCAGAATAGCAGCATGAGCAGTAGGCCCTCCCTGGACGGTGCAGATACCAAGCACAAATTCGGGGCGCAATTGAGCGGTATCCGAGGGTGTTAAATCCTGGGCCACGAGAATGACCGGCTGGCTCAACGTGCTCAAATCTTGCTTTGGCTCCAGCTTGTCGCTGAGCCGTCGTATTGCCCGGCTCACGGCATCGCGCATATCAACGGCACGAGCCGCCAGTAACGCATCATCCAGGGCCGCCAGCGCGGAGGCATAGCGCTCACCTTCATCGGCCAGGATGCTTGCAGCATCACTATGTTGTTCTTCAATCAAGCGAAGTGTTGATTCGAGCAGTGCAGGATCACGCAACATGAGCGCCTGGGCATCAAAGATAGCCGCTTGCGCCTGACCAACACTACTTTGTAGAGTGGTTGCCAGGGTGTGAAGTTCCTCTGCTGCGGCGTTCAACGCCTCACGTAGACGTTGCTGCTCAGATGGCACCTGGTCCATGGAAATAGGGCGAGGCTCTATAGTGCTGAGAGAGAGGCTGCTTGACGTATAAAGGAAAGCCGGACCCAGGGCTACTCCTGCTGAGGTAATAATGCCTCGCCATGGTTCTTCTGTCGCCTGCGGAATGCTCCTTGATGGTTCTATTGCAGCCTCTTTTGAAGGGGTGGGAGTGAGTATCTCGGTCTCTGGAACCGTTTCATAGAAGTTTACACGCACAAGTTCGCTCAGCGCGTCTATCGCTGCCGGTGCATCCGGGCCACTTGCACGAAGCGTGATCGTATCCCCCTGTCGCATCCCCAGTGAGAGAACGCCTATAATACTGGTGGCATCAGCCTCTCGTCCACGTCCCAACACCCGGATGTTCGCCGGAAATTTCGCGGCAGTCTGTACAAAGAGGCTGGCGGGACGGGCATGTAATCCTGTAGGATTGGTGAGCGGCAACTGTACTTCAATGATGTCAGGTAATGTAGTGGCGGCACCCGGCTCGGCTGCCGTCCTTGGAGGTGGAGCAGCCTCACCAGGGGTCTCCTCTACCGGAGTAAGCGGCTTAAGCAGTTGGAGTTGTTCCACGTTCGCCGTTTTTTCTGCCGCTTGCTGCACTTGTGCCAGGGAACGCCCCAGTGAGGCTTCCAGAGCTGCCGCGACAGCTCCCTCTACCAATGGAGCAAAACTGAGCCGGATGCGATTCCGCTGTTCTTCAGCGAGCAACTCCAGTGCCATTTCAGCAGAGAGGATAGCACTTCCCAGGTCCAGCAGGACGAGCACTCCATCCGGCCCATCAACGGACGAAATGGCGGCAAGAATTTTATCGGCGGAAGTGCCCAGCACATCGTCAAGGGCACCACCTGCGGCAGCGATGGGAACTTTGCCCTGGACCATCTGCCCGGCCAGTTCTGCAACCCCTGCTGCCAGTTGGCTGCTGTGCGAAACAATGACCAGCCCTACGGTCATAGCTCTGGTCTCCTCTAGCTAGGTAACGAGGCGGGGCGGCTATTTTTTGCTCTCACAAACCTCGGCGAGACTTCGGAGGATGAGCCAGCTCGATGTTGCCCCGGGATCCTGATGACCAATACTGCGCTCACCCAGGTAACTTGCACGGCCTTTGGTGGCAAGCATTGGGATGGTAGCTTTCATGCCTTCTTCGGCGGCTGCAGATGCGCGGCGAGTCAGTTCTGCGAGGGAAGCACCTTCGTCGAGAGCTTGCCTGGCAGTGGCAAGGGCAGGTGTCAACGCATCAACCATCGTTTTCTCACCTGGCTGGGCCTTGCCACGGGCAACGATGCCTCCCAGAAACGCTTCAAGCATAGCAACGACATCGGCAGACGTAAGTTCCTGCTTTCCTGCTACTACCCCCCCGGCTCGCAGATATGCCGTACCATAGAGAGGGCCAGCCGCACCCCCTACCGTGGAAACCAGCGTAGAGCCAACGGTTTTTAACATGGTGGCCATATCCGTTGTTTCCATGGTTGAAAATTTGCTACGGACGGCGCTGAAGCCACGATCCATGTTCACGCCATGGTCAGCATCACCAATAGGGGAGTCGAGTTGGGTTAAATAGACGCGGTTCTCGGCGAGTACATCTGCCGTGCGCTCCAACCAGCGCATCATATCCTCATTGGTCATCATTTCACATCCTCCGAATACATTTGTAGAGTGCCAATTATGAAATTTCCCGACCAAAACCGGGAATCATTCTCACCGATGGCTTGAATCAAGGGAAGCCGCACGCTCCAGTGTATGGATTACGCACATCATGACCCGATTCACTCTCATCGTGTCTACGGTCTCCAAGCCGTTGAGAGGCCGCTTCAACCACCAGGTTCCGATGATGGGAAACCAGGTGATGATGACGGGAATCCATACACTCCAGCCTTGTCATCCCTCGCCTCGCGAAGGATCAGCGCGAGCGAAGCCTCTGTGCGCCCATCCAGACAGACCCTTCGCTCCGCTCAGGGTGACAAGCGACCCGCGATTATTCCCGGTCTTGCTTGGGAAAAATCATCATTGGCACATGGGCCTGGCACACCATACCATCACGCAGTGCCCCAACACATTCTGATCAGACCGGATGACGGCGAAGCCGTAGCCGCGACCTAGCGGCGTTTCCGGTCTGAATATCAACTCATTGTACCCGCATGAGCTCGCCAATGACAAGGTGGGACAATGCACCGGGCACGCTGTGCCAGGCTCACGTGCCAATGAATTGGCACTCTACGGCAAACAGCAAACAAGTTAGACCCCCCAGCGTAGTGCAGGAGTATGCACAGGGGCATCCCAATACCTGGTCAATTCATCATCCAGGCGTACCAGCGTAATAGAGCAACCGGCCATCTCCAGTGAGGTGATGTAACTGCCGACCAGAGAACGCACTATCGAAACGTTTTTGCCCTGCAGGATGCGATTCAAGGCATTGAAGACGATGTACAGTTCGATGAGCGGAGTGCCACCCATGCCGTTGACGAATGCAAGCACCTGGTCACCGGACTTGAGACCAAGGTCGTCAATAACAGGTATAGCGAGCATCTCGGTGATCTCATTAGCTGAGGCAAGTTTGACCCGGCGACGCCCCGGCTCACCGTGAATGCCGATACCGATCTCCATCTCATCTTCACCAAGTTCAAAGGTAGGTTTGCCTGCTGTGGGAACCGTACAGGAAGTCAGGGCCATGCCCATGCTGCGCCCCTGGTCATTGACCTTCCGTGCCAGGGCCGCGACTTGATTCAATGGCGCACCGGTTTCTGCAAGACCACCAACGATCTTCTCCAGCAGCACGGTTACTCCCACACCGCGCCGTCCGGCTGTGTAGAGACTGTCCTGTACGGCCACGTCGTCATTGGTGACAACACTGGCAACTTCGATACCGTCAGCCTCGGCCAGCTCTGCCGCCATCTCAAAGTTGAGTACGTCACCGGTGTAGTTCTTAACAACATGCAGCACACCGGCTCCACCATTCACAGCGCGGGTAGCGATAAGCATCTGGTCTGGAACCGGAGAGGTAAAGACAGCGCCAGGGCAAGCGGCGTCGAGCATTCCCCGTCCAACAAAGCCGCCATGCATCGGCTCATGACCACTACCACCACCAGAAATAACTCCTACCTTGCCCTGAACCGGTGCATCCTTGCGCACGATAACTTGTTGCTCAACATCGACACGAATCAGGTCGGGGTGAGCAGCTGCCATCCCTGCCAGTTCCTCTTTGACAACATCCTCTGGTTTATTGATCAGCTTCTTCATAGTTTCTCCTTATGAAATTCGCACCTGTAACCAGGCACAGCCTACAACGCTCTCTCGGCAGCCATTTGCTGCTGTATGGCAGTACGATAGGTATCGATCATCGTCTGCTGCTGTTCAGATGACCAATCAAGCTCCGAAGCCATGAGAGCGGCAACTTCATCTACAATACCTAAGCCCCGCTGGCGATCCTCAAGGGTGATCGAAGTGCGACGAGCCAGCACATCATACGGTGTCATTGCCATCTCCTGACGGCATGCATACACCACCTCCGCCCGAATATAGGGAAGATCATCGATGAGACGCATTCCTAGCGAAGGATCGCTGTCTACCAGAGCTATTACATTGATCCCTTCTGCTCCATAACTTCTCCCCAGGTGCGTTAGTGTCTGCTGGCTCAGTGCAAGGGCTCTTCCTTTGACCTCCAGGTCATGCTGAACTTCGGGCCAGCCAGCACTCCCATACAAAGGAAGGTTTTCAGTAGGATGGTGCAGCGCCTGATCATCGCGACGACTAAGCACATCAACAGTGTCTTGTGCCATACGCCGGTAGGTTGTTAGCTTCCCGCCTACGATCGTGACCAGGCCAGATGGACTCTGTAGTACGGCATGCGTACGCGAGAGCTTAGCTGTAGAGTGTTCTGCGCTACGTGAGCTGACAAGCGGCCGGTAGCCAGCATAAACGCTAATGATATCCGCCTCAGTGAGATGGACGGAAAGATAGCGATTGAGATGGTTCAACAGATATGAGATATCCCCCTGTGTGGCAGTTGGATAATCCAGGTCTCCCGAACCGGTGTCGGTGGTACCATAAATTGCACGCGATTTCCATGGAACAATAAAGAGAATGCGCCTGTCATCGGTCTCTGGTAGAACAATTGCGTCATCTCCCAGCTTGAGAGTTTCGCGTGACAGAACCAGGTGAACACCCTTACTCGGTTCAACCTTAGCTAGTGGCTGACTACCGGTGAGAGACTCAACTTGCTCGGTGAAAACACCGGTGGCGTTCACGAAATGCCGGGCACGCACCATAACCTCCTGGTTCCCCAGGCGGTCACGAACACGGGCCCCGGTTATTTTCCCCTGCTCAGTAACAAATGAGGTGACTTCCGTGTAGTTGGTAATGGTCGCCCCATGTTGAGCAGCAGTATGGATGAGAGCCATTGTGAGACGGGCATCGTTGGTTTGCGCATCGTAGTAACTGAAGCCTTCTTGCAATCCTTCGGGCATAAGCGCCGGAGCCAGCTTCAGTACATCTTTTCGGCTTAAATGACGATGCTTTCCTACATTCCGTCGTCCTGCCAGGGCATCGTAGAGCCAGAGGCCAAAATTGAGAATCAGGCCCAGCCCGATGCCTCCCGGCGTGGTAAATGGCATACCTACCGGGTGACGATCGCCCTTGTAGATTGGCAGAATAAAGGCGACCGGGTGAACTAGAAACGGGGCATTTTGCACCAGAATGCCCCGCTCAACCAGAGCCTCATGCACTAAGGCGAAATCGAAGTTAGGGAGATAGCGAATGCCTCCATGAACCAGCTTCGTTGACTTGCTGCTTGTGCCGCTGGCAAAGTCCGCTTTCTCAACGAGCGCAACCCTGTAACCGCGAGCGGCGGCATCGAGGGCAACACCGGCCCCTGTGACTCCTCCACCGATCACCAGTACATCGAAGCGTTCGCTATCTAGAAGCGTGAGGTTGTGCATGCGCACTGTTGACGAGAGTGGCTGCATAGTAGCTACGAACATACGAACATGCACAAGAGAAGGCGAATAAAACTAAGCATCCTGCCACATATTCGTATGTTCGTCCTTTCCGTGTGTTCGCTAAAGACTATTCGGGTGCAGGCTCACGCACAGCTTCACCCTTGACCTCAGCCTCGCCAGACGGTCCAAGCCTTTTTGCCTCAAACACTTTGCCGAGGGTGTAGTCGTATATGAGGGCACCAACAGTGCCACCAAACAGGGGGCCGACAATAGGAATCCAGAAGTAGTAATTGTTCGCGGCAAAGCTACCACCAGCACTGACAAGGGCAATCCAGAGACGAGGGCCAAAATCACGAGCAGGATTGATGGCATATCCGGTGTTCAGTCCGAAGGATGCACCAATTGCTACGACTAAGAGGCCAATAATCAATGGATTCAGGTTGGCCTGGACGGGCTGGTTGCGTACGTCAATAAGGGCAAAGATCAGACCTACGAGGAGGGCAGTCCCTAAGAATTCGTCACCGAAGGCACCAAACGTTCCGACGAACGACTTAGGAAAAGTGTAAAAAACCCACCCGTAACCATTAGAATCAGTAAGGTTAGCCGGATGGCCAGAAGTGCCGGCCACGGCCAAGGCGTGGTTAAGTGCACCCTGGTAGACGAAGTAGAGGATGGCTGCAGCAACGAAAGCACCGAGAACCTGAGCACCCCAGTAGGGAAGCACTTTGTTCCAGGGGTGTTTCCCTCTCACGGCGAAAGCCAACGTCACAGCAGGGTTGATATGAGCGCCACTGAGAGCCCCAGCGACGAAGATGCCCAGCATAACGGCGAGACCCCACCCCAGGATTATTACAATCCACTCGGTCGCAAATGGAGTTGCGGCGTTATTTGCGCCTATATTACCAAAAAGTGCAAAGGTTGCTACACAGCCATCACCGAAGAGAATCAGGACCATCGTGCCGAAGAACTCTGAGATCATCTCACCGAAGATACCAGAGTAGACAGAAGGTCTAGCTACCGCTTGACTTGCCATAGATGCTCACTCCTTTTTCATAAGTTGAAGGAACGGCGGCAAAGATGTATTGAGTACGACTACATCACAAGTATTACAACAATGATGCGTTACAAGGGACGCACTACAGGATTTACGGTGGCACAATGCATTGCGTCTGCCATCCAGGATATTCCACCTGGTTGGGCGCAATGCATTGCGCCCATAGACTAGTGGTGATGCCTACATGAGGCTAAGCCTGCTCCCAGTGCTGTGCACGCCCGACGGCCCGCTTCCAGCCCGCATAGAGCTTATCGCGCTGATCAGCACTCATTTGAGGCTCAAAGGTGCGGTCAACGGCCCAGTGCTCTGCGACTTCCTGTTCACTGCTCCAGAAACCTGTCGCCAGGCCAGCAAGATATGCAGCACCCAGAGCCGTGGTCTCAGCAACCTTTGGTCGCTGCACGGGTACGCCGAGGATGTCTGCCTGGAATTGCATCAGCAGGTTATTGCCGACTGCCCCACCATCGACACGCAGCGTCTTCAGGGTGACACCGCTATCAGCAGTCATTGCCTCCACTACTTCGCGGGTCTGATAGCTCATGGACTCAAGTGTGGCACGAGCAATATGGGCAACGGTTGAACCGCGCGTCAGGCCGACGATCGTGCCGCGAGCGTAAGGATCCCAATAGGGTGCACCAAGGCCCACAAAGGCAGGTACGAAGTAGACACCGCCGTTATCAGGGACCGAGGCCGCCAATGCTTCAACGTCACCGCTACTCTTGATCGCCCGGAGGCTGTCGCGCAACCACTGCACAGCAGCGCCTGTGATAAAGATGCTCCCTTCCAAACAGTAAATGGTTTGATCACCTATGCCCCAGCCAATAGTGGTAAGGAGCCCGTTCTGCGAGGGAACACCCTTGGTACCCGTATTCATGAGCATGAAGTTGCCTGTACCGTAGGTGTTCTTCGCCATGCCAACTTCGTAACATGCCTGCCCGAAGGTGGCAGCTTGCTGGTCTCCTGCATCGCCGGCCATTTTGATAGGCCCACCGAAGAACTCCGGGTCGGTCTCTCCATACACTCCACTGGATGGCATCACTCTGGGCAGCATGGCGCGAGGAACGCCCAATTCTTTGAGGATGACATCGTCCCAATCACCCTTGTAGATGTTGTAGAGCAAGGTACGCGAGGCGTTGGAGGGGTCAGTGACGTGGATACGGCCCTTAGAGAGACGCCACATCAAGAAGGTATCGACGTTCCCGAAGAGCGCCTCGCCTCTCTCCGCCTTCTCACGGACGCCGGGGACGTTATCAAGAATCCACTTGACCTTGGTGCCGGAGAAATAGGCATCGGTCACCAGGCCCGTGCGCTCCCGGATTTCCTTGTCAAAGCCTTTCGCCTTCAAGGCATCACAAATAGGGACGGTCAGGCGGCTCTGCCAGACGATGGCGTTGAAGACGGGCTTGCCTGTAGCCTTTTCCCAAACGACAGTCGTTTCGCGTTGATTAGTGATGCCGATTGCCGCAACATCACCGGCTGATGCTCCTGCCTGCTTCATCGCCTGTTGACCAACGGTGAGCTGGCTGGACCAGATATCTTCTGGATTGTGCTCAACCAGGCCAGGCGATGGATAGATTTGAGGAAACTCTTGCTGCGCTACACTGACGATTGAGCCATCATGATCGAAGACGATAGCTCGCGAACTGGTAGTGCCCTGATCCAGGGCAAGCACATACTTTGCCATAATTAGCCCTCTTTCTGCTACTCGTTCACTAAACGATGATGTGTGCAATTCGCTCAAGGACTGGCGTAGAAGAGAAATGACGTGAAAAACACCTCCTTCCCTCAGGAAAGCTATCAGAGCCAGAGTTCAGTTCGAGCAACTGCAACTCCTACTGCCCCGGCATGAAGTATCGCCTGTACTTGCTGAGATGTCGAGACCAGGCCCGACGCTATGAAAAGCAAGGGCAAAGATGCTACTAAATGGCGACCGATATAAGGAACGACGAGAGCGGGCGAAATATCAAAAAGATCAATATACTGTGCATCTATAGACTCCAATGCGGCCTCTAAGCCGGTTGAGTCTGCTACAAAGATACGCTGGATGGTCTCCAACCCAAAACTTTTACCCAGAGATAAGATACGCGGATGATTGGAAACGATCCCAACTGCATGAAAATGATCGGCCAGGTAACGCAGACCAGCAGCATCGGGATTGATACCGTCGATATGATCAACATTTACGTAGACTGACAGCCCAGATCGATGGGCACGTTCCAACAACGGCTCAAGTTCAAACAGGCTACAATGCCGTAGGAGAATGACGCTTACTCGCGATTTATCCAGGGCAAGGCCAAGCTGCATACGGTTTTCTACCACTGGTATCGTTCTGCACTGCTCGAGAAGGTTGAGCAGTGACATACGGGACGGAGCAAGCATGCTGTACCTCTCACCTTGTAGTAAAAAACAACAAAGTCCTAAGCCTCACAAATGAGTCGGCTCAGGACTTTTCACTTCAGTGTCCTTTTGCATGGATGTATTCAGTTGTACTTTCAATCCCTCGTATCAATCCCTCAAGTGGGCCGAGTTTATTTCGAGATACTGGCTATACAAGGGTATCCAAGTTCGCCTATAATGATATTACTCGGTAAGGTCCCTTTTTGTCAAGTGCCGTTCAGGTCGGTGATCCGGCTAACGTCACTTCTCACTGCTTTGGTGAAGTACATGACCAAACAAGAGTTTCTACGTTTAGCTCATCTCTATCCAGTGGCAGCCGCCTTGAAATCGAACCAGGATATGCAGGTTGCCCTGGAATCTGATGCCCTCCTGCTATTTATGCTCAAAGGAGATGCATTTCAACTGGCCTCTTTCGTAGTTGAGGCCCACCAACGCGGGAAAGGGGTGGTGGTACATGTTGACCTGGTGAGTGGCGTCGGCAAAGATCGCGCAGGTATTCACTATCTCCACCAGGTTGGGGTTGATGCGATTATTACCACTCGCTCCCAGCTCATCTCTGTAGGCCGGGCTGAAGGACTGGTGACTATCCAGCGTCTCCTGCTGCTGGATGATTCCGCCTTAGAAACGGGAGTGCGTACGATTACCCGCGCTGCCCCTGATATTGTAGAAATACTCCCCGGTATTATTTTCCCAGAAGTCGCCTCTATACTTCGGCAGTTGCTTCCTGGACCTTTCATTGCTGGCGGATTTATCCGCACTGCTGCTGATGTCGCACGCATTCGCGCTGCAGGGGGTATACTAAGTAGCAGTAGCACCTATGAGCTTTGGCATCGCACGTGATGATTAAATGAAAAATGAGGAGTGTGTAGTATGCACAATATCCCTAACCTGCTGAGTTTTAGTCGGTTAACAGCAACAGCTTTCATATTTATACTCGTACTGCTCGATATCCCCTGGGCATTTCTCACAGCAACTGCCTTGTTTGTCCTCGCCTCGCTAACAGATTACTTCGACGGCTATCTGGCGCGACGGATGCATGTAACTTCTCCGCTCGGTGTCTTCCTGGACCTGACTGCCGATAAAATTTTCGTTACTGGTATTCTCATTGCCTTGATACAGATCGGTCTTGTTCCCGCGTGGATCGTTGTCATTATCGTTGCCCGTGAATTTCTAGTTACTGGCCTGCGCTCTATGGCCGCAGCCAAAGGAATAGTCATTCCAGCAGGTATGTGGGGCAAGCAGAAAACGTTTATCACACTGGTTGCAATAAGCATCTTGCTCCTGGCAAAAGGGCTGGGAGCACACCAGCTCTCCCTCTTTCCACTCATGCTTGTGTTCAACAGTCAAACGCTGAATCCAGCCGAAATTCTGCTGTTGAGTGGCGATGTTCTGCTCCTAGTTGCGACACTCTGGACCCTCCTGTCCGGTATAGAGTACATGACAGCTGGCCTTCCTCTTCTCCAGAAGGAGCAAGAAACCAAGACCTCACAGGCATAAGACGAACGAAGCAAAGTAACTGAGAGAAACATCATGCCTGGGTATTTGAAGCTCTACTGGCACTGTTTGGAGAGGGTGCTCCCTCTTCGACATTCACTTTTTGCCCGATTTTGCGCTCTTTCCCTGATAACAGACGGCCAATATTATCATAGTGGAAAAGAATAACCAGCGCAGGACCAACTACCATGAAGACCATTTGAGCCAGGCTGACCTTGCCAAAGAAAGCCGGATTGATCTGGCCAACGAAGAAAAAAATGATGCCGCAGATAATCGAGCCCAGGCTCCCAAGAATCGAACCGAGCGAAACATAGCGCGAAATTGCTATGGTGCCGATAGTGACGCCAGTCGCAACCAGGAAGGCTATGGGAGAGATGACGAGCAGTGCTCCCGCACCTGTCAGGACACCACGTCCTCCTTTAAATCCAATGAACACGGGAAAGCAGTGTCCAAGTAAAGCGGCCAATGCAGCCAGGGTCGGTCCCCAGCCGGAAACATAGAAGAATGGCACGAGTGAAGCCAGCAGGGTTGGTCCCACTCCTTTCAAAAGATCAAACACAAGTACTATTAAGGCAGGGACTCTACCGAGTGTGCGTAGAACGTTGGTGGCACCAATTTTATGGCTGCCATAGTCCCGTATATCAAAATCTTTGCCACGGAGAAGTTTCCCCATCCAATAGCCAGCGGGAATTGACCCCCATAGATAGCCGATGACCGTTATGAGTAAAAGTTGACCAAGAATCATAGGCATACAGGCCCCCCAATGCAAGAGTAACTATAAGTTGCATGGACATAGCCCTGGGTCTTTCTCCTTCTTCTATCACTATTATAAACAGATTACGGTTAGGACGCAACGAATTTCATCCCCGGTAGCAGGGTTGTTGCAAAGAATACTAAGACTCTTGCAACCACTGGGCCACTTCCGGGGCAAAATAGGTAATAATCATATCCGCTCCTGCCCGGCGAATACCCGTCAGCACCTCCATGGTTATACGGCGTTCATCAATCCAGCCTTGCATTGCAGCGGCCTTGATCATAGAGTACTCGCCACTGACGTTATAGGCGGCAATCGGCAGATCAAAGTGCTCGCGCACCTGGCGAATCACGTCCATATACGCCAGGGCTGGCTTCACCATCACAATGTCTGCCCCCTCCTTAATGTCCAGTTCTACTTCTCGCAGGGCCTCGCGCACATTGGCCGGGTCCATCTGGTAAGCGCGGCGATCACCAAACTGTGGCGCAGAACCGGCAGCTTCCCGGAACGGTCCATAGAAGCCCGAAGCATACTTGGCAGAGTAGGCCATGATGGGCGTCGAACTAAAGCCCTGCTCATCCAGGGTGCGGCGGATTGTTCCAACGCGACCATCCATCATATCCGATGGGGCCACCAGGTCCGCTCCCGCTTCAACATGCGAAAGAGCCATGCGTGCCAGTAGCTCCAGTGACTCGTCGTTCTGGACATAACCATTCTGGACGACACCACAATGTCCATGACTGGTATACTCGCACAAGCATACATCGGTCATCACCAGTAAGTCCGGCGCCTCTGCCTTGAGACGGTGGATGGCTTGCTGGATAATGCCCTGCGAGTTATATGCCTGCGATCCCACTTCGTCCTTCTCGGTGGGGATGCCAAAGAGCAGCACTGCCGGAATACCCAGGCGAGCAATACGCTCAGCCTCACGGCCAAGGTGTTCAAGTGACCACTGCTTGATGCCCGGCATAGCAGAGATTTCACGCGGTTCGTTGATCCCCTCGGCTATGAAGAGCGGATAGATAAGCTGCTCAACGGACAGTTGTGTTTCACGGACAAGGCCGCGTAGTTTTTCGTTCTGGCGCGTGCGCCGCAGGCGCACAGCAGGAAAACTCGTCATGTGATCCTCCTGATGGTTTTGGGTCAAGGCGACCTGCAAGGGACGACGGGCGGCCACAAGGGCCCTACACACTGTCCCCCGGACAGCGTCCCCGCATCCACTCCACTCCCACCCCTACGGAGGCGTTGCCACCTCACGTAAGGCCAATCTTACGGCATTCACGGTCTCTTCAATCATCGCATCCTCTAACGCCAATGAGATGAAACATGCTTCGAACTGTGAAGGCGGCAGATAGATACCACGCCCCAGCATGCTCCAGAAGAAGCGAGCAAAGCGGGCCGTATCTGAACTCCTGGCGCTGGCGTAGTCGATTACCGATTGCGACGTGAAGTACAGGCAGAACATCGCGCCGACCCGCACAAATTGGACCGCTTCCCCTCCCCCTATCTCACGTATCACTTGCGTAATGCCATCATTCAATAGTTGCCCTGTGCGCTCAAGTTTTTCGTATTGCCCAGGCTTACGCAATTCCGTGAGAGTGGCAATGCCAGCAGCCATTGCCAGGGGGTTGCCTGATAGTGTTCCCGCCTGGTACATCGGCCCCACGGGAGCCACAAGTTGCATGATCTCACGACGCCCACCATAGGCACCGACGGGCAGACCACCACCGATGATCTTCCCCAGGCACGTCAGGTCGGGCACTATCCCTGCTCGTTCCTGCATGCCGCCCAATGCGACACGGAAACCTGTCATAACTTCATCGAAGATCAATAAAGCCCCGTACTCCTGGGTCAGGCTCCTCAACTTCTCAAGAAATCCTGGGAGAGGTAGCGCCAGCCCCATATTGGCCGCAACCGGTTCGACAATGATGGCAGCAATCTCTTTGGGATAGGTTTTAAATAGTTCCTCTACAGCAGCGCTATCATTGTACGAGGCAATAAGTGTGTTTGATGTTGCCTCCGGTGGCACACCGGGACTGTCAGGCAGACCCATGGTTGCCACGCCGGAGCCAGCCTGTACCAATAGCATATCGGCGTGCCCATGATAGCAGCCACTGAACTTGATGATCTTGTGGCGTCCAGTATACGCTCGTGCCAGACGCAAAGCACTCATAGTTGCTTCAGTGCCGGAGTTGACGAAGCGTATCATTTCGATGGAGGGGACGCTCTCCATAACCAGCCTGGCCAGCTTGCTTTCAGCCTGCGTGGGAGCGCCAAAGCTAAAACCGCGTCCGCTCGCCTGCACCACTGCCTCCACTACAGCAGGATGGGTGTGCCCCAGGATCATCGGCCCCCACGATTGTACATAATCAAGGTAGCGGTTACCATCCACATCGTAGAGATAGGGGCCGCTGGCATGGTCGATGAAGACTGGCTCGCCTCCTACGCCCCGAAAGGCACGCACAGGACTATTAACACCTCCTGGCAGGAGTTGTTGGGCCTCTTGATAAAGGTCATGGGAACGTGACAGATTGAGGCCACGTTCTTTCTGAGCCTGGTTATTCATCGCAGACCTCCCGAAAAAAACTTTTGGACTGGCATCTTGAGTAAACTCTTCGTTTTGTATCAACTAGCATGATACACTATATACCACGAAAGGCATGATAGTCGCATGGTCGCATACCAATTAACTATGGCTATAGGAAAATAAATGCCTACACTCGCAGGATGGCTTACAGGTGAACAGGTGCCACAGGAAATCATCGAACAAACACTGACCACAATGGGTAGCGTCCTCGAAGTCCATGGAGGACGGCCTACCCGTATCGTGCAACCAGGAGCAGGTCTGGTTACCTACTCTGACCCGGCCTACTCCGTACAGAAGAATACAGAACCACCAATGCTTGATTGGGTACCTGATCGTCGCACGATGGTCTACCGTCGCCCACTCTCAGGCGCACACCTCCTGTATTATGTCGAAGACTGGCCCGCAGAGGGCAACCTGCTCTTTGCCAGCGAGATCAAAGCATTGCTTGCAGTCGGTGTTCCACGTCGTCTGCATCTCGCAGCCCTCCATGCACTGCTCCACTATGGCTTCATTCCTGCTCCCTGGACAACCTTCCAGAATGTTCATGCCGTACCTGCTGGTTCTATTCTACGCTGGCAACGGGGAAAAACTGTCGTAAACGCCTCCACCGACTACTATCTCGATGATCCCCTCTCAGGTACCGATCTCCTGGACCAGCTTCACACACTCCTTGACGAGACAACAGCAGCCCTCCTGCCTCCACATGAACAGCTGGTTGCGCTGACAGATGGTGGTGAGGCTTCCGCACTGGCTATAGCGTTGACTGCTCGTCACACTGAGACATCGTTTACTGTAGCAGCTCTCGGCTATAAGAAAAATATGAAAGCAGCTGAGAGCATTGCATCGGCCTGCCAACGTCCATTTCTGGCGATTACGGGTGTGGATCAGCCAGAATTTTGGATTGCTACTCTTGCTGCAACAGAGGCTCCCTGCCTGCATAGTATGCCATTGGCATTCCATCAATTGTTGCATACAGTCTCTGCTGAGACAGGCGCACGGGTGGCAATAAGTGGATTGGGTGGAAGCAGAGTGACCGCAAAGGGGACAATCAGAGGAAGCAGGGCGACCGGTGTAGAGCACCCTCTCTGGGGGAGAGGTAATAGATTTATCGAGCACGTGGTCGCCCCTACCCAGATACGCTCTGACTTTCTACCATCACACATCTGGTCCAAAGATGCAGCTCAATCGATTTCACAGGAGACACCATGGGAGGAGACCCTACATGCTCGCAAGTTAGCCCGTCAGGCGGCGAAATTTTCAAATGCATGGCAGCAGCAGTATTATCTTGACCTGCATCTCCATCTTCCTGATTTCATTGTGGGCACAGCCCAACAGCTTGCTACTGCCGAGCGTATGGTTATACGCTCCCCCTATCTTGCCTCCGACGTGATGAACATGTTTATACGCCTCCCTGCTGTTTTGTCTGATGGTACGCCCAGAGAGGAGAAACTCTCTGCTCTGGCTCAAAGATATATGCCAAATGTTATCGCAGGCCAATCTACTTCGTCACTTGAGGCACCCACTATGTCACTGCTACGTGTGGCGGATTCTGAATTGCTGCAGCAGACGATTTCGCAGGAGGCGTTACGGGCCACAGGTATTTTTGACCCAGAGGTGGTGCAGGACTTGTTGAGGCAAGGTGAGCAAGAGGACGGGGTGGTTACGCGAGAGTTGGTGTTGGTGTTTACGACGCAGTTGTTATGCCAGTTGTTTGAGGTGGGAATGTAACTTCTTCTGCAAGCTGCTGTGCCGCATCGCCTCAAGCACAAATTTACTGTCGTGATTATTGCGTTTTAGCTTGATAATATGTTATTATTGCGAAAGGCACAACGCAACCACAGAGGCTTTTACCTCTCAGATGAGATATTGAGGTAAACAAGGAGAGAGACGGTGAGTGAAGAAACCAATGCAGCCCACGTTTCCCCATTCGAGGCAATCCGCCGCCAAGCTGAGGACGGCAGCGAATATTGGTCGGCACGCGACTTAGCTAGGATACTCGGGTATACTGAATACCGTAAATTTAAGAACGCTATTCAAAAAGCTGAGGAAGCCTGTCAGAACAGCAACCAGGCCGTTGCAGATCATTTCGCCCATGTGGGCGGTATGATCGAAGTAGGCAAAGGAGCCAAACGCCGTATAGATGATGTTCATTTATCACGCTACGCCTGTTATTTACTGGTGCAAAATTCCGATCCATCCAAACCCGCCGCCAGGAGCTGGCTGATGAACTGGCTGCACTCCCCGAAGATCAGTTACGCCTGCTACGTCGCTCACAAATGACCGTTTACAATAGCCAATTGGCCGAGGCAGCACAGAATTCTGGGGTCATTAAGGCGATAGATTTTGCTATTTTTCAGGACCACGGCTACATGGGCCTCTATGGAGGACTCAAGGCTCAAGAGATCCACACTCGCAAGGGACTGAAGAGAGGTCAGGAGATCCTTGACTATATGGGAAGTGATGAACTTGCCGCTAATATTTTCCGTGCCAGCCAAACGAAGCAAAAGTTAGAACGTGAGCAGATAGAGGGCAAAGAAAATGCTAATCGTACTCACCACCAGGTAGGTCGAGAAGTTCGCAAAACGATCAAGCGTCTTGGTGGCACAATGCCAGAAGATTTGCCGACCCCCAAGGACAGCATTCAACAGTTGCAGCAGAAAGAGCAGAAGCGACTTCAGCAAAAGGCACAGCCTTCGCTGTTTGATGAGCCGGAACACATTGAGGAACAGGACCCCGCCGACTAGTCTTACTACATAGAGGAGTTTAAAACTGTTGACGTTTTCATAAAATATGGGTAAAGTTATAAAAGCAGCAGAAGGATCAGTTAAAGACCCGACTCTCATTACTAACTATGGAAAGAAGATGCCTGTTTTATGAGCGACCAACAAAGTTCGCATCTCCAAAGAATGACTATTCAACTTGAGGTTGTTCCGGAAGATGAACAAGCCGCAGACATTGCCGATATTGACGAAGTAGGTCGAAGCCTTGTTGACCAACTCAGAAGCAGTAAATATACCGTCACACCTGTCTACACAGGCAAAAAAGGAGGAGAGCCTGTATTTGATATCCTGATGCAGGTACCGCAATTCCTTCATAACAACAAAGACCTGCTCTTGGAGATATTCGATTCTATCTCGCTGGTACTTCAATGTGTACTCATAGCCCGTGATAGGCGAACCGAAAGAGAGAAAGCACAACGGGATCCACTCAAAATCACGTTCGAGGCGGATGGTAAACCTGTGACCATCGAAACATCAGATGCCGACAGTGGAGCAAAACTGCTAGAAAAACTTCGGACTGCTCATCCTGAAGCCGTCAAAAAGATAACTCCACAAAGCAGTGCAAAAATCAAGGCCAGCGTTCCTCCAAAGAGGAAACGGCAACGCCCACATTGACAGCCGTTTCCTCTTTATACTCAATCAAACAAACCGAGGCTTTGAGCAATGTTCGATCCTAATGCACCTATCAACAATGATGTCTCCGATGCTGATAAGGCACATAGGCTGGCGCTTGTGGTGGGAGTAAACAATTCAACCGTTTCGACCTATCGAGCATCTCTTGAGGATGCAGAGAAGGACGCCTACGATATGGCATTAGTTCTGCAACACGCCTGCAATTTCACTTTGCTGGGACCAGCTCTTGTGGGGGAGAAGGCTGATACCATGAGCGTTAAGAGGGCATTGGCCAGATTGGCCCGGAAGAGAACAGAGAGAGATTTTTTGCTATTCTACTTCAGTGGGCATGCACAACCTATGAGAACGAAAGAGGGACGCAATGATATCTACCTCGTTACCCACGACTTCCTTGAGGACGAAGTAGAAGTAAACTCCACCCTACACCTTTCTATGCGTGAACTGAGACAAGTACTTTACGAATCAGTTGGGGCGAGCATAGTAGTACTTATCTTGGATTGTTGTTACGCAGGCCATATCATCAGGGCAGGAGCCGATCCTCTCCAAATAGATCTGCGCAAACTATTAGAGGAATATCTGGAAGACCCTAGTGATAAGAAGCAACAGAAGCGCTTGCGCGTTATGCTTACGGCAACCGGTTATGACACTCCTGCTCAAGAGGTGAATGGTCAAGGGCTTATGACTAGCTTTCTACTGCCAGCTTTACGAGGCGAAGTAGATGAGGTATTAGATGCAGATGGTCACGTCAATATTCTTCGACTCTGCGACTATTTGCAGCGAAAGATGCCAGGAGAACAATTTCCTAATCTTGCCGGAGAGTTTGGACAGCAGTGTATCCTGGCAAGTCACACTAACCGCACTGCTCGTCTTCGCCAACAGGCTAAAGAAGATGAACTAAGGCAAGTAGGCAAAAATATCCTGGCTGAACTTCTCAAACTCCATGCAGAGACGCATCATTCTCAACCTTTCGATTATACCATATGCCCCTTTGCATCTTTTTCTGACCTGGATCCTAAAAAAGTTACTGAGTTCTTTAAACAAGAACGGGTTCTACAAGAATTCACTTTTCCCTTCGGTGCCAACGAGCAAGTCCAATTACAGCAACTTGATTTCTGGCGACAAGATTATCCCACATATGGAGCCCTACTTTGCTTCGGGCAGAACCCAACGCAATGGGTGTCAGGTGCCACTACTCGTTGTGTTGAGTGGGGCAGTAATAATCGTAGCGGCGGCTTTCAGGACAGTCGGGAATATCGAGGACCTCTCCTCAGGCAATTTGAACTAAGTCGCGACTTCCTGCGAAAAAGTCTACGCTTGAGCAAAGTCATTGGTCGCGAAGGACGCACTGAGCAGTGGGAAGTCCCTTTCGCTGCCCTGGAAGAGGCGCTAGCAAATGCTTTAATACACAGAGAATATGCCAACCGGACAGATTCCGTACAAGTTGAAGTGTTCGATGACCGCATTGAGATCAGCAATCCTGGTAATCTTCCAGAGGATATGACATTGGAACTCCTTCAAATGCCACATGAATCTCGACCACGAAATCCTCAGATTGCAGGCATTTTCTATTTACATGGTTACATAGAAAAACTAGGAACAGGAATACAAAAAATACAACTCTATATGAAAGATGCGGGGTTGCAAGAGCCTGAGTTTAAATCAGGTGGAGATAAAAGATTTAAGGTTATTTTATATCGTCCTAAACTCACCCCAAATGCCATTGAGACAATCAAAACTATCTGGAACGTCCCCATCCCACGCAACCCACTCTTCACAGGGCGCGAGGATATTCTCAAGCGCCTGCACGACACGCTCATCTCCAACAAAACAGTAGCCTTGACCCAACCCCAGGCTATCAGCGGTCTTGGTGGCATCGGCAAAACACAAACTGCCGTGGAATACGCCTATCGCTATCAGAGCGAATACAAAGTCGTCCTCTTGACCAAAGCCGATACTCGCGAAACACTTGTCTCGGACTTCGTAACTCTCGCAGGTCTGTTAAATCTGCCAGAAAAGGATGCCCAGGATCAGAGCCTTGCCGTTGCCGCCGTCAAACGCTGGCTGCAAACCCACCGCGATTGGCTGCTCATCCTCGACAATGCAGACGACCTGGCGATGGCGAGAGAGTTCATCCCTTCGACAGCCAAAGGACATATTCTGCTGACAACTCGTGCAGAAGCAACGGGCAGGCTGGCCCAACACATTGATATCGAGAAGATGGAGCCAGAGGAAGGCGCACTGCTCCTCTTACGTCGTGCTGGCATTATCGCCCAGGATGACCCGATCGATAAGGCTTCCATCTATGATCGTGCCAAAGCCAGGGAAATCTCCGAGATCATGGATGGGCTCCCCCTTGCACTCGACCAGGCTGGTGCCTACATCGAAGAAGTTGCCTGTAGTCTGTCCGACTATCTCAACCTCTACCGCACACGCCGCACCCAACTCCTCAAACGGCGTGGAAAAAGTGCTGCTGATCATCCTGAACCCGTCGCCACCACCTGGTCTCTCTCCTTCGAGAAAGTCGAGAAGGCCAACTCTGCTGCTGACCTGCTGCGCCTCTGTGCATTCCTCCATCCCGATGCCATTCCAGAGGAGATCATTACCGAAGGTGCAGAGCATCTTGGTCCAATCCTTCAGCATGTGGCTAACGATCCATTTGAATTGAATGCTGCCATTGAGGAACTGCGCAAGTTCTCGCTTATTCGTCGCGATCCCGAGACCAAAACGCTCACTATCCATCGTCTGGTGCAGGAAGTCCTGAAGGATGGGATGGATGAGAATACACAACGCCAGTGGGCAGAGCGTACTGTGAGGGCCGTTAACAGAGCACTTCCATATGTTGAGTTCAAAACATGGGAACGCTGTAAACGGTGTCTTCCACATGCGCAAGTCTGTGCGGAACTCATCGAGCAATGGAGCATGGAGTTCAATGAAGCGGCACGACTACTTAATCAAGCGGGAGAGTACCTACAGGCCCGTGCACAGTATGCAGAAGCAGAAGCACTCTATCAGCATGCTTTGGCAATCCGTGAAAAGACTTTAGGAGCCGAGCATCCTGACGTAGCCCAAAGTCTCAACAACCTGGCAAGGCTTTATGAGGCCCAGGGCAAATACGCTCAAGCGGAATCACTCTATCAACATGCTTTGGCAATCCGTGAAAAGACTTTAGGAGCCGAGCATCCTGACGTAGCCCAAAGCCTTAACAACCTGGCAAGGCTCTATGACGTCCTGGGCCAGTATGAGCGAGCGGAACCACTTTACCTACGGGCCTTGGTGATTGACGAACAGGTACCAGGACTTGACCATACAAGTCTGGCTATTGATCTCAATAACCTGGCCTTGCTCTATTATAATCAAGGCAAGTATGCAGAAGCAGAGCCTCTCTACCAACGTGCTCTGGCAATTGACGAGAAGACACTTGGGCCTGATCACCCGGACGTAGCCACTGATCTTAACAACCTGGCTTTGCTCTACCAAACTCAAGGCAAGTACACTCAAGCAGAGCCTCTCCTTTACCAAGCGCTGGCGATAGGGGAGAAAACACTAGGACCAGATCACCCAATCCTGGCAACCTGGCTCAATAACCTGGCAGCGGCCTACAAGACTCAAGGCAAGTATGCTCAGGCAGAACCGCTCTATCAGCGAGCACTGAATATCCTTGAAAGGACCTTGGGGGTAGAGCACCCCAATGTAGCTACGATCTTGGAAAACTACGCTCAACTACTACGGAAGACGAATAGAGAGGCAGAGGCATTAAAACTAGAGGAACGTTCCAGGACGATACGAATGAAGTATGCTCAGGAGAACCCTACAGAATAAGATAGAATGTATGTGTCAGGAGCCGTGAAAACAACCCGTGCGCATATCGAGCGAACAATTTCAACAATGTGTTCGGCCAAATATGCTATAATAGTATTCAGGACCTTTGTTTATACTTTTTCTGAGTGCATTTCTTAACCATCATAGAATTATTGACTATTAGCCCGAACTAAGGGACACATCATGGCAACCAATCAGCCTCTTTCTGTATTCATCAGTACTAATCTAACAGAACTCGCCAAGGAGCGACTTGCTGTTCAAGGGGCTTTGGCCGAGTACTCCAGGCATGGTTGGCTCTGGGAAAAAGATGCAGGTGCCCACCCCAAACCTATTGGCAGCACCTTCCTGAAGGAAGTCGAAGCGTGCGACATCTATATCGGCCTCTTCTGGCTTGACTATGGTCCCCATACGATCAAAGAGTATGAGCATGCCTGTAAACACCAAAAGCCCTGCCTCATCTATGAGAAGCATATAGACATTGATCAGCGCAATCCAAAGTTACAGGCATTTTTAGATAGGCTGCAGCAGATGAAGAATCCTGATGGGCGGCTTACCATTTACCGCTTCGCAACACCAATAGAACTCGCTGAGCAGGTGCAGAAAGATGTGATACGCTTACTCTTTACACGCTTTCGAGAGAGTCGCCGTCAGCCCCCTCCCTTACCAACGTCTAGTTCAACGACAACCAGTCCAAAGAATAAGGGTATTGCTATCAATCAAACCGTAGCTATCAATGAGTAGCCAGCAAGCCCCCTCAACAAAGCATTTTCTTGGGCGCTCCAATACTTGCCGCGAATAGCGTCAGGTTGTTTAGAATTCCAGATTGCCTTCTGTAACAACCTGGGACTCTAAACAACCCTATATATTTCACCCCTGCGCCACCCCCTGCTCCGCAAACTGCCGCCGCAGCACCTTCTTATCGAACTTCCCTACACTCGTCTTCGGGATCGCATCCACAAAGACCACGTCATCGGGAAGCCACCACTTCGCTACGTGAGGAGTGAGGTACTCGATAACCTCCTCCTTGGTCACTTTCCCGACAAAATCGGGCTTTACTACGACGAAGGCAAAGGGACGCTCATCCCACTTTGGATGGGGGATACCGATGACGCAAGCCTCCAACACTTTAGGATAGCCCATAATCAGGCTCTCTAGTTCGACTGAGGAGATCCATTCGCCACCGGACTTCACAAGGTCCTTGGTGCGGTCAACAAGCTGGATCAGGCCGTCTCCATCGACGACGGCCACATCACCGGTGCGCAGCCAGCCCTCGGCGAACTTTGCATCAGACTCGCTATCCCTGTAGTAGGCTCGCGCAATCCAGGGGCCCCGCACCTGTAACTCACCATAGCTCTGGCCGTCCCAGGGTACTTCCTGGCCTGTCTCCATGCTGACTACGCGGAAATCGACGCCCGGCAGGATTGTGCCCTGTTTGGCTTTGATGCGGAACTGTTCATCAAGCGGCAGGTTTAGCTGGTAGCTGCGCAACTTGCAGAGAGATGCCAGTGGTGAGGTTTCCGTCATACCCCAGGCATGGACGATGTTGATATTCTTGCGATAGAGCCCTTCGATCAGGGCGCGTGGCACTGCTGAGCCGCCGCAATAAATGGCGCGGAGAGCGGAAAGGTCAAACTGTTCCCGTTCAAGTATCTGCAATACGCCCATCCAAATGGTTGGGACACCAGTTGCAACGGTGACACGCTCGGATTCCATCAGCTGCACTATTCTCAGTGGATCCATGAAGCGACCCGGCAAAACGATCTTTGAGCCCATCATCACGCCAGCATGTGGGAAGCCCCAGGCGTTTGCATGGAACATCGGCACAACCGGGAGGACTGTATCACGTTCGGATAGACTCGCCCCATCGGCAAGCCCTACTCCCATCGAGTGCAGGAATGTGGAACGATGGCTGTAGACGACACCCTTGGGGTTACCAGTCGTACCAGAGGTATAGCACATAGCAGCCGCCGCGTTTTCATCAAGCTGGGGCCAATCGTACTGCTCTGGCTGATCCGCAATAATGGTTTCATAGTCCGCTGACGGTTGCAGTTTGCCTGTAGCACCGAGAGCCTCACCCATGATCACATAAAGCTTCACTGTCGGCAATTGATCGGCCAGCTTCTCCAGAATGGGTACCAGGTCACCATCAACGAAGATCACTTTATCCTCGGCATTGTTGATGATGTAGACCAGTTGATCGGCAAACAGGCGAATGTTGAGCGTGTGTAGCACAGCACCCATACAGGGAACGGCAAAATACAGCTCAAGATGACGATAAGTGTTCCAACCAAACGTGGCGATGCGATCACCCTCCGTGACTCCGGCATTACGAAGCGCATTGGCGAGCTGCATAGTACGCCTGCCCCATTCAGCATACGTGTAACGATGCAGTCCGGTATCCGTCTGCGTAACGACCTCTTTACGCGAGAAGATACTGGTGGCGCGATTGAATGCATGCTGGAGTGTCAATGGATAGTCCATCATCAGGCCTTGCATGTAACGTACCTCCTGATTTGACTGGGCCCTCTTTGAGGAGTGCCAATGTTGCTCTATTTCCCCTATTCTACATGTGCAACCAGCGCAACCGCAAGGGTCTCCCTGATAATCCCTGATGATTTCTGCTTCTAAGGAAGCAAAACTCTACATTAGAAAATGCTGAGAATCTTTAAAACTCTGCAAAACCCCTTGTATCATCATGCTTCATCTGGTATGCTGATAGTGACAACAAGGAAGAGATTACTTCCTGGCAGTGTCACCTTGTTTGCTGATGAGGCGTGTATATATATAGCTCTGTAGCTTGTAGTTCGCAGCCTGCAGCATCTTTTTAACGGCGCGGTGGATCAGTTCGCCACCTAACCTATCGCATAATCTATTTAAATGGAGGTATGAAATGAGCTTACGAGCCAGGACAGGGACAGGACGACCCAAGGGTTTGGCGGCCATGAGCCCGGAACGCCGCCGAGAAATTGCCAGTAAGGGTGGACGCACCTCTCAGGCAAATGGAACCGCGCATCAGTGGACCGCAGAAGAGGCTTCAGCAGCAGGAAAGAAGGGCAGCGCACGCTACGCCCTTAGACGCCAGGAAGCGCGGGGATAAGGGAAATATGGCTAATGATCTACGCTCTCAATTGTCGCTGCTGCCTCCTTATCGCCCCGTGCAGCCGCCCAGCGTAGTACTTCTGCCGCTAAGTAAAGCGAACCAGCCGCACAGATCAAGTCGCTGCTCTCTGCCAGATCAAGAGCAAGTTTCATCGCCGAACTACTATCACTGCTGGTCTCTAGTCTAACCTGGGGAGCATGTTCGGCGAACACTGCGTGCAGCTGCTCAATAGTAGCGGCACGAGGATTCATCATACGGGTAAGTATCACCGTATCAACATCTGCTAAAGCTCTTGCTATACCTACCAGGTCTTTATCGCGTGCCACGCTCAAGACCATAATCAAACGCTGAAAAGTAAATGAGCTACGCAGTGCCTGTTTCAACTGCTGCATGGAATCGGCATTGTGTGCACCATCAACAACAATCATGGGGGAATGCTCGACGACCTCAATGCGAGCAGGCCAGCGCACAGCCTGGAAACCTGCACGTAATGCTTCCTCATCCCACATGATCCCCCGCTCACGCAGCAACTCAAGCGTTGCCAGGGCAGCAGTAGCATTTTCAAGCTGATGCTGTCCCGCCAATGGTATTTCTAGCCCTGTATAGACACGTTCCTGGGTAGGGGCGACCCTTGCGGGTCCCGCGCCTGGGGGGCGATGAAGGGCCCCCCAGACTGTGAAACGCTGATGCTGCTCGCTGCGTTCCTCTAAACGATAGCGGTAACTCAGAGCTGGCAGCCGCCCAGCGTCAACCTCCGCCTGGGCGGGATCCCCTTCAGCAGAACCGACACGAACTATATGTGCATGTTGTTGCTTGCCGACAGCAGCAATCGCTAATAGAGCTTCTGGTGCTCGCGCTGACGTAACCACAACGCCGTTTGGCTTGATAATACCAGACTTCTCTGTAGCGATTTCTGTCAAGGTCTCACCCAGAATCTGCGTATGATCGTAGCTAATCGAGGTGAGCACCGAGACGAGCGGCTGAGTGACATTGGTAGCATCTAAACGACCTCCAAGTCCAACCTCCAGCACGGCATGCTCAACATGCTGGCGCGAGAAGTAGAGCAGGGCAAGAGCAGTTGCTACTTCATAGGTAATAAATGGGCCAAACTTCCCTTCTGCCTGCACTGACTCAACTGCAGCATGTACCTCCGGCAACAGTTCCGCAACTTCATTTTCGCTAATGAGGCGACCATTGACACGTATTCGCTCGCGAAACGTATGCAGGTCTGGTTGTGTATAGAGACCCACACGCAGACCAGCCTGGCGCAACACTCGCTCAATGAAAGCTGCCGTTGATCCTTTGCCCTTGGTACCGGCAATTAATGTATTGGTATAGTTGTGATGTGGATTGCCAAGCACCTCGAGCAGCCGGGACTCGCGTGGCAAATTTTCTTCGGGATTGCGATTATATAGGCCACTCCGCTCAAAATCACTGAGACTATAAAGATATGCCAGGGCTTCCTGATAGTTCACCTGTTCCCCACCTTCAGTAATATATTTATCGATAAAAGGGATTATGGCACAAAAGGTCTACCCCGTACAACCGCGTCACTCATCTTCACCACGCGCATCATCTCACGAACATCGTGTACACGCACGATATCAGCCCCTTGCGCGATACCAAGTGCCACTGTAGCAGCGGTTCCCTCTAAACGTTCGGAGGCGGGTAAACCACCAAGCACAAGGCCAATCGTTGATTTGCGTGATGTTCCCAGTAAAATGGGCCGTCCCAGCGCTCGCAACTCGCCAAGACGACGAAGGAGCGTCAAATTCTCTTCAGGCGTTGTGCCAAAGCCAATCCCCGGATCAACAATAATACGCTCCCAGGCAACGCCGACCGCCAGTGCAAGGTCAATGCTACCAGCCAGGAAGCGCAGCACATCGCTCACGATCTCATGCTTCTGATAGCCGCGCATATTTGCCATCAACACAACAGGAATGCCTCGCTCGCTTGCCAGGGCCGCCATCGCAGGATCACGCCGTAAGCCCCAGATGTCGTTGATAATACATGCCCCCGCATCGAGCGCCTGCCTGGCAACCTCCGCCTTATACGTATCGATAGAAATCATGACCTCTTTCGGCAAGGCTGCATAGAGTGCCTGAATGACCGGAAGCACGCGATCAAGCTCTTGCTCTATAGAAATTGGAGCGGCATTTGGTCGCGTGGATTCGCCACCGACATCAATCAGAGTTGCTCCTTCTGCTACAAATTGCTGAGCCTGTGCAACGGCACGCTGAACAACGGCTTCCTGGGTTAAGGTCGCCTCAACCAGGCCATCCCCAGAAAAGGAGTCCGGTGTGACATTGATAATGCCCATAACATACGTTTGTTGACCCCAGTCTAAGCGGTGGTTCTGCCAGACAGTTGGTGGGAGCGATGATGACATAATAACTATCCTTGACGTATACGCAAACAAGCAGGGCGACCGCAAGGGATCGCCCCTACCCAACCTACGGGGTATGGTTCATTGTGCCTGGGTAGGGGCGATCCCTTGCGGTCGCCCTGACAATGCAAAAATAACAAGCACCCCATCATATCCTCTCCATTGTTTTAGTGCAAACAAGAATGTTATACTACTGACAGGCATATTTTTGTCTATCTCTATTCTCATATATAGGCCAGTTCTATCACTTTTGAAGAAGGAACATAACTATTCAGGTCCTCATTACTGTTGCGCCGCCTCCGGCGGCTGGAGGAGAGGGAGTGAGCGGGGACACCCCACGCCCCACCAAGGGGCCTTGCAGGCCCCTTGGAACCCCTTGCTGAAGAGTTAAGTCAGGTCCTCATTACTGTTGCGCCGCCTCAGGCAGTCGGAGGAGAGGGAGTGAGCGGGGACGCCCCGCCAAGGGGCCTTGCAGGCCCCTTGGAACCCCTTGCTGAAGAGTTAAAAAGGACCAAATACTATGCAAGACCATATTGAAGAGAAACGACGTCAACACACTATGAGTGCTACACGTCGCTGCCATGAATGTAGTGAAGAGGCTCTTGGGCGTTGCCCGGATTGCCGACGCGGTTTCTGCCAGGAGCACTTTCCCAAGCAACAGCATTCACCTTGCGCCGAAAAGCAAATGAAATTAGCGCAAACCCAGGTATGCTATGTATGTGGTGCTCAGGTCTATCCCGACCAGTGGTCTATCTCACGCACCTCGCACTTCATCGATCAATACACCTGTAAGGGATGTGGCCGTTATATCTGTGATGAGCTACACACTCAGCGTAAGATTGATGATGTTGTCGTCGCCCGTGAGGGTCTGCGCGGCCATCGCTACCAGTATACGACTCGCTATTGCGACCTCTGCTCGCCTCTCTCAGCTTTTGGAGGCCTCAAAGGAGTGGCTCGCTGGGCCGTTGTAGCAGGAACAATTATAGCAACTATCTTTTTCTACTTTCGTCCTTGAGATTATTAGGGAGGAGGGACACGAATCATCCCGAAATTTTCGCTCGAGCGAAAATTTCGGGATGATTCGTGTCTAATTATAATGACATCCAGACCATCCATCCAATCCGCTCTCCAGCGTTATCAAGCGGAGATACAGGCGGAGCTTCGACGGGCTGTCCTGCAGGTAAGCGAACCAGCCGTACGTTCAGGAGCACCTGAACTCGAGTCCTACTACGGACAGATGCAATATCAGCTAGGTTGGGTAAATGCCAACCTCTCGCCAATTCCAGCTAAGTCTGGGAAATTGTTGCGCCCAACACTACTCCTGCTAGCCTATGAAGCTGCAGGGGCATGGGGACTAACCACTGAAACCGTAGAGAACTCCGACTATCTGCGGCGTGCAATGCCAGCAGCAGCAGCCATTGAACTGACCCATAACTTTACCTTGATGCATGATGATATCGAGGATGGAGATACCGAGCGCCGCCATCGTCCAACCGCCTGGGCGCTCTGGGGCATTCCCCAAACGATCAACACCGGTGATGGTATGTTCGCGCTCGCTCGCCTGGCGCTCTGGAGAGCACTGGATGAGGGAGTAGAGCCTGCCCTTGTAGTGCAACTTGCGAAAGTCCTTGATAGCACCTGCCTGGTCATTTCAGAAGGACAATTCCTGGATATGAACTCTGAAACACGCCTGGAGATCTCCGTTTCGATGTACCTGGATACAATTACCCGTAAAACAGCAGCACTGATGGGTTGTGCAGCAGAGATGGGAGCGCTCCTGGGTACTCGTGAGCAGGAGACTATCGACCGCTTGCGCAGTTTCGGCTATGCTATGGGTGTAGCCTTCCAGGTACGCGACGACCTGCTCGGTGTCTGGGCCAGCACAGCAGAATCGGGCAAGACCCCGGCCGGTGATGTGTATCGTCGTAAAAAGAGTCTGCCTGTCTTGCATGCACTGGAACATGCCCGTCCCCAGGATCAAGAGTTCTTACGTCAGGTCTATCAGCAAGAGACACCTGTTACGGGCGAACAGGTCGAGGCTGTGCTGGAGGTCTTTGCCCACACAGAAACCAGGACCTACTGCCGTACTTTCCTGGCTGAACAATGCCGACTGGCACATGAAGCCCTGGCAAGTGTTCCGCGCAGTAGCAGTCCTGTAGCCACTCGCGCCCTGGATGATATGGAGGCGCTGGTCAATTTCGTGGAGGCGGCGGCCTCCTAGGCCAACCCCCAGATTATCGCGCTATTCCCGGAGGCCGTCACTACCCGATGACCATCTGGCGACCAGGCAAGAGCCAGCACTGGCGCTTTATGGGTTGCTCTCAATAGAGGAGCCTGGCTCTGTGCTGGATACCAGATCGCCAGCATACTATCATCGCCACCTGTTGCCAGGAAACGCCCATCGGGAGACCATGCCAGAGCTCGCACCGCTCCGGTATGTGCTTGTAAGCGCTGCGGGACATCCAGGCACCAGCCCTGTTGCCCTGGCTGTTGGCAAGCCAGGCCATTCCAGAAACGCACGATGCCGTCATCTCCACCGACCGCCAGCAGACCAGAGGGAGCAAAGGCCAGGGTAAGCATAGCAATCGCTCCATCTTGAAAATATGCGTGTACTTCCTGATCGTTCGTCGCATTCCAGACACGAATAGCACCACCAGATGAAGAAGTTCCAACCGTTTGTCCATCCGCTGCCCAGGATACCCCTTCAATCGAGTGATTATGGAGCGTAAAAATACCTTGGGGACGATAGGTAGTAGCATCCCAGACAATCGCTTGTTTATCTAAGCCGACAGAAACTACCCGTAGGGGGTTGGAATGCGACCAGGCAAGGCCAGTTACCTGGTCAGTATGCCGGTGGCGTTCCAGATGAAGGACGTTACCTGTAAGTGGATTCAGGAATATCACCTGGTTTGCCGCACCTGCCGCCAGTTGCTGCCCATCTGGTGACCACGCCGCCGCTCGCACCGGGCCTGCTTGCTGTTGTTGCACACTCACTGTCCCTTCCATATCCCAGGTGAGCAGCTGCGCATCATTCGCTCCACTTGCAAGCCTGGTGCCATCAGGTGACCAGGTCACCGAGCGTACAGGTTGTTGATGTTGCGTAAAGGTCAGAACCGACTTTGCCATTGCCGGTATCCCTGACTGTGCAGGCGTTTTAACGGTAGTTGGAGTTGCTTGAGGAGTTCTAACGGGAACCATGGTTGGCTTCGTTGCTAAGAGGCTTCCGTTGACCAATGAACGATACGCAGCATAACCCAATCCGAGACTGCCAGCTCCCAGGATAGCTCCACCCAACATTAAGAAAGCCCGGCGTGTCCCCCGGTGCTTCTTCCTGACAGCAAGCAGCGCTCCAGAAGTATCTTTCACCACGGCAGGCAGGGCAGAGCTGTCTGCCACAGTCACATCAGAGTGAAAAGCAGGACCAGAATAGAGTTGCGGACTATGCATCAGGTCGGCCACGGAACCATTTACCACATATGCATCCAATGCAAGCCTGGCTCCATCTTCAATGCCTGACGCAGCCAGGGTTTTTTCATCAGGGAGCACGCGCCCACCAGAAGTATAACGTAGGATGTAGACGAGTCGATGACCGAAGTGGTCTGTTTGTGGCAGGTGCAGCTCCTCAACCAGCGCAGGCACAAGTGCGGAAACAGGCGCATCAGCTGCTATCTCTACAGGACGTACCGTCCTGGAAGTATTGTCTTCTATCAATATCTCGAGAGTTCGCATTTTTCTCTTCCCCCAGAATTTATGTTTTCAAGGCTCATAGTGTACCATGACGTTTCTTTTTAGTTCATCTTTATGGGGCAAATGGGCTAGTGGAAAACGGCAAAGTCTGTGGTAAGATATGCACTACTATTGCCAGAGGAGAACCTGATGCGAAACCGCATAATACAAATATGCTGCCTATTCATCCTTACTCTTAGCTTCTTATTGCCTGCCACAGCTCATGCCAATACTCTTAAAACCTCATATCACAAACAACCCTCAATGCTGGGCGCGATGCATCAGAACCCCGCAGCAGACTTTCCGACGGTTGATCCCAACTACATCTATGACCAGCTCTTCTACATGGCTACTAACTTCCAACGCCGTGAAGCAGGCTATGACAACAATTTGCCTGTAACGATCAATGGACACGATGAATTTGCCGCCTATTGGGCACAGGAGATATCGAAAGATCTACAGGGCTTTGGGCCACAGGTACGACGCGATGAATTTCCTGTAAAGGGCTGGGTAGGACGCCCGGCAATCGTTCCAGCATTTAACGTCGAGGTGAGTGTTCCGGGTGTTACCCATCCTGAGCAGGTAGTGTTTATCGGTTGTCACTATGATGGAGAAGCCTCTTCAACCCAGTCTGCTAATGACGACGCCAGTGGTTGCGCTATCGAACTCGGTGTAGCCAGGGCTCTGGGCGAATACTGGCGCAGTCACCATGTTTACCCGGCGCGTACCCTGCGTTTTGTCATCTTCGATGCCGAAGAACAGGGACTCTTCGGCTCGTTCCACTACCTGAACAGTACCATCAATGGGGATGTACAGAATATTGTTGCCATGTTCAATGAAGAGCAGAACGGCATTGCCTATCCACTGCGCTACCTCGGCAAGACCTCAAATCCGCTTCTGCCATTTTACATCGATATGTCACCGTTGACGAATAGTGATCTCTATCCAGCACAGAGCAAATTATCCCAGCAGCAACGCGATAATATCACGCATTTTCGCCAGTTGATGGCGCAGGCCGTCCCTGCGGTCTTCACACAGTTCCAGGCAATGGGCTTCACAACACTCACTTATCATGGGGACAACAACCAGGATGTCTCACAGCCAGTCTTCGCTCCCGACCAGGTGAGTAATGTGCAACAGGAAGATGACACTTTAGGAGGGAGCGATCAAATTCCCTTCACCCTGGCAGGTGCACCTTGCGCTACATTCGTCGGCAACTCTAGCTACTATGACAACAATCCCCCACCCTGGTCGTATCCTTTCGACCAGCCAGAGGATACCATCCAACTCATGAATACCTTTGCAAGTGGCAGTTCGCACAAAGCGCAGGCCCTTGTCCTGGCCTTGGCACTACCCGGCATGCTCACCACCTGGATGCTCAACCAACCCGATATCCTGGGAGCAGTCGCTGCAGACCAGAACCCGATTGCAGCGATTAGCGATATCGCACAAACACAGGTCAACCAGAGCATCTCACTGGACGCCAAAGCCTCATTTGACCCGAACAACAGCAACAGTACGTTGACTTATGCCTGGAACTTTGGCGATGGGGCAACCTCTAGTGGCATCACAGTTAACCATGTATACACAACTGCAGGGAACTATGCCCTGACCCTTACCGTCAGCTCACCAACCGGGAAGCGGGCTATCAGCAAGTTGCTAAATGTCGTGGATAAGAGTACCCAGTATGCCAACCCCTATGCAGATTACCCAGCCGATGGTCGGCCACCAAGTAACCCGGCTGTGGTACTGCCAACACCCAATGATGCCCAGGCATCTACAGGTCAAGGGGGTACCTCATCAAATCCTCCTGCATCTCCAGGCACGCCTGATCTCCGCTTCTTGTTGATCGTGGGAATAGGCGTAATGGCGGTGGGGATACTCCTGCTTGGAATAGTAGTAGCTTTAGGACGAAGGAAAGTTTGACCCTCTTCCATAGAATAGAGACATAATGGGAAGAATAGTACCGAAGGATCACAGGTATGACCAGGCCAATTTATGTGATAGGGCATAAAAATTCCGATATGGATTCCGTCGCCTCAGCGTATGCCTATGCGCGACTGCTACAAATGCAGGGCGAAGAAGAGGCGATTGCAGCCCGACATGGGCTACTCAAGCCCGAAGTACGCTTTGCTCTCGAACGGTTTCAGGTTGAGCCACCAGAGGCGCTAGAAGATGTCTATCTCCAGGTACGAGATGTGATGCGGCGTGGTGTAATATGCGCATACCTGGATCAATCTTTACTGGAAGCAGGGCAACTACTCCAGGAGCATAATCGACGCGCGATGCCTGTAGTGGATGCAGAGAACAAAGTGCATGGCATCATTGCCACCGAAGATTTCGCAAAGCTGTTTTTTAATGAACTCGATCCGCGATCTGTCAACCGTATACCATTAGATCGCGAAAACCTGCTGCATGTGCTCAAAGGTCGGGTACTGGTGGAGGGACGCCGCAAGCTGGGTAATCGTGTCCTTGTCGGGGCCATGCAGGCAGAGACCATGGCTGATTATGTCGAACCAGGTTGCCTGGTTGTCCTGGGAGACCGCGAGGATGCACAGCTTAAAGCGATTGAGTGTGGGGCAGCAGCGCTGGTGATTACTGGCGACCTGCTGGTCTCCCCACGGACATTAGCAGCAGCACAAAAACATGGTGTGCTGGTCATCAGCACCGGGCACCATACGTTTACGGCAGTGCGCCTGATTAACCTGAGCATGAGTGTTCAGGAGATTATGAATCGCGAGTTCGATGCCTGCCACCCGGAAGACCTGATGAGCGAGGTACAGCCGACACTGGCTCGTCGCCGCTCGATGCCTGTTGTAGATGCCGAGGGCAAGCTGGCAGGCTATCTCTCACGTACTGATCTACTCAATGCCCGACCGAAACGGATCATCCTGGTAGATCACAATGAGCAGTCCCAGGCGGTAGATGGTATCGAGGAGGCGGAACTGCTCGGCATTATTGACCATCACCGCATCGCTGACGTGCATACCAATAAACCGATTATGTTCCGTGCTGAGCCGGTTGGCTGTACCGGCACAATCATTGCTGGCCTGTACGCCGAAGCAGGTATTGCTATCCCTCGCGAAGTCGCCGGACTGCTGCTGGCCGGATTGCTTTACGATACCCTGATCCTGCGTTCTCCCACCTGCACAGCACGCGATGAGCGTGTAGCTGGCGAACTCGCTCAAATTACAGGCGAGGATATTGAGCAGTTCGGTCAAGAACTCTTCGCCGCCTCCGCTGCCGACCTGAGTGAGCGCCCTGCCGAAACACTACTCACCGCCGATTTCAAGGAGTTCACAGTCCGTGACACGAAGGTTGCCATTGGCACAGTCGAGACGGCCAGCCCGGCAACCATCGAGAAACGGAGTGCCGAATTGCTCTCGACGATGCAACGAATTGCTCAAGAGCGCGGCTACAGCACATTTCTCTTTATGATTGTCGATATCATCAACATGCGTTGCCACCTGCTAATCTACGGTGGAGAGCATGCTGTAGCTGATGTGCTTGGTGTTCCTCTGGAGGCAGATGGACATTCCCTGGTTGTGGAGGGACTTGTCTCACGCAAGAAGCAGCTGGTGCCGCTACTGCCGCGTATTCAGGCTGCTCTGGCGGGAAAAACAGGCGCGTTGTAACATCGGTACTACCCAAATTAGAGGGTATGCACAGCAGAGATGCATTTCTATCAATTTATGAGACAGGGATGAGCGGGGCAAAATGCCACTCTTTGCCTCCCATTATAGTTCTACTCCTTCTTCCTCATCGATTTTTGTCAGCAGCCACGTTTTCCTTTTCCTCGATGGTTCAGTAGGGCGTAACCACAGCGAGACCTGCGTTGGCTGCATCGTCTCCTGCACCACAGCCAGCAACTGCGCCCTCAGCTGCTCCAGGTCCACCTCATTCCTTAATGTCGCACTGAAAGCAGCCAGGGTCTTGGCCGCGTCATACTTGCTGCGATAGAAGCGCCTGTCTATAATCCGCTGGATGCGCTGACGTAGCGGCTGGAACAGGGCAGCGATGACCAAAGTGGAGAGGACGATGGCCACGCTGTTGTCCTGGCTGATGATGCCACGCAGCAGCGCTTGCAGCCCAATGACCAGGCCAACGTAGACCCCCGTCAGGATGACCGTGAGCGCACCATACACCAGCGTGCGATTGATGAGCACATCAATGTCCCACAACCGATAGCGCAGCATGGCAAAACCAAACGAGAGCGGGATGAAGAGCAGTAGGAAGGCACCGACCCCATAGAGAGCCAACGGATAGAGTGAACTGGGCTCAGCGAGCGCTGGAAAGATCAGCAACCCATACCCGACAACGATGACTATACAGAGCACAGCGATACTATAAGCAACCCATTTGGTCTGCTGACGTTGCATTGGGCTAGAGACACGCCGATAGCGGTACAGTTGGACGACTGCAAGGATTGCCGCCTCGCCGAGAGACGTGAGATAGTAAAGCGAAAGAGCCTGGGTATTGAGCGAAAAAGGTGCCATTGGGAAGAAGGTGAAAGGGACGAGCACTGCGAGAAAGACGACGAGAGTCCAGCGCGTCCAGCGAGGCACGAACTGTCCAGTGGGAAACAGGAGGAAGACGAGCACGAGCAAAGCAAGAGTGAGGAAGTACAGACACGCGTTCGGCACCCGCCAGGGGGAGGAACTCGCCAGGACGGCGCTTGTCGCGCTGATCGGACCAAGAGTCACGAGCATGAGTGCGACCAAAAGCGCCATGCGGTCGTCAGACCTGCGCCAGACGATCACTGTGCTGACCCCCAAACACACTACCACCGAGGCAAGCGTGAAGGCGACCATGTACGCGGCGTAGTCACCGAGAGACAGGCCCATCCCTTTGAGCACGCCTGCTTGCTCAGGAGTCAGTAACGGCTCGTTAACGCATGCTATCCCAGCGCAGGGAGTTTGCAGTTGTGCCAGGTACACGGGGAGGCTGGCGAAGAAGACCGCCAGAGTGAGGACGACCAGGGTGATCCAGAGGCCTCGGGCGAGCAGGAGCCAGCGCCCCTGCAAGCGTGTGTAGCTGTGCCGTTCACGGCTCTCAGTACTTTCTGTTGGCGCATGTTGAACGCTCATTCGCACACTCCCTGTTTGCTGCCCTGGTCCTGTTGTGGATGATTCTATCGGCTCTCATGAGACGCCGGGTGCCTTCTTCGGTCTCTTGTTTGAAGCGCGGCGTCTTCATCCTCCCCTCTGTTCCCAGAGACACTCCCATCTTACCATATGTGCGTTCTAAAATCCTTGCTTCCTTCATTGCACCACAATGGTCAGATTCATGCCCTGGTGAAGGGTACAATAGAGGTGATAGACTCCTGCGATGGCAAATGGCCCGATCTCCCTAGACCCTCCTGTGATATCAACGTTGCGAAGGATCGGTGCTCCCGGCTCAGCTCCCGGGTGAGGTGTGCCATCCTTGTCCCACATCCCATTTTGCAGCACATGCTCGACCGAACCGTCATCAACAATGAGCAGTTTCGAGCCTTTGGGAACCAGGACGACGTTCTGAACAAAATGATCCAGCGCCATATGGACGACTGGCTCTCCGTTCGGGTTGGTGCTTGCCGTACTAGCTTGCGGATTCACCGCAACGATGAGCGAGACAATGAGCATGCCGACCACGATGCCAGCAAGCCCACTCAGTGACATGCCCAGCCGACGTGGAGCACGGCGCTCGTGTTCAACGTTTCGGTAGTTCTGGACGGTCGCCCCGATGCCAGCCCCTATCCCAACGACGGCCAGCGCGAGAAAGACCACGTTGAGGGCAAACATGTAGGTCTCGTTAGGGTGGCTGATCGCATATGGGAGAATAGGGATGAACAGGGCGAGCATCACGCCATACACCAGGACACCAAGCAGGGGAGACCAACGCCAGCGGGTCGCCACGATGATCCCGGTGATGATGGCGGCGAGGACGAGCGCGATCCCAGCGAACAGCAGATTCGCCACGTTCGGCCCGTGTACGATAAAGTCGGTGGAGAGTAAAAGCGGGAGCCCGAGCACCACAGCCACCGTCAGCTTGCCGAGGGCAGAGAGCCTGGTGCGGGCAGGGGTGCGTGTCACACCTATTGGGGTCTTCATGGTTTGCGTCCTCCTCTTTGAGCAAAGGCTATCTCCTCTGAACTCCTTGATCGAGCTACAGAAACGTCTCTCCCTGCTAGTGTACTGGTGAAACGTCTCCTAATCGTTACGATAAGCGTTACGACCCATCGTCAACATCAGCGAGTTTGCGCAAGCGCCGGAAAGAGAAAAAGCTGAAATACCATAAGGGCAAGCCAGCAGGGCGACCGCAAGGGATCGCCCCTCCCCAAGCACGGCTTCGCACTGTATGAGTTACTCACATCGTGACCGCTCCGGTTTCCCGACATCGTAGCCACCAAGCGGGCGGTGATGTTCTTCCCATGGGAGCCCCCTTTCTGCCGACCTCCTCGCGCCTCGTGCGAGGAGA
>Ga0137380_10000229_pt1 | contig 37429 bp, 25 predicted proteins | sample SagtaG_17_FD_104809 | JGI IMG/M metagenome (GOLD analysis project Ga0137380, IMG submission 104809) | Vadose zone soil microbial communities from Sagehorn Ranch, Mendocino, California, USA - Sage2_L_100_16 metaG | ecosystem: Environmental > Terrestrial > Soil > Vadose zone | place: USA...
CTCGAGCTCGCCGGGGAAGGGTCGGTCCTCATCGCCTCCAGCTCGGTGGTCCTCGAGGTCCCCTCGGGCCGCCGGGCGCTAAAGCTGTCGGTGCCCGCGGGGCGTTATCTCCTCCGCCGCGAAAGGCGGCAGGGCACTGAAGCGCACGAGATCACCGTCGAGCCGGGTCGCAGCATCCAGGTCCGGGAAGAGGAGCTGCTCCTGACCGGCCTCGCGGCACGAAACAGCAAGGGCGTTGCCGCGGATTCGCCCGGGGACGCGTGGCCGCTCGCGCTCAACGACCGTCCCCTGACGCTCTCCGCCAAGCTGGTGCAATTCGACGTCGGATTGCCGTTTACCCTCGTCTTCCGCGGGCCCGGCGGGAGCACGCCCTATTACGCTCTTGCGCCCGGGATTCGCTACGGATTGACCGATCGTGCGACCCTGTCCATGGGCGGCACTTGCCTGGGCTCGAGCTGGTGCACGCGCTATTCCACCCGGTTCGGCGGGGAACTGACCTTCGGGATTCTTTCCGCGGGTCCCGTTGACTTCGCGGCAACGGTCGGCGTGGCCTATGACGGCCAGCCCGGAGATCCGCTCTACGCCGGGACGGTGGCGCGGGTTCAAGGCGGCCCGCTGGCGATCGTTCTCGTACCGCAGATCCAATATCGCATGTCGGCGCCCGATGATTTCCGCTGGGCGTACCTGCTCGCCGGGCAACTGGTGCTCCAGGCCACGGAAAGGCTCGCATTCGATCTCGGCACGGTGCTGCACGCCTCCTTTGCGGAGCCTAACCCGTTCAAGTCCGCCGTGTTCCAACAGGGCGGCATCATTCCCATGACGATCGGCGCGACCTGGGTGCTCGGCCGCCGCTTCGATCTGCGAGCGCAGTTCACGGTCGCGAAGCTGCTCGCAAGCGCAGTGAGCCCGCCGTCGGATATCTACACCCTCGGCTTCTACGCTTCGCTCCGGCCCTGAGAGGGCACGCTACCTTCGCGCGGAGGTCTTTCGCTTCTTCTTCGCGGGACGCGAGGCGCGGCGCGCCCGGTCCGCTGGCCCCTTCGCCGCTCGGGCGAGCTGCGCGTTGGCCTGGGCCAGCCAGTGCTGGCGGTACTCCGCCGCGCGGCGGATGATCCGCTCGAGGACCTCTTTCCCGTTCTGGGGCGCCTCCGCGCTCCCGCTGCCGCCTTCGGGCCGGATCTTCAGCTCGCTCAGGCGTGCGAGCACGGATTTCATCGCCTTCTCGGGATTGACGAAGAACTCGCTGCCGCGCACCCGCACGAAGCTCCACCCCAGCCGCTCCAGGATGGCCTGCCTGGCCATGTCCTCGCGCAGCTGCTCGACCGCTCCCGCCTTGTCGCCGTCGCACTCGATGGCCAGGCGGCGCCCTCCGCCCTCGACCACCAGGTCGATGGTGTAGTAGCCGACCCGCCAGTGGGGGATCACGCGATAGCCGGCCTCGAACAGCCGGTTGTGCACTTCGTGCTCGAGCGGTGTCTCGGAGGAATCCTCCGACTGCTTCATCAGAAGCCTCACCGCTTCCGGATCCTCGGCGTGCTGGATCAGCCGCCGGCGCAGGTCCTTCGGCTTCAGGTCGGCCGGATCGAGCGAATGGACTACCCACATCTGATCGCGCGCCCGGCTCGCCGCCACGTTGAAGCGCTGCTTGAACATCGGCTCGCTGCGCAGGCGGAGCGGATTCCCCTCGGCGGTGTCCACCACCGAGAGGAACATCACGTCCCGTTCATCGCCCTGGAACTGGGCGGCGTTGCCGCACAGCACCCTGCGGGACTCGTATTCCGCCGGGGGAATGTGATGCAGCAGGAGCCGCTCGATCTCCAGCGCCTGATCGTCTCCCACCAGCGAGACGACCCCGATGCTCTTGTTCTTGTATTCGGGCTGCTCGATCGCCGCCCGGATCAGCGAAGCGATCGCCCGCGCCTCCGCCGGGTTGGTCTCGTTGGCCGACCGGCCTTTCTCCACCCGGTGCGCGATGACGTGCGGCTTCAAGGTCGCCTTGCTCGGGTCGCGCAGGGGCCGGATCCTCCCCCCGTAGCAGAGGTGGTTGCTGAACTCGATGATCTCCGGCACGCAGCGGAAGTGCTCGGTCAGGCAGATGGCGCCCCCGAAGGATTGCCGGGCGAGGTCGTAGACGGACATCTGGCCGTCGTAGAGCACCGAGTTGGGGATGTCCTCCAGGTGCTCGTCGATCAGCTGCTGGACGATGGCGAGGTCCTGCCCCACCGCGGACGGGCTCACCTGCTCGTGGTCCCCCACCACCACCACCCGGCGCGCCATGTAGAAGGGGATCAGCGCCATCACGTCAGCCTGGCTCGCCTCGTCGGTGATCACGACGTCGAAGCGCGTGGTCGGCTCGAAGGTTTCCACCGCCTGCGCCAGCGGCATGATCCACACCGGGACCGCCGAGCGGCACTCGGTCATCTTCTGGCTCGCCTCGACGATCAGGCGGGGAACGCGCTTTCCCATCCCCTTGCCGATCCGGCGCACCATGTCGAGCCAACCGACCAGCGACTGTTGCTGCTGAGAAGTTGTCCGCCGCACCTGCGCTCCCCACGCGCGGCGCTCGATCAGCTCGGCCGTTAGTTTTCTCAGCTCGGGGCCGAGCCGGTCGATCTGTGCCTGCAGCGCGGGCAGCGAGGTCTTTCCCCTCCGCTCCAGCTCGTCGTGAAGCTGCCGCCACAGCCAGGCGGCCGGAGCGTCGCCTGGCGGGGAGGACTGGTCGTGGGGCGGGCGGCGTTCCTGGATCGCCTGCGCCCAGGCCGGCGCCGCCGCGTGCAGCGTGGCGAGGAGCTCGCGTCTCCTCGAGGCGATCTTCCGGTGGCGGTCGAGCTCGGTAAGCCGCTGGTACGCCTCGCGGTAGTCGGCCGGCGCCTCCCGCTCGGCCGAGCGGAGGAGCTTCGCCAGCACCGGCGCGGGGTTCCCCTCCTGCGGGATTGTCAGCGCCGACTTCACGGCTTCGAGCTCGGCGGTGACCTGGCCGAACCGCGCCATGTCCTTGCGCACGTCGAATGCTTCCGACAGACGGACGCCGACCACCTCCTTGAGCCGTTGCAGCTGTCCTTCGACGCCGCCGCCGCCCGGCTGCTCCGCGAGGAACTCGCGCCAGAGGAATCCGTCCTCCTCCAGCTCCTTCTCGATCGGCTCCCATTCTTCAGCGTGCCACGCGAGGCACCGGCGAATCTCCTTGGCGAACTGCGCGGCACCCTCCTGGGACTTTTCCGAGAGCTCCGCCCAGGCGGGGGCCGATTGGGGAATCATCTGGCGATCCCACCTTCCCTCGAGATCACGCCGCATGATCGCGAGGAGGATCTGCCCGCGCAGCGCCTGGAAGTGAACGACGGTCTTCGGCTCGCCGGAGGCGACCCGGCTCTCGTTCACGAAGCGCTTCCACGACCCATGGGTGAGCAGGGCCAGCTTCCCGAGGGTCTTCCCCTGCTTGCAGTGGGAAAGGATCTCCTCGACAGCCAGCAGCTGCTCCTCCAGCGGAGTGCTCTGGGTGAGCTTGGGAGCGTGCTTGAGGGCGCTTTCCTTCGCGCGGGCCGTCTCCTCGATGAACTGGTCGATCATGTCCAGCAGCCCGTCCCATTCGGTCCGCTGGGTCCCGCCTTCCTTGCCGGCGACCACCGCGGCGATCTTCCAGGGTTGCTCCCGGTCGAGCACCTCGACCGCCTTCACCGCCTTCGAGAGCACCTTGTCCAGGGCCGCAGTCGCCGGCTGGTCCAGGGGCGCCCTCCACAGCTCCTTGCGGTACTTCCGCTGCGCGTTGGAGAGCCGATGGTGCTCCTGCGCCGCCTTCTCGAACTCGTCCGGAGAGAGCAGTGACTTCGTCTCGGGCAGGGGCCGGGCCAGCTCCGCCTCGTCCTCGACGCGCAGGGCCTCGGTGCTCGCGTACAGCTCCTTCATCTCCGCCGGGGAGAGCGGCAGCGCGGCGCCGGCCTGGACGGGAGCGGGGATCCAGCCGTGGGCCTGCGCGTCGGCGGCCACCTTCCGCGCGGCATCGCAAGGGGAGAGCTTGGTCTTGAGGAAGACCACTTCCCGGTACTCGTCCGCTCGGGCGTCGAACAGCTCCTGGCGGTGCTTGCGGAGCTGGGCGAGGATCTCCTTGCGCTGGACGGCGAGCTGCTCCGCCTCCGCGTCGAGCTTCTTGGGGTTTCCCGTGGTGAGGCGATCGATGATGGTGGAGACCGAGCTCTCGAGCTGGTTGCGGCTCTCGAGGTCGCTCTCCAGCACGCTCACGCTCAAGGGCCGCAGCTTCTCCACCACGTGGTCGCGCAGGACGCGGAGCGCCTTCGTTGTGTGGCTGGTGACCAGCACGCTCTGGCCCTGGGCGAGCAGGTGACCGATGAGGTTGGCGATGGTGTGGGTCTTCCCCGTCCCCGGAGGACCCTGGACGAGGACGCATCCCTCGCGCTCCAGCCGCACCGCGATCCGGATCTGCTCGGGGTTGGCGGGCTTGCTGAGCAAGACCTCCTCCGGCTCGTCCCCGGGCTCGAACGTCTCGGCCTTCTCGTCCGCCTTGGGAGGCGGGTCGAGGCCGACGATCTTCAGCAAAGCCAGCGGGAGGTCCTCGCGAACGGCCAGGTCGTCGAGGGTTCCCTCGATCGCGGTGGCGAAGCCCAGCGTGCGGGTGCGCAGGAAGAGCACCGGCGCGCGGCCGATCTTCGGGTCGGCGGCTTCCTTTTCCGGCGCTCCTTCGGCGAACTGCCCGCGCGGCGAGAGCTGCACCACGAAGCGCCGGAGGAACTCAAGTGTGTCGTTTCCGCCCAGAGGATGGAATCCGCCCCGATCCAGCTCCTCGCGGCAGCGCGCCAGGACCTTGGGCTCGATGTCCGGCATGGAGCGGAACAGCGCCGAGTACAGCTCCACCTCCCTGCCGGTCTCGATCAGGGTGAACTCGGGGACGCTGGGGTTGAAGGCGAGCTGGATGCGCTGGAGCAGGATGGGATGGTAGATGCTGCCCTCGAGGCGTTTCCAGCTCAGGATGCCGTCGCCCAGCACCAGCTCGATGTTCTCGGCCTCGCGCTCGATCCGGCCGTACAGCTCGTAGATCTGCTCGAACGTCTTCATCGCCACGCGGGCGGGCCGCTCGGTGGCGGCCCAGGCTTGATGCTGGGCGCGCCAGCGCTCGTAGGCCTCCACGCGGCGGGGCTCCGAGTCGAAGCGGATCGGCTCGGAGCCCGCGTCCCCCTTGGCCTCCACGAGCAGGACGTCGGCGTCCGGATCTTCCCAGTCGCCCTCCAACCACTCGACGATCGGCAAGGGTGGCTGTGGGGCCTGGGTGAAGGTGGGCCGCCCCACCTTGAGGATGAAGTCATCCTCGTCCGCGTCTTTTCCGTTGAGCAGGCGGCGCTGGATGGCGGGGTGGTCGGGCAGGTTGCGGAACCAGAGCGCCCAGGGCTGTTCCGACAGGTCCCGCTTGGCCGGGTTGCGGTGCTCGTTGAGGGCCTTGAGGTAGCGGAACACCCGCGCGATCCGCTCGCGGCCAACCTGTTGCGACTTCGCGTCCGACATATCCCCTCGCGTGTGGAGACTCGACGTTGAAGCGAGCACTCGAAGGCGACAGCTTGCCCTCGAATCAGGTTGCTCCGCTAGGAACCGATCGCCCACAGCCAAACGGGTGGAGGGGCTGCTCCTACCTGGGGGGCCTGTGCGTCACCACCACATGATCGGGAAGGGTAGGCCGGAGTGCGGCGCCGTCGCACTGGTTGGCAGAGAATCGGAGCCCGGCGCCCCGGTACATTGGGAGCATGAACACCAACACGCCAGCTTCCGTCGAGGGGTGCACGAGCTGCGGCGCTCTGTATGAGGCCGCCCCCGGGGACCGGGGTGTCTGCGCGGCCTGCCGCCGCCTCCTTCCATCCGATCCGCCCTGGCGGGCCCCGACGAGCCCTACGCTGGCCAGGACGACCTCGAGCCAGGTACCCGCGAAGCCGGTCGGCGCGTTCAAGCGCCCTGGCGCAGTCAGCGCGGAGCGTTCGAGCTTCCGCGGAGGGCGCGCCTTGCGGCGCATCGCGTTCGGCGCCGCCTGTGCGTTCCTCGTCGCCGGCCTCGCTGCGGCGATCGGGCGGCACACGCTCTCGGACGCGTGGACGGCCCTCCAGCGCCAGACGCCAGCGCAGGCATGGGCCGCCATCCAGCTCCAGGCGTCGGAGGCGTGGATCGCCATCCGGCGCCACACGCCGTTCGACGAGCCGGCGCCGCCACCGCGTGCCGCCGTTCGAGACGCGACTGCGGCGCGGGGGACGCACCGGCACGCGCAGCCCCCGGTCGGCGGCGCCAAGGTGAAAGCCGCGGCGAAGCGAAGCAGGGCCGACATGAGCACGGCCGGCAGCACGCCTTGAGCCGTTCTCCTCAGGTGGCGAGCCGCTCGGCGACCGCGCGGAATGCCGTGGGCGAGAAGAGCAGGCCCAGGTGTCCCAGGCCGGGGACGTGCACCACCGCGTCGCTCGAGGAGAACACGCGGGGGATGATGATGTTGTCGGACCCCGCCACGATCGACGCGAAGCGGACGCGCGCGGCGCGGGCGCGCGACGCATCGAGCCGCGCCAGGAACGGCGAGTCGGGGCGCAGCTCGCGCCCGATGCGCGACGCGACCCAGTAGGCGTTGTACGTCCCGCGATGGGGGGTGCCGAGCGTGATGCAGCGGTCCACGCGGCGCGCGCCGCCCAACTGCTGCAGGTAGACCCGCGCCACCAGGCCACCGAGGCTGTGGCAGACGAGGTCGATGCGCCCGCCGCGCACGCGTTCGCGGAGGAAGTCGCGCAGGCCGATGGCCGCCTGCTCGATGCCCGCCGCGCCGCTGTACTCGTAGGCGAGGATCTGCTTGTGGCCGCGGGCGCGCAGGTACGCGGCAAGGGGCAGGAGAGGGCCGCGGTTGGCCAGGTACCCGTGCACCAGCACGACGGTGCGCTGCTCCGCGCGGCGCGGAGTGCGCTTGGCCGAGCGCCAGAGCCCGAACGGGTAGAGCAGGGAAGCAGCCGCGAGCGCCAGAAGCTCGCGGCCGACGATGTGCGCCGCGGGCTCCTCCGTGACGGGGAAATCCTGGGGAGGCGCGCGCGGGGCGCGCGATTCCGGGACCTGCTCCGTCAATCCCACTCCACCGCTCTCAGCCGATAGGTGCCTGCGATGGAGGACGACGCGCGCCCGCGGCGGTCGGCGACCAGGCAGTCCTCTCCGCGCGCGCGCCAGGAGAGAGGCCGCGGGAAGACCGAATACTCGCGCTGCTTCCCGTCGGTGGCGAGGTAATGGCCGTGCGACAGCAGGTCGAGCGACACGACGACGCTTGCCCGCTCGAAGTCAGGCGGTAGGTCGAGCGTCAGCGTGGTGCTCGCCCGATCGATGACCTCTCCGGTGTTCAAGTCGATGACTGCGATCATGCGATCCATTGGGTCCTCCTCGCGCGCCGGACCGGATCGACGGTTCTCGCGGCTGGCCGAGAAGGGGGAAGCGAGCGGAGCGTAGAGACATCATAACAGGTGCGCGCACCGAACGCCCGTATATGGCTCCGTTCGCCGGGCCTGCGGGCGCCCGATCGGATGGTCTCGACCAGCCCCCCGGGCGAAGCCTACCGCGGCGGCATGGAAAGAAGCCGTGGTACGGTCCGGGCGGTGATCAGCGGTGATTTTCACGGCGCCGTATCCGGGCTTGCCAGGTCCCTGAAGGAGACCAGCACGGCTCCCGCGCGCGCGAGCGCCTCCCGTACGCGAGCGTCGCACAGCGCGCGGAGCTCCACTTCGCGCTCCACGCCGAAGGAGGTGCGGGCGTGGGATGGCGCGTACCCGGGGTGGCACATCAGCTCGGTGGTGCCGTCCTCCAGCGCTGCCAGAGCGGCAGCTAGCCGCTCGGGCGTCCAGCAGGGACGCAGATCGGCGTCGCCGAGAAAGTGGTCGGTCGTGCGCACTCCGTGGGCGCGCAGCAGGTCCCGCATCCGAGCGTCGAGCGCGCGCACCGGCAGGCCCCGCGCCGCGGCCACCGCCGCGAAGGCCTCCAGCAGCTCGGGCCGCGCATAGTGGTGCTTGTGGCTGTCGAGGTGCGTCGGCAGCGCGCCGCGCAGCGCGGCGAAGCGCGCGATCTGCCGCAGCAGCTCCGCTTCCGCCTGCGCGCGATTGAGCGCCGGATCCATCACGGCGTGCAGCCCCAAGGCGAGCGAGGCGGGCGCCGCGCGCAGGGCCGCCGGGGCAAAAGGAGTGTCGACCATGGCGGTGGCGCTCGTCACCATCCCGCGCGCGTGCGCCTCGAAGATGCCGCGGTCGATCTCCGGGTCGTATCCCAGGTCGTCGGCGTTGACGACGAGCCGCTTCGGCCTCGGGCGCATGCGGCGAGTCTAGAGCCGTTCAGGCCTGGCCGTCCTTCCCTCGTAATAGTCGAGCGCGCCGGGATGGAACGGGATGGGCGCCGGCCCCCGCAGCGAACGCTTCTCCGCGAGCGGCCCCTTCTCGCGAAATTCGACCAGGGCCCGCGCGATGGCGTGCGCGCGCTCCCGGGCAAAGCCCTCGAGCACCACGAGCAAGTCGCCGCCGACGACCGCCACCGCGCGCAGCGGCACCTTGCCGTCGTCGGCGAACCTGCCGCGCCCCTCGAGCGCCTCGAGGGCCTCGGCCGCAGGAAGCAGCCCGACCTGGAGCTGGCCGGTGCTCAAGAGCTTCACCACCTCGACGGGCGTCCTCGCCGCCGCGGGGACCGCCTTGGTCTCCGGCCAGCGCGCCGCGATGGCGGAAGCGATGGCCGTGGCGATGGCAAATGCACCCGGCCGTGCCTCGTCGGTCACGACGACCAGGTGCTTGGCCCGGTACGCATACCACTGGCGGTACGGAGAGTGGCCGGGCAAGAGCGCCCCGGCCACTCCGACGAGCGCCAGTGTCAGGAGTCTGCGGTCAGTCGTCATCCTCGTCGCCGCCATCGCCCCTGTTGAAGACGTCGAGCTGGAGGAAGTTCGACACCACGTAGTTGGGCACGTCCACCAGGTTGCTGATGTGAAGATCGCAGGCGACGCTGCAGAGGAGATATGCCTGCTCCGCGTTCAGCTTCGAGGGCGCCGGCGAAGTCGGTCCGGTCAACAAGTCGATCATCTTGAGCAGAGCGTCGCGCGCGGCCAGCGTCACGTCTTCCGACTCGTTCCTGAGCGGGCGCAGGAGGTGGTTGGAGTTCACGTCGATCCACAGCTCCGGCGCCATCACCACGCCGGCCGGCTTGACCGGAATGCCCATGGTGGCGATGAAGCGGTCCGGCTCGAGCTCCTTGAGGACGCCGGGGCGGTTGCTCTCGAAGCGCGGCCAGTTGCCGAACGCCGCGGCCAGGTTCTTGCGAACCTCGACCTTCACCGTGACGATCGCGTTCATCTCGATCGCCGTGCCGGAGACCTCGCCGTCCCCCTGCGCCCAGTGCACGTCTCCCACCGAGAGCCCGCACCCGTCGATGAAGCAGGGGAACAGCAGCGTCGTTCCGCTCACCATCTGCTTCACGTCGGTGTTCCCCCCGTTCTCGCGCGGGGGAATGGTGCGAAGGCAGCGATCCCTCGCGTTCCCTTTGGGGCCGCAGAGCGCGGCCGGCACCGCGTCGGCCGGTTCCGGAGGAAGCACGAATCCCTGCTTCGCCCGGAGCTCCTCCTCACGGCTGAAGGCGGTCTCGATCTCTGGACGGCCCAGCTCGACGCCGATGGTGCCCGCGAACCCGTGCAGCGGCAGCCGCACGCCCGGCAGATCGCGCGAGGTCGCGAAGCGCGTCCCCTTGATCGCGGGGGCGCCCAGCTCCCAGTGCGCGATGGCGGGGTCGGTGAAGACGTCGCGGAGGAAGCCGAAGCCCGGGACCGCCACCGTGTACCCGAAGTTGTCGGGCCCGGGACCGACGTCGATCATGGTCACGGCGAGCACGTCGCCGCGCCTGGCGCCCCGCACGTGCAGAGGGCCGGTGAGCGGATGGATCAGGTTCAGGTTGGCGGCTGCGACGGTCGCCGGCGTGGATCTGCGGTTGAACGGGTTGTCGAACGCGTCGCGCGTCTCGAAGATCACCGTATCGCCGGGATCGGCCTCCGCCGCCGCGGGGATGTCGGGGTGCCAGCGGTTGTGACAGGTGCGCAGCGGATCCTCGCCGCACGGTACGGGCACCTTGTCGCGATCCCGCGTGACGGGGATGCGAACCTGCTTCGCGAACGAGGGCCCGGCGGCCGCGGCGACCAGCGCGGCCGTGATCAGGATGCTTTTCATGGCTCCCCTCCCCGCGCGGCAATCCGCGCGGCCCGAGCGGCGTCGGCGACGGAAGATTCGCGGGGAGAAAGGTCCTCGCCTTGCGCGCCCTCAAGGCGAAGCTGTGCGGGCCATACGCCCCGGCGACTGCAGTTGTCAAACGCGGTCACGCGCCCGGCGGCACCCGCCATGGTCCGTCCTTTCTGAGGCGCTGCGCGCGCGGCACGTACAGGGTAGCACCCCTACCCACCAAGGGTCCGCGGCGTCATCCGCGCGTCGATCCGCGTCGCCACGGCCCGATGCGAGGGGGCTGCGGCCGTTAGAATTCGAGTCATTCCTCGAGAAGGAGGTCGGCCGATTCGAGCGGAGGACACGAGTGCCCAACCACCAGGCCAGGAGACAGGCTCGAGGCACAGGCACCGGCCGCCGCCGGCGAAGCGGACAGAAGAGGGTCCGCGGCAACGTCGCCGTCGCGATGATCGACATCCTGGGATTCAGCGACCTCAGCCGGCGCGAAAGCCCGCAGCGCATCTTCGACGAGATCTTCGAGCCGCTGGTCCAGGTCCGGCGGAACGCCGCGGCGGTGGCCGGGGCCCTCTCCGGTCGCCGCGAGGAGGTCTTCACTCTCGCCTTCTCGGACACCATCCTCGTCTATCGTCCCGAGCGCTCGGACTTCCGGATCCCGGGGCCCCTCCCGCCGCATACCTGCATCAAGCTGGTCGGCGCCACCGTCGCCGACATCATCCAGAAGGGGCTCCGGCGCGAGCGGCCCATCCTGTTCCGCGGCGCCATCGCCTGGGGGGAGTGCCTGATCAACCCGGTCGAGCCCCGCTGTTTCATCGGAGCGCCCATCATCGAAGCCTACTGTCTGGAGCGCGAGCAGGAATGGGTCGGCGCCGTGCTCGCTCCATCCGCGGCCGCGGCCTTTGGCGAGCCGGACGACCTCACGTTCGTTCCCTACCAGGTGCCTCTGAAGAACGGGCGCTCCATGGCCAATGGGATGGCCGTGAACTGGCTTCACTACATGCGCGCCGAAGACGCTCGGTTGGACAAGTTGCCTCCACCCGCAGCGGATCTGTCGCAGGACCAGCGCGCCGCCGTCCTCAGGAAGCAGGAGAACACGCGCGCGTTCTACGCGCGGGTGGCCGCGACGAGGGCACGCGTGCTGGGATGACGAGGATCGGAGACCAGCGCCGCCGGTCGCCCGATCTCGACGAGGGCGCCACGCGACAGGACGCCGATGCGGTTGCAGAGGTACGCGGCAAGCCGCAGATCGTGCGAGATGAACAGGCAGGCGATGGCGAGGGAGCGCTGCAGGTTGCGCAGCAGATTCGCCATCTGCGCTTGAAGGGACACGTCGAGCGCGCTCAACGCCTCGTCGAGGACGAGCAGGGCCGGCTCCGTCGCCAGCGCCCGCGCGAGCGCCACCCGCTGCGCCTGCCCGCCGGAGAGCTCGTGCGGGTAGCGGTGGAGCAACTCGGGCCCCAGCTCCACCGCGCGCAGCAATCTCAGTGCGCTCTCCTCGCGCCGGGACCTTCGCTCCAGGCGGTGCACGGCGAGCGGCTCTGCGACGATCGAGGCCACCGTCATGCGCGGGTCGAGCGAGGAGCCCGGATCCTGGAAGACGATCTGCATCTCGCGCCGGACGGCGCGCAGCTCGCGCTCGGGCAGCGCGGGCAGGTCGCGTCCCCGGAAGCGTAGGCGGCCCCGCGCCGGTTCGAGCAGCCTCAGCACGGCGCGCGCCAGGGTCGACTTGCCCGAGCCGCTCTCGCCGACGATGCCCAGCATCTCGCCCGGCTGGAGCGTAAACGAGATCCGATCGAGCACGCGGGCACCGCCGCGATCGACGCAGAGATCCTCGACGGCCAGGAGACAGTCGCTCAGGAGGCCTCCAGCGGGTGGAAGCAGGCGACCTCGCGGCCGCCGATCCCGACCAGCTCGGGATCGTGCCCGGCGCAGTCCTCCTGCGCTCGCGGGCACCGGTCGCGGAACCGGCAGCCGCTCGGCAGCGCCCAGGGGGGAGGCGCAGATCCCGCCACGGGTTCGAGGGGCGCATCGCTGCCGGCGCCGAGCGGCGGAGGGAGGCTTCGCAACAGTCCGGCCGTGTACGGATGGCGCGGGCGCGCGAGCAGCTCGGTGGCGCCTGCGTGCTCCACGATGCGGCCCGCGTACAGGACCGCGAGCCGGTCGCAGAGCCGCGCGGCGAACGCCAGGTCGTGCGTGGCCACGAGCAGCGCGATGCCGCGCTCCCGCTGCAGGCTTCGCAACAGGACCACGATCTCCGCCTGGACCACCGGATCGAGGGCGCTGGTGGGCTCGTCGGCGACCAGGATGGTTGGTCCGCAAGCGACCGCCATGGCGATGAGCGCGCGCTGGCGCATGCCTCCGGAGAGCTGGTGGGGATGGCGGTCGGCGTTTTCCGCGGCGAGGCCGACGCGGCGGAGCAGCTCGAGCGTGGACGCGCGCGCGCTCCGGCGGTCGAGCGCACGGTGCGCGCGGAGGCCCTCGGCAATCTGCGCTCCGACGCGCAAGACCGGATTGAGGGCGGTGAGCGGGTCGTGGAACACCATCGCGATCTGGCTGCCGCGAACGCGGGCGAGAGCGCGCTCCGGCAGGGCGAGCAGGTCCTGACCGGACAGCTCGACCCGGCCGGAGACCCGTGCGTCCGGCGGCAGCAGCCGCAGCAGCGAGAGCGCGGTCGTGGTCTTCCCGCAGCCGGACTCCCCGATCAGCCCCAACGTCTCGCCCCGTTCGATACTGAACGAGATACCGTCGACTGCCGCGAAGGTCCCCTCGTTTTTTTGAAAACGGACGAACAGGTCGCGCACCTGCAGCACCCGGGCGTCTTTGATCGACGTAGGGTGGCTGTCAAACTCCGCGCTCAATCCCCGCCCCCCGGGAACCCATGCAGGTCGAATCAGCCGAAGCGCAGCAGGGACCGATCGGTCGCCGCTACCAGGTCCTCGGCCTTCGAGGATCCGGCGCGGAGGCGTCCGTCCATCTAGCCATCGATCTCTTCACCGGGCAGGAGGTCGCGCTCAAGCGGGGCCCGCCCGAGCGGCTCGCGGCGGAGTACCACCGCTCGGCCGCCCTGGCCCATCCGCACCTGGCGCGGGCGGTGTCGCTCTGGCACGAGGCAGGAGGAGCATCCCTTGCCCTGCAGTACGGCGAAGAGGACCTCACCGTGATCCGAGGCTCTCCCGAGGCCGTGGTGGTCGGGCACGTCGCCGGGGTCGCTCGCGCGCTGGGTCACCTGCACCGCCGAGGGATCGTCCACGGCGACGTAAAGCCCAAGAACGCCGTGCTCGCCGGCCCGGACGGAGCGCGGCGGCCGCTCCTGGTGGACCTGGGTCTTGCGGGCGGCGAGCCGATCTCGCGCGGCAGCCTCGAGTACGCGGCCCCGGAGGTGCTGGAAGGCGCGGCCCCCGACGCGGCCGCCGACCTCTACTCGCTCGGCGTCACGCTGCACGAGCTGCTCTCGGGGGCGAATCCGTTCGCCGCCGGTACCCCGCCCGAAGTGGTCCGCGCGCATTTCGGGCCCGTCCCGCCGCCCCACGCGAGCCCCGGAGTGAAGGCGGTGGTGGCCAAGCTCCTGGCCCGCGAGCCGCGCTCGCGCTATTCGCACGCGGACGAGGTCATCGAGGCGCTCGCGGCCGCCACCGGCTTGCGGCTCGAGAGCGAAGGCGAGGGCCTGGCGATCGATCAGATCGGGATGGGCCAGCTCTACGGCCGGGAGGCCGAGCTCGCGCGGATCGAGGCGGCGGCCCGCCGCGCGGCCGGCGGGAAAGGGTCACAGCTGGTCATCGTCGGCCCGGCAGGCTCCGGCCGCTCGCGGCTCTTGCGGGCGTCGGCGGTCGCGGCCGAGCTTGCCGGACTGCGAGCGCTGCACCTCACGGAGGACCATGGCCTCGCCACGCTGGGCCTCTGGCTGGGTCTTCTTCTCGGCGGCCGGGTCCGCTTCGAGCCCACCGTCGTGGCGGCTCAGAAGGAGCTCGCCGCGGCTTGCGCGCAGCACCCGATCGCGCTGCTCATCGACGGTGCCGATCGCGTCGACGGCGCGCTGCGTGCGCTGCTCCTTGCGCTGGCCTCCGAGCCGGCCTGGAAGCAGAGGGGGCTGCTGGTGGTCGCGACGGCCTCGGAGCAACTGGAGCACTCGCTGGAGCGGATCGTGTTGCGTCCCCTCCCGCCGCCGCTGCGAAAAGCCAAGATCGTCGAGGCGCTGGGGCCCGGCCGCCCCTGGGCGGAGGGGCTCGCGGAGCTGCTCGTTCGCGAGACGTCGGGCCAGCCCGGCGAGCTCGAGGAGGGGTTGCGCGATCTCGTCGCCCGCGGCCTGCTCGAGCGCCGCAGCGGCCGATGGGAGCTGGACGCGCCCCGAGCGGGCGCGGATTTCGGCGGCTGCGTGCCGCGCCCGTCGGTGCGCGCGGCGCGCGAGGCGATCCTCGATTTGCCGGATTCGCAACGCTCCTCCGTCGGGTTCGCGGCGGTGCTGTGGCCGGAGCTCGGGACGCACGTGCTGGCGGGCCACGAGGAAACGCTCGTCGCCGACGGCCTCGTCTTGGCGGAAAAGCTGGGGCTGCGCCTTTCGCAGATCGCGCTGCTGCGGGCGGCGGAGCGCGCGCTGTCCGCCGATCTGCGCAGGCAGGCGCACCTGCGCGCCGCCCAGGTGACGCAGGAGCCGGCCGCGCGCGCGCGGCATCTCTTCCGGGCCCAGGCCCGGGGCCGCGTGCGCGCGGCGGTCGCGGCGGCGCGCGAGCGGCTCCGTGCCGGCGCGCCGGTCGAGGCAGCGCGGCTCTACCAGATGGCGCGGGCCGGCCTGCGGCATCCGTTCGCCAGCCCGCGCGCGGCGGTGCTCTGCGAACGCGCGGGCGACTGCCTTGCGCTCGCCGGGCAGCCCGTCGCCGCGCGGAGCGAATATGGCCAGGCCCTCGCTCGCGGCGGGGCCGCCGGACGGATCTGGCAGAAGATCGCCAAGGCGCGCTGGCAGGAGGGCCGCTTCGACCTCGTGCTCGAGGCGCTCGGCCGCGCGCGGGCGATGGGCGCCGACCCGCTCGCCGTGGCGACCATCGAGGCGCGGGCGGAGGCGATGCGGGGCGACTATGCCCGGGCCCAGGATCTGGCCACCGCGGCGCTGCCCGTCGCCCGTGCACGCGGCGACGCCGAGGCGGCCACGCGGCTGCACCACCTGCTCGGCACCTGCGCCTGGCACCGAGGCGATGGACGCCGCGCCCTGATCGAAGAGCGGGCGGCGGTGCTCATCGCCCGGCACGTTCGGGACCGCCGTGCGGAGGCCGACGCGCGAGCCGGTCTCGGGACGGCGTACCGGCTCCTGACGAAGTACGACCGATCGGCTCGTGAAACGTGGCAGGCGCTCGAGCTCTACCGTTCCCTGGGCGACGAGCGCCAGGAGGCGATCGCCTGGAACAACCTCGGGGCCGCCCGCTACCTGGCGGGGGAATGGGACGGCGCGCTCGAGGCCTGGGAGAAGCTGAGGGAGAAGAGCCAGACGCTCGAGGAGGAGTTGCTCAGCCTCAACAACCTGGGGTCCCTCTACCGCGAGCGCGGCGATTCGCCGAGGGCGAAGGACTTGCTCCAGCAGGCGCTGGCGAAGATCCAGCAGGCCGGGGGTCACGCGCGGATCGAAGCGATGGTGCGCGGCAATCTCGGCGAGGTTGCCGCGCGCGAGGGCGATCTAGCCGGTGCCCGGGCGCTCTACCGCGAGACGCTGGAGATCGCGCAGCGCACCGGCGCGCGCGGCGAGCTCGTGGAGACGGAACGGCGGTTGGCCGACCTGGACCTCCTGCAGCTCGATCCGGTCGCGGCCGACGCGCGCGCCTCGGCGGCGCTGAAGCTCGCGGTCGAGACGAACAACCTGGTCGAGCAAGGCAACCTCTGGCGCGTGTGCGCGCTGGCGGCGCGGGCCCGCGGCGACGGGGCTGCCGCGCTCGCGGCGGTGCGGGCGTCGCGCCAGCTCCTGCAGGGCGCGGGCGCCCCGCTCGAGCTGGCGCGCACCGACTGCGTCGCGTGCGCGCTGGCGCTGGACCGCAGCGATCCCATGCACGCCGCCGCGGCCCTGCACCGGGCCCGCGCCGCTTTCGAGAAGCTGGGGACGGCGCCGGACTTGCGCGAAGTCGAGCGGCTGCAGAAGAACGTCGAGGCGCTCGAGCGCAGGTCGCTCTCGCAAGTCGACGCGCTCACGCAGGCAGCCCAGCGGCTCGCGGTGCGAAACGGCTCCGCGGCCTTGCTCGAGGACGTGCTCGACGAAGCGTTGTTCCTCACCGGCGCCGAGCGCGGGTTCATCCTCCTCACCGAGGAAGGGAGCGTGCCGCGGGTGGCCGCGGTGCGGGGCGCCGACGCGAGCGCCACCCTGCGCATCTCGCGCACCGTCGCCGACCGCGTGCTGCGCAGCGGCGAGGTGCTCGCGGTCGCGGACATCGTCGGCCGCGAGGAGCTGAGCTCGCGGAGGAGCATCCTCGATCTCGGGTTGCGCTCGGTTTTGTGTGCGCCGATCCGGTTCGGCGGGCGCCAGCTGGGCATCCTCTACGTCGACTCCCGCCGCGTCGGATCGCTGCTCTCCGAAAGGGACCTCGGGCTCCTGAGCGCGTTCGCGGCACTGGCCGGCTCGGCGCTGGAGAATGCGCGGCTGATCGACGATCTGCGCCGCAAGAGCGAGCTGCTCGCCCACATGGCGCACGAGCTCCGCACGCCCTTGATGAGCATCAAGGCGTACGGCGAGATGGCCGCCGAGGACCCCGGGCTGCGCGAGCAGGTGCGGCAGGGCCTTCAGGTCGTCTCCTCGCAAGCGGTGCGGCTCTCCACGCTCGTCGACCGCACCCTGGAGCTGGCGCGGATGGAAGCGGGCGCGGTGAAGTTCGCCCGCGCGCGGGTCGACCTCTCGCAGGTGGCCGGGCCGGCCATCGCCGGCCTCAAGCCTCTCGCGCTGATGAAATCCATCGAGGTCGCGCTGGCGGTCGACGAGGGACTCCCGCCGGTGCTGGGCGATTTCGACCGGCTGGTGCAAGTCATCACGAACCTCGTCGGCAACGCGATCCACTATTCGGGCAAAGGCACCCGCGTCTCGGTGCGGCTGACGCGCGGCGATCCGCTGCTCGCGCGCAGGCCGGGGCCGCGGATCGAGGTGGAGGGTTCGCTGCTCCCCAGCGAGCCCGAGACCCAGCCCGGCCCGAGCGCACAGGTCGCCGTCGCGGACCAGGGCCCGGGCATCTCGCCGCAGGACCTGCCCGATCTCTACACACCGTTCGCAGCCGGCGGAAAGGGGACCGGCACGGGCCTCGGCCTCGTGATCACGCGCGAGATCGTCCACCAGCATGGCGGAGAGCTGCGCGTCGAGAGCAAGGCGGGCCAGGGCACCACCTTCACCGTGCTGCTCCCGGGAGCGCCTTGAAAGAGGTCGGTCAATGACTGAGTTTCGTCTCGGCAGAAGAGGCATCGTCGGCCCGCTCGTCGCGCTGCTGGCGCTGGCGGGCTCCCCGGCTGGCGCGGTTCCCCGCGTCACGCAGGTCATCGACGGCCTGCCCCAGGTCATCGCGCCGCAGCAGATCATCGTGAGCTGCGACCCGGTGGCGCTGCCGGTCGTGTGCTCGAACGCGTTGGACCTGGTCGGAGCGACGATCCTCGACACCGGACTGGCGGCCTTCAGCCTGGCGCAGCTGCCGGACGGCGTGTCGCTCCAGGATGCGCTGGATACGCTGCGAGCCGCCGCCGGCATCGCGTCCGCCGAGCCGAACCGCGTCTTCCTGGGCAGCGCGACGTATCCTCAGACCTGGCACTTCCCCGCGAGCGGCGCGCCGGGCGATTCCAGCCTGCTGTCCGCCGGCGCCGCCGCTCCGGTGGTGGCGGTGCTCGACAGCGGCGTCGCCTACGAGGACTACCTGGATCTGTCCGGCACCTACGCCCGGGCGCCCGTCTTCGGCGCGACGCAGTTCGCCCCTGGCTGGGACTTCGTGAACGGCGACGCGCATCCCGACGACGACAACGGCCACGGCACGGCCATGGCGAGCATCATCGCCGGCCAGGGGAGCTTCTCCTCCGCGGCCATTCCCTACGTGGGCCCTGCAGCCGGCGCCATCATCATGCCGATCAAGGTGCTCGACGCGGACAACCGGGGGACCGAGTTCTGGCTCGCGGAAGGCATCCGGTACGCAGTCGCCGCCGGCGCGCAGGTGATCAACCTGTCGCTCGACTTCGCGCGCAACTACACGCCGGGCGCGGTCATGACGGAAGCGATTGCGCGCGCGCGAGCGAGCGGCGTCGTCATCGTCGGCGCGAGCGGCAACACCGGCAGCCGCCAGGTGCTCCATCCGGCGGCGTTCCCGGACGTCGTCTCGGTCGGGGCGTTCACGCTCGACACGGCAAAAGGATATGACGTCACCTACTACTCCAACTCTGGCGAGGCCCTCGACCTGGTGGGCCCGGGAGGCGATCCCAGCCAGGACGTCAACCAGGACGGTCTCTTCGACGGGGCCCTGGGCCAATCGTTCCCGCCGCGGTCGCCCACGGACATCAGCTGGTGGCTCTTTGCCGGGACATCGCCCGCGACCGCGCACGTGAGCGCCGCGGCGGCTGCGCTGATCGGCGCCGGCGTCTCCCCGGACGCCGTGCGGCCACTGCTGCAAGCCACCGCCGCCCGGATGGGCAACCAGGGCTGGGACCGCACCTCGGGCTCGGGCCGCGTGCAGGCAGCCGATGCCGTCGCGCAGGCGAGCACCTACGTGGCGCCCGCTCCGCTCTACGCCGACGCCGTCGCGGCCCTCCAAGCCGACGGCAGGGCTGCGGGCGCGGTGATGATCGCCGACGCGAGCGGCGCTCCGGTGAGCGATGCCGACGTCTACGTGCGCTGGCGCGGAGCTGCTCCGGACTCGCAGAAGGCGACGACGGACGCATCGGGCATCGCGCGCTTCGTTTCGCCGTGGCCCGACTCGTCGCGCAACATCTTCCTCATCGAGGTGCCTCGCGTCGTCTACCTGGGCGCGACGCAGCGGCCGCGCGCCTTCGCGCGCTCGAGCAGCGGGTTCGGCACGCCGACCATCGGCGTTACCCTCGGCCTCGGGAGCACGGCGAGCTCCGTCGACGGCCTGGACATCTGGGGTGACGGGTACTCGGGCGGAGTGGGAATCGCCTCGGGCACGACCGGTTCGGGCATTGCCTCCGGGACCACCGGATCGACCGGCGGCCCGAACGGGGGGAAGCCCTATCCGATGACGGCCGGAATCGCCGCTTGCCCGATCCCGTTCCCGCTCTACTCCTACGGGACATTCTCGTTCACGGTCGCGGGCGCCTTCTTCTCCGGGGCCTTGCTCGCGAGCGGCTACAGCGTCCGTACCATCGACCCGTCGTGGGTGGTGGCTCCCGGGGCGGCGGCGCTCGACTCGCAGGAGCTGTCCAGGATCTGCGGCGTGAGCATCGCGCTCAGCAATCCGCTCTCCGCCGACTACTTCACCTCGGGCACGCTCTATGTGGCGGGACAGGGGTTGCCGCCCCCCGGGTTCGGCGCCGGCTACAGCGCGCGCTTCTGGTCGGACGTCATGAACGCCGAGGGCGCCACCGCGCCCTGAGCCCGCGGGTCGAGCGCGTCGCGCAGCCCTTCGCCGATCAGGTTGAAGGCGCTCACGGCCAGGAAGATGGCCAGGCCCGGCAGGAGGACGAGCAGCCGCGCGTTGGGATCGAGCACGTCCTGGAAGCCGTCGGCCATGAGCAGGCCCCACGACGCGGTCGGCTCGGGCGCGCCGAAGCCGAGGAAGCTGAGCGCGCTTTCGAGCAGGATGGCCGAGCCCACGCCGAAGGTCGCCGCCACCAGCGCGGGCGAAAGGCAATTGGGGAGGACGTGGCGGAGCAGGGTGCGCAGCCGCGAGCTGCCTAGCGCGCGGCTCGCCTCGACGTAGGGCATCTCGCGCACGCGCAGCGCCTCGGCGCGCACGAGCCTCGAGGTATCCGCCCAGCGCGTGAGCGCGATCACCGCCATCGTGCTGAGGAGCGTGGTGCGCTCGAGGACGCCTTGCACCACCAGGAGCAGGAGGAGGAGCGGGAAGCTGAGCAGCACCTCGGCGACGCGGGTGATCGCGAAGTCGACCCAGCCCCGCAAGAAACCCGCCAGGACGCCGAGAGCCAGCCCGAGCGACACCTGCACCGCCGCCGCGGCGATGCCGACGCCCAGCGAGGCGCGCGCTCCGTGCAGCAGCCGCGCCAGCGTGTCGCGGCCGGCGTTGTCGGTGCCCAGAGGATGGTCCGCGCTCGGCGGCTGGGGAAGCGGGCCTCGCAGCGCGGCGAGCGGCGGAATGGTGTAGGGGCCATGACGGAAAAGCGGCCAGAGCGCCCAGTCGCCGGGGCCGACGCGAAGTCCATCGGGAAACAGGTACAGCTTGCCGGCTTTGTGCAGGAGGATGGGCCGATCGCCCGCGATGAAATCGGCGAAGAGCGCCTGCGCTGCCAGCGCGAGCGCGAGCCCCAGCCCGAACAGGTTCCGGCGCCGCCGCGAGAAGCGGCTCCAGACGCCGCCCTTCACGGGCGCCTTCCGCGGAGCGAGATGCGCGGATCGGCTGCTGCGTACAGGAGGTCGGAGACGAGGATCCCGATCAGGGTGAGCGCACCGGCCAGCGTGATTGCGCCCATCAGCACCGGCACGTCGCGGCCGAGCACGGCGTCGAAGGTGAGCTTGCCCATGCCGGGCAGGCCGAAGATCCGCTCGACGATGACCGCGCCGGAGGTCAGCGCGGGCAGAGTCAGGCCGAAGAGCGTGATCAGGCTGAGCAGCGAATTGGGAAGCGCGTGCTTGAGCACGACCGCGGATTCGGACAGCCCCTTGGCGCGGGCGGTGCGCACGTAATCCTGGCCCATCGCTTCGACCATCGAGCTGCGCAGGTACCGCGAGACCACCGCGAGCGAACCGTACGTCAGGCACGCGATCGGCAGCACGAGGTGGAGGAGCAGATCCCCCAGCGATCGGTTTCCCTCCGAGCGCAGGCCGTAGATGGGAAGGCCCCGGCCGGCGGCGGCGACGACCAGCATCAGCGCCACCCACTGGATCGGCAGCGAATAGAGGAGGAAGACGATGCGGGAGAGGGTCCGGTCGAGGAACCCGCCCGGCCTCGCCCCCGAGACGATGCCGATGGGGACGGCGAGCAGGTAGCCGAGAAAGAGCGAAGGAAGCGCGAGGAGCAGCGTCACCGGAAGCGCCTCGGAGAGCAGGACCAGCACGGGTCGGCCGTCGCGGAACGAGTGGCCCAGATCGCCGCGGATCAGCTGCCCGAGCCAGCGCGCGTACCCGAGCAGGAACGGATCGTCGAGGCCCATCAAGCGCCGGTACTCGCGCATCTGCGCCACGGTCGCGCCGCCTCCGCGGAGCGCGGCCTCGCCCTGGAGCGCGAGCGCGTCTCCCGGCGCGGCGCGCACGACGGCGAAAGCGACGAGGGTGATGCCCAGCAAGATCGGCACCATGCCCGCGAATCGCCTGGCCAGCTTCAGGGTCACTGGCGCGCGAGCCAGACGTCCTGCATGTCGTACCAGGCCACCGACGGCCTGATCCCGCGGACGCCGATCCGCACGGCGTCGAGCGACGGGCGGTTGTAGAGGAAGGTGTAGGGCGCCTCTTCGTAGAGCAGGCGGCCCAGCTTGCGATAGAGCTCGTTCCGGCGCGCGTCGTCGAGGGTCGCGCGCGCCTCTTCGATGAGCGCGTCGGCCTGCGCGTTCTTGAAGGAGACGAAGTTCGAGCCGTCCTTCGCCTGCGACGAGTGCCAGATCTCGTACGGATCCTGGACCACGTCGCTGTTGCCCCAGCGCAGCGACATCGCGTCGAACCGGTGCTCGCCGACGAGCTGGACGAAGAGGGCCCAGTCCACCTTGCGGATCTCCATCTCCACGCCGAGCTTTCGCAGCTCCTGCTGCAGGTAGGGCGCGAGCTTGGCGAGGAATACCGAATCGGCGTTCATCAGGAAAGTGAAACGGAAGGGGACCCCCTCCTTGTCGCGCACGCCGTCCCCGTCGTGGTCGCGCCAGCCGGCCTCGTTGAGGAGCTTGGCCGCCCGCGCGGGATCGTAGGGGCGTGGCGCGAGCGAGCGGTCGCAGGCGGACGAGTCGAGGTAGAAGTGGCAGGTGGTCGGACGGTCCAGGCCGAGCAGGAAGCTGTTGCGGATGCCCTCGGTGTCGATGACGTAGTTCATCGCCTGGCGCACCCTCGGGTCGGAGAAGTAGGGCCGCTCCTCGTTCCAACCGATCCAGTTGTAGTTGGGGTTGAAGAACTTGACTCGGTGGAGGCTCGCCTTGAGACCGGCCGCCTCCAGATCGCGCGCCCACTGCTGCGGCTGGAGCTGCAGGTAGACGTCGAACTCGCCTTTCTTCAGCAGCTGAAATCCCACCGCGGGGTCGGGCACGATCCGATACACGACCCGGTCGAGATGCGCCTTTTTGCCCCAGTACTGCTCGTTGCGCGCGAAGGAGATGCGGTCGCCGCTCTTCCACTCCTCGAATCGGAAGGGTCCGGTCCCCACGGGGGCGCGGTGCATCGGGCTGTGCAGCATGTCGCCGGCCGTCTCCAGCAGGTGGGCCGGATAGATGGAGAGCGTCGCCAGCGCGCGAAAGGCAAGGAAGTAGGGCTTCCGGTAACGCGCCACGACGGTGAAGTCGTCGCCCGGCGCGGTTGCGATGTCGGCCAGGTCCTCGAAGTTGTTCCGCAGGTGCATCGCGCGCACGCTGGGATCGCGGATCTTGCGCAGCGTCGCCACCACGTCCTTGCCGCTGAACGGCGCGCCGTCGTGCCATCTCACGCCGCGCCGGAGGTGGAAAGTGTAGGTGAGCTGGTCGGGCGAAACGGTCCAGTCGGTCGCCAGCGCCGGTTTGAGCGAGTAGTCCGGATGCTTGCTCGTATCCAACTCGGCCATCGATTCGAGCACCTTGCGCTCGAGGAGCCAGTCGATGGCCAGGGCAGAGTCGGTGAGCTTGTCCAGGCTGGGCGGCTCCTGATCGAGCCTGACGACGATCGTGCCGCCGCTCCTGGGCTCGCCTTCGTAGACGCTGGCGGGGAGCCGGCCCGCTTGCCAGTCGGCGCCGACCGGAGCGCGCGGCGGCAGGTGGCTGCTGCTGCAGGCGGCGAGCAGCAGGGCCAGTGCCGGACGGAACGAGTGAGACACGAACCTCTCCGGTGCGCCTGGACGACGCATGGAGATAGCAGTACCGAAGCCGCGGGCGGACGAGCCACCCGGCCCGTCCGCCGCGTCGGATATCGAACGGGCTGATTACTTCGCCGCCGCCGTCTGCGCCCGGAGCACCTTGTTCCACCGCGCGATCTCGCTCGTCACGAGCTTCTCCAGCGCCTCCGGCGTGCGGCCCGCGCGATCGGCGATCTCCGCGCCCAGGTCGAGCAGCCGCTTGCGCGTCGTCTCGTCGTCGAGCGCCTTCACCAGCGCGCCGTTCAGCTTCGTCACCACCTCCTTGGGCGTCCCCTTCGGCGCGAACAAGGCATTCCAGGCGCTAACCTGGAATTCCGGCAGTCCGCCTTCCTTGGTGGTCGGCACGTCGGGGAGCGCCGGCGAGCGCTTCTCCGTGGCGATCGCGTACGCCTTGATGCTGCCGGCCTGGATCTGCGGGGTGAGATTGACGATCTGGTCGCACATGTAATCGACCTGGCCGCCGACGAGATCGTTCAGCGCGGGGCCCGTCCCCTGGTACGGCACCCGCGTGGGCTTGATGCCGAGGATGGAGTTGAGCAGCGAGCAGGTGGTGAACGAGACCGAGCCGACGCCGGCGTGCGCCTCGTTCAGCTTCTCGGAATTCGCCTTCGCGTACGTGATGAGCTCCTTGAGGTCCTTGGGGGGAAAGCTCTTCTTGGCGACGATCAGGATGGGCGTGCCCGCGGCGAGCCCGATGGGGACGAAGTCCTTCAGCGGGTCGTACTTGAGATTGGGATAGACCGCCGGCGCCGCGCCGTGCGTCCCCATGTGACCCATGATGATCGTGTACCCGTCCGGGGTGGCCTGCGCCGCACGCGTGGTGCCGGTGGTGCCGCCCGCGCCGGTCACGTTCTCGACCACCACCTGCTGGCCCAGCGTGCGCGACATGTGGTCGCCGACGATACGCGCGACGACGTCGGTCGGTCCGCCCGCCGCGAACGGCACGATGAGGGTGATGGGCCGCTCGGGGTAGGCGGCGTGCGCCGACCCGGCCGAGAGGCCGAGGAGGGCGGCGAAGAGCAGCAGTCGCTTGGTCATGGGATTGCTCCTTGGTTGGTGGAAGGCATCCGCCGCGAGCGGCGGGTCATTCGGTGAAGACCTCGGCGCGCCGCCGGCGCACCGAAGGAAGGATCGCGGCCGCCAGCACGATCAGCGCCCCCCCGAGGAGGCCTGCGCTGACGGGTCTCTCGACGAACGTCGTGAAATGGCCGCGGGCGATGAGAAGGGCCCGGCGGAGGTTCTCCTCCATCAGCCTGCCGAGCACGTATCCGAGCAGGAGCGGGGCCGTCTCGAAGCCGAGCTTGAGGAGCGCGTAGCCGACCAGGGCGAACACGCCGGTCAGCAGCACGTCGGAGGGCGAGTTGTTCACCGAGTAGATGCCGATGCAGGAGAAGACCAGGATGGCCGGGTACATCAGCCGGTACGGCACGTCGAGGAGCTTCACCCAGATCCCGACGAGCGGCAGGTTGATGACGAGCAGCATGAGGTTGCCCACCCACATGCTCGCGATCATTCCCCAGAAGAGCGTCGGGTTCTTGGTCATCACCAGCGGCCCGGGCACGATGCCGTGGATGGTCATCGCGCCGACCATCAGGGCCATGACCGCATTGGGCGGGATGCCGAGCGTGAGGAGCGGGATGAAGGAGCTCTGCGCGCCTGCGTTGTTCGCCGATTCCGGCCCGGCCACGCCCTCGATGGCGCCCCTGCCGAAGCGGCTCGGGTCCTTGGCGAGCTTCTTCTCCAGCGCGTACGAGGCGAAGGGCCCCAGCACCGCGCCGTTGCCGGGCAGGATGCCGAGCGCGGTGCCGAGCAGGGTCCCGCGCACGATGGGGCCGGCGGCGCGCTTCAGATCCTCGCCGCCTGGGAGGAGCCGTCCGATCGGCACCTTTTCCAGGTCGCGCTTCTCGGGGACCTCGAGGTTCTTCAGCACCTCGGCAAACCCGATCACCCCCATCGCCAGCACGGCGAAGTCGATGCCGCTGGTCAGCGCCGTGATTCCGAACGTCAGGCGTTCGGCGCCGGTCTCCAGGTCGGTGCCGATCGTCGACAGGAGCAGCCCGAGCAGGATCATCGCCAGCGCCTTCGGGACCGACCCGCGCGCCAGCACCACGGCGAAGGCCAGCCCGAGGACCATGAGCGAGAAGTACTCCGCCGACCCGAAGAGCAGCGCGAGCTTCACCAGCGGCGCCGCCAGCGCGGCGATGACGATGGTCGCGACACACCCCGCGAAGAAGGAGCCGATGGCGGCGATGCCGAGCGCCACCCCCGCGCGGCCCTGCCGGGCCATCTGGTGTCCGTCGAGACAGGTGACGATGGCCGTCACCTCGCCGGGGATGTTGACGAGGATCGCCGTCGTGGACCCGCCGTACTGCGCGCCGTAGTAGATGCCGGCGAGCATGATCAGCGCCCCGACCGGGTCGAAGTTGAAGGTGATCGGGAGGAGCATGGTGATCGTCGCGATGGGACCGATGCCGGGCAGCACGCCGATGAGCGTGCCGACCAGGCAGCCGATGAAGGCGAGGCCCACGTTCTGCAGCGAGAGCGCGGTCGAGAACCCGAGGGCCAGATTCGCGAGAAGGTCGGTCATCGGCAGCGCGTCAGAGCACCAGGATGCCGGGGATGATCAGGATGGGGATGGGCAGGTTGAGCACGTACCGGAAGAGGCCGATGGACAGCGCGGTCACCACGATCGCGAAGACGATCAGCTCCTTCGGGCGGGTTTCCGGCGACGCGGCGCCGCTGACCATCACCACCAGCGGCCCGGCGAGGGCGAGCCCCACGGTTCGGATGCTGAGCGCGAAGGCCGCGACGGCGAGGAAGATGAAGAGGGGTCCGCGCAGCGGCCAGCGGCCGAGCGCCTCGCCGTCCTCGAGCAGCGAACCGGCCACCAGCCCGGCGCCCAGGATGCCGAGGAGCGTGGCGACCCCGCGGGGGAGCAGGGCCGGGCCGACCGCGTAGAAGCGCCCTGACCCGAGCTCCCGGGTGGCGGTGAGCGCGATCAGCGCGATCGCGATCAGGGCCAGTCCCGCGACGAAATTCTGCGGCGCGCGAATGACGCGACGGCGGTCCGCGGGACTTCCCGGGATGGGTTCCGTTTCGCCGACCATGCGCCCCCACGGACCCGCCGGCCGGGAGACCGCCCCGGGGCGTTGCGCCGCAGATAGGACTTAAGTCGGGGTAGCCGTCAAGTGCGTGCGGCAGCAGTCAGGCTGACCTGCCGCCGCACGTCGATTGCGGAGACGAGCTCAGCGGCACTGCGAACGGATCCGGTCCTCCGCCGCGCGCGACTTCTCCCAGCGTTCGTCGCGGGTGTTGAAGACCTGCGGCGCGAGGAAGTCGTTCGGGTCGACCTGCAAGCGGAACTCCGGCCACTCGCTCTGCGGGAAGCCCATGTTCTGCGCCGTCTCCCGCCAGCTGAGCTTGTGGTAGAGCGCGGAGCCCGCCTGCGCGATGTCGGTCAGGTGGCCCGGGTAGTAGACCTTGGGCTTGAGATGCTGCGTGTACTGGATGATGTCGCGCTGCTGGTTGTTCGCCGCCCCGAGGCTGACGATGGAGCCCAGGAGCACGTCGGGGTGGGGCAGGTTGTCCATGATGGAGAACAAGCCCTTGCCGATTTCCTTGGCAAGTGCGATCGCGGGCCCGTTGTTGACCGGGTCGTTGAATTGAGCGATCGAGATCAGACCGGGAGAACCGGAGCCGATGCCTTCCTGCACGGGCCCCGCCGAGTTGACGAAGGAGAACGTGAAGTCGTGGCCGTCCCCGCGCACCACGAAGTGATAGAAGATCTCGATGATCCCGGCGCTCCCGCCGAACCCGGTGGTTCTCGTGTCCATCTGTCCCTTCACCTTGGGCGCCGGGTCGGCCGGCGGAGTAAACGGCGTCCCGGTCGGGAACATCGCCGGGTAGGTGGTGACGTTGGGACTGCTGGTGACGGCGCCCGAATAGCGCGGATCGCCGAGATTGGACAGCGTCGTGTGAGGGAAGGACGTATCGACCGGCGCGGTTCCCGAGTGGACGTGCTTGAAGGTCACGATGCAGATCTGCGGGTCGAACTGGGTGATCCTCCGGATCGTCGTCGTGCCGCCCTTCGGATTGGACAGCGTGCCCGTGTATTCGCCCGGCGGCGAGGCTCGCGGCACGACCCCGATGCAGTTCGCCGGATCGCCGTTCGGAATGATCTTGGGCGCCACGCCGTTGACCGCATTGTTCGCATTGGGGTCGTTCCACATCCTCGTCACATCCTGCTGCATCACGTCGCAGGTTTCCGGCGATGCGTAGATCGGTGCGCCGGTCCACTTCGAGACGTAAGCGGCGTTGTCCGCATGGTCCCCGTGTCCGTGCCCGAGGAAGATCGCTTCCGGACGCACGTCCACGAAATCCTGAGGCAGGATCGGGGTGCGGCGCTTGTCGAGGGGCGCGGTCGGCAGCTCCGGACGATTGATGTAGCTGTCGAGCAGGAGGACGCGTCCCGCGGCCGAAACGACGTAGGTGGTGTTCGTCGCCCACGAGAAGATGACTTTGTCTCGATCGACCCGCCCTTTCTCGTCGACGTTCTCGACACCGAAGAACTTCTGCCTGGCCCGGATCAACGTGGCGTTCGCGCCACGGTCACGGTCGCGGTCATGGTCATCGTCATGGGCGACGGCGGCGAAGGAGGCAATGCACAGCACCCCGGAGAAAATCGCGGACATGGTTCGTCTGTACTTCATGATGGAGTTCCTCTCCTCTTTGGTAATCGATCACCTGAATTATCGATTTTCACGGCGACCCTTCCGGGCCCGCGACCCCTGCCGGTTGGTTCCCCCACCGCCCCACCTCCGACTCAAGGCGGTCTAGCCGGTGGTCGGATCGGAGGTCAACCTGCCCCGCCGTCGGCCAGGCGCTCCCGTGCGACGCGACGCGCTCGCGAGCGCGCTCGGCGTTGGGCAGCGACTTCCTTGTGGAACGCGACCGCCGTGGTCGGTCAAGGCACGGCGGCTGCGTTTGCCGCGAGAGGCCCGTGGCCGCCGCCGGCGACGGCAGCACGCGATAGTTCGCGCAGCTGCACGGGGCGATCGGAACGGATGCTTGCTGGCGCGCCGCGGCTTGACATTGGATCCTGGATCCAAATAGGCAGCACGCGCGAGGACAAGGTGCCGTTTGTGCCGACCCAAGGCGCAGCGCGCCGCGCGAACACGGAGGGGCATTTCGTGGAACCGCCGGCGCTGAACCGCATCCCCGTGGAGATTCTGCGGGCGCGTGTGGCGCAGGAGATTCGTACCGCGATCCTTCGCGGCGATCTCCCACCCGGCAGCCGCGTGAAGCAGGAACATCTCGCCGCGCAGCTCGGCGTCTCGCGGGAACCGGTGCGGCAGGCACTTCTGATGTTGCAGCGCGAAGGCCTGGTGCAGGCGCAACCCAATCGGGGCGCGCAGGTTGCTCCGGTCGACCGCCACCTCATCTCCGACGTCTATGGACTCCGTGAGGCGGTCGAAACCAGCATCGTCGCGACCCTTGCGCGCCTTCCGAGGTTCGATGTGAAGCCCTTTCGAGTCCTGATCGCGCGCGGCCGCAGCGCGGTTCGGGAACGTGATTTGCCGGCGCTGATCCAGCTGGACATGTCGTTCCACACCAAGCTGTACGAGGCAGCAGGCAACCAGGTCATCGTCGACGTGATGAACGGACAGTGGGGGCATATCCGCCGTGTCATGGCGATGGTGCTCGACCGGGCTGCTTACCGACAAAAGATCTGGGACGAGCATGAGGCGATCGTGCAGGCCATTCAGGCAGGAAGAGTGGCCTCTGCCAGCGCCGCCGCCGGTCGCCACATCCGCGCTGCCAGGAAGATGCTCCTCAGTGTGTTCGACGCCTCAGAGCCAGCGAAGCCTGCCGTCGAAGTGGACGCACTTGATGAAGGGAGAGGCAAGTGAGCAACTCAAGCGGCCTCGACATGTTCGGCGGCCGCAGCGGCGTGCCGCAGGACGCCAGCGGCTATCCGCTGCTCGTGGGTGCGATCGGTCGCGTCACCTCGCGCAAGAACGTCGAGCTCGTCACAGGGGAAAACTGGCTACGCGTGCTCGAGCAGGTGCAGGGTGCCCGCCGCCGCGACGGACGCGAACACGAGCGCGATGAACGTCACGGCCAGGGCAGCCGTGAACAGCGGCCTTCAGTGATCCCCCGTGAAGCCCACGCGTCCGCGGCCGCGAGCCAGGCGTCCTGCTGCTGTTGAACCGGGATCCCGCACTTCAGCCAGGAGGTACTCCAATGAGCCGTTCAGTGGTCTTCATGGTGGCCTGCGCTGCAGCTCTGGCGGCGCCGTCCGCGCCCGCCGCGCAGCCCTGCGGCAGCCTTGCGAATCTCACGCTCGCGAACAACACGACCATTACCCTGGCCTCGCCGGTCGCGGCCGGCCAGTTCACTCCGCCGGACGGCGCTGCTGTGACCGTTCCTGCTTTCTGCCGAGTTTCCGGTGTCTCGCGGCCCACCGCCGACTCCGAGATCAAGTTCGAGGTCTGGCTGCCCGATGCCTGGAACGGAAGGTTCGATCAGGGTGGTAATGGAGGTTACGGTCGCGGCTTCAACGTGCCCGGCGGGTTCATGGTGGGGGCCCTGAACCGCGGGTACGCCGTCGCCGGCACCGACATGGGTCACCCGCGGACGTTCGGCTACGACGCGACCTGGGCCGTAGGCCATCCGGAGAAGTTGATCGACTGGGCCTATCGCGCCAACCACGTGACCGCCCAGAGCGCGAAGGCGATCATCCGAGCGTTCTACGGCGAGGGTCCCCGGTTCTCGTACTTCACCGGATGCTCGGACGGTGGCCACGAAGCATTGATGGAGGCGCAGCGTTTCCCCGACGACTTCGATGGCCTCGTGGGCGGCGCCCTGGCGAACAACTGGACGCGCCAGTCGGCCGGACACATCTGGCAGGCGCGGGCGCTCCTCGATGCAGGGATGATCGCCAGCAAGCTGTCGCTGGTGGCTAGAGCTTCGGTGCCGGCCTGCGACGGCGTCGACGGGCTCGTCGACGGGCTCATCGAGGACCCGCGGCGATGCAGCTTCGATCCCGTGGTCCTGCAGTGCGGAGGCGCCGACGCGCCGGACTGCTTGACGGCGGCGCAGGTCGATGCGGTGCGGAAGAACTATGCCGGGCTCAGGAATCCTCGGACCGGCGAGTTGCTCTACCCGGGCGTCGAGCGCGGGGGCGAGGCGCTCTGGACGTTCGTCCTGCCGCCCACGCCGGGCGGCATCGGGCTCCCCTTCTATCGCGAGCTCGTCTTCGAGAACCCGAGCTGGAACATCAACATGCTCGACTACGATCGCGACGTCGCATTCGGCGACGCGAAGCTGGGGCCCACCATCAACTCCACGGACCCGGATCTCCGAGACTTCAGGTCTCTTGGCGGAAAGTTCATCATGTACCACGGCTGGTCGGACCAGGCGATCAACCCGCGCAACAGCATCGATTACCTGAACAGCGTCATCGAGTTCCTCGCCCGTCACGATCGGCATGATCGAGGGCGCGGACATCTGGCCAAGGCCGAGCGCGAGGCCAGCGACTTCATCCGGTTGTTCATGATCCCGAGCATGCCGCACTGCGGAGGCGGACCGGGCGTCAATACGTTCGATGCGCTCACGGCTCTCCAGCGGTGGGTGGAGCAGGGGACCGCACCGGACACGATCATCGCGTCGAACGCCGGTCTCGGCCTCGGGCCCAACGTCATGAGCGCCGCGCCGGGGACGCTCACGCGGCCGCTCTGCGCATACCCGAAGGTGGCGCGCTGGACCGGCAAAGGCAGCACGAGCGATGCAGCCAATTTCCGGTGCGTCAAGCCGGAGAAAGCCGATCGCGATGACGACGACCGCGATGACGACCGTTAGCGGCGCCCGTCTCTGTGTACTCGAGTAGCTGTTACCAGCAGGAGGTCATCCAATGAGACTCCCACTGCAATTGCTTGAGATCGTTCGGATCCGTACGGTCAGCGTCGCGATGGCCGCGTTTTTCGCGGTCATCGCATTTGCCTCCGCGGGTGCTTCGGCCGCGCAGTCGTGCGAAAGCCTCGTGACGGTCGCGCTTCCGAGCGCGGCGGTCCAGTCGGCGGTCGTAGTCCCGGCATCGAGTACGCTCCCGGCGCACTGCCAGATCGATGGCGTGGCGGCTCCGACGAGCGATTCGGTGATCAAGTTCCAGGTCCGGCTGCCCCTCGCCGGCTGGAACGGCAAGTTCAACGGGATCGGCAACGGCGGCTACGGCGGGACGCTGCCGGTGAGCGGGATCGCTGGTCCTTCGCTCGCCCGCGGCTACGCCACCGCCGGGACGGACATGGGCCACGACGCCGCCGTGACGCCGGGCGGGACCTGGGCGTTCGGCCATCCGGAGAAGATCGCCGACTGGGCCTACCGCGCGAATCACGTCACGGCCGGGCTCGCCAAGACCCTCATCCGGGCTTTCTATGGCGTGCCGCCGCGGCTCTCGTACTTCATAGGATGCTCGGACGGAGGCCACGAAGGCCTGATGGAGGCGCAGCGCTTCCCCGACGACTACGACGGCATCGTCGCCGGCGCCTCGGCGAACTACTGGACCCACCAGTCCGCCGCTTGGGTGTGGGAAGAGGAGCGGTCGGCGCTCGACGACGCGACGAGCGTCGTCCCGCCCAGCAAGCTGGCGATGATCAGCCAGGCGGCGGTGGCGGCCTGCGACGACATCGACGGCCTCCACGATGGTCAGATCACCGATCCGACGCGCTGCCGCTTCGATCCGGCCGTCCTTCAGTGCGCCGGCGCGGACGCGCCCACGTGTCTCACCGCCGCCCAGGTCCAAGCGATCCGCGAGATCTACACGGGGCCTCGCAATCCACGAACGAGAGAGAGCATCTATCCCGGGCTGGAGCGCGGCGGCGAGTACAACTGGCCCGGAGATCGCGGCTCGCTCGGCCGTGATTTCTACAAGTACTTCGTGTTCAACAACCCGAGCTGGGACTTCCACACGCTCGACTTCGACCACGACGTTGCTTCCGGCGACACCGCGATGGCGGCGATCATCAATTCGACCAGCCCCGACCTGCGGGACTTCAAGGCGCTCGGCGGAAAGCTGATCATGTATCACGGCTGGTACGACGCGCGGGTCAACCCGCGCAACAGCATCGATTACTACCGCAGCGTAATCGCCTTGCTACACCATCAGCACGAGAGGGACTTCAACGACAAGGCGCCGGGACCGGCGAAGGAGACGGACGCGTTCCTGCGGCTCTTCATGGCGCCGGCGATGACTCACTGCAGCGGTGGAACGGGCCCGAACGCGTTCGGCGGACTCGGCCACCCCGCGGTGCCGGACGATGCGAGCCACAACGTGCTCATTGCGGTGGAGCGCTGGGTGGAGCAGGGGATCGCCCCGGCCAGGATCATCGCGACCAAGTACGTGAACGACAGCCCGGCCCAAGGTGTGCAGAGGACCCGCCCGCTCTGCGCTTATCCGCAGCTGGCGCAGTACACGGGCCATGGCAGCATCGACGATGCGGCGAGCTTCGTCTGCGTCAAGCCGCAACAGGCGGATGGGGACGACGACTGAGCGTGGGTCCGGGAGGAGCCCGCTACAACGCCGACGTCTTGTTGGAATGACAAAGGGAGGTACCCATGATCAAGTCGCTCGCTCTATTCGCGTCACCTGCGCGCCGAAGCTTCCTCTGGGCCGCCGCCGTGCTGGCCGTGGTCATCCTGAACGTTCCTGCCGCAGTTGCGGACGAGGAGGGCCACGGGAAGCAGAAGTGGGTCGCGTCCTGGGCCGCGTCGGCGCACGGGCTATACCCCTCCGGGACCGCGGTGGCGCAACCCGACCTTGAGTTTGCCTTTCCGTCCGCCGACACCGGCGCGAACGACCAGACGTTCCGGCTCATCGTCCGGCCGAACCTCTGGGGCGATCGCTTCCGCGTCCGCTTCTCGAACTTCTTCGGCACCAAGGCCGTCACGCTCGACGACGTCTTCCTCGGCCTGCAAGCCAGCGCCGGCGCGATCGTGCCCGGAACGAACCTTCCGGTGACCTTTGCACGCGGCAGGACGATCACCGTCCCGGCGGGGAAGTCGGTCTTCAGCGACGCCGTCGAGCTGGAATTCGTGGACGACGTCGAGAAGTTCTCGCTCGAGGGACGGAAGCTGGCCGTGAGCTTCCACGTCGTCGGCACCAGCGGTCCGATGACGTGGCATTCCAAGGGGATGCAGACCTCGTACATCACCAATCCCGGCGCGGGCTCGCACGGAAAAGACCAGGGAGACGCTGCGTTCCCCAACTCGACCACCTCCTGGTACTTCCTGGATGCGCTCGACGTCATGGCGCCCGCGGATACCTTCGTCGTCGCCACCTTCGGGGACTCCATCACGGATGGGACCGCCTCCACGCTCAACGGCGACGATCGATGGCCCGACGTGTTGTTCCGCCGCCTGCGCGCGGCGTACGGCAACCGCATCTCACTCGTGAACGAGGGGATCGGCGGAAACCGCGTCGTGTCGGACGCAGGCGCTGGCGGCCCGTCGGCGCTCAGCCGTCTCGAGCGCGACGTGTTCAACCTGTCCGGCATCAGCGCGGTCGTGTGGCTCGAGGGCATCAACGACCTGAGCGCGGGAACGTCGGCCAGCGACGTCATCGCCGGGATCCAGGAGGGCACGCGGCAAATCCACGGCCACGGCCTGAAGCTGATTCAGGCGACCATCACCTCGGCCCTGGGCAACAACCCCAATGCCGCGCTCGACGTGGACCGCGACAGCCGCCGGAAAGCGGTCAACGAATTCATCCGGAGCGCCGGGATCTTCGACAGCGTCGCCGATTTCGATCGCGTGACCGTCGATCCGAGCACCGGCGAGATGCGCGCGGAATTCCTGCACAACAGCACCACCAACGCGGTCGATCACCTGCATCCCAACAGGGCGGGTTATCTGAGCATGGGTGGAGAGGTGGACATCTCCGTCCTCGCTCCAGCTTCCCGGAAGCGATCCGACCGGGATTGAGCGCGAGGTCAGAGGTGTTGCGTCAGGGGCTGAACCAAACATCGTTCGCGGGTGGCGGCACGCCCTGGGCTCCGTTGTACGAGACCCAGGTGGCGCCCGCGTTGGTGGAGATGGCGAGGCCCTGGGACGTCGGCGCGTACCAGGTCGACCCCTGCGCGTAGATGCCCCGTGGGATCGCGGGCACCGTTACGTTCGTGAAGCTCGCGCCTGAGTTGGCCGACACCGACAACCCGCCATCCGTAGCCACCAGGACCTTGCCGCTTCCATCCACCGCCACGTCGAGCAAGAACGAGCTGCCCAGACCGTCGGCGGTGCCCTTGAGCGCGAAGCTGCCCGCGGCGCCGCTGGTGGTCGAGACCCAGAGGCCACTCGTGGTCGCGAAGTAGAATCCCGTGCCCGACACGGCGATGCCTTTGCCCACGCCGGTGCTTCCCTGGACCACGGTGAACGCCGCGCCGGCGACCGACTTCTGCAGGTCGCCGGTCGAGCCCGCCCAGACCGTCGTCCCGCCGGCGTACAAGCGCTCCGGCGTGCTGGAGGCCAAGCTGCGGTTCACGAAGCTCGTGCCCCCATTGGTCGAGACCCCGAGCCCGAGGCCCGTAGCGGCATAGACATTCGAACCGTCGACGAACACGTCCTGGACGATCGTGCTCGCCAGCCCGTCCTCGGTGCCGCGGATGGTGAAGCTTTGCCCGTTATCGTTGGAGATGGCGACGCCGCCGAAGCCGGAGCCGTCCTGCACCGCGGCGTAGAGGTTCGCCCCCGAGCCGGTGATCTTCTTCAGCGAGCCGCGCAGGTCCTTGGGCACGAAGGTCAACCCGCCGTCGGTGGACAGATAGTACGCGGGGTAGGCGCCGACGCGGACCGTCGTGCCCTCCACCTGGATCGACTCGGTGCGGAGGTCCGGATGCGAGGGGGACACCGTGTGCGCCGTGAAGGACGCGCCGGTGCTGTCGGTGGAGATGGCAAACGAGTTGGTCGCGCCGCTGATGAAGGGAGCGCCCGTCCCGACGTAGAGCTTGGCGCCGTCGAAGACGAGCGCGCCGACGTAGTTGTTCCCCAGCCCGTTCGTCGTGGTCCGCGTCGCCGTGAACGTGTGGCCGCCGTCGGAGGAGATCGACAGGCCGAGATCGGTGCCCGCGTAGACCGTGGCACCGGAGACGGCGATCGCGGTTACCGTCGCGCTGGGAAGCCCGGCCGTGAAGTTGAGGAAAGTCGTCCCGCCGTCCGTGGAGATGGACAGGCCGGCGCTGGTTGCGGCGTACAGGGTCGACCCCGCGAGGACCAGGCGCCGGACGACATTCGAGCCGAGGCCGTCGGCGGTGGTCCGCATGGCGAACGTCTGTCCCTTGTCGGCGGAGACGGCGACACCGTGGTCCGTGGAGACGTACACCTTCTCTCCCGCTGCAAGGACGCTGTTCACGAACCCGGCGAATTCCGCTCCGAGGTCGCGGCCCGCGAAGGTGGCCCCACCGTCGGTCGAAACGAGCAGGCCGGCCCCGGTCCCTGCGAAGATCTTGCTGCCCTCGGCGAACACCGAGAGCACGGTCGGCACGTTCTCGAGGACGAACGTCCACGCCTCGCCGCCGTCGGAGACGAGCAGGCCTTGGTCGGCGCCCCGGTAGAGGCGGTTGTTCGTGGGATCGCGGAAGAAGACCTGGGTTCGGCCGCCAGGTCGGGTGAGGATGAACCTCGAGGGAACCGGCCCGGCTCCGCGCGAGAGGCCGAGGTCGGTGGCGACGAAGGTGAGCCCGGTCGTCGTTACCGTGTAGGTCTGCTGGCGCACCACCTCGCGGTTGCCGGCGGCGTCCTCCGCGAAGAAGCGCAACACGGTATCGCCCGCGCCGATCGCGACGGGGCCAGCGGTCGATCCCGTCACCACCGTGCCGTTGACGGGATCGAGGCTGGGAAGGCTTCCGTCGGTGGTGTAAACGATGCGCGCGCACCCCGATCCGCCGAGATCGGTGCAGGACAAGGTGACGCTCTGGGCGGCGCCGTAGACGCCGCCAGGAAGGTTCGCGGCCGTGGCCGGCTCCTGGCAGTCGGCGATGGTGGTGAAGCCGAAGGCGGCGGGCTGGACGAGGCCATTTCCCGCCAGGTCGGTGGCGCCGGCGCCGATGGCGACGTGATACGTGGTGTTGCAGGCGAGCCGCTCGCTCGGCTTGATGGAAACGGCGCTGCCTGCGGTCGTGAGCGCGAACGTCACGCCATGGTCGACCGAGACGGTCGCGCCGTTGAGCGTAGATGCCTTCATCTCCTCGTTGAAAGTGGCGGTGACGAGCTTGGTCACCGCGACACCCGTGGCGCCGTCCGCCGGGTCGCTGCCGGCCAGCACCGGCGGCACGGTGTCGATGACGTAGATCTCCTGTCGCGGCGTCTCGGCATTGCCCTGCGCGTCGACGGAGAAGAAGCGCAGCGTGGCGTTGGCGGCGATGGCGATGGGCCCGGTGTACAGCGGCGACGCGGCCGTCGGCGTGCTGCCGTCGGCGGTGTAGTGGGTGGCCGCGCAGCCCGTGCCGCCGGGATTGTCGGCGCAAGTGAGCGTCACTTGCTGGGTTGCGTTGTAGCGCCCGCCGGGCGGCGAGGCGGTGGTGCTCGGCGGCACGAGCTCGGCGGCGGCCTGGATGGTGAACGACGATCCGAACGGAGTCGCCAGCGCCTCGCCCTGCGCGCCCCGCACTCCGCTCACGGCCATCGTGTAGAAGCTGGAGAAGGCGAGGTTCGCGGTCGGATTGAAGACCACCGTGGCCGATGGCGCGTCATAGCTCAGCGATCCGGAGACCAGGCTGACCCCGCCGGCAAGCAAGAAGTTCAGCGCCGTCACGCTGGCGGGATCGATGCAGGTGTTGAACGAAACGGAGACGTTGGTGCCGGCGAAGACGCCAGTCGCGCCGCTCGGCGGATCGACCTTGACCACCGACAGGCTGGTTGCGGGCGGCAGCTGGCACGGGCCCCCTCCGCTGACTCCCGGGGTCGAACTGCACGCAGCGAGAGCGGCGGCGAGGAGAGCCGCCCCGGCGAGGCCACGCAGACCGACTCTCATCGCATGCTCCGAAGTAGGGGTTCGCGGAAAGGTACGAAATGCGGCGGGTC
>Ga0137380_10000263_pt1 | contig 36095 bp, 25 predicted proteins | sample SagtaG_17_FD_104809 | JGI IMG/M metagenome (GOLD analysis project Ga0137380, IMG submission 104809) | Vadose zone soil microbial communities from Sagehorn Ranch, Mendocino, California, USA - Sage2_L_100_16 metaG | ecosystem: Environmental > Terrestrial > Soil > Vadose zone | place: USA...
CGCCGCCGAGGTCGAACGCGCGTTCGAGATGGTGAAGTCTTCTCGCCTCTCAGACGCAACGAAGGTCGAAGTCTTGGTCCAACTGTCGAAGACCGCGAGCCGCGCCCCGCCCGTGACCCGTGCCGTCGTTGAGTTGATCGGACTGTCGAAACTCTCGCGCCGAGTCCGGAGTGCGATGTTACCGTTTGTCCACATCGCGATTCGTGCCGCGTTCCAGCCGCAAGAGTCGCGATCGGCGACCTCGGGGATTCCGCGACCCACGTACACCGCAAGGCTGCTCGAATCGACGCTTCGAGTGCTCGAGGCTTTCCTCGACGATCGGGGCGGCGACGGGACGATTGCGTGGAATACGTTGTACGCCATCATCACAAGCCCTGATGCCACGCACGACCTCGATTTGATGGAAATCGCGAAGCGCGCCATCGCGATCGAAGTCAAAGGAGGACTCCCGAGTCCAAGCCCAATCAAAGCCGTCCTTCGAAAGCTCGAAGAGAACGAGCGCATCGGTCCGGCGATGAAACGGGAACTCATGCGCCGATTGCCCACGGCCCGCGGGACCTCGAGGGAGCGAATCCGAAATCTCTTTGAAGCCCTCGATCTCGAGCAGTTGCCGAGGCGACCCGTCTCGACCCGAAATCCAGATCGTCGCACTGGACCCTGAGCCCTGCCTCACCTTTTCAAGGGAATGGAGGTAGAGGAGTCGTCATGCGATCGTCCATGAGCGCGCAGATCCGATGACGGTGGCAATGGGGTGTGCGTTCAGTGTGGGTGTTGGGCGACAAGCGTGGTGGAGGGCACCCCGATGATAGCTGCGCGGGACCGTTCGCGGATTGAGGGCGATCGGTTCCGTGGCGCGAGGGGCGCACCCGCCCCAAACTGTCCTTCGCCGGTCCTAACAAGAATGGTTCTTGGCGCATTTAGTGCGGTATGCGATGCCTCCGCGAGAGCGGTTGACGGAACTCCCTCGCGCTTCGCACGGCCTACCGAACCAAGTTAGTTACTGTACTGCTCAATGTTCCGCCCTTGGATCACGCCAAATTAGAACCATGGCTCCTCGGTGACCTACCTAGTTACCTACCTGGGTAATTACTACCTAAACTACTTACTTCTATCATGATAATAATAATAATTATATTTAATAATAGATGGATGGATAATAATACTTGGATAAATGGATGGATGAATGGATAGATGTCGTGAGTGCGGGAATGGCCGGATCCATCAATGAATGAGTTTGGGGTCTTCCGGCCGCAAGAGTTGACCAAGACCTCCGAACAGCTCCGACCCAACTCAAGCTCTGTCTGGACACTCGGTCCCACCGATTGTCAATGGATTCGCGATCCAAGCACGACAGGGTCGAGGTTCGATCAAAAGTGGACGCACCCACCGCGTTCGGTGTTTTCCCGTTCGTTAGTGGTATCGCAACCGCTGGGCGGTACGAAAAACCGCTACCGCTACTCGAAAGTAATACCGGTACTGGAACCGCCACCGGTACTGGAAACTAGGACCGGTACCGTAATTGCTACCGGTACCGGATTCTAGTATTGGTATCGAAGACACGCTTGGGCACCGCACCACCGCGCACGCGCTGACTCTTCATCCGACCGGCGGAGAAGCTCTCCGTTGTCGTATTCGGCGCAGTCCCACGAGACCGACGGCGAGGACGGTCGGACCGCCGACTGTCAACGGGATGCAACCCCTTTGGATGAAGATCCGGTTTGAATCCCGACCAGGGCGCTACTCTTCAATAGAACACCCCCAAGAATCTCGATGGCGTCTGATTTGCACCAAGTGTCGCCGTTCCCGCTTGCTGGGCCTTGCGGTCCGGCTTTTGCACTTGTCAAATGTTGATCTCGCCGGTCTCGAGCTTCGCCGCAATCATGCGGAGCAACGCCGACACGGACCGGTTGACTCGATTGCCCTGCTTCTGGAATGTCCTAGGGCTGCGATCGGCGAAGGCGAGGCTCGTCTTCTTTGAAGCGGTCGCGAAGCTATTGAAGCCTCTACTGGAAGCGACGATTTAAGGTTGGCACCGTCAATCGGAATGGGGCGAACATGTTGATCGGAGAGCCGTCGTGACATGACCGTTGACAAGGCGATCGCGGCTCGAGTAATTGCCCGACGCAAAGAAATCCTCGAACAGGAAAGTGAGCGTCAGTCTGGCGAACTCGATGTTCGTGAAGCCGGGCGCTACGTTGAACGAAAGCTCAGATCCGTTCGAGGCTATCTTTACGCATTCACAAAAGCGCTTAACGGGAAATTCCCGGGTTTAGGGTACATTGAAACCCATGCCGGACCTGGCATCACCACGATTCGAGGCTCAGGTCGACTACTTCTGGGCACGCCGTTGCTCGCGGTCACCAACGAGCCTTATTTCACGCGGCTCCGTTTCATCGAACTTCGTAAGGGCCGCGCGGCGGCGCTGGCAGCTCGGCTCGAGAGATACGCCCTCACGGAGCTGGACGCTCGCGTAATAAACGAGGATTGCAACGCTATCATTAGAAACGCACTCAGCGAGTTTCCTTCGACCTGGCCGACGCTCATCTTGATGGATCCGGAAGGGTTGGAGCTTGACTGGACGACGATTGTAGAGTCGGGAGAGCATCCGAAGTCAGAACTGATGATTGTATTCCCGTATGGGATAGGAATCCAGCGAGTCAAAGGGATGGAAGACAGTCCGCCGGAGTAACACGGCTCTACGGCCACGATCGATGGAAGCAGATTGTGGAAGATCTGGAAGCGGGACGGATTCCTCCTGCCATCGCGAAGATGAGGTTTCTCGTGATGTTCCGCGACCAGCTTCGGGAAGCCGGATTCATTCACACCGTGGTCTCTGAGGAGATCACCAGTGACGCCGGAGTCCCACTGTATTTTCTTATTCACGCAAGCAAGGTGCCACTCGCGGCGAAAATCGGTCGCGACATTTCCGGCGCGAAAGGCACGCAGGACGTGCTACCGCTCGGGCCACCAGACTCCGGCTAAGCCGGACTTGCGAAGTTCTCGGTGGAACACCTTCGCAATGCCTTTGTCGAAGCCAGCCGTTACCCGGACACGTTCGCCGAGGGCGCCCTCGAGGAGTCGGATGTTCTGCCCGCGCACATGCAGCGATTCCCCATAGATGTGGTCTGGCTCAATGTCCTCGAGGGCCTGCGCCATCGCCCCCAAGTCGGCGATTGCATCGGGCCTGGCCGTCGTCGGAGGAAAGATCGGTGCGAGAATCACACCAGTAGGGATTCCGGCTTCCCTTGCCCGGCGCAAGATTTCCACACGTGCTTCAGGAAGCGGAACCCTTGGTTCGATGAGTCGCGCGAAGTCGCGGTCCATTCTTGCGATCGACACCTGCAACCTCAGTTGCTCCGGGTAGGCCGCGAGCATGTCGAAGTCCTTGGTCACCAGGAAAGAACGCGTCTGGAGACACACGCGTAGACCTGCCGGGAGAGCGTGCTCGAGGATCTTCCGCGCTGAGGCGGCGAGCTTGGGGAGGTATGGATCATGGGTAGAGCTCATCATGGTCTCTTTGCCGGCCCATCTCGACCAGGGAGTCCGTTCGATAGCCTCGTCGAGATTCTCGGGCGTAAGGAGATAGTCGCCCCACTTCTGGCTAACCGCGTCGCCGTACCTTCGCCGGCCGAAGCGCTTGTGGATGTCGTCGACATAGCAAAACGGGGCACGCATGGCTGCACCCGACTGCGAAGTTAAGGCACCACCCGTCGGAGAGTTGTTTGCCAACTCCGCCCTTGCTCCTCGATGTAAGCCTGGATTGCCGGATCAATGGCGCAGAAACTCGGTAAGTCCCGCCGGTCACGCCGGCAGGAAGTTGGATCTCAACTCGTGGCGGAGCTTTCAGCCCGGGTTCCGCGAACGCGGTCGCCATGGCGAGGTCCTCCTCGGCCCCGAGTATATATAAATATCCCGATAAAAGTTCGACGGCACCTGGTCGGATCGACGCGACATGTGATTCCTCCCGAGTCTGGAGGGACGACGACCTCGAAGGTCAACCCTCGCCCCGGGGAGAGGTGGGTGAACACGGCGAAAGTGCCTGCGGATTTTCGCACCGCAAGTTAATAGGTAAATGGACAAGGAACGGAGGTAGTCGTCTATTTCCGTGATTGCCATTCTCTCTTGTAGACCGAGAACAAGTCCTCGATGGCCAACAGGAGGCTCGGGTAGACTTCGGCCAACACGAGCTTCATCTCGAAGAGATTGCAGAACTCCAAGAGCTCCATGACGGAGTACTCCTGCCGGAAGGTCTCCTTCTCGGACTCGAGGTCAGAGTCCCACAGCTCAGCGCCTTCTTTGACGAATCGGAAGTGGGCATGAGCCACAGCGTGCCGCAGGTGTGTAGCGTCCGATCGGCCATCGTTTCCTCTAGTCCTCACCGTGAAGAAATCCTCGACGAGCTGCTCGCGTTCCTCGGGAGAACTGACAGAAGGAGACGCCCAGTAGTGTATTCGATCCCGGACGAACGCTCCCTTCGTCTCGTACCGCATGAGGTGACCGAGACCGGCGAGCAGGACACCTGTCTCAGCGTCGGTGACGCGTTGGAGCGCTCGAGTAAGAACACCGAGGGAGGAATCCAGCTGCGACCGCTCTTCGACGGTCCACATCCTGCCGAATGGTTCCATGCGCCGTCCCTTCCGTCGTTTCACTTCGAAGGTCTTGTCGAGCATCCGCTTGAGAATTTCCAAGCCTTCGGCATAGGTTCGGTCTCGGTTTGAGTACTCCAGGACCAGCGTATTGACGCAGTCCTCGAACATGTCCCAATCCCAGACTCCGTTGTCGACCCGGCGGCGAAGCAAGACCGACAAGGCTTGCGCCGAGTCCGGGAGTCCTAAGGTCAGCGCCGCACCCTCGAGTTCCCTGAGCCGTACGAAAGCCGCCTCTTCCTGAACTGCTTTCCAAGAGACCGTGGCTGCCATCCTCTCATGAACATCGCGACCATCCTTTGAGCGTTTTGGTCGGCGGTGTGAATACGACATTTATCGCGGTGGAGTTCTTCGTTTCGGGGACTACCGCGGGGCTCGCATACCTTTCGGAGACCATGGGCGCTTCGCGATCGATCCTCGAGTATCGGGACAGGTCCACGTGGCCTCGAGGCCCAAAACGCACTGGCGCCCGAGCTGCGCGAATACAGAAGCCCCCGAGGCTTTGACATTGAGGGAATCCGTTTTGGGCTGGTTGGGCCTCCGCAACAAGGCGCAAAAGCGTGACTCTCGGGGCGAACCAATCTTCTTCAGATGCAGGCAAACGTGGAACCCTGATTGGACCCTTCCGTAGTTGCCACCGAACCGATATTTCATCCCGCGTCGAGCGAAGTGGAAGTGCCATTACTCGAACACAAACACGGCCGGCCGACAAGAGTTGGATTCCCATCCAGAGAATTGCCAGACTGCGACGAGTGGACAATTATTCTGCTGAGCGTTCTCGTTTTCGTCGTTGTCGCCGGCTGCCCTGTTCGTACTGCGCCGCCGACGCGAAGGGAAAAAGCATGCTACGCCGAGGCAAACCAGGGGCTCCGATTCCCTCGGGCCGGTGGGTCCCCTGGAGAGCTGGGGGCAACGCGAACCGCTATGTGGATTGGAGGAGTCGAATCCTCGCTCTCCGCCCATCATGGGCAAAAGCCCGCGGGATCTCCGAGCGGAGCTTCCGCTACCTCCGCCGAACCCTTCGCTCGGGCCGCATCCCCCGCGGACACGGAACGCGAACCTTCACCCGAGTGTGCGAAGCCTTGGCCGCCGAGCAGACCAAGCGGACACTCACATAACCGAAGGGGCCAACGCAGAAAGTGCCTAGGTACCCCCCGCTATCCGCCTCGGAGACCATTCATGCAGATAGGAGACGACGAGTGGTTCGATCGAATGCCCTGGGTCCCGGCTATGCCGGGGAACAAGACGTATGTACTGCAGGAGGCCCAAAAGGAAATTGAACGGTTGCGTCAAGAGATCAAACGTCTGCGCCTCGAGAACGAGGAACTTCGGGCCGGTGTGGCCAAGGCGAAGGAACCCCAAGAAAACGCAGCGCCGCCAGAACCTCAGGGGGGCACACGCGAGGGCGACGCAATCAAGCTGCGGATCGGCGAGAATCTGGTAGTGATGGGCGTGATCAAGATTCTCGGGCAATCGTAGACCAGGAAAAAGTCAAGAGGCCACCGGCGACGGCAGTCGCCGCCGACAAGCCCGGCGGCCCCGTTGTGGAGGGATGCTTGTGGTTTGGAGACCGCGCTCCGTGGCTATACGGCTTTTTCTTCTGTCTTCTGCACCAAGTCGACCGGAATTCCCGTTAGATTGTCAACATGAGGGGAAAGGTAGGCGAATCAACGCGGGTTACGGAGAGCCAAATAGCGGAGCACCCTGTTTCGAATTCTCAGCATTTTGACTGCCCCACCTAGATTGGGAGATCGGAGAGATCCCACAATAGGCTTCCAAAGCTCGGAACAGCGACCGCATTCTCGGCCTGATTAACAAGCCGGTTCAGGAGATCGCGCTTGGCCAGATCTTCTCCGAAATCTGAGACCACCACAAGGATGTATTCGTTAGGCGCAAGTTGCAAGACTCTGTTTGTGAAATCCGCCCGACGGCGGAATTCCTCCAAGACCTTGTACATCTGGCTCTCTTGTAATCCGCTTACAGCGTTCTCGACGTAATAGAAACGCCGACCCGGCCAAGCCTGGACCTCCTGATGGCGTGGAATTGAATCCCTGTGGGTTCTCCGTTCACAATGATCATCGGATAACGCTGCACTTCGAAATCCGGAGGGGGGTTCTCTTTTTCCAACTTGAGGAAAACAGCCGTTTCGATGAGTGTCGAGTAGAAGCTTCTCTCCTCCGGTTGACGGGCTTCTCGAATTCTCGACCTGAGCACGACGCCGATTCCTCCCTCCGTGCCAGGTGTCGGGGGGCTAATTGGTCTACCTGGGGGTGGGATCTCAACGGTCGGACGTACTCCGACAACTTTTCCGCGAATGCCACCAGGCAAAGCGAATTCCGTGAGATAGGGAAGGACCCAGACAAAGATGAGCAAGACAACTATCCCGAGGGTTACGGAATCGACTGGGTAAGATGGAACAAGGCTTCGAATCAAGAGCAATCCGAGCAATAAGCCCGTGATTCCCGCACGGACAGCCCACCAGTAGACCCTTGTCGGGAGATACGGACCAGCCGGATCTTTCATGCCATTGCTCTCTCACACCGGAACTTCCTTCACTCGCTTGGACTTTTCCGGCCAACTAGCCTCGGTGCGGCACGTGCGGCAAGGTGGACCCCGAACGCCCGACTCGGGGACGTCAGGGCGGGAAACCTAAGAGGAGCCCTTATCCTTCATGGTCTGACGTTGCCATGCGGAACTCAGCATGCTGCTCGATGGTGTATCACCCAAATGGCGAAGAACGGATACAAGCGGTGTCACAGAGTTTGCATTCGACTGGCAGCCGCATGGAGCTTCCGAACCGCTGCACTGGCGGTCGAGGTCCCGCGACCACATCCCCATCCTCCGACTCTTCGTCAACAACGTCAAAGCATTGCGCCGGGTCGCTCCGGAGGCTTACGTCCTTACAAATGCGCGAGCCGGGTACGCTCCGGCGTTCAACGTCGGGTCATTTGTAGGTCCTGTGTCTCTCGCGAATCACCCGAACGAGCAGGTGAAGTTCGACTACTTCTACGACTTTCTCCCGCGAAGCGATCGAGCTACACACCTGGTCGAGCTTGGACCAGAGGACTTGTCCCTCGTATCCGACCAATTGCTCGGACTCGTACCCGACCCTGAGTATTGGGCGCTCCTTCTCGCGAAGGAAAGCGGGCTCTGCTCATGGGTTGCAGAAATTCCGACTCAGGAGGGACAAGCCAAGATTTGGGAGGCAAAACTGTTGGAGCGTTTTGTGGTCCTCATCACCGTTCACGAGGGCCAATTTCTTATCATTCGGACCAGGGACCCGCAACTTCGAGATTCACTCGCGTGAGCAAGCCCGAGCGAGCTCCCGCAATGACGACACCGGTCTCGGGAATGAGAGAACTTGGAGCTGCATGATCATTATCCGACACGTTCAGGGCGGCAAGCTGGAACCCATTTGTATACTACCTCCCCCTCGCGGCCGTTCGATTTCGACCGGGCCCATTCATGCGGGGGATCAGCTGGGAGGAAAATGGTCATGCTTTTCGGATAACTTGGAAACCCGAACTGCTCGTGCTGTGGAGAGGATTGCAGGTTAGCAGCCGGCTGTCGTATCGTCCTCGAGAGTTCAAAGCTCACCCGGAGAATTGAGATCGGGAAAGGCCACGATGTTTCAAGTCTCTTTGCGCCGCCACGAGCGCAGCCGTTGACGCAGCGTAGGTCGGCTCTTCGCCGGCATCTCTGCAGTCATACCTTGTGGGATGCCACCTTGGCCTATCCAGGTCATGAACTCTTCAGGGGCGAGGATGAGGATGGTATTCCCTTTCCGGTCCTTGTTCAGCCCGAGCGGCAAGTTGCTCTCGTAATAGGAGACCTCGTCCCGCTGCATGTCGCGCTTGAATTCAATCCTGATCCGTGAGCCCTCTTGGACGAGGTCGGCCTTCTTGATTCCGTACAACAGATCGTGCCACTCCAGGCGGCCGGAGCTGAATTTCTGCTCGACATGCTGATCTAGGAAGCACGGAGGACGCTTGCGACCGGCGAAGGCGTACAGGTCGCCCATGACCTCGCGAGCCGTCGCGAGATCGTCGCTGCTTGGCTCGGGCTCCTCCGTCAGCCTCTTCATGTATAGGTATGCGAACCATTCGAAGAGCGCGTTGTCTTCCATCAACAACCTGTGCAGCGCTTGTTTCTTCGACGGATCGGGCTGGAAGTATACCGGGAACACGATTTTCTTGACACGGGTTCGGGCCCAATCGTGCAGGGTTGGAGTGTTTGTAGAAAAAATCAGCTGGGAAACGGGGCTCGTTTCAATCCATCTCTTTTCCCAGTGCGACTTGATTATCGCCTCGAACTTTCTGTCCGTGATCGATGACATGTCGTCGAAGACCAGGGGGTATAGTGTTCCCATGCTCCTTGCCCGATCCAGGGTCATCGGTTTGAAATCCTTACCCGTCAGCGGGGTAACGGGTTCCCCCGCGAGGAGCTTCAATGCAAACTGGAGGAAGGTGGTCTTGCCGTTCGATGATCTTCCGAAGAGCATCAAGAACAACGGGCCACGGCGATCCACGAGGCCGAAGCGTGCCCTCCGAATCTTCATCAGCTCGTGGAAGAACGGCGAAGCGAGGACGTAGAGGATCCCTTCGAACATTCCGGCCTTCTGCGCCTCTCGATCCCATTCGGAAGCGGCTTCCAGATCGGCCGTGGCGAGGTAGCGTTCAACGTGGTCAAGTGCTCGATCGACGACGCGAGGATCCGTTGGCAAGGGGCTCGCTCGATTCCTTACCTTTCCGCCAATCACGAGACGGACCTGGAGCTGATCCACATCGACGGACATGACCGGCAGCCCAATCGTCCGTTCGACGAAACCAAGGTAGTCCTGTGTGCGGACGATGATCTGGTCGCCGGTCTTGGTCGGGTTGAGGGACGCCAGGACCTTTTCAACTTCCTTCTTGGCTGGAAGGCTGTTAGGGAGTTCGATCGTTAGCAATTCAGTTGAGGGATTGTGGAGCGCTTGCCGAGTGGCCTCGAACAGGACGATTTGAATGCTTGCTTCCTCATCAGAGACTCCGCGCTGAAGGTACGCTTCGATCAGTTCAGGCCGCCGAGCCGGTTCCTCACGCAACTGCTCGACGAGGTCCCCGAGAAACAAGGAGCAGCCCTGCAAGTGTTCCTCGTAGTGACTCGCGAACTGAAAGGCGATAGGATCTCGCGGGTTCAGGTCGAAGACTGCGACGGAATCCCACGAGCTAGTCGGGTAGAGGTTGCGGCTGCCATAGATCACCCGAACAAGGCCCGGCTTTTCGAGAATGTACATCTTGCTATGGATCGTCTTCCTGGGGACGTAAACGCGAAGGGTTCCTTCGTCCACCTTCGTGCACAGCCGATCGAGAATCTGTGAGTCGAGCGTGCCCCGGACCTCGGTGAAGCTCTCGCCAAGGATGATCTCGAGGTCGGAGGATCCGAACTTTTCATACAGGTCCAAAAGACTGCGTGCCTGGGCGACATATGTAATAGCTCGGACCTTTTCAAATCCCTCGAACAGCTTCTCGAAGGCCTTCGTGCTTCGAATCAGCTCAAGTCGGAACGGTGCCCCCGATTCTCGAATGAAAGCTGGCAGGTTCGACTCGGGAATGCCCAGGCGGGTCTGAATCGGCGAGCTCTCTTCCTTCAGGGTTTCGTTACTCATGCCTGGAACCTCCAAGATGGAGGCCGCCGCTTAAGAACCATTTCGTCAGGTGGGTAAAAATACCCCCCTGAAGTGTCTCATGCCGCCGCCCTTCGTCGGGCTTGGAGAGAGGCGACATCTAAGCGGACAATTAGATCGGGTTGGTCATTAGGATTGTGCGAGACAGTATGCAAAATCGTGATACGAACCTGGGCAGTGCGGGGCGTTTTACGGAACTTGTTCAATTCCCTCAAATGGATTTGAACTCGAGCTGTCGGGAGGTGGACCGTCGGACATCCGACAGTCAACGAAGCCCTTCCAAGATGTCCGGTGAATTTTTTGTCTGGAGCGTGGAGCGAGCCGAGACCATATAACGAGATACCAGCCGGGGGGGGGTGCGCTGTCATTTGCATACCGTCGCTCGCCTTTTTCCGGCCGCTTGAAGGACGGCCCCGCGGTCGATGCGCCTCACCGGCCGTTTGCCGTCACCCGGGGAGCGGGCGTTCGCCCGTCGGCTGGCCTTTGGAAAGCTCTTCCGACGGTGCGACGAAGTCGGCGCTTAGAAGTTCGGAGACTGGACGCACTCAAGACATGATCGACATGCTCGCTACACGGGACGGGGCAACGTTGGCCCGACGCGAACCAAGATCGAGGATCCACGATCTGGACGAGCGGAGTCGGATCGGAGTCCGACCTATTCCTGGACCCTCATCGGGAGTGGGGGAGCCAAACGAAGGGTCGAATCATGAGCAGAAAAGGTAATATCCGCTTCAACTCAACCATTATCTGCGTGTCGTGATTCGTATCGTGCGCGAGAACCAGACCGGAAGGACGATGGGCCCTCGCGGGACAAATCAGGAGTGGAGGAAAAGAATTCGGCAGACGGAACTTCGGCACTGAGGAACATCATGTCCACGGTGAGTGAAAGAACGAACCTTCGCGGGCATTTCGAGAGTAGGGCCATGTTCGCAGTACGAGTGGCGCCTCGCCGCGCGGGTTCGCGAGGTCAACGGGAATTGCAATGAGACGCTACGTGTCGATATTGGCAATCCTTGCAGTCATCGTCATCTCGGTATTACTCGTTGCTGCTTGGTCGTTCATCGGCAGCCTTCTTCACTCCCCGAGTCAGCAGCCGACGATGTTCGACGTGTCCGCAACCCGAGTCGATGACGGAGGCCACGGCTCGATTTCTGTCGCTCCCGACGGAAGGTCCGGGAGCATCAACGGATCGAAGGCGACCCTAGCGGGCGAAAACGAGGTGGTGATTTCCCTCACGGTCCGACAATCGCCAGCATCGGGTCAATCGGGTGTCTCGTTCGTCTTGACGGTTGATGCGCCCTCGTATGTTCAGCAGTCCACGGGATGGACACAAAATCTCGTCTTGCCGGATGCGCACGGTTGTCCGGACATCGTATACTTCCAGAGCGGATCTGGCAGCGGGGCAAACACCACCCAGCCTTGCGGGTACGCCGGAAGCGTGCCCTCGGGTGGAAATGCGAGCTTGACGATGAGGATCGCCATCAATGGCGCGTTCTTCTCGAACATGGACGTCACCACGTCACAATGGCCTCTCGTGATTCACACTTCTAGCGGCAACGACTTGTTGGTCACTTGGTATGTGTCTGGGTGACCACGCGGCTAGCCTAACTGGCCGTGAGCAAAACCCGGCGCGGCCTGGAGGGATTGTCTACTTCGCGAGACGGTCCGGCAATGAGTCCCCGCCGGTCAGGCGTCCGGGGCTCGAGTTGCTGAGGATGAGGCCGTCGGTCCGGATGATCGTCTTCCCCTAGTCCTCGAACGCCAACTCTCGCTCCGAGGGTCGTACATGGGCTTCTGTGATTCTGGCGTGACGGAAGCGAAATGTACTCAGGGTGCGGTATCGAGCTCGTTGCGAGGGATTGAAGCAGTCGCGGGAGTGCGGCGAAGCTATCGCTCGTTCGTGCGGCTCCTGTGCGCGTCGATTGTACTCACCCTGCTCGTCGGAGGTTCTTTCGCCGTGCCGTACGGGGCGCCTGTCCCGGTGGACAGAGCCGTTCGAGGAGGGTTTGGAACCGCTTCTCCACTTTCTATCGCCCAGACGTTGGTCCTAGAGAATAACACTCTGGTTCCGGGCAATTTCCGCGCGCCGAACCTAATCTTTCCGGTTGCGGTCGCCGTCGACGAATCCCAACACTATGGGTACGTCGTTGGCCAAAATTTCGGGCCGGGGGCGATGGTGGTAATCGATCTTTCGACAGCTACGCTCGTTCGCACGGTAGCCATCGGTGCGCGTTCGGGGGGGACGTCGATTACGGGCGACAACCTAGGAATCGCCTACAATTCGGCTAACGGCCGTCTCTATGTGACGAACTATACCTATAGCTCCTCTGGGGGCGACGTGACCGTAATCGATGCCGCGACGCAGCGCGTAGTTGCGAGCATCCCCGTTAATTCGCCCACGGGAATCACGTACGATTCAGCGAACGGCCATCTGTACGTAGCTCAGCCAGGTTCGGGCAGCGTGGCTGTGATTGACAGCGGGACAAATCGCGTGATTGGGACCGTTTCGACTGGCTCCGGTCCCTCTCAGATCGCCTACGATTCGGGTAATGGCGACCTCTATGTCACGAACAGCGGCTCCGGAAGCGTGACCGTGATCGACGGGTCGACGGATCAGGCGATCGTAAACATTCTCCTCGGTCCGGGAGCAAGGCCTTACGGAATCGCCTACGATTCGGCAAACGGCCACTTGTACGTCACGAACGGCCCTAACGTGACGGTCATCGACGGCGCCACGAACCGCGTCGTCGGGAACGTGGTCGTTGGCGGAGCGTTAATCGCCTACGATTCGGCAAACGGCCACCTCTACGTGACGAACGGCCTCAACTTGACCGTAATCGACGGCGCCACGAACCGCGTCGTCGGGAACGTGGTCGTCGGCGGGGGAGCATATGGGATCGCGGTCGATGGCGTAAACGGCCACATCGTCGTCACGAACCAGCATCCCGGTGCCGTCACAGTGATCGACGGCTCGACGGACCGCGTGATCGCGACCGTCCCGATCGGCCACACACCCGCGTGGCCTGCGTACGACACCGCGAACGGTCAGCTATACGTCCCAGATTCCTTCGAAGACAGCGTTATTGTCGTCAACGGATCGACGGACCGCGTAGCTGGGTCGGTAGTCCTTGCGCCGGGATCATTCCCGTCTGCAATCGCGTACGACAGTGCGAACGGCTACTTGTATGTGGCCAACCTCGGGGCAAGCAAGGTGACCGTGATCGATGGCGCGACTGACCGCATCGTCAGAAATATTCCTGTCGGCCCGTGGCCTCTCTCGATCGCATACGATTCTGCAAATGGCCATCTGTACGTCGCCTGTTGGCAGTCATCAAACGTGACCGTCATCGACGGTGCGACGAACAGTGTTATGGCGAACGTCACAGTTGGTTTGCAAGCGACCGCTATTGTCTGGGACAGCGGTAACGGTTACCTGTATGTGTCGAACAACCGCGGTTTCAACGTCACTGTAATCGATGGGGCGACAAATCGCGTGGTCGCAGATATTCCGATTGCGCCCGGGGGTTGCTGCGGGTGGCCGGCCTATGATGCGGCGAATGGCCACGTGTACGTCCCGAGCGATGGCAGAGTGGCGGTGATTGACGACGTCACGAACCGCGTGGTCGGGAATGTGACCGTCGGTTTTTGGGGGAATGGCATCGCATGGGACGAGGCGACCGGGTACCTCTACTTGACGAACTCGGAAAGCGGGAACGTGACCGTGATCAACGGCACCTCAGACACGGTGCTCGGGGCGATGACGGTCGGGTTCTTCCCTGAAGGAGTCATCGCTTCGCCTTCTAACGTGTATGTGATGAATTATGGCTCAGGCACGATTTCAATGACCAAGAACCCGCAGGCGGTACCCGGCGGTCCGGGAGGCACCCCCCTTCCGGGTCTGCCGGCAAGCCTGGGGTACGTTCTGATCGGTGCAATCGCCGTCGCAATCGCGGTGGGAACGACGTTGGCGATCGTCAGGTGGAGACGCAAGCGGTCGGCGCGGTCAGGTGCGCCGCTCCCACCGACCGCGCCGCCACGTCCGCCGTGAGCGCCCTTCTTCAAACGCGTTCGGCAGCAACGAGGTCGTGATGAATGGCGCGAGACGGCATGCTGTGACGACGAGAGGCCGCCGCGCAGTCACGAACTGGCGCTGAAAGTCGGCGGCGAGCGATGTGTCGTGGCCACCTCGCCCGAAGAAGTCGCCGCCTAACCCTATCGCGGGAATGGCACCACACGCCGTGGTGCTACCAAGCTGTTAGTCGGTTTGAACCTTCTTGGCATTGACAGTTGGAGTGCCGTCCGTCAACAGCACCAAGTGCACGATCGTGGCGATCTAGTTCTAGTCGCCTGCAAGAAGGGCCCGGGTCCGCACCGCAATCTCTCGGAGGCGACTTTCTGGGACCAGCGGGAAGTCCTTGCTCACGAGCGCAGTCGCGCCCGATGGCAGTTTCTTCGCGTCGACCTCCCCGCGGATCATCTGGTCGCTCAGGGGGTCGCCCTCCCGGTGCGGCGCGAGATGGACATGGAGGTGGGGGATGCCCCCGCCGAATACGTACGCGAAGACGAGATCGGCGGATGCAGCTTTCTTCAGGGCCTTCGTGGCCTGCGCCATGGTACGTCCGAAGGTTTGCGCTTCCTTGCCGTCGAGGTCTGTAATGTGGGGAATGTGTCGCCGCGGTTCGAGATAGGAGAAGCCAGGGACCTCCCCGTGGACGGCCATCGTGAGACGCCAGAGTGAGTCCGACCACACTTCCATGCGAGAGAGCTCCGCATCGCCCTCGGCACCCCGACAGATCACGCAACTCCTGGTCCTGCGAACCACGCGAATCCTTCCGGGTCCGAATGCCGCCCGCTCCAAAAAAGGTAGTGCTCCAAGCTGTCAGTGCGCCGGGATCAATGACAAGTTTCCCGTATCGCGGCCTTTGTCTCCCGGAGCTCTGCCCGCCCTTCGGGGCAGGGGGCCCTTTTCCGTTCACACTCCAACCAAATGAGGACGTAGACTATTGGTTAAGCGACTGTCCCATCAACCGACAAGTTCAGCGTCTCCTCTGTGGTCCGCGAGCAGGGCAGGGTTCTCTCCAGGTGAAGGCTATTCTGAGCAGCGGTGTCGCATTATCCGAGAGGATAAACGGGTTCCGTGGCTAAGCGGTGCGAAGGAGGTCGCCCTCTCCTCATCACGCGGGGCTCGAGGGCCGCCGCATCCGACGAATGCCGCTCAGCCCAAGGACGGTCGCAGCGACCGGCACCGCCGCGAGGAGGAGAATGACCCCGAGGCCCCCGAGGAACGGCGCGCCCCGCCGGGCGAACGACGCGCTAACGGCGAGGTAGTAGGGAACGATCGCCACGTTCGCAAGGAGTCCCGCCCACACGCCCCACGCCTGGGCCCGACGCACCGCGAACCAGGCGACTCCGAGTTGGAGCACGGCGAAGGCCATCATGAACGCGCACATCGTATCCATGAACGTGACGAGGAACGCACCCATGGCGGGGTCGGCGGCGTTCACGGCGGTCAACGATCGGCCGAGGAAAGCGGTGTCTCCATCGTTGCTGAGGACTAAGCCCCCAACGGAATCCGGGCCGAGGACATGGAGGGCAATAGGCACCGCGACCGCGAACCCGAAGTTTATCGCCCCGAAGACCAAGAAGAGGGCGGTAGCAACTCCGATGCGGCTCCGCCAACGCACGGCGGGCTTCCTGTCCGCTCGTCTCCTCTCGTTCTCCTGCGAAGCGCTCTCGGACGAATCGTTCAAAGACGACATGGCGGGCGCCAGGGAGGTGTCCGAATAAACCCCTATCGGCAGTGGGAACGGCGGTGGAGGGTGTGGAGTGTAGAAGAAACGGGAACGTCTCCGATCGCCGAACCCGCTGGACTGGACCCCGTGGGTCGATGAGACTGAGGCTTGGGCCGACTTCGAGGGGACGGTGGGGATCCTCGGGACGACGGACCCAGCGCGACCAGGAGGTTGAGGATCGGGATGTCGACTTCATTCACCGTCCCCTCCCCTCGAAAGCGTGACCAGCGACAAAGTCCTCGCGCTGACATGAGAGACGAGAAGACGATCCGCGAGCGCCTCGAGCAGCTCCGCGGTCAGTTCTTGCAATGGGCCACGCCGGATCTCTTGGTCTTCGTGGCGACGAAGGACGAGCTCCGGGGTTGAATCCGGGCGCTCGAGTGGGTTCTCATGGAGACAAGCGGGGGAGGCGACGGTCAGCCTCGCCGTCCCTCATACCGGCTTCGAAGCAAGGTCTATCCAGATAAATACCGTTTCTGGATGCGACATGAGGAAGGTAGTGCGGTGAAGACAGTCACGATCAAAGAGCGTTCGGGGATCACGCTCATCGATGTGCTCACAGTCGATCCCGGAGATCAGGACCAACTCGTCAAGATCCTCGCGGAAGCGGCGGAAACGACTCTCAGGCACATGCCCGGTTACATTTCGTCCGTTATTCACAAAAGCGTCGACGGCAGGAAGGTTACGAGCTACGAACAATGGGCGAGGCTCGAAGACTTCGAGGCCATGTTCCAGCATCCTGAAGTGAGACAATGGGTCGACCGGGTCGGCGAGATCGCAAGAGCAGAGGCGTCGCTGTACACCGTGGAGTACGTAGACAGCAACGTCCGAACAAAGGCGCCCGGTTAGACGTCCTGGGATGGACGATCGGTAGGCCAGTTGTCCCCTTCGCCCTCAAAGCGCGAGGACCACTCCGGGTCTGTCCGAGGAACAACTGGAGACGGCGGGCACGAACGAAGGCGTTAGGACTACTTTGCCCTCCACATTCAGAGTGAAAACCCTCGCGTGATTGCGACTGACCTCCATGGGCTGAACGTCCGGAGGCGGCACTGCCCGCGAGAACTACTTATAGGCTTCGCGGGAAGCATCTATCCTTCGCGTTCGGCCCAAGTCCCGAGAATAGTTTCGCCTAGCTCCTTAGTGAACCGGTATTAATCCATCCCGCCATCGTGAACCGTGGTCAGCTACGAAACCGTAGACGAAAGGTTTCCAAGTTACAGGCGAACGGATGGCGTTGAACAGATGCTGGTTCCTGTCCCGAGATGCGAACTGTGTTTCAAGCCGATACCAAAGAAATTCGAGAGAACCGGGCAGTGCTACGACTGCTACTACGGCTCCGAAATCGATGGGGAGGTGCTGGAACGGGTGGTTGCGGCAACGCTCTATATTCCTAATGCTACCGGATATTCCCACAGCCGCGAGATACTTGACTTGAAAGACCGAGGGGATTTTGCCGACCAGCACGCTGAGGTCCTCATGTATGTGCTTTCTCAGGAACGGCTGAAGTTCCCTAGGGAAGGCGTTCTCGTCCCGGTCCCGCAAACGAAACGTCGCTCGGCTCCGACTGGTCCCGTGGCCCTCGCAAATTCACTCTCCAACAAATCCGGTCTTCCGGTTGCTCTCGCTCTATCTTTCATTCGTCAAGTAAAGAGCCAGAAGGGACTTTCAGGCGGCCAGCGAGAAACGAATGTAAGGAACTCGATGAAGGCCGACTCCGCCGTTATGGGCAGACCGGTGTACCTTGTAGACGACGTTTTGACAACCGGAAACACAATGCATGAAGGTGCACGAGCAGTGCGCGAAGCCGGTGCTACATCCGCGATTGGTCTCGTTGCCGGCAGGGACGCCGACCTAAGATTGCTCGAACACGCTGGAGTGATTAGACGTGTTGAAGATTGAGCATCTTGCAATCGTGACTCTGCTGAACGATGAAGGGCGGTCGGACATTCGAGAGCTAGCACAACGGCTACGAATGCTGTCTGCGACCGGTCTCCGGTCATTCCTTGATGAAGCCCTTGAACGCATGAGCGAGAAAGGGCTGAGTTGGAAGAGCGACCCGCTGCTAGTTCAGGTTCTTAAGGAGACGGCAGGTCCGAAACGCATGGACCACTACATCGCCGTCCTCAATGGCTATCGCTCCCGAGGTATCAGGATTATCGACTACTGGGACGGAGGATACCCGGAAAGGCTAAGACACATCTCCAACCCGCCCCTCGTCTTGTTTGTGCGGGGGCAAGTGTTCCCCGGCTCGTCTCCCGTCGCCATCGTGGGAACCCGGACCCCTTCGCCCAGAGGTGTGACACTCGCACACGAGTTTGGCTCTTTCTTCGCAGAACGCGGGCATACGATAGTGAGCGGGCTCGCGTGGGGCATTGACTCTGCAGCACATACAGGAGCTTTGGACGCAGGGGGAACCACCGTGGCGATTCTTGCCGGCCACGTTGAGCACATCTACCCTAAGGCTAACACCGACTTGGCAGCCGCCATCGTCAAGAGAGGTGCGTTGGTGAGCGAAGTAAGTCCGGAGGTTGTGCTCCACAAAGGACGCTTCGTTGAAAGGAACCGGATAACCAGTGGGCTCGCTCATGCGGTTATTGTAGTGGAGTCGGTCAGGAGTGGCGGCACACTTCAGCAGGTCCGGTTTGCCATCGGTCAAGGTCGGCCCACCTACGTCGTAGACCAAAGCGACTTCGAGAATCCCGAGACCAAAGAAGGCTTTCAGCGCCTCAGGGAGATGGGGGCAACTCCAATTCGCAATCCGACGGATGTCCGCATCCTTTCTGCGTGAAGCGGTGGTTTCTTGGCCCTTAGGTTTACCCTTGTCCCGTGCTCGCCACCAGAACCGCTTTTCCGGGAGCCGCCTTTGCCGTAGTGTGGCGCTTTCGGGTCACACGAAAATACCGGTGCGACTTCGGTGGCTCGGTCAGTTCAGCGGAGTCCTGAGCTATCGTCAGCAACGCCTCGACATGCATGCTCCACTCGTGCTCCCGGTCCTTCGGAGCGAGCGGGGCCAGTTCCTGAAGCAACCGCGCAAGCCTTGAGAGACTAGCAGGGTTACCGTTCCCCATCAGGTCCAGCTTCGCAAACTCCCGCTTCACGTCCTCAAGGTCCACTTGCGCGTAATGGTCCATGGCCGCGCCGAGACTCGCTCGAATCATGAGCGAACGCAGGGAGGTATTATAGGCTCAGTACTCCCGTGCGGCATCGGGAGGGAGCGAGGTCGCCCCGAGGGCCAACCTCTTCCTAGAGGTGGTCACACTTGTCCGCCGGCAGACGCCTAGTTAGAACTTTCGCCGTTACTGCGACGTTGCTCATGCTGCTCATGGCCGCCGACTCGACGGTTGTGAGAATTGCGTTTGCCGAGCCCGTCGTCTCCCCGGCTGCCGCCGCGAACAACAACACGCCACCGCTTCCGCCGCCCCCTCCTCAACCTCCCGACAACCAGACGCAGCGACCGGTCGAACCCGGAACGGTGATCCAAGGCTGGGATAACAGCAGCTTCGCGCCCACCCAAATCGCGGACCACCGCGATGTTGCGATGCAGGACTCCGGTAACGAAACCTCGTACGAGACGACGTATGGAAACTTTGTTCTGAACAGGAGTTCTCCGTACTTCGTCCGCTTTAGCAGCCCCGGTCCTGACCAACAGGAAATCGCAGAGTCCGCATTCTTGGTCCTGTATCAGGGACTCACTCTCTTGAGTCCGGGGAATGGGACCGTTGACAATGCCACATCCGAGGAACTCGCTTTCCACTACGGGCTCTATCTCTCCGCCGTGTTGCTGGGCACCATGACTGTTAAGTACCGGTTCCTGCGCGACACGAACAACATCACGATTTCGTTCTCGCCTTCCGTCGGCCTGCCAAGCCAGTACCAGATTGTCTGGCTGACCTTCACCTCATGGGATGCGATTGACACGGCGTATCCGTCGGACGTCGAGCAGCGGTTCGAGGATTTGGACGGCGCCTATGGGTCGCTTTTCCTCGGCGCTGGTGTAGGGACGTTGTATGGAACTGGGACCATTGAGATGCCCGGAGCGATTATCCGACCGTACAAGGTCGTGGGGAGTCCGGGCGGGATGGCGATTCGCATGGACGTCTCCGATGCAGCGGGCGACTTCAACGCGAGCTTTGGCGGCAGTAACTTCAGTTTCCTAGGATTTTCGGGCAATGCTGTGGCTACGACGTTCGCAGCCGGTCATCTCACGATAGACCCGCAACTCGTTGCAACCGGTGTACCAGCTACGGCAACCGCGTATTCTGGAGTCCAACGGAAGACTTTCTACGACGGCCAGCGGTATTGGCTTTTCTGGCAGAGCAGCACGACCGTAGCTAGTTATGCAACGAGTGTCGATGGCAAGAGTTGGATTCCCTCCGGAGGAAGAACCGCTGTTACTGTTACCACTAGCTTCCAATATGGGTTTACTGTCATCAACTACGGAAAGACGGTTGTTGTGCTCTGGACGGATAGTGCAGACTCGACGCAGATTCACATGAGGTCGGGACTAATTGCAGAGGATACAATCTATTGGGATGATAGTAGCCCGACAGGTCGGCAGTTACTGCACGATTGTTTTCCGGTTTGTCACAATTATGATGGCCCACTTAGCGCTGCTTTCACTAGTCAAGGCATGGAGTTCGGAGTATCATTCCACGACGATGGAGGGTCTGTTGGATATTTCAGTTGGTTGTGCTCTGGTACGTCTGGGTTTAGCATTTGTGCCATTGCAACCCCGGAATTTGGTCAGCCGGATTATGTTTCCGGCATAGCCTCTGTAGTAGCTGGATTGGCGGATGGGTCGAACCACATTGCCCGAGTGCATGTTTACGTGAACGGCGGCGGGTTCCATATTCTTCACGTTCGAATTTACAGTGCCGATGGCTTAGTGTGCGATAACGACATCCCGGAAACCGAACAACCGGTCGCTAACTGGTACAATTACGGTCGCTTGACGGCCATTGCTAGCGGAAATCAAGTTATCGTCGCGCATTATTCTGAGTTCGCGAATACAGGTATACGCGTCGATAAAATCGATGCCGGTTGTAACGTAGCGCTTGATGGAGGCTTAGGAGTAGGCGATGTCTCCATTCGAGACTTGACTGCTGGAACCAGCCCGGACGGCAATGTATATCTGTTCTATGCGAGGGGCGGACTCGCGTATTTTGCTCGGATTGTGCCGGGTTCCGCCACCTTCACCACATCTCAGATTTTATCGGGATATCAGCCGCTTTACTTATCGGCGGCGTCATTTGCCAGTCATTACGTCCCGTTGGCCTTTGTCATCAACAACAACACCCTCTATTACTCGAATTATCCGCTCCCCCTCGACGGTGAAGCGTCCGTAAATAACCCTTGGGCATCCAAGTTGGGAAGCCCGTTTGTTACAGACACGGGGGGAACGATTAGTCCCACAACTGGACTGGTAGCTAGCGGACAGACCCTAATCAGAGGCACGCCCGCGATAAGCATCATATACAGAGAGCCCGGACTTTTAACTCTTGCTGGTGAGAAGTACGCAATGGCCGATACGTTTTATCAAATCATTCCCGGCATCTATTACGACCTGCCGTGGATTAACGGCACGGGCGCGGGTAGTTACGGTTCTGGCGTCTTGCATATGACCGGAGGACAAAAATATGTACTCAGTTTGACCGGGCAATCTGGCTTGATGAGTTGGTACAACATCACTAGTGGAATCCGTTACACGCTTAGAAGGTACTATGACCCGGCGAATCCTACTGCGTCATCGAACCAGTGGACTCTTACTTTATCTTCCGGGGCTTACATGGTGTTCGACGCAAGACTGGGGAATAACAATGGAAATCTCACGAAAGTCTACTCGGATACCACTGGCCAGAACTACTTAACTTACGCTACTACACCGGGCAGCGGCACCAGTTTCACCGGAATTGTCATCGATTCCTCGACGCCTAGTAGAACCATCAGCTTTTCGGATGCAGGCATTACATCCTATGGCAATGGACAAAGCATCACATTCACAAGAGTTTTGGGTGCGTGGACCGCCTCGGATGGCCTTTCCTGCTCTGCGGCAAACGGTGCTAATACCGGGAACTCCGGGACCCTAACAGTTACGGACGCCATAGGAAGGGGAACGAAGTACTGGGTCTGCAAGTGGAGGCTCATGAGATTAGAGTCCCCGAACGGCGGCCGAGTTGACTACTGGTACAGCACCGCATCTCAAAGTACAGACGCAACGCTTGTTACCTATGTTTCGCAGGGTACGGATGCATACTCGGCTCCTATCACGAAGGTGGACATCTACAACGAAAGCGGTGCAAACGTCAAGGCTCGAAGTCTCGCCTTTAACTGGAACTTCCAGAACGGCGAGGTAGTTCGAGCACTCGTAAACACTACAGACAAATCCGCTGTCGCGCAGGGGTCAAACGAGTACATCTTCAATTCGGCGGCTGGAACGGCTTCGGTTCGGGTCTACGATTCTGCCGGCCAAGTTTTGTACTACGACATGGAAACATGCACAGCCTCTCCATGCGGCACCAATCCGATGAAAGATTTGTCTGGCAACCTCAATAGTGGAACTTTCGGAGGAAGCGGTGGTTCTTTCCCTTACGGCAAATATGGCAAGGCTGGAGGCTACGGCGGAGGAGCATGGATTCAAGCTGCCGACTCAAATTCGTTGGATGCAACTAGTGGTGTCACTCTCTCAGCATGGATTAGCCCTTCTTCCATAGTCGGAATCCATAGAATCATCTCAAAATGGGGGGCCAGTGGGGGTATCTCGTCATATTTGCTTAGCATGGGCGACTCCGGTACGAATGGCAAAATCCGTTTTGCAGTACGCAGTGGCGGAAGCAATATAATCGCAGACTCGGCAACAATTGTAAGCACTTCCAATTGGTGGCACGTAGCTGGCACATACGATGGCAAGACCGCCACAGTATACGTTAACGGAGCATCGTCCGGGGCTAGCTCGCAGAGCGGTTCGGGGAACTCCATTCAGGTGACTGCGACTCCTTTGCGGATTGGCGATGAAGGAGATGGCAGTGGCACATACAAGTTCAGCGGCGTTATCGATGAGGTTCGCATCTTCAACCGCGCACTATCGCCCGAGGATATCGGAATTCTCTACACCAAGAATGCTTTGAAGAAAGGCGAGCAGCAGAACTGGTACTCCATAAATGGCCAGCCTCACTTATCTGAAGGATTTGTTGGAGACGAAACAACGGCTTCGGTCGTTACACAGGATGCAATTGATGACTGGGGCAACCAAATCTACCACAGAGATGCGCTCGGGAACGGGACCTTTGCTTCCTATGCCAATACGAACCACCAGAATCACTTCTATGCTCCGGGCCGACTGACGAAGACAGGAACTTCCAATACGGAGTTCATCGACTTCAGCAACGGGCTGTTCCCGACAGGGCAAGGCACATGGACGGTTACAAGTACAGCTACCACACCCACTCAAATAGACTATGGTACGTTCGACAAGGTATCTCCGTCTCTTAAGATAAACGCCCCTTCATCCGGCTACACAACCATTGTGCATCCTATCTCGTCCGGGCTTCGATTCATAGAGTTCCGAGCACGAATAGATGCCAAGGGCTCCGGGCAGAGTCTAGAAATTCGGCTGGGAACGTCGGTCTTTGATGGTTATCTAGCGGCTAGATTCGGTACCTCTGGTAACATCGAATTCTACAATTGGGCCAATGCTCCCAATGGATGGATGACCTGTAACTATGCAAACGGTCTCACGCCATCCTATAGCACGCAGACATGGTATCGGTTCACGTTTGAGATAAATCTGGACGGTTCTTTCTACCCGTGGAAGGCGTATGTGAACGGGATAGACATGTCCTGTGGTGTAACGCAAATGGGTTATTTACCCACGAAAATCACAGTCGAAGCAGGAACGGGTGCTAATACGTGGGTTGACGATATCAAACTTTATTCCAATAGCAACGGCCAGACTGGTTACTATGCTCTCCAAATCGGGTTCTCCGGCCTGCAGCCACGTCAGTCGATTCGTCTACTGGCCGAAAATGGCCTTGTAATCGACCAGACGATGCAGACCGGAACAGGGACGTTGTGGATGTCGTTCAATTCCGCTCCAACCGGAGCCTACAATTACTACGAGAACGGCGACAATGCGAAAGCCGCGATACAAATCTACGCCGAGGACGGCACGCTCGAATACCAGTCTCCGCTGACCCGTTTCTTCGTTGGGGAACAGTACACTTACACGCGCCCAAGGACGTTTGCCGACGAGCTTGTTAAAACAAGGAATGGGGCTCTCTATTGGCCTGCCGGCAGCACCGGGATTTACGCAGACGAGTTCGGTGACTGCGATAATCACGTTAATGGGATTACATGTTTCCCTTCTTCAAACTGGAACGGCCTTTGTACGCAGGGCAGTCAGGGTCTAGGTTGCTGGAGGCAAGCAGATGGACAAGACTCTTTGACCAAGGGCGCGATTAGAGGCAACTATGTTCATGTCACACCGTTTGACTATGGAAGTCGAACCCACTGGTTCAGGACTTCTGGGCACTCCAATCCAAATTACTTTGTCACTTATGTAAGAATTCCATCTGGACGGGCTCCCGATGGAATTGCCTTGTTATTTGGCGAAAAGCTTGATATAAACGGAGCATGTAGCGACGGTATAGGACTACGGTGCTGGCACCAAGCATTCTGGGGTTCTGTTGATTCCAGAGACCCAGAAACCGGTCTTGATGTTCTGACGAATACAAATATGGGTCCGCTACCAACCTCAAGAGACCAGTGGATACAGTTGGTTGTGAGTATTGGTGATTCTGGACTGCAAAACTGGCCGTCTGGATGGCGCGATATTGGATACAAAGTTAGCGGTGGAGAGGCAGAGTGGGACGTTACCACAACACAGACAGACGCATCATTCACAGTCAGCGGTCTAACCGGCCTTGGCAGCAATCTGAAAGTCAGTTTGTACAATCCCTTGACCAATACCGTGATGGCAAGCGCTGTTGTGAGTTCTGGTTCCGCAACCATAAATCTGTATCGGACTTTGCCACCGCTGTACACGGCCATTTTCCCTACCCAAGCCATGATTAAGATATGCTCCTCAACCCCTTCTAACGTGTGCGACGGAAGCAGCGAGACGGACGAGTACTACTTCGGCCCGCTTCGAGACATCTGGGCTGGAGACACGTTCCGCTACATCGGCGCGTCCAGCTTCTTCGATTCTAAATCCAGCGGAACCCCATACTGGCCCTCCTCATCAATTCATACCGCGTTACTTGGTAGCAAGAAGTTCAGCGGCGACTGTTTGGGCGCGGTTGCCTGCTACGACATGGAAACTCTTAGCGAAAGCTCAACGGCCCCAGATTCTGGCACGGTGTCATCGGTAGTTATCGACCTGTCTGGAAAAGGAAGCCACGGAGCTATCGGAAACTTACCACAACTATCTGCCGTTGACAAAGCAGCGGCGGGACTCGGTATGACCTTTAACCCCGCAACCGTGGATACGGTCCAAGCTACGATACCTACGCTCAATTTGGCGGCGGGCGGGTGGAACTCGGTTTCTCTTTGGATGTACTGGACCGGCGGAACTAGCCAAATGCCTTTTGGCTTCACCACGTATGACTTGTGGTTCGCGGGAAGCTCCTTCGGGTTTAACACGGGCACAGGCGATGTGTGGGGTATTGCCGACACCGGCTTGGCCAATACCCGGACTCATGTTGTCGCGGAGTTTTATAACGGGGACGTTAAGGCGTTCAACAAGCTTTACATCAATGGTGTCCAAAAAACACTCAGCCAAAAGGTCGGTACGACGGGGTCAAGAAGTGTAACGACCTACTTTGCAGAATTGAGTGGATGGCCGAATGATGCCACCAATAAATTTGGAGGTACACTAGACCAAGTTCAGGTCTTCAACCGGGCTCTGACGGACACAGAGGTTTTGGAGCAATACTATTCTCGGATGCCCGGTGCCCCGCAGACATATCTACGTCCTCAAACGAATGGATTGCCGGTAACAAGTAGAGTCCCCTATGAAGGCACCTATCTGTATGTTGCAGCAACCTACGACTCGAAGGGAAACGTCTTGTCAGTGACCGATGCCGGAAGAACTATCAGTGGCGGAGCCAACATAACCAGATACGCTTACTCAACATTGTACGGCCGCGACTATCGAACGCAGGTTAACAGGTCCGATGGAAAGCAAATCTACGCTGCTTATGACTTCCAGAGTGGCGTCAAGTACGGCACGCTAGACATTGATTGCAGAAGGTCGCGGACACAGTACGATGCCATCGGCCGGCCGATTCAGACATCAATATACGATACCGATTCTAGCGAGAAACTGCATTTGGATATGGAGACGGCAACGTACAATTCTCTAAAGGATGTAAGCTGCGCTGGAAATCAAGATGCCTCGTCGGGTCAGACCGTTACCATGACCGGTACCAACTACGCTTCGGGGATTGACGGAGCAGCCCGAAGTTTCAATGGAGCAAGCGAATACCTCTATGCAGCCCCGACTTCGACGGTCAGCGGCTCCTTCACCGTTGACGTGTGGGTGAAACCCTCGTCTGCGGCAACTGGAACGACGTATAGTTTCTTCAGCACGAGAACTCCGGGCTACGATTACAGCTTCGATGCCAAGCTGATGAACGGAAACAAGATTCACGCGGACATTGGAACCGGAACTGCGTGGATTACAACGACCGCTGATGCGTCCTTCACATACTCTGCGAATGCGTGGTACAATATTGCCTATGTCGTGACGACCACGGGATACACGATTTACGTGAACGGAACGCAGGTTGGCAGCGGGTCATATTCCTCCACCCCGCTTCTTTGGGATACAAATCACCATGTATATATCGGTCAAGTGGGATACGTAGGAGCCGAATGGTTCAGTGGGTCCATTGATGAGGTACGGCTATTCAATGTAGTTCGTAGCACACCAGAAATCGTTAATCTCTGGAGTTTCAAGTACAATCTACTGACTAGCTCTGCTGCCGCATACGATGATGTCTTCCCCACGAGCGTTACAACCTATGACGGCGTATCGACTCCGCGTGCACTGTACTTTGATATGGACGAAAGTTATCAGGCAGCCAACGGCTACTGGTACATGGAGGATAAATCTGGCCACGGTCAGGACGGACAATTGACCGGAACGTTGTCCCTTGTCGCCGGAAAGATAGGAAATGCGAGACAGTTTAGCACCAGTTCCGACAAGATACGAATAGCGTCACCGACAGGCTTACCTCTGGCCTCTTCTCCTAGGACGCTATCTGCTTGGATTAAGCCAACTTCCGTTTCTAGCGAACAAATGGTAGCGTCATACGGACCATCGTCATCTTCCGGAGACTCGTTCGCTCTTGGTTACGATGGAACCGGAAAGTTATTCGTTGACATCTACAATGGTCGGGCGACATCTACTACACTGATAGTAGGTATTGGACAGTTTCATTTTGTGGCCGCCACATACTCGGGTGGCTCACAGGTAACTTTGTATCTGGACGGAGCTACTCAGACAGTCTCGTTCTCGGGAACGGCAACTACGCCGAAAACCGCATTCGGTAACTTCATCATTGGTCAGTGGGTTACAAACAACAACTACGACACATTCCAAGGCACCATAGACGAGGTTCATCTAGTTTCGAGAGACCTTAGCGCAACTGAAGTTTCTAACATCTATAACAATGCTGAGAAAAGCCATATGTCACGAACCTATCAAGACGGGCTTGGCAGGTCTACAAGAAGCGTCATCATGGACATGTTCGGTAGCAAGCTTACAACGGTAGCGACCCTCGGCTGGAACGACAAACCGGTCTACTCATATCTTCCAAGTGGACAGTATTCCACGTTTGCCTACGACTTCCTCGGCAGGACCATAATGGCACAGTCTCCCGGAGACTCTACAATTTCTGGGATATCTAGGACCATCGTTAGCGAGAAGGCAAGGATGGTCGAATCGGTCGATGCGGTTGGCAGAAAGGCATACGGCAAGACAGACTTGCTCGGCCGGACAGTTGAAACAGCAGTATGGAACCCAGCAACAGGAGCTTATGGAAATCTGACTAATGCCTCTTACAACGCGCTCTCGGAGGTAACGGTAAGCAAGGATGCAAAGGGGCAGATAACGACGATGTACTACAACTCGCTAGGCAAGCCCAAGATGACCGTCTTCCCGGATTCGACCGACGCAGCCATGCGTTACTCTCTCATCTACTATGACGACAACCTACGAGCCTTCCAGACCGTCGATGTGATGGGAAGGGTTGCGGTTTCTACCTATGACAGTATTGGCCGAGTAACATCGGTAAAGCTGAAGCCGTCAGTCAGCACCGACTGCACCGGGACTCCAAACCCGTGCGTTGTCACGTATTACTATGACCCGATTCACGACGACCTATTGACCATCGACAACACTACCGCGAAGATTACACGAACCTACGATAGCTTACATCGGCTCAAGCAAGATTTTCTCGACGTACCCACGTCGCCACCGGCATTTAGCGGCGTAGTGACCTATACCTATGACAATGCCGGGAAGGTCACAAATATGCAGTATCCCGTGTCGTCTCAGGCCGTGGTTTATGTGTATGATTCGCTGGGACGGGTTCGGGAAGTTGACTACGGCGCAAACAAGTATGCCGAACTGGCCTACGATGCCTATGGCAGGCTTGGTAGCATCTACTACTGGAAAGGTACCAATACTACACTTCAGGAGAAATATACATACGATGCACGAGACCGGGTTACTCAGGTCAAGGTCTTCGATACCGGTTCGACCTACATGCAACTGGACTACGTGTACAACAAAGCTTCTGAAATCAGGTGGTCCACGGACAACATGTACGTCTTGGACGGGGGCGGCGTAGGCAGCAATCCGAAGAACGTCACATACGCCTATAACGGAAATGGTCGGCTGACATATGCCTCGGGGCCGTGGGGTGCATCCCAAGTTCCCGAGACCCACGCCTACACCTATGACCAAGTTGGAAACCTGCTGACTTGGAAGCTCGGTGGGACGACTTACAACTACGGGGTGAGTGGATGGAACCGGCTTGACACATTCGACTACAACACGATGAGTTTCGCCTACAATTCGGCCGGTTCAATGACATGCAAGACCGAGAGCAACCCTACGGCAACCAGAACGAGGTACACCCAAGATTTCCTTCAGCAACTAACGAAGGTAGAAGTTGGAGTTCCGTCCGCTTGTGCAACCGGCTCCGGCACATCCACGTACACCTACAGCTACGATGGTCTCGGCCGACGTGTGAAGACTTATGACGGCACCACGACCTCGTACTTCATGTATGCGGGCAGCAAGATGCTCTACAGCATGGTAGGAGCAGCAGAGACCGACTATGTATATGTCGGAGACAAGCTTCTGTTCCGATGGGATTTGGCCGTTGCTCAGCCAAGATACTACCACCAAGACATCTCACCCGGTAACGTGAGACTAATCACCTACTACAATGCAGGAATCATAGTCGATGCAAAGTACCGGTACCGACCGTTCGGAGATATGGTCACGCCTCCCCTTGTAGGCTCAACGCAACGCTTCCAGTATGCTCAACAGGAGTATGACGGTTCGACCACTCGCCAATACCACATGGGCCTGAGATACCAAGACCCCGTGGTCGGCCGCTTCGTCCAGCGCGACCCCATCGGTCCCGGATACAGCTATGCAGGTAACAATCCGGTTTCGCTCAGCGACCGAACTGGAATGTATACGCAAGTTGGGACGCCTTGGCAGAACTTCATGAATTGGTTAGGTTCGGAACAGGGGAGGGAAATCGTAACGGCAATAAACACAATATTGATAGTTGCAACTCTTGCATCTTTCATCCCCACCGGGGGAGGCAGTGCCGCCTTATACATGGTCGTAGCGGGGCTTATCGGCGGAACTATTGCCGTCGCTGTTACTTACGCCGTCACCGGAGGACATGCATCAGCCAACGACTATTACTTGGCCTTCACTATCGGCTTCGCGGTCGGTGCCGTCATTGGCGGGTACTATTTCGGAGTTAGGGCCGCCGAACTCGCGGCCGCTAAGGCAACCCTTTCTGGTGCCGAAAAGGCAGGCCTTTCTGGGACAGCTAGATCCGCTGTCCCTCAGATCCGCTACGGGACTTCGCTGAATTCCATCAGGGAATCCTTGGTCTTGAGGGCCCCTTCCGAGGCCGAACTAGCAGAGCTGGCGGCATCCCGGGGTGCGGGGTCGGCGCTGGAGAGTTCATCGGGGTTCCGACTAACCTCGGGAGTGAGGCTCGTCCAAAATGGAGACCGGATCGTGGCGACGGAACGCCTCACGACAGCTACTTTGGAACGCGCCGAACTGAAGTTGTCCACGTATCTGGATGACATAACCGAATTGACGGCGAGGGGCGACTTGGGGGCCATTGCCACTGTCGAAGGTAAGGTCAACACTCTTTACTACTGGGTGCAAGATGCACGCATGGTCCTGCGAGAGGGATTGCAGCCCACCGACTGGTTTGTGATTTGGCTTGGAGGCTAGTTTGACGGCAGTGAAATCCTTATTGCTCGAGGGCACTCCTGCCCAATGCACATTTGCAACGCTGAACACACCTCCGGTAGACGTTCCGAAGCAAGAGGGGCCCGTCCTTGTCTCAATCCGACATCTTTGAAGATCAGCCAAAGGGTGCGGTGCTGACTTACGAGGCCCTTGCGGATTCAGGCATCCTTCGTGAGTTCGACTACGCCCTCAGGAGCTTGGAGACGCCCACGACAGTTCAAGCCCGGCCATTTGACGGGGTCATTTTGCACCAGAGCAGCGACAATTCGGTCATTCACTCGACTTACTCACGAAGCATTTGGGAAGCGAGGGAACCACTTGAGAGGGTGGTCGTCAAAATGGTTGATCTCTCGATGTACTCAGCGTCGGTTTCTCGAGGCGAGTTTCCGGCCCAGCCGTTCGCATTGCAGATCCGCAACGACCGGATGAGAATCTTCGTGGAGCGAGACTCGTTCCTCACTCTCGTGGTCGTAAAGCTCCTCCAGCCGGACAAGACGCCCGGGGCTACGCGGATTGCAAGGGCGGTCGACCGCCTGATAAACCGCGCCCACTACAAGTGCACTTACGAGCTTGTGCAGGGCGTCGACCCGCACTGGAATCAGGCCCTGGAGCAGGAAATTCGTGCCCGTTTCTCCACAGAAACGGAAGCATGCAAGCTCCAAGCACCTTTCGTGCGAAAGGCCCTTAACGACGTCGTTGCGGCTTTTGAATCAAAGGCGCAGGAAGTCGGGTCCCGATCTATTGATGCGAATCAAGTAAAGCCTGTCCTCCGGAGACTTGTAGGCGGCAGCTAGGTTAGTGCGTCCAGGGCCTCCTCAGATGGCCGTTAGACGGCTGGCAGACTTGGTGCGCCAGCCGCCCTCCTAGTTCCTCACGCTGGAATTTCCAACGGCTCGTAGCCGTACCGGTCCTCCGAGAGTCCGTTCGGGACGAGTCGACCTTCCCGATACAGCTCAAGATTCTCCAAGATTCGCTGCACGGACCTATCGGGGACGCGCTTGCCTCGGTTCTTGCCTTCCTCGTATGGATGGCGTAGACCCGCCTCCGCAATGCCGCAGGCGGACGCATCGGCCTTAATGGCGAGGGCCCAATCGGTTGGCTCAAACGTCTTCGTCGCTTTGACCCAAATGAATCCGAGAGGCGGGCGGCCCATGTGGTATCCCTTCGCCCTCGCCACGGGCATCGCCTTCCGCACCCGTTCCGATATCTGGTCAGATTCCAGCTGCGCCCAAATCGCAAGGATGCCGATGAAGGCCCAGCCCATTGCGGTCGTCGTGTCGATCGATTCTTCCACGCTTGCAAACTGCTTGCTGTGAGCGCGAAGCTCGTCAACCATCTCGTAGAAGTTCCGCACGTTCCGGTGAATCCGGTCTTGCTTCACCACGAGGAGGATGTCCCACGTGTCCATGTCGGACATCATCTGCCGGTAGGCGGGCCTCGTGGTCGCTCGTCCGCTGGTCTCGTCCTGATAGATGCGGATGAGGGACCAGCCCTTCGCCTCGCAGTACTTCCTCAGTCTTGTCCCTTGCGCGTCCAGACTGAACCCTTCCCGGGCCTGATCCTCCGTCGAGACGCGGATGTATCCGGCGACCCGTGCAGTATCTTCATAGGCGAGTCTTCGGTTCGTTGACTGGGTGGAACAGTCCGGTTCGATGGTCAACTCCATCGACCTGCCCAGGCCGAACGTGCAGTGGGAGGGTAACTGGGACAGGAGGTGGAATATTCGTGGAGTATGGAGCGACGAGGGAGGCTGTCGGGGCTCCGGTCCGGGAACCATGGGGACGGTCACTTGGCTTTGTGCTTCCGACTCCTTCGTCCAGCTCTAATGGCTTTCGCCCAAGCTTTCCTTTGCTCGGGTGTTGCCTTCTGCCACCGAAGAGACCGGCCATCTGTTTTCCGTGTCTCTCGGGAGGTTTCTCGCTTTGGAGGAAGGCCGATTGGACCTCCCTCAAGGGTTCCGAGCAGAAGCTTGATTGCTTCAACACGAGCAGCAAGATGGTCCAGTTCGGCTTCAAGCGCCTTACGGAGTTCCGGCCTCATCCGTTCGTTTAACGGCGTAATAGTCTAATAACCTTGTTCTAGCAAAAAACAGTATCCCGGTCCATGCGATTTTGAACGGTGCCGCTATCACATAAGCTCGGGGCACTGTCCCGAGCGGCGCATGGAAAACAGTGACACTATTGAGCACTGATCGGGGCAACTGCGTTGCTAAACCTATGAAAGTTGAAGGCGAAGATCAAACCGATCGTAACGGGGACAGGCAGTCTGCCAATTGTCATCTTCCGGGTGTTTCCCGGCTGCGCCGGAAATGCAGCTATGACGACGTTCGAAGCTCAGCAACCACCCGTTTGTGGAATCGGCGCCAAAGGACGAAAGAGCTGACAACGCCGCCGAACATCATCAGTAACGGAACGCCGACCCAATCCGCGAGTCCGATCTGCGGCAAGGCTACAACACCGAAGATTCCAACAAAGGTCATCAGAGGTCCCGAGGCGAAGTACTCGAGCGCCGCGTGCTTCGCTCGAAGGCGGGACGCATCCACACTCGGCCGCTGCCACGCTTGGTCCCGACCTCCCCAGGTGTGACCGCAGACCCTGCAGACGACGTGACCCCAATAATGAATGAACCATCGATGGCCCTCGCAAGTCGAGCAGTAGAGGAGTTTCTCGCGACCGATGAGCTCAACCGCGAAACCAATCCCCGTGGAGAACCAGAGGCCAGACATGCCGAGCAGGAACGCACCTGGGGCGGATGTTGAAGGAGCCCCCGACGACGCCCTGGCCACTCCGAGAACAAGGACGAGGAGGGCTACGGATACCCACTTCGCATAGCGCTGAGATTCCCGCCGTGCCGAGCGGGCATGGCGGAAATGTTCCGCCTCCGGCATCTGGCGCGAGATCTCGTGCCAAATCAGGATGGCCCCAAATGCAGCCCAGAGCCCAAGACCGATCCAGTAAACCGGATTGAGAAACGTCTCCCGCGGCGTTACCATAAGGAGAGCGATTCCAAGGAGGAGTGGAAACAGCGCGATCGAGGTGACCACTAGCTTGACAACGGGAGGAGAGAGGTGCCGTTCACCCTTCTCGCTGGGCGTAACTGTAGTCCGCATATCTCGTTCGCCCTCCCATTGCCTTTCACAAATCCGCTAAGCATCTGATAAAGACGAGTGTCTCTCGAGGACATGTGGCTCACCGACTAACTTAAAGCCGATCAGGGAACTGCGTCACGACGCTCGCCACCACGATGGGAGCTGGCACCGAGATTTCGGTATCAGCTGGCAGATGAATGTCATCGCCGGAATACCTTGCGATCAACAAGATTGAGTTCGCAGGGAGTCCAATCAATCCGACCTGAAACGCTCCAGTTCCGTCGGTTGTCGTGCTGCCAGTGGGGACGATCGGTGGCTCCACGGGGATCTTCCGAAAACCTACTGAGCCGGATTCGTTGGAAAAGAACATTGCGTCGAAGTTCTCGCTCCCTTCAAACTGGGCCGGAATCACACGCGCGGCAAGGATCACGGTGTACGCGGCGCCTGGCGTCACCGGAAAATTGGGCGGGTAGACCATTTCTGTTTCGTTGGACGTTACGTTCACATGGAGCATCCATCCGGGGCCGAGGTCGCTTGGCTCGATGCGAGCGGTCCCATTGCCATAGAGTTGCCAACCCTGCAATCCCAGAGAGAGGTTCCCGTTCGGCACGCGGTTCGTCGTCTCGTTGCCCTCCAGGTAGCGAACGTCGTAAAGGAAGAACTCCGAGGTTGCGGGAAGGCCAGGGCCTCCCTGATTAACCCAGAGGCCGACGGCGCCCCCTGTCGCCGATGCCGGGACTGAATCGGAGAGAGTGTACTCCGCGAATTGGCCGGGCCCGTCGAGCGACTGGATGTAAAATTGGATCCGTGCCCCGGCGATAGGTGCACCGCCTTGGTCGGTCAGCTTCCCCGCGATTTCGAGAGAACCGTTCGAAGAACGTGAGCCGGGAGATAGGCTGAGCGGGGTCCCCGGCAGGCAGGGGTCTGGCCGGTTCTTCGGAGAGAGCTGGCGTTCGATTGTCCCGTTCTGATCCAATGCGCTCCAGATATTCGGATTCTCCAGATCCCACGTCCAGAGGAGCCAGCCCTCAAAGCGGTAATGGCAGGATTCGATTTGCCAACTCTCGAGCGACAAAGCCGCCCCGGTCGCCGAAGGATAGAAGGATTCAAAGGCTCCCAATTCGCCCATGATGATCGGCTTCCGGGAGTTGTTTCCAATCCCGAAGTTCTCCACCAAATGGGAAAGATTGGAATCGAATTCCCCGGGGTACGTGTGAAGGTCGATGAAGTCCGCGGAGGATCCCCCATCTTCGGGATTGGCGATTGCGGATTGCGACCGAACGAGTCGCGTATCCCCGACCCGTAGCGGGAGCGGCCCTTGGGGCACGAAAAAACCGATCGTCACCAGAGACTGCGGATCGACTTCCAAGATCGATTCGCGGACGCGGTCAATCCAGTACACCGAGCTTTCATCCATCATCCGTTGTTTGTCTTCGGGCTGTGCCATGTCATAAGTTCGAGAGTTCGCCGTCGTAACCCTCCCGGATGAGAAGTTCAACGGAGCGAGGTTGCCATCGAAAAACGCCTCGTTCCGAAGTTCGTAGGCGAACACACTCTCCATCGGAGCTCCGAGGCCAATCAAGCCCGAAACAAAGTCATGCCAGAAATTGCGGTTCGCGTCAATCCCCCCTCGCGTCAAGTAATGCAGGTTATTTCCGTCGAAAACGGCGCAACACACCGAGTAGAGTAATGTCGAGTATCCGCCCCACGCGGGAACGCCGTCGATGGCAAACAGGACAAAGACGTCGCTCGCCCGAGCCCTCCGGAGAAACTCCACGACGTTCATGAGGTAAGAGGAAGAAAGTCCCCCCGCCGCGTCCGCCACGCGACATGTATTGATGAACACGCGAACGACGTTGTAGCCGTCTGCCTGCATCCTCGCGAGCGCCTGTTCGACCCGAGACGGATCATACAACCCTGGATCAAAAGTGGAATGATAGTAATCCGGACCGCAGGGGGGAGATTGAGCGGCGAGGCGAATGTAGTTGTTACCGCGCGGGACGAATTTCGCGTCCGTCGCCTTGTCGTAGAACTCCCCGACTCCGTTGACAAGCCGAACACCGATGCGGTGAACCGGGAGCGAAGGAGGCGCCACCTTCAACCCGAGGTAGGCCAACGGCCCGAGGGAGGCGATTATGAGGATTGCGACCGCAATGAGGAGCCAGCGTTTTCTCGACCCAGCGCGGCTCTCCCCAAGGCCTGCGATAGGACGATCGGCGTTCCCCTCCAAAGTTTCGCCCCAACTCTCCTCGATGACGAAATGCCGGCGTGCTCTGAGCTGGATAGTCAAGTCCGATTGACTGGCGAGGTACTTAGGCGTTGCGAGGTCGCCGCACTGGTCATTCCAGAGGCATTCATGGCAATTGTGAAAGACCGGGACACTCGGAAC